>Ga0114938_1001964_pt1 | contig 13485 bp, 8 predicted proteins | sample AshMeaBigSpring_FD_88675 | JGI IMG/M metagenome (GOLD analysis project Ga0114938, IMG submission 88675) | Groundwater microbial communities from Big Spring, Nevada to study Microbial Dark Matter (Phase II) - Ash Meadows Big Spring | ecosystem: Environmental > Aquatic > Deep subsurface >...
CGTTATGGAAAAACAACTCCAAGAGCAAATCGCCTCGGTCCGCAACAGCCTTCAGGCCAATCTCCGGATCGCCGATGCCTCGCTCAAGGAACTTGAACTCCGCCTCAACGAAAGTCGATCGGCCCAGCAATCGTCCAAAACGCGCGCAGCCGCCTATTTCGAGGCAAAGAACAATTACATCCAGGCCAAAAAGGTCCTCGAATCCGCTGAAATGCGACTTTCGACCGAGACCATGCAGCGCACGATGCCGCAAAATCCGGCCATCATTTGGGAACGTGCCGAACCCGCATCGTTCCCTTCGCGACCGAGAGTATTTTTGAATATGGCACTTGGCGTGCTGGTGGGCATCGTTTTTGGCTGCGGTCTCGCGTTCTTCATTGAATACCTTGACACAAGTGTGAAGACGATGGAGGACGTGGAATCGCTCCTTCAGGTGCCCGTGCTGGCCGTCATTCCCAAGGGCATTACCCTCCTTCTCAACGAAACGGACGACAACCCGGACGCCGAGGCCTACCGGATCATGCGTACCAATATCGAGTTCAACCGGCAATCTACGGATGCCAAGACGATCACGGTTGTCAGCGGCGGTGCGGGCGAGGGCAAATCAACGACGCTCGTCAATTTGGCCTACACGTTTGCAAAGGGCGGCTACCGCACGCTCGTGGTCGATGCCGACTTGCGCCGTCCCTCGCAACACCGGATTTTTCAGCGCACCAACGAAGAGGGCTTGGGCGACTACCTCTCGCGTGATATCCCCTTCGAAAGCCTCATTCACACGACCAAGATTCCCAATCTGTTTTTAATGACGAGCGGTTCCCTTCCTGCGGACGCCGTGGGCGTTCTGAACTCCCAGCGGATGATCGATTTCATTCAGTCCGTCAAGCAAACCTACGATATCGTATTTTTCGATTCGCCGCCGATCTTGGGGGTGAGCGATGCCTCGGTGCTCGCCAGCGCGCTCGACTTGGCGATCGTCGTCGTCCAACATCGCCGCTTCCCTCGCGCCATGCTCCAACGCGTCAAAAATTCCATTTCCAACGTCGGTGGAAAAATCTTGGGCGTCGTTCTCAATAACGTGGACGTTCGCCACGACCAACACTACGAATACTACACCAGCTACTACAACTACTACCACAAGCCAGGACGCAAGGAAACCCGCGCTTCGCGCGAAGGCCCCGTGCCCGCCGCTCCCGGTTCGCCAACCACGGAAAATGACTACTAGAACATTTTTTAGAGCGGCCCTCGCGCTACTCGTCAGCATCCTATACGCTTCAGCCCAAGATGCCGTGCTCCGTCCGGGCGACCACATTGAAATTCGTCTCGGCGGGGTCCCCACCGATGAGATCGCCCAAGTTACGGGGACCTACACCGTGGACGGCGATGGCTGTGTCAATATGCCTCACATCGGGAAGGTCCGAGCCAGCGGAGCCACCCAGTCCCAGCTCCAGCACGCGATCGAGTCGGCCTATAAAAGCGGGCAAATCTATTCGAACCCGTCGATCACCGTCACAGTCCCAAATGCGGCCCGTTTCGTCGATGTCGGCGGCGATGTCAAGGCCCCTCAGCGCGTGCCATTCACCGAGGACCTCACGGCCCTCGGCGCGATCAATGCGGCAGGCGGCTTCACCGAATATGCGGACCAAACCAAGATCAGCGTCCTCCGCGACGGCAAGGTGATTTTGGTCAACATGAAGGAAGTCCGTCGCGGGCGTCCAGAAAAGGATATCAAACTCAAGCCCGGCGACAAAATCGAGGTTCCGCAAAGTTTCTGGTGAGCCCGTCCTGCGATCGGCAGGACGTCGCAGACAACTTTCCTTGGATAATCCGCTTCACCCCAAATCGATTTGCGACACACTCATCCTTTTGGGGGATGGCAAAGCAGTGGAAAAATCCCCACACCCGGTGTAGAGTGTCCCCCGCCATGCCGATTCCTCCATTCCCCTCAGCTCATTCCGTTTCTCTTTGCAAGCCATGAAAACCTCCCAAGGCAAAGTTCGCTGGGCTATATGCGCCCTCCTCTTTTTCTCCGTCGCGGTCAACTACATCGACCGACTCGTCATTGGCATTCTGAAGAAGCCGATCAGCGCGGAACTGGGCTGGACGGATGCCGACTACGGCTACATCACGGCCTTTTTCTCGTTTGCGTATGCCTTTGGCTACCTGATTGGAGGACGAATGATCGACCGGTTGGGCGTCAAAAAAGGCCTTCCGATCTTCGTGTTCCTCTGGAGCCTTGCGGCGGCCGGACATGGGTTTGTCAGCCTCATCGATCCGGCCGCTCAATTTCAGATGTCGTATCCATGGATTTCCTTTGCTCAGAAGGGAGTCGCATGGTTTATCCTGGCCATGCCCATGACGGCCATGGGCTTCCTCATGGCTCGTGTCGCCTTGGGTTTGACCGAAGGCGCCAACTTCCCGGCAGCCGTCAAGACGGTGGCCGAATGGTTCCCCGTTAAGGAACGCGCGTTGGCAACCGGTTGGTTCAATGCCGGCACGAATGTCGGTGCCGTCCTTTGTCCCGTTGCGGTGCCGTGGTTGTATTCCCTTCTCGGCTGGGCCTCGACCTTCTACATTACCGGCGGAGCCGGCTTCGTGTGGTTGGTCGCCTGGTGGTTTGTCTATGATGAACCGGACAAGCACCGCTGGATTTCCCCAGAGGAATTGGCCTACATCCGCAGCGACAGACCTCCGGTCGAGGAAAAGGTCGCCAAGGTCCCATGGATCTCACTTTTTGGCTATCGTCCCGTTTGGGCCTACCTCCTGAGCTGCGTTCTGATCGGACCGGCTTGGGGGTTCTATCAGTTCTTTGTTCCGGATTTTCTGGACAAGGGCTTCCAACTCTCACTGCAGGCCACCGGGTGGTGGACCGGTGCCTTTTTTGCCATTGCCGCCGCTGGCGGCATCGGGGGCGGGTGGCTGGCCGGGAATTTTCTGGGACGCGGATGGTCGCTCAATGCCGCACGCAAGGTCACGCTGCTCATTTGCGCGCTGGCGGTCGTGCCGGTTTGCATGGCTCCCTTCGCTTCATCGGTCCTTCTGGCCGTCCTGATCCTCGGCTTGGCCGGTGCCGCCCATCAGGGATCTATGGCCAATACGTTTAGTTTCGTGTCCGATACCATGCCCCGGGAGACGATCAGTTCCATCATCGGACTCGGTGGGTTTGTCGGCTCGTTCACCAGCGGATTCGTCAATGGGATCACGGGGCTCATCCTGCAGGAAACGGGCAGCTACGTCTATGTCTTCGCCTATTTTTCGGGCACCTATCTTGTCGCCCTCCTCGCCATCCAACTCTTGGTTCCCAGAATTCGCGACGCCTCGGAAAAACAGACGTCTGCCGTTTGATATTCCTCAAAAATCCCCACAATCCCCATGAATTCCTCCATCCAACTCCCCATCGACAAATCCACCCCCCTCAACCTCGACGCACTCCGCAATCCTGTCTGGTGCGCGAAAGACAACCTCCGCGACCCTTCCGTTCTCAAGACCCGCGAGGGCTACCTTGTCTTCTACTCCCGCCACTCCGGTCCTTGGGAATTGGCGGAATCTTGGTCCATCGCCTGTGCGTTCACCAAGGATTTTGTCACATTCTCCGATGACCGTGACATTTCCGCGAGGGGATTTGCTTCGCCGGGCGATGTCGTCGCATGGCACGGTCGTTACGTCCTGCCCTACCAGAGCTATCCCGAAAAACCCGCCCGCCTGTGCTTCAGCGAGTCCGACGATCTCCAGACCTGGTCGGACCCGAAGTGGTTCCTGCTCGAGGCGAACAACCTGCCATGGAACACGATGGCCCGCGTCATCGATCCTTCGTTCGTCGTGGATGGCGATGTCCTCCATTGCTTCTTCGTCGGCTCGTCCGAACGCAACGTCCCGGAAGGAAAGGCCAATCTTCTCGGCCATGCAATCACCCGCGATCCCGCCCTCCAAAAATGGGAAATCCTCACCGTTGACCAACCACTGATCGGCGACTCGGACCGCGCCCCCGATGGCGTGGAAAATGCCATGGTCTTCAAAACCGGCGACCACTGGAGCATGGTTTATAGCGAAGGTCTGATGGACCAGCACCTCGCCTTCGCCACCTCGAAGGACCTCACCGCTTGGTCGCTCGAAGGCCCCCTGGAAGTTGGCAAACAGTCATGGTTTTCTGCCAAATATGGTGCCCCCTACATTTGGCGCGATGGCGACCGCTGGCTGATGATCCTCATGGGACAGGGCGAAGGTGCACGGACCACTTTCGGACTCCTCTCGTCTCCGGATGGAAAAAACTGGACGCTTCTCCCCGAGAAATAATCCTTGAACGTCCCCACGCCCCCCAGCTCACCACTCTTGCCGCATTGGTCCTCACGACCGTCCCACTGACGGGCGCATCTTCGAAAGATCCAAAGAGTGGAGCAGGCATTTTTCCTGCATGGGAAGACTGTTCGGGCGGGACTCCCACGCTCCTTTCGGCACGTTTCGGATATTCGCCACCACTGGGCGGAGAGTTGCTGTTTTGCTATCGGCCAAAAATCGACGGATTGGCGTTCAGACCCAGCCCATGTAGCCAATGAATCCGGCAGCCCCGACAATAAAAAGCGGGTTGAGTTTCGTGAACGTGCAGATGCCAGTGCAAATCGCGGTGAGGATGTAAGCACGCCAATCGTGATCGGCCGCCTGGGCCATGACGAATCCACTGGCCAGAACGAGTCCGACGGTGAGAGGCGCAAACCCTTTTTCGACGGCCTTGCGGAGGGGGGATTTTTCGGCACGTTGCCAGAATTGGGTGACAAGATAGACCAGGGCAGCGGCAGGAAACATCATGGCAACAGTGGCAAGGACCCCGCCGAAAAAGCCGGCCGCCTTGTAGCCAACAAGGGTCACGATCAGGATACTCGGCCCGGGCGCGGCCTGCGAGATCGCGAAAATGTCCGCAAATTGTTTGTCGCTCATCCACCTGTAGCTTTCCACGGTTTTGTGGTGCATTTCCGGGATCACGGAATTGCCGCCGCCGATCGAGAGGAGCGACAACGAGCTGAAAAGCAGGAGGATGTGAATGAGGTTGAGTCCTTCGTCTTTCATGGCTTGTTCCCCTTCGGCCATGCCCAAATGAGCGCCACCGGGGCCAGAATCGCCAGCACGCCCAGAAGCGGCCAGCGCAAGTAGCCGTTCATCAAAAATGTGGCGGCGAAAAGCAGGAGGGGAATGGGTCCCTTCAGGCATTTCGTACCGGTCTTGAGAGCCATCGACAACGTGAGGGCCACGGCGGCGGCAGCGGCTCCCTTCAGGATGCTTTGAAGGGCGGGGAGGTGGTGGTATTGGAAATACGCGTAGCCAAGGGCCAAAACGATGAGGACCGGAACAAACGTGAGTCCAAATGCGGCGGCAATGGCCCCCGGAATACCCCGAAATTTCGTACCGACAAAGACGGCCAGATTGACCTGATTCGCGCCGGGAAGAATTCGGCACATGGTCAGTGCGCTCAAGAATTCCTCGTCGGACATCCAATTTTTTTCAACAACGACGACCTCGCGCGACCATGCCGAGAGGCCGCCTCCGAATGAAGCCAGCGCGATGTGATTGAACGTCCATGCCAACTCCGCGAGCGTCGGAGTCGGTCTGGCTTCCGGCACCTCACTCGTGGACGAGTTCGGCGTCATGCGGAAAATCGTTTTCGTGGTGGAGCGAGGGGTCGAGCGGATCGGGAGCCTCGTAGCGGTGCGAGGAGTCCCAATCGTGGTCGAAGACCGAGACCAACCGCGAGACAATCGCCGGATCCGCGACCGTCGTGCCGAGTTCGCGACGCAAATCAAAGGCCGAACGGTCGATATTCATCGATCCGACCAGCGCACGCGACTTGTCGGCAAGGATGAGTTTGGCATGGAGGCGGAGATTTTTTTGTTTGTGGACCTTGACTCCCGAGCGATGAAGGACGCGGAGGGAGGAAAACGTATCCAAAATATCCCAGTCGCTGATGCCATGTTTGCCGCCGCAGAGGACGCGGACGGTCACGCCTCGATCGGCAGCCGCCAGAAGCCGGTCGAGGATTGTGGCATCGACGAATTTCGGATGCTGCACGTCCAGCGTATGCTTGGCCGAATCAATGAACCGGGACATGGCACCACGGGAATTTGTGTTGCCCCAGATAAGTCCCGAATCCAGTGAAGGATGCCAATCCAGGTGGTTCCAGTCGGCGTCGAATCCCTCGGTAATTTGGGCGACCTTCGCAGGTTCCTGCACAATGACTCCGTAGTCGCGCGTGAGCGTGAAATATTTCTCGCAGAGGTTGAATGTGGCAACAAGTGCCGCACTGCCGTCGATGACGATGGATTTTTCGTGGGTGACGTAAAATTTCGGACTGGCCCACTGGATGGCAACGCCCGCCTTTTCGAAGAACTCGAATGTCGCGTCGTTGGCACGATCACCACCCGAGCGTTTCGGATTCAGCATGATCCGCACGTCCACCCCCGCATTTTTGCGGTCCACCACCGTCTGCATGAGGTCCGGGTGGCTGAAAGTGAACTGCTTCATGAGCAGGGTTTTACGGGCGAGCCGAACAAAATCGATGACGGGCAACGCGCCGTCATCGGGTTGGACGATCAAGTGGGGGACGGGTAGAAACATGGCCCGAATCTAGCAGTTCGCCCGTGCGGGTGCAAGTCCGACGCTCGCAGAAATTTTCCCAACTCGGGCGGTTGCTTGACAATTTCAACTGCCAAACGGATCCCTGAAACAGGAAGAAGCCGCATAGCCGCCTTTCCTGATGCGAATGGAAAAATTTATTACTCCCTTTGCGTCAGGGGAGTTTTTTGATTTTCAACGAACGGAAGGCGGGATTGGTGAGCTTGGCGGATTCGCCGGTTTTGACTTCTATGACGGTGGGGTTGCCGCGGAAGAGGTAGTCGTCGTAAAATGTGAGCGAGTAATTGCCGCCGATGGCTTCGACTTTGTTGTTTTCGCGGAATCCTTCGGGGAAGAACATTTCGTCGTTGATGTAGGTCTTTGAGCGTCTGGCGTTGGAGACTTTGACTCCGGGGGTCGTGTCGCCATTGAGTTTGAGGACGACGTCGGCTCCGCCGGTGAATTTGACGATGAGGTCGGCTTTGGTCTTGGCGTCGATGAGGGATTTGAGGAATTCCGGAGTGAACGTGAAGACATTGCCCATGGTCGTGTAATCTCTGCCCCGCACGAGTTCCTTGCCGCCGAGCGAGAAGGAACGGAACCGGTTCTCGTTCATTTCGAAGTCGGCCTTGAAATTCGGCAGGTAGAATTCGCTGAAATTGCCGAAAGCGACCGAGTAGGGCAGGTTGACCTTGGCGTTACGGGCTGGGAGTGGTCCCGGCTTTGGGGGAGCATTTTTCCCTTCGATTTGGTAGTCAGCCAGCCCGCCCTTGCCGCCGGGAAACGTGACCACGAGCGTCTGGCCGGGTCCGTAGGGGATTTTGACGGCGGTGGTTCCGCTGGCGTCCGTTTGGGTTTTGATTCCGTCGCCGACGGTGGCTGCGCTGGCGGCGGATTTTTCCTGCGGGATCGGGATAATGGCGGAGACGATGTGGACCTTGCCGTCCGGCTTGAGGGGGGCCGAACAGTGGAAGACCTTGCCATCGAGGAGGTCGGTCTTCATTCCCGGCTCGGGGGCGAAATACACGAGCGCATTGGTCAGGCCCGAATTCCCGCTGGGCAGGTGGCCTTTCTTGGGATTCGTCAGCACCCAGTTCGCGCCCTTCGCGATGACTTGGGTCCAGACGTTGTAGAGCGAACCGGCATTCTTGCCGCCCTTGTAGGCGGGATCCGTCCAAACCGTGTCGTCCACCACCATAACCCCGTTGTTCAAAAGGGCCATGCGGCGTTTGGCATGGATGCCGTCGTACTGCAATTTGTCGTATTCCACTTCGCCATAGGCCAAGTTTTCGTTGACCCGGGTCGCGAAGTAATCCCCCATTTCGTAGCCGATTTTTTCGGGCTTGGCAGCCGGTTGCGCTGCGGTGGCTCCGGCGGGTGCTGCGGCTGCAGGCTTGTCGGCTTCGGCGTCGGAGGGTTTGTTGTTGTCTTTGTCATCCTTGTCGTCGTCCGCCTCCACCTTGGCCGGGGCGGCCTTGCCGATGCCGGGGTAGGGTTTGTCGTCCGGGGCGATGATGATCCGGTTGGTGCGTTCCGCTTCGTCCGGACGCCAGACCACGGAGACGAGGTGGGTTCCATTGAAAACGAGGTTGTCGATGCCCATGCGGCGGTTGATTTTGACCTTGGATTGCGTGTAGCTCATCTCCATGAGCATCGAGGGCGAACGCGGATGCGTGCCGGTGGCCAAGATCAATTTGTCTTGGATGGGCAGGATGTATTCGCGGCGGATTCCCCGGTCGAGGTAGGGTCCCCTCCCCTTGAGCCGAATGGTCGTGTAGCTGACCGGATAGTCCTTGGAATAGGAGGCTCCCTTGACCCCGAAGAAATTGAGGTCGAGTGCCTTGGGCATCGTGGTCATGTGCCCTTTGCCGTTGGTATCCGTCAGTTCATACTTGCGGGCGAGATAGAGGTAGGTCGGATCGCCGGTGAATTTGTACGCCCAGCGCATGTCTGTGGCAAATCCGAGCCCACCCCCAACCCGGTAGTCGTCGTAGGCAACGCCGTCTTTCGTGCCCTTGCCCATGGAGGTCATGGATTTCCCGTAGTTCGCACACTCGCCATTCGTGAGGAGCATCCGCCCAATCCGGTCGAAAATCATCCGGAAATGCGGCGAGTTCTTCAGGTCGTCCACCCGCTTGTGCCGGACGGCCCAGCGCAGGATGATGATCATGTTGACCGACGTGTCGTAGTGGGGCGAATTGTCGAGTTCGTAGCCATTGCGCGTCAATTGCGCCCAAGCAGCGTCAAAGGCGTCGATCGTCTTCGGAAATTTCCCGGTCCCTCCGTAGAGCAATTTGACGTTCGATGCGACGTCCATGATGATGGCCTCTTTGTTGTAGCCGGAGAGGAAAAAGGGAAACTTCCGCGAAAACCCGGTGAATCCGCCCTTGCCCTCGACATATTTCGTGATGAGTTCTTCCAACGGTTGCGACATCTCGGGCGTGAATTGCCCGGCTTCCTTGAGCATGACCGCATCGCTGAGGGCGGCGACAAAACTGTACACGTCGCCAATGTCGGCGATTCCTCGCACGGCGAGGGTTTTTGTGGCGGCGGCGAGGTTTTTGGGATAACTCTGCCGGATCCGTTGCAGTGCGGGTTCCTTGAGCGCGGAGTACCCGTACTCGTTGGCCAAAAGGAGGAGGTGACTGGGACTCTTGGACTTGATGAAGGCATCCAATTCCTTGCGATCGGGATTTTTCAGCATGGCATCCAACTTCTGGTAGTTGGTGGTCCAGAAGTCCTCCAATAGCTTCTCCCGCTCGGCAATCTCGGCCGCCGTCTCCTCATGCGGCGCAAAATCCATCGGATACAAATACGTGTCGCCCAACGGCTTCGGGTCGGCTGCGTGGAGGGAAAGGGCGAAGAAAAGTATGAAGGATGAAGTATGAATTATGAAGGCTCTGAGCGCAGGGAGGTGGCTCATGCGATGGCGCGATGGGACGATGGAACTGGGGGAATCAGGGGAATGTGGGTTTAACATGGATGTTCAGGAGGTTCTGGATAGTTGGATGGAATGGGGAACGGCGCTTCGCGCGATTTTGGATGAGGAATTATGTATTTTGGATGATGGATTACGGATTATGGATTATCTGTCGGAATATGAACATTCAAAATTCAGAATTATGCGCGAAGGGGTGCGATTGAAAGTGGAGAGTAGGTCAGGCGGCTTCGCCGCATTTGGAACACGATGCGGGTAAGATGCCACGGTCCCAGTGCGATGCGGGCGAGGGGCGCACGGACCGTGGGCGTCCCGCCCGCCCTCCGATATCCAAGCGGACAAGATGCCCACGCTCCTTTGGATAATCCAACATCCAAAATTCAACATTATTGTGCGGGCGGGACGCCCACGCTCCTTTTCATCCTTCATCCTTCATCCTTCATACTTTTAAAAGAGGAGCGGGAAGGCTTGGGCTTTTCGTGGGTTCCATGCGTTGCTCCCGGCGTAGTGTATCCATAACCAGAACCGAAACAACCTCCACGAACCACGAGGCCCAGCCTCCCCACTCCAAAGCGAAGGATGAATTATGAAGGATGAAGTATGAATTCGATCTTCCAATATCCAAAATTCATGCGGGCGGGACGCCCACGCTCCTTTTCATCCTTCATAATTCATACTTCATAATTATTTACAGGCCAACCCTCCTCTGGCGTGCGCGGAAGCGGAAGAGGGTGAAGCAGAGGCCGAAGGTGATGAGCCCCCAGACTTTTGGCTCGGGGACGGCGGTGTAATTGAGTACGAGATCCGTACCACCGTCCGCAAGTGCGACCGCGAACGACCCTCCATCCAACGGGTTGCTGAATCCTCCCGCTCCATTGTTTGCGGTGGTGTAAATCGAGAACTTATCGGTACTGAATCCCGTAATGGCCTGATCCGTGGAAACCAACGTCCAAGAGTAGTTTTGCCCAGCATTGAAGTAGTTTGCGTTTCCGTTGACATCCGGGCCGATGCTACTGAGCGACCAGAGGTTCAGTTTGAACGGGTTGCCGCTCGTTGCGGTGATGTCCAACACACTTCCGGCAGTGAGGGTGATGGTATCGTACCCCGTTCCAGCCGAGCCCAACGCATCAATGATTTGCCAGTTATAGTTACCTCCCCCTGCGAACGTTGTGGACCCTTGCGTGAGGGTTCCTGGACTGTTCCCTGGGGAAAGTGTTCCCCCGCTGTTGACGGTAACAGCCCCAACAGTACCCGAGCCCTTGAGTGTGCCAGTATTACTAATCACAACCGTGCCGGCAGTACCATCCACACTCAATACACCGCCGTTCACCGTTGATGAACTTAAGGAAATACTGGCACCGCTAGAAATAACGAGCGTTCCTGCACTGACAGTCGTGGCTCCGGTGTAGGTGTTCGCGGCACTGAGCGTAACTGTCCCTGCGGTGCTCTTCGTGAGCGCTATGCCTGAACCTCCGAGCTTCGCACTGATGGAGCCAGACTCGACGGCGTAGCTGGTACCGGTCAGAGTTCCACCTGTTCCGCTAATGTTGCCAGCGGTGAGGGTAACAATGCCAACGCTGTTGGAGTGGGCTCCCATGGCTAGGGTGCCGGTTCCCGAAACATTTACTGCCGCAGAGGCCGACAAGCGGTTGTCACTTCCTAGGACCAAGGAACCGGCTGTGATGTTGACAGTCGTGGAGGCCAGTGTGCCTCCGACATTCAGCGTTCCGCCATTGACTGTGGTGATCCCGCTGTAGGTGTTGGCACTGCCGTCGAGCGTGAGTGAGTTACTGCCGGTTTTTGTAAAATTTCCAGATCCCGTGAGGTTGCCGGAAAAGGTTGTGTCCACGGCTTTCGCGCCCACGCTCAAGGTATTGCTGTTTGTGATTGCAAGGTCGTCTGATCCTGTGAGAGCCCCGACGTTGTAAGTATTGTTTCCGGAAACTACAAAAGTAACCGACTGATTTCCAGTTGATCCGGTGTTGAGAGTTGCACTTTTTAGGGCGTTTCCGTGGTTTAGCTCTAGAACGATATTTCCACCTCCGCTGGAGGGGTTGATTGTGGCCGTTCCGTTGAAGGTATTATCTCCGCTGAGGCGGAATTTTCCCGCTGCGGATGTACTCCCTCCAAATACTAGGTTTCCTGTTCCTGAGATAACAGAACTCACAGTAATGGTCCCGGCGTTCGTACCATTGGAATTGAATGTGAGAGTCTTGTCGTTCAGGTTAACTCCAGCAGTCGAAATACTTATGTAGGACCCGACTGCGGAGCTAATCAAGCTGAGATTATCATTAAGTGTAATTCCTCCGGAATAAACCGCAGTTGCACCACCAGTAATACTGAGAGATTTTGTGCCGCCTAGTCCTTGCACAACAATTGCATTGCCTACCGTATTATTGTTGTTCATTTGGATATTGGCACTCGTTGATCCCGTAGCGTCCCCCAAATAGATTGTGCCGCTGCCTAGATTAGTTATTGTAGTAGAACCGCCAACACCCAGAATCACTAGCGTCCCTTCTTTGATCGTTGTCCCTCCAGTATAGGTATTGGCTACGTTGCTGAGAGTAAGTGAACTTGTCCCGGTTTTTGTTATACTGTAAGCACCAGTGATATTGCCCGAGAACTTGAATGTTGAGTTCCCATTCCCTGTGAAGAGCGTGTCCGCACCCAACGTGATCTGGGAGGCTACGTCATAGATAAGTGATTTAGAATTATTTACGCCGTTGAGAGTAACCGTGGGAGTTGTACCTCCAAGCGTCCAAGTGCTGGCATTGGTTGCAATGGTAACGTTACTCGAGGCACTCCCGTTAGCCTTGCCGTTGAGAGTCAGCGTGTTCATCGTCAGAGCAGTTGGAACGCTGCCGATGGTGTTATTACCAGATACCAAGATCGTCGTAGTGTCACTAAAAAAAGTGAGGCCAGAACCTGTACCAGTCTGGAAGACTCCATTGGCATTCCAGTTGCCAGCTACAGTCCAATCCTGCGTTGTAGCGCTATTTTGGGTCCAAATGTAATCCACCGCCCTGACCTCCCCTCCCCCGCCGAACACCGCCGCGCAAACTGCCGCCGCGCCCGCCCAGCGGACCCAAGCGCGTTTCGCGTCGGTCCAGAGGGACGAGGAAATTTTCCGCGCCGAGTGGGCGGTGGCCGCCTCGGCTGCGGTGGCCGGTTGGAAATTTTGATTTTCTGGATTTTTCATTTTGTGAGGTCTCCCTGTGTGTTCTATCCTTGGTTCCCGGTCGGTTGGTGTGTGCCCGGGAATGAGGTTTTTCTGCCTGTTTGCGCGGAACGTATCGAAAATCGAAAATTCTGTATATGGCCAAAATTGGCCATTGACAGCGGTTCGCGATTCTCGCGGATTGGGGTTGGAGGGCTCACGCGGAGGCGCGGAGGACGCGGAGGAATTTTGTGGGTCCGGAATGGCCTTGGCTGGTCTGCGAACGTAGGAAATACGGGCGTCGGCAGACATTTTCGAGCGGCGGACTGAGGCCTCCGTTGCGGCGAAAAAGTGGGGGGATTTTCATGGCCGTCGGCGGAGAGAATTTGTGAGAAGCGAGGGAAAATTTTTTTGTGGGGAGAAAATATTTTCCGAAAGTCAAAAAAATTTTCATCATCCTTTTGGATGATTGGGATTTCTGATGCGGGCGGGACGCCCACGGTCCGGTGGAATGGAGGGGGCGCGCTTCGCGCGCGATTCTTTGATGCGCGGAGCGCGGTAGGGATGACCGGCCCGGTCGTCCGGATTGGGTGGATTTTGGATGATTGGGATTTCCGATGCGGGCGGGACGCCCACGGTCCGGTGGAATGGAGGGGAGCGCGCTTCGCGCACGATTTTGGATGCGCGGAGCGCGGTAGGGATGACCGGCCCGGTCGTCCGGATTGGGTGGATTTTGGATGATTGGGATTTCCGATGCGGGCGGGACGCCCACGGTCCGGTGGAATGGAGGGGA
>Ga0114938_1001965_pt1 | contig 13485 bp, 8 predicted proteins | sample AshMeaBigSpring_FD_88675 | JGI IMG/M metagenome (GOLD analysis project Ga0114938, IMG submission 88675) | Groundwater microbial communities from Big Spring, Nevada to study Microbial Dark Matter (Phase II) - Ash Meadows Big Spring | ecosystem: Environmental > Aquatic > Deep subsurface >...
GGTTCTCAATAAACTACCGATGGAGTTTGCTGTTGAAGCTCAGAAACTACTTTCCATCTCATTGGAAGGAAGTGTCGGCTAAAAAGGAATTGTAAAAAGTAAAAATGTAAATATAGTCATGTTAGAAATAAAAGATCTTCATGCCAATATCAATGGCAAAGAAATATTAAAAGGAATCAACTTGACCGTTAAACCAGGTGAAGTTCATGCGATCATGGGACCGAATGGTTCCGGAAAAAGTACTCTTTCGTCTGTTCTTGTGGGCAATCCTGCTTTTGAAGTGACAAAAGGAAATGTGACTTTCTATGATAAGAATTTATTGGAACTTAGTCCGGAGGATCGCAGTCACGAAGGGATCTTCCTTAGCTTCCAGTACCCTGTTGAAATCCCGGGTGTGAGCATGGTTAACTTTATGCGTGCTGCTGTCAACGAACAACGCAAGTATAAAGGACTTCCCGCTCTTACAGCGAGTGAGTTCCTTAAACTGATGCGCGAAAAGCGTGAAGTGGTAGAACTGGATAATAAATTAGCCAATCGTTCGGTTAACGAAGGTTTTTCCGGTGGTGAAAAGAAGAGAAACGAGATCTTCCAAATGGCCATGTTGGAGCCGCGTCTGAGTATATTGGACGAAACAGATTCGGGCTTGGATATTGATGCTCTTCGCATTGTAGCGGAAGGAGTGAACAAGTTGAAGACTCCTGAGACAAGTACCATCGTGATCACACACTATCAGCGCTTACTCGATTATATCAAGCCGGACATCGTTCATGTTCTTTATAAAGGACGGATCGTAAAGACGGCTGGTCCGGAACTTGCTTTAGAGTTGGAAGAAAAAGGATACGACTGGATTAAGAAAGAATTAGGAGAATAGAGATGAACGCAGAACAACAATACATAGACCTTTTCTCACAAACGGAAGCGATGATCTGCAAACATAGTTCCGAGGCGTTAAATGCTCCTCGCGCTACTGCTTTTGCCGATTTTGAGCGTTTAGGTTTTCCTACCCGTAAGATGGAGAAGTATAAGTACACGGATGTAAGTAAGTTCTTTGAACCGGATTTCGGTTTGAACCTAAATCGTCTGAATATCCCGGTCAATCCGTATGAGGTGTTTAAATGCGATGTGCCCAATATGAGCACAGCTTTATATTTCGTGGTCAACGATCTCTTCTATAACCAAGCTCTACCGAAAGGACATCTGCCCGAAGGAGTGATTATTGGTAGCTTGAATGAGGTCGCTGAGCAACATCCTGACCTGATCAAGAAATACTACGGTAAGTTGGCTGATACTTCGAAAGACGGACTTACAGCTTTCAATACCACCTTCGCACAAGACGGATTACTGTTTTATGTGCCCAAGAATGTGGTAGTCGACAAACCGATCCAATTGGTTAATATCTTACGTGCCGATGTTGATTTCATGGTCAACCGCCGTATATTAGTGATTTTGGAAGAGGGTGCGCAAGCTCGTCTATTGATTTGCGATCATGCGATGGATAACGTGAACTTCCTTTCAACACAGGTTATTGAAGTGTTTGCCGGAGAGAACTCCACTTTCGATCTTTATGAGTTGGAAGAGACACACACAAGTACCGTTCGTTTCAGTAATCTATATGTGAAGCAATGTGCTAACAGTAATGTATTGCTCAACGGTATGACGCTTCACAACGGAACCACCCGTAATACCACTGAGGTTCAGTTAGTTGGAGAGGGAGCAGAAATCAATTTGTGTGGAATGGCTATTGCTGATAAAAACCAGCATGTGGATAATCATACTTCGATTGATCACCTCGTTCCGAATTGTTCGAGCAAAGAACTCTTTAAATATGTGTTGGACGATCAGTCGGTTGGTGCTTTTGCCGGATTGGTATTGGTACGTCCAGATGCACAGCATACCAGTTCGCAGCAAACGAATCGAAACCTATGTGTGACACGTGATGCCCGGATGTATACTCAGCCTCAACTGGAGATTTACGCCGATGACGTGAAGTGCTCTCATGGGGCTACCGTCGGACAGTTGGATGAGAATGCCCTGTTCTATATGCGTGCTCGTGGTATTTCGGAGAAAGAAGCCCGTTTATTATTAATGTTTGCTTTTGTCAATGAAGTGATAGATACAATTCGTCTGGATGCGTTGAAAGATCGCCTTCATTTATTGGTGGAGAAACGTTTCCGGGGCGAACTAAACAAATGTCAGGGCTGTGCGATTTGCAAGTAATAACTAGTCTATCGCCGGTCACTAATTCGTAATTACTAATAAAGATGGATATTCAAAAGATACGCAAAGATTTTCCGATTTTAGAGCGTACAGTATATGGTAAACCTCTGGTTTATTTAGATAACGGAGCTACCACCCAAAAGCCTCGCATGGTTGTTGATTCTTTGGTCGACGAATACTACTCTGTAAATGCCAATGTGCATCGTGGAGTGCACTATCTTTCGCAGCAGGCAACCGAGTTGCACGAAAGTTCGCGGGAAACTGTACGACAATTTATCAATGCCCGTACCACCAATGAGGTTGTGTTTACCAGAGGTACTACAGAAAGCATCAACTTGCTCGTTTCTTGTTTCGGTGATGTGTTCATGGAAGAAGGGGATGAAGTAATTGTATCTGTGATGGAACATCATAGTAATATCGTTCCTTGGCAACTATTAGCAGCCCGTAAAGGCATCGCCATCAAGGTGATCCCGATGAACGATAAAGGGGAATTGCTATTAGATGAATACGAAAAGCTTTTCTCCGAACGGACTAAAATAGTTAGTTGCATGCAGGTTTCCAATGTGCTGGGTACTATCAATCCCGTGAAAGAGATGATAGAGATAGCACATGCCCATGGAGTACCTTTCATTGTTGATGCAGCACAGGCTATCCCACATATGAAGGTGGATGTACAAGAGCTGGATGCCGACTTCCTCGTTTTCTCTGCTCATAAAGTATATGGACCTACCGGTATAGGTGTTCTTTACGGTAAAGAAGAGTGGCTCGACAGATTGCCTCCTTATCAAGGGGGTGGTGAGATGATCCAGCATGTGTCGTTTGAAAAGACGACCTTCAATGAACTTCCTTTCAAGTTTGAAGCCGGAACACCCGATTATATAGGAACGACCGGATTGGCTAAAGCGATTGAATATGTCCAAGCAATCGGTCTCGATCAGATTGCTGCGCATGAGCATGAACTGACGGTTTATGCTACCCAACGTTTCAAAGAGATTGAAGGCATGCGCATTTTGGGTGAAGCAGAGAATAAAAGTGGAGTGCTTTCTTTCTTGGTTGGCGACATCCACCATTTTGATATGGGTACTCTCCTCGATCGTTTGGGAATTGCTGTTCGTACCGGTCATCATTGTGCCCAACCTCTCATGCAGCGATTAGACATTGAAGGAACGGTCAGAGCGTCGCTTGCTTTGTATAATACCAAGGAAGAAATCGATGTTTTAGTCGAAGGTATCGAACGAGTACGTCGCATGTTCTAAAAAAAACAAAAGAAACTTCAAAAAAAGAGTCTGATTTGCAACTTTTTCCTTTTGAGTGACGACTAATAGATAAGAAATAACTATTAAAACAGAAAAAGATTATGTTAGTAACGACAACTCCCACTATTGAGGGAAAAGAAATCATTAGATATTATGGTATTGTAAGTGGTGAAACGATTATAGGAGCGAATGTGTTCCGTGATATCTTCGCCAGTATACGTGATATTGTAGGTGGACGTTCGGGCTCTTATGAAGAAGTACTTCGTGAAGCCAAGAATACTGCTTTACAGGAGATGCAGGCACAAGCAGCTCAGATGGGCGCTAATGCTGTGATTGGTGTTGATTTGGATTATGAGACAGTAGGAGGCAGTGGTAGCATGTTGATGGTTACTGCTTGCGGAACAGCTGTTTATTACGAATAACTAATGCGAACAATGATCGCATAAACCTTTGATTACATAATTAATGGTTTTAGGTTCAAAATGCTGAGGAAGACTTACTGTGGGAATATTTATATTTTTCAAACAGTAAGTCTTATGGCATTTAGTACAGTAAAAATGAACGTGCAAATCATTAATATCACAATTGCATTCGCTACCACAAACGGCATGTTTGATTGAACCCGATCCATCATCAATGCTATGAATCAAGTGTTGTTTGAGAAACAAGTTAATGGTTCTAGATAATGTCGACTTATCCACTGTATCCAGGTAATTCTCTAAATCAGCCAGACTGAATGCCCGTTCGAACTCCATCATTGCTTTTAAGATAAGCAGACGAATAGCCGTCGGTTTAATCTCCCTTTCCTCTAATTTCTCTAAATACTTACTTCCTTCCATCATTAAGATTTTATTTCTCCATTCCTAAAGCGTTCAATTAGGTAGTATGTCCATATTTACAGCTTTCCAAGATTGTTTTTACCAGATTGTTTTACCTATTACTTTTACTTTGCTTTCCCTAAAGTTAGAAACAAACATTTATTAATCATCAAAAATTGACGGTTATTTATTATTATTTAGTCTTTTTTCTTGCTTATATCCTTTACATTCAATACATTTAGGGCATGTAAACCTAAAATATAGAATCTATGGACAACTTACTTTTCTGGCTCATTCCGGTCTCTTCGGCAATGGCTCTTTGTTTCGCTTTTTATTTTCATAAGCAAATGATGAAAGAGAGTGAAGGAACCTCTCAGATGATCAAAATTGCTGCTGCTGTGCGTAAAGGTGCAATGTCCTATTTGAAACAGCAATACAAAATTGTAGGCTGTGTCTTTATCGGTTTGGTTGCATTATTCTCTATTATGGCATATGGTTTTCAGGTTCAGAATGAATGGGTACCTATTGCTTTTCTTACCGGTGGTTTTTTCTCCGGTCTCTCCGGATTCCTTGGGATGAAGACGGCTACTTATGCTTCGGCACGTACCGCTAATGCTGCCCGCCATTCGTTGAATGCCGGTCTGACCATTGCTTTCCGTAGTGGTGCCGTGATGGGTCTGGTTGTTGTAGGTTTAGGTTTGCTCGACATCTCTTTCTGGTATTTACTTCTTAACTGGGCGATCCCGGCAGATGTACTTACTCCTACACACAAACTTTGTATCATAACGACCACCATGCTTACCTTCGGTATGGGTGCTTCAACGCAAGCATTATTTGCCCGTGTGGGAGGTGGTATTTATACCAAGGCTGCCGATGTAGGTGCCGACTTGGTTGGCAAGGTGGAAGCAGGCATTCCTGAAGATGACCCTCGTAACCCGGCAACAATAGCCGACAATGTAGGTGACAATGTGGGTGATGTAGCAGGAATGGGTGCCGATTTATATGAGTCATATTGTGGATCTATCTTGGCAACGGCAGCACTTGGAGCCGCTGCATTTATTCATACTTCCGATGTTACGATGCAGTTCAAGGCAGTGATCGCTCCTATGTTGATTGCCGCCGTGGGTATCCTGCTCTCTATTATAGGAATCTTCTCCGTGCGCACGAAAGAGAATGCGACCATGAAGCAACTCTTGGGGGCTTTGGCTTTAGGTACCAATCTGAGCTCAGTTCTAATCATTTTTGCAACCTTTTTGATCTTGTGGCTGTTGGGACTGGAAAATTGGATGTTGATTTCTTGTGCCGTAGTAGTCGGTTTAGTAGTAGGGGTGATCATTGGGCGTTCAACCGAATATTATACTTCTCAATCGTATAAACCTACCCGCAGATTAAGTGAAAGTGGTAAAACGGGGCCAGCTACGGTTATTATATCCGGTATCGGTCTTGGAATGTTGTCAACTGCCATTCCCGTGGTAGCCGTGGTTATCGGGATCATAGCCTCTTATTTACTTGCTTCCGGTGGTGATTTCATGAATGTAGGCATGGGCTTGTACGGCATTGGAATTGCTTCCGTGGGAATGTTGTCAACTTTAGGTATCACGCTGGCTACCGATGCTTATGGACCAATTGCCGACAATGCCGGTGGAAATGCTGAAATGTCGGGTTTGGGAGAAGAGGTTCGCAAACGTACCGATGCGCTCGATTCTCTTGGAAACACCACAGCAGCTACAGGAAAAGGTTTTGCTATAGGTTCGGCTGCGCTTACCGGACTGGCGCTATTAGCTTCTTATATTGAAGAGATCCGTATCGGTCTGACCCGTTTAGGAAATACCGAGCTCCTCTTTCCCGATGGAGATAAAGTGAGTATAGCCAATGCAACGTTTATCGACTTCATGAACTATTATGAGGTGAATCTAATGAATCCGAAGGTCCTTGCAGGAATGTTTTTAGGTTCGATGATGGCCTTCTTGTTTTGCGGACTAACGATGAACGCAGTAGGACGTGCTGCAGGGCATATGGTAGATGAAGTACGCCGTCAGTTCCGTGAAATAAAAGGAATATTGACTGGTGAGGCAGAACCCGATTATGAACGTTGTGTCGCTATTTCTACGAAAGGAGCGCAACGTGAGATGATTATACCTTCGCTATTGGCTATTGTTGCTCCCATCCTGACCGGTCTGGTGTTCGGTGTTCCCGGAGTACTAGGCTTATTAGTCGGTGGATTAAGTAGTGGTTTCGTTTTGGCAATCTTCATGGCAAATGCCGGAGGTGCATGGGATAATGCAAAGAAATATGTAGAAGAAGGTAATCTCGGAGGAAAAGGAGGAGACGTACATAAAGCCACTGTGGTAGGTGATACAGTCGGTGATCCTTTTAAAGATACATCCGGTCCCAGCTTAAATATCCTAATCAAGCTGATGAGTATGGTCGCTATTGTTATGGCCGGATTGACAGTTGCTTGGAGTGTTTTCTGATATCCAGCTACACTGTCTTTTCAAAGGGCTCTTATTCTATGGAGATAGGATAGGGGCCCTTTCTCTTCAATTGGTATTCTCCTCTTTTTTGGTTTCCGATTTTTTCTCACCATTATTCTCTCACCTTTATTCTTTCACCTTTATTTCCTACTTTGTTTCTTTTTTATTTCCCCGTTCTATTCCCTCTTTTTGTTTTTCATTTTCTTTCCTCTTTTGATGAATTTATTTTGATTCAATTATACAGCAAAATACTCAAGATTAGTTGTATATTTGTTGCTTGCTAAGTGAAAAACATATCGTTTAAGTCGTAACTATGAGTCATAACTATAAATCATAACTATGAGTCGGATGCAATTCTAATTATTGCCAATCGTTATCCCAATCGTTATGCAAAACTATTATGTAATTCGTCGTGCAAACTATTGTGAAAGCCATTGTGAAAGCCATTGTGCAAACTATTGTGAAGGCTATTGTGAAAGTCATTGCGAACCATTACAAGCTATTATACAAAACATAAGCATCACAAGCTATCACAAGGTATCATGAACCATTATACAAAATATAAACATAAACATAAGATCTAAGATGTACAAATTGAAGTATTTATTAGGAAGCTGTCTGCTTTTCTCCTTTATTTCAGGTGTTTACTCACAAGATTATAAAGGAGTGGACGAGCATGCGCTGGCAGATACGCGAATTAAAGGGACCATGAGTGAGGTTTTGCCTCCTATAGCTGTTCCCGCATCGGCCCAAGCTATTGAGAGTTTGATTAAAAAGAATCAGAAAGAAAGTTTTCTGGTCTTTCCTGTAGCAAGAGAAACTCCTATCGAATTATTGAAAACCATTCCGGAAATCTGGACCTCTTCTTCCGCTGAGGCTCGTTCTGTCTTTAGAGCCAAAGTTGCTCCGGGGGAATATTTTGTATTCCAATTGGGAATCTTCGCTCATAAAAAGGAATTGACCGGAATCAGTTATCAGGCGAAGGGGTTACAAGGCATCACTTGTTTAAACCTAGAAGGGCGTTCTAATGCAGGAGAGACTTTCAAGAAAGAGATCCGTCTTGATCAAGGATCCGTTCAGCCTCTTTGGTTTGGAATGCTTATTCCTGAGAATGCATCGGAAGAGGTAAAAGGAGAGATCACTCTTTCGGCGGATCATGGAGAAAAGAAAACGATCAAAATTCTGCTTACTCCTTCCGGATCACCCGTGAGGAATTCAGGAGTTGATGAGGATTGGCGATTGTCTCGTTTATCATGGTTGAACTCAGCCATCGAACAAAATGAAGAGGTGACCAAAGGGTATCAACCCATTGAGTGGAAAGATCGAAAGATATCTATCTTGGGGCGTGAGATTGTGTTAGGCAAATCCGGTCTGCCGAGTCAGATCAATAGCTTTTTCGATTCGGGAAATATGCACCTAAACTCCACATCCGAGCCGATCCTCTCTGATGAGATCAAGTTTGAAGTTGAAACAGCCGATGGCAAACTTATCGAACTAGAAGAGGGTCAGATCAAGTTGATCATGCAAACTCCCCGACGAGTGATTTGGGAAGTAAAGCATCACTCCGCTTCGGTAACCTTACTCATTCGTGGAGAGGCAACTTGTGAAGGTGCATTAGACTATAAGATGAAACTCTGTGCAGATAAAGGTTTGAAAATAAATGATGTTCGTCTCAAAGTGCCAATGACAGCCGAAAAGTCGTGCTACTTGATGGGAATGGGCAAGGAAGGAGGAATCCGACCTCAAGCGTGGAGATGGAAATGGGATGTAGAGAAAAGTCAGGATATGGTTTGGGTGGGCGGTGTAAACGGCGGTTTAGCCTTAAAACTCAAAGGAGAGAACTATCGGAAACAGCTAGTCAACATCTATTATCCCTATGGAAAGCTCAATTTACCTTTATCTTGGGGAAACAATCATTTGGGTGGCTGCGATGTTACTACTTCTAACGGTGGAGCCTTGATCAACGCTTATTCAGGACATCGCTCCGTGAACAAAGGTGAAACCTTTCAGTTCGATTTCGAGTTGTTGATAACTCCTTTCAAACTGTTAACAACTAAGGCGCTGTTTACCGAACGATATTATCATAACTCTAGTTTGGATCTGGCAGATAGTTATATCAAAGAAGCTACCCTTGTAGGAGCTAATATGATCACTCTTCACCATAAGAAAGATCTGAATCCGTTTATTAATTATCCCTATCTGACAGATAATGTACCTCGCTTAACGAAGTATGTAGACCAAGTTCATCAAGCGGGTAAACAAGTTGGCCTTTATTATACCACTCGCGAACTGACGGTTAATGCCCCCGAAATCTGGGCTTTTCGTAGTCTGAATGATGAGATTATCTACCCCGGACCGGGAAAAGATGTCCGTACGGTTATTAACCCCAAAGGTCCTCATCCGTGGCTTGTAAACCGTTTCAAAGAGAACTTCATTCCTGCTTGGAAATGTGCATTGACACAAGGAAGATATACCGGCGCTCAAGATGTTGCCGTGATTACGACCCCAGAATCGAGATTGGATAATTTTTATCTGGAAGGTTTGAACTGGCTCTGTAAGAATGTTCAGATAGATGGGATCTATTTGGATGGAACGACTTTAGGACGTGATGCCCTTCGGAGAGCTCGTAAGATCTTGGATAAAAATCGCCCTTCTGCTCTAATCGATATGCACATTTGGAATAACTTTAAAGAGATGGGATATTATGCGAATGGCATTAACCTATACATGGATTTATTTCCGTTCATCGATCATTTGTGGATTGGTGAGGGACGATCATACGATACCATGCCCGATTATTGGTTGGTGGAGATGTCGGGAGTCCCTTTTGGTCTGCCTTCACAAATGCTGAATCAAGGTGGAAACAGGTGGAGAGGAATGGTGTTCGGACTGACGAACCGTCCCGGTTGGTACGGTCCTACGCCTAAACATATCTGGAAGTTCTGGGACGAACATCGCTTCTCCGAAATGCAAATGCTTGGCTTTTGGAATAAAGATGTTCCGGTACGTACGGATAATGGCAATATAGTTGCCACTGTCTACAAGTCCGATAAAGAAGTTATCATTGCCCTTGCCAATTGGGGATCGGAATCACACCTCTGCAAACTGTATATCGATTGGGATAAGTTAGGGATAGATCCTAAAAAAGTAAAGGCAAAGATACCCTCCATCGAGGAGTTCCAACAAGAAAAAGAAATAAACTTGAACGAGTCCCTAAGAATTAAAGTTAAAGAGGGGAATTTGATTGTTCTGAGTTATTAGGTTGAGGCTTATTCAAGAGCTTTCAATCATCTTCATTTCCATTTTTGCCGCTTATCTGCAGCACTGCCATCTTTCTGAATGTATCTGTTTATAAAGAAAAGGTGTTTGCGCTGCAGATAAGAGGGTCAAATGGTCACCGTCTTCCGAGGTACGGTCCTATTTGTTTCGTCATACGGTCCTATTTCTTCCGGGATACGGTGCTATTTTCTTCGAGGTACTGTCCTATTTGTTCCGGGATACGGTCGGTTTTGTTCCGAGGTACAGTGCTTTTTCTTCCGAGATACAGTCACATTTTCTTCGAGGTACGGTGCTTTTTCTTCGATTCTTATTTCTACTTAAGGGCTTGAATCTAGTGATTAAATATTTCTAAATGGTTCATACTAATTTCCAAGGAGGTTGTTTTATAATATGTGTCTTTTGAACCATTTAGCTGAATTGTCTATAATGGTAATGAGCTATGTTTATTTTAAGAAAATCGATGAAAGTAAAACATTATATTCTAGTACTGCTTTTAATAGCTCCATTATTTTCGTTCGCTCAGAATGTGATAAAGGGGACAGTTACTGATACAAAGTCCACCGTCATTCCTTTCGCGAATATTGTCCTGCAAAGTAAAACAGATTCACTGCTAATTTCTGGTGTTACGACCGATATGGATGGGAAATTTGTGCTGAACTTTAATGGAAATACTCAGAATTATCTTTTAAGAGTGAGCTATATTGGTTATGCAACAAAGTATGTTCCGATCGATAAACTAGATCTGGGAGTGATCCAACTCAATGAGAATACCCAACAGTTGGGGGATGTAGTTATATCGGCAGCCAGACCGGTGTATAAAATGGGAACAGAAGGCTTGCAAGTGCATGTTCAGAACACTTTGCTAAGTAAACTAGGTAATGCCAATGATGTTCTCTCCCAATTGCCTTTTGTTAAGAACCAAAATGATAAATATACCATTTTCGGCAGAGGCACCCCTCTTATTTATATCAATAATCGTCTGCTACGAAATAACGATGAGCTCAGACAGTTGAACAGTGGTGATATTAAAGAGGTAAAAGTTGTACTGAATCCCGGATCCCAGTATAGTGCATCGGTTGGAGCAGTCATTCATATCACGACTATAAAGCCTGTGGGTGAAGGATTGGGTGGAAGTCTGTATGGCAAAGTTCTGCAAGGCAGAAAATTTAGTCACTACGAGTCGGTTAATTTGAATTATCGAAAGAAGAAATGGGACCTTTTCGGTGACATCGGTTATAATGAAAAGTCAACTCAACAATATCAAGTAGACAATACCATACTAACTCTTGAAAATCAATATAAGATCGATGACCAAAATTTAATGAGTGCTAAAACACATATTTGGAATTCATCTTTGGGAATGAACTATTCGTTTTCTCCGACACATTTGATGGGTATTCGATATAAACTCTATCGAATGCCCGACAGTCGATGGAACACTCAAGGTGAATCTTCTCAGTTTGTTGATGGAGTCAGTGAGGATCACGATTTGTTGAATGATAGAAGAAATTCAAGCCTGACCCAACATCTCGTTAATTTCTATTATTATAGGGAGTTCTCGCCCCAAACATCTCTGCGTGTTGAAACTGATTATCTTAAAGGGAATAGTACCAATACACAAGAGATGGTTGAAGAAAGTCTCGATAAAAATATCAGTACACAGGCAGATGCCACAGTCAGGGTGAATAGTCACAGTAACTCTAATTCTTCTTATTGGGGAGGAAAGGCTGTGTTCGAAACGGCGCTATTGATGGGGAAGATTACTTTGGGAGGAGAATTATCTTATAGTCGTAATAAACAAAACTACCAAAGGCTGGGTAATGATCCCAACCCTGATCAAAAGATGTCCGACAATCTTTCCAAACAAAAAATGGCAGCCGGCTTTCTTTCTTTCAGTCGTTCATGGAACCATTTCTCACTTAGGGCGGGAGTGCGGTATGAATACATCGACTTTCAATATTTCAATGAGAAAAAAAGAAGTGATGAACAAAGTCGGATCTATAAAAAGTTTTTTCCCGATCTATCTTTTTCATACGAACGCGGGGTTATTAATATGTCGTTGACCAGTCGTTCTACCGTTCAACGACCTCATTATTATTACATGAGAAGCGATGTGGCTTACAATGGACCTTATGTTTACGAGGGTGGCAATCCTTCGCTTGTTCCGACTTACACCCATAAATTGTCTTATCTGTTTGGATGGAAAAGTCTGCAGCTCGAACTGACTTATAATTGGATAAAAGATAATATATTGTTAGTCGGTGAGCAATATGGTAATAAGCCTTTAATTTTATATACCATGATCAATCTACCCAACTCTAATCAGTTGGATGCCGCACTTTTTTATTCACCCACTGTTGGCTGCTGGCATCCTGCTTTTGGAATTGAGATGAGCAAACAATACTTGGTATACAAAGGGCGCAGCTATAATAAACCGACCTTTTCGTATACCTTCAATAATTTGGTAGAATTGCCTAAAGCAATTCGGCTATCTTTGAATATGAGAGGTAGCACAAAAGGTGAAAGTGAACTTTCCTTGTATAAACCGGTATTTAGGGTAGATATCCGTCTGAGTCGTCTTTTCTTAAAGGATAAACTGAATGTAACGCTGGGTGCGAATGATCTCTTTGCAACAGATCAAGAACGCTGGAGTATGTTCAGTGGTAATGTATATAATTACAAACGGAATGATGGAGATAACCGCTGTGTGTATCTGCAAATAACGTATACTTTCAATCCAGCTCGTAGCAAATATAAAGGGGAAGGGGTTAATAATTCAGAGATCAATCGCTTTTAATACCTCCGTTTTCGTATCTTTGCAGTAGTTAAAAATTGATTTATGTTATTACCCTGGTTGAATGAAAACCTTATAGAAGCCGGATGCGATGAGGCGGGTCGCGGTTGTCTGGCAGGCGCTGTTTATGCAGCTGCTGTAATTTTGCCTAAAAATTTTCATAACGAGCTCCTGAATGATTCTAAGCAGTTGACCGAAAAACAGCGTTATTCGTTGCGTGAGGTGATTGAAAAAGAAGCCGTTGCTTGGGCTATTGGCATTGTTACCCCGAAAGAGATTGATAAGATCAATATTCTGAATGCCTCTTTTTTAGCTATGCATCGGGCAGTAGAACTGCTTGAAGTGCGTCCCGAGCATCTGCTGATTGATGGAAATCGCTTTAATAAATACGCGGATATCCCTCACACCACTGTGGTGAAGGGTGATGCTAAATTTCTTTCTATCGCTGCTGCTTCAGTTTTAGCCAAGACTTACCGGGACGACTATATGAATGGTCTTCATGAAAAATATCCTTATTACGATTGGGATCACAATAAAGGCTATCCCACAAAGAAGCATCGTCAAGCTATTGCAGAAAAAGGAACCACTCCTTATCATCGTATGACTTTCAACTTGCTGGGTGAAGGTCAACTTACACTAGATTTTAA
>Ga0114938_1001966_pt1 | contig 13483 bp, 11 predicted proteins | sample AshMeaBigSpring_FD_88675 | JGI IMG/M metagenome (GOLD analysis project Ga0114938, IMG submission 88675) | Groundwater microbial communities from Big Spring, Nevada to study Microbial Dark Matter (Phase II) - Ash Meadows Big Spring | ecosystem: Environmental > Aquatic > Deep subsurface >...
GACTAAACTCTACGGAATCAATCAGCTTTTTATTTTCACATTTTGCATCAGAGTAGTACATCATCAGGTAATAAAGATTGCTGTCGCTACTGAAACAAAAACAATCATTCTTGGTAATACAAAGCGGAACTTTCAAATCAACCGAAGAAGAGTTTTGCAGCTTAAACGCTGAATTAGTTTGCCCGCAGGAGGCAAAAGGAAGCAGAAAAAATATAAAATAAAGTCTTAGCATAACTTTTCCTTATTTCCACCAAGGCATTACAAAACCTTGTAACCCATTTACAGGTCGCCAAACAGCAATATGAACATGCGTTGGGTATGAAGTGCCTGCTAAGTTCCCAAGCCGTCCCATTTGACCAATTGTTTGACCCGCAGTAACACCTTTATTAATAGTTGCAAAATGCTTTGACATATGACCGTAATCTACGTTATATGTTTTCCCATTGATAGTAGAAGATGTTCTTACAAAATTTTCTCCGTATGCTTTCGAACCACCTATCTTAGTAACTGTTCCGTCATACATAGTAAAAACATCATCCCCTTCTTTACCTACATAATCTACTCCATAGTGAGCTTTCGCTCCCCCATTGCGAGTCATGCCATATTTTCCGTAATTTGGATTGCCTGATGTTTCAGCAATTTCACCTGTTGCAGTAGGTTTGTGTCCTGCGGGTATTTCTTCATCTAAAAACATACCTGAACCTCCTCCTCCAACTTCATTAACACTTCCATTCCAAAAATTAGCCCCATTACGAACAGCATCAATACCTGCTACTGTTCCACCAATTAATCCACCTGTTACCGCACCAATACCTCCTGCTTTCAATCCCGATACTATCCCCTGTCCAAAATTAGCTCCTCCTACCCAAGCATTTCCAGACCCCCCAATAAAACCACCTGCAAAACCGCTTGAAGCTCCTACAACTGCTCCTCCTGCAAACCCACCAAATCCTATTGCACCTTCAACTAATCCTCCTGTTGCTGCTCCCACACCACCAGCTAAAGCACCCACACCAAAATAAGCTGCAAAATCTCCAAAGTTGTCAATATTCCCCGCATTAAAAGCTACATTAAAAATTCCTCCAACTACCGCTCCTACCACAATGTGTACCCACTGCCCATCCGGATCCGTATATTTCAATGGGTTATTCAAGGCATAACTATACCTGTTGTAATTTTGTGTATTATCAGGCATCTGGATATTGTTGTCTGGACTTAGCATCCTACCTACAATAGGGTCATACAGTCTACCATTCATATTGATAAGGTTGAACTGTGGTAGATGCTCGTGCCCTGTAAAACCTCTATACAGCCAAATAGGTGCTTTGGCTATACTGTTGTAGGTCCAATCTGTCGCATTACGTCTTCTACCCCATGGATCAAAGTTTTGTTCGTATTCTACAGTGCCTGTGTTAGTAGTAACCGTAAGTATAGAACCCAAATGATCCGTATATGTATAATGGTAAGTGTCAGTTGTTCCTATACGCTCGATAATACAGACTAAGCCTGCTGGTGCAGATATGTAATGTAGATGCCGTGTAGTACCTGATGTGATATCTTTTTCGTAGTCACCAAAATAATACTTGGTATTGACAATGATATTGTATTGTTTCAATACTGATTTTATTCTTTGGTCTTCATAACTGTAAGTATAAGTCAGATGATTTATACCTTCTGATATAGTCATCGGCTGGTAAAAAGAAGAATAAACAATATCTTGTACATTTGTTGGTATGACGACACTTGGATTGGTAACTTGTGAGACAGCATTTATTTTAGCTTTGTCATAGAGGTAAGTTCCCGCATCAGTTTTAGAATTTATATTGCCATTAGATGCGTAGTTTGAACTTAGTGTGGTAAGTCCTGTGTCTGATGCAGTGAGTAATCTATTGAGATTATCGTAGGTGAAAGATTCTGTTTTTGATTTGATGAAATCTACTCTACTTGTCAAGTTTCCCGATTGATAGTTCCAGTTGAGCGTAAGATTTTGAATACCCGTTGTTCTATAGTTATTGACAGTCCCAAAATAATGAGCAATATAACTTTGTTTGCCATTTCCCAAACTATAAGCAGTTGTTTGATTTAGACCATTTGTACTAGTGTTAGAAAATATAGTGATTGTATTATTTGCATTCTTGATGGTACTCAAATATCCATTGGAATCATAAGCATAATTTAATAATAATCCCGATGGATAAGTTTGCGACATTACGTCATCATAAATATTGTAAGTAAATGTAGTTTGATGATTGATAGCATCGACAGTTACATTTTTTGTGGTTATTCGGCCGTAAACGTCGTAAGCATAAGATTCGGAAATACCTCCATAATTTGAGATGGTTTTTATTCTATTGGTAGAACCTCCGCTTCCAGTTGGGTAGTATGTAAATAATGATGATCCTTCAGACCTGCCATGATAGGTTTTTCTACCTAGTATATCATAACTATAATTGTTTGTTTGACCAGTGGCGTTTATCATAGTCAACATCTGTCCTAATGCATCTGTTGTATATTGCGTTGTCCCAGCATTGATGTCAATTAATTTTGTTTGACGAGCGTAAGCATCATATTCATTTGATATGAGTACCGTGGTACCCATTTTTACATCTTTTATTTTGCCATGACTATAATATGTATAGTATAGTGTACCACCATAATCCGTGGCACTGACCATTTTGCCTGTCGCATCGGTTTTTGTAGATTTGACCTGAGAAGCAGCATTGGTTATGCTTATATTTAGTATTCCAGCTGTAAACGAATAAGCGTAACTAGTTGTACCGATCGTATTTACACTTGATAATATTCTATTGTATGTATCATAATTATAGGTTGTCGTTAATATGGCCTCACTATAAAACTTCTGATTCTTATAAGGCAAAGTTGATGTTGCTAAATTGCCTCGACTATCATATGTCATTTTTTGTGTTGACCAATTTCCTCCAAATATCTCGGTATCTTTTCTTTTTTCCCTATCAAGCATATCGTACCAAACTTTTTCATCTGGTTTTCCTGGGTGAGAAACCAATTTAAAATGAACTGTGCCATCAGATGTATCAATATCCCATCCATAGGATGTGGTCACTTCCACACCCCGTTGTGGGTCATAAGCTGACAATATTCTTCCAAAAGCATCATAAGTATATGACATCTGAATACCATCTATACCTGTTGCATTGGTAGGTTTTCCCCACCTAATATCGTTAATAAATGTGGAAGTTTGGTTTAACACGTTAGTCATAGATACAATAAAGCGACCTTTTGTATCAAATTTTTGGCTGTTTGTTCGTGCTGTCATACCAGACGGCGTTGTTGTAGCACTTATTAGGTTGCCAAGGTTGTTGTAAACGTATGAGTAAGAAACAGATTTGGGCAAACCGCTGTAATCTACCTTGGATGTTAGCTGACCTATGGAATTATATCCGTAGGTTGTAGTAAGGCTATAAGCAACTTGACCAGTTCGTGTTATGGTTTCAGTTATTGATGTTGGTTTTGCCGGAATTGGTGTACCAAAAGAACCGAAAATAGTATTAGTAGTTTTTGTCTCTATATTATTAATATTGCTTGTGACCGTGGTAGGATTACCATAAATATCATAATTGTAACTTATTGAGATAAACTGCCCTTCAAATTGTTTATTTTCGTAAGTTGCATTTACCCTTGGCCAAAAACGCTTACTACCTAGATTAACAAATTGATTTGTATTTGTAACTTCGTTAAATAATGCACTCGTCTTATTAAAATATTTACTGGTTTTGAGTGGCATTGTAGTATAAAATGTAGTGTTAAACTCATTTTCTTGAATCGTTTTATACCCTGATACATTATCAATGGAAGTTATTTTTTTAAATCCTAAAAACCCTTTCCCTTCTTTATGAAATTTTGCTTCTTCGTATTGAAAATCTGTCGTTGAATATCCACCAATTCCATTTTCAGATTTGAACTGAGATACAAGATATATCGGAGCTTGTAGGTTGTTAATGGGAGAACTAGTTGAAGCACCTTTTATAAAGAAATTCGATGTTTGGGTCATCCTTTTGTAAACAAATTCTACGTCATGATCTACCCCATTTTTAATTTTTTGGAGTAAACGTTCTTGACCTTCTTTCTTGAAATACAGAATTGCAAATGGATCAAGATAATCATTTCTGTTAATTATTTCGGACCTTCCATCTCCATTTAAATCAAATGGTATGTTTGGCACAAAACCAAGTAACGCACTATATGAATGTTGAGTGAAATAAAAGTCATTACCCTTGGAATAATACATATCCAATTTCGATGTAGATGCTGTGCCACCTACAAAATAATTCCAACCATGATAAATATCCTGCTTGCCATCAGAATTAAAATCTGCAAATACTAATTTGTCATCAGAATATTGTCCAGTTATATTAGGTGTGTGCTGAAAAGTAAATAGTGTTTCTATAAATCCTGTACCAGTATTTATAGTCTTATACCAAGGGGTGTTATTATTTGTTGTACTCGTACGAGCTAGTATATCTGTTTTGCCATCCCCATTAAAGTCTGTGAAATACAGCAAGTGCCATTTTGTAGGGTATCCAGCAGAATATTTTTCTGTGGCTGCCCAGTTTGAACCAGATGGAGAAAATGAAAATATTTTTGTTGCTAATCCTTTTGTCAACATTAATTCGGATTTGCCATCTCCGTCAAAGTCTATTACGTTATGGTAATCAGTATGTACCCAAATTTCATTTACCGAACATCCACTTAGAATATTTGTTACTTCTTTGTTAAAAAGACTTAAAGCAGGAAATGAGATAAATACTCTAAAACCAGTTCCATTTGATAATATAGTTAGATAATCAGTTGCTTGATCGCCGTTAAAATCTCCTGGGAAAAAGTACTGCCCATCTCCAAGGTGGGCCGCAAATCTATCAAATGTACCAGAACATCCAGAAGATTGGTTATATGGTAAGTTTTGAGTTATAGTAAAGGAACATGTATTATTACCAGTGGATGTGGAACTATACAAATTATAATAATCGACTTTGAATTTACCAGTTGATGTATAACCTAACTTATTGATCATTATGTCATCTCGTCCGTCTCCTGTGAAGTCTGATGCTATAAAATTTAGATTTTTCGGAGTATTGATATCATTGACAATTTGAAATAATGTACCAGTCGGGAATGTTTCTGTATAGGCAAGGCTATAGCTAATGAATGTGGATGTCCGTTTATAAATTTTGAAACCTGTATGATATTTAATGTTTGTGCCTCCACCATTATAATATGCATAGTTAGCAACTAACAAATCAGAATAACCGTCCCCATCAAAATCTCCTCTAAACAAATCAACCAATTGCCCTGCTATGACACTTGATGATCCTGTCTCAAATCCTATTGGTTCATCACCATATTTAAATATTGTAGAATTTAAAGCTGTGCTATTACTTCCAACTTCTTGAATTTCTTTTAGGTATGAACTTATATTATCTTGTCCATAATTTAAATTATAAGATTTGAATGAAACATTATTCTCAGTTGTAACGACAATACTTGATAGTAATAAGTTACTTTGAATGGCTTTACCAACTTCATAAGTAGTGTTTTTATCATTTCTAACTAAATAGTTAAATTTGACCTTATTAAAAGGTGCTAAACCAGTATTAATATTGCCAGTGTAATTTATTTCGTCAATTAACATTTCATTATTTATGGTTGTATATTTGTAATCAATATAGTTTCCATCTTTATATAACACTCGATTTAGTCTCCAATATAAAACCTTGGTATTATCTGAGTTTAAGAATCTACTATCAACAGTGTTTCCAAATTCAAAAACTACCCCGTCCTTAGTTTCCACTTTAAAGAATTGCGGGCCACCACCAAAGTTACCATACGAAGTGGCTGTAGAAAAATCTTCTGCTTCTTTGCCATATGTAGCTAAATCACTTCCATAAGTTCCTGTTTTAGTGATTAATCGTTCGCCATCTATGACAAATCTATCATTTACACTCAGGTCAACAGCACTTGCAGCTCCGTCTCTGTAGATATCTTTATTTGTTCTTGAAATCATAGAGAAACCCGATAGACTCCAACCCACCCCTATAGGCCCATTTCCACCAAAAGAATTGTAATTAATTGAAAGACTTGGTGTTACATCGTTGGTACCAGTAGGTACTGTAATTGGGATCGAATATGACCCAGAGCCATTCGCAACATTTGCCGCACCAGCTGTTGTTCCTACTGGCAAATTCACATTTATTGTCTTTGTAAATGTTCTATTTGTAAATAGTTCAGTGTAAGCTACATTTTGTTGGCTTAGGGAATCATAATTTAAAAGTAAAAGCAGCATTAAAACTTTTAAGTTTAACTTGGAGCACTATTGATTTTTTAACCGTTTCATATCATTTAATTTTATTTTTTAATTTTAATTACTGCCAACATCTACTTATACGTACTAAAGTTCGCATTTTTATCATTCATAAGGGCATCTAAAGGGCTCTGTACCCTTTGAATAGTCCTGTTGCTTACATGCGTATATCGTTCTGTGGTCTTGGTGCTAGAATGTCCCAAGAGTTCATGAATGATACGTATATCCGCCCCCGCCTCATGCAGGAGTGTAGCGAAGCTGTATCGGAGTGTGCCGCATCTGGCGAGTTTTGCCTTAGCCCATGGCTCGAGATAGCTCTTTATACCTATCTTCTTACCTTCTTCCTTATAGCATAGTGGGAATATCTGCATCGACATTCACTTTTTATTTGTATTACAAATATATATTATAATTATTAATATTATGCAATTTTTATAAAAAAATAATTCTGCGATAAGTTAATGACTATTATTGTTGGAAATATTCTATTGTGATGAAACTTATTGCTCAGATGCAATTGGGGTTTTGGTGCATTTTGTAATACAAATTTTAATATATTTTTTCATTATGCAATTTACGAATTACATTTTAACTTCTTTTATTCAATCGTACTTTATTGACACAAAGTGTATAGAATATCTAGCAACGGTTATTTAAAAAAAAATCCTTCTCAATAACTCTAAGATATATGCGGTTCTGTTCAACAAGTGTATCAATGTAAGTAATGTATGCTCAACTAAAAAAATAGCAGTTAGATGCAGCTTTACTTTCTACACTTTGGGATTTTCGTCAAAATTTACCATCCAGTTGATGCCAAATTTGTCGGTAAACATTCCGAAGTATGCACCCCAAAAAGTATTATTCATTGGCATTATTACTTGTCCGCCCCTTGAAAGTGAGTTGAAAAATTTATCTGCTTCCCCTCTACTCTCTGTTTTAATTGAGATAGAAAAATTATTACCTTCTTTGTAGTTAGTTGCCCATTCTCCCTCTGTATCGCTACCCATTAGGCAAGTTTCTTTGCTTATAGGTAATGCGACATGCATAATTTTATTTCGGTCAGCCTCACTCACTGGTGGCACTCCATCTTGTGGTGGCATTTCGCCAAAAGTTCCGATGTATGCAAATTCACCTCCAAATACTGATTTGTAGAAGTCAAATGCTTCTCTGCAATTTCCGTTGAATGTTAAATAAATGTTTACTGTTGCCATAATTATATTGTTTTAAATTGTTAATTTAATTTTCTGACAATTCTTTTACTATTTGTAATGCTTTTGGAAAAGATTGATTCATCATATCTTCCCAGGGTTCTAATGTATCCACTTTTACAGTTAGTATCACTGTATTTTCGTTTTGCAAAAGATGATATGTTTCCAAATATTGGTGATTGTCGTTTTCTGCTTTGAACGAACTTTCTTTCCCATTCATGATCATTCCTAGATGTTCAAAAGCTACAAATTCTTGCGGTTTTAATGACACTATTTTACTCAGCATACCATCTCCACTTGGTGATAAAAATTTGATGTGATTTCCTTCTGAAAAAGTAGTGGTTTCATAATAACATCCCTCTGTAAATGGCTTGGTCCATTGGGTATAATAATCTTTGTCCCAAAGCGATTTCCATATTTTTTCTACATTAGATTGAATTTCAATTTCAAAAATTAAGGTTTTCATATACTTTGTTTTATCTATGTTGGTCTATCATAATATTGTTTCCGTCAGGGTCGCTTAGTGTGATATATTCTGGTCCTTTAGTTGTTGTGTCTGCTTCTTTGGTCAAAGTTATTCCCATATTTTTTAGATTTTCTTGTATAAATCTTACATCATCAAAGTCCTCTACGTTTTGTGCATTGCTGTCCCATCCTGGATTAAAAGTAATAATATTATTTTCAAACATTCCTTGAAACAAACCAATAACTGCGTTTTCGTTTTTTAAAACTATCCAGTTTTGGTCAATGTTGCCGCCTTTATAAACGAACCCTAGTTTTTCATAAAACTCTTTTGATTTATGAATGTCTTTTACGGCTAAACTTATCGAAAATGCTCCTAATTTCATAATTTATTGTTGTTCTAAAAGTGTTTTTAAATTTTGTAATCCAGTATCTAAATCTCCACCTACTTCTTTTTCCATATCCATAAATAGACCCATCAAATTCATAGGATAAGGAAATGCACCTTTAAAGCCCCACTTTACTTTGGTTTGATTGTTGGCAGCATCTTCTGTAATCATATAAGCATCGTCTTGAGCTTCAAAAGGCACTTTAAAGCGAAGTTTAGTATCTATTCTTTCGCCTTCTGTAATTTTCACAATTTCTTGCTCGCCAGCGCCTACATTTTCATTCTTACTATCCCAAGCTGCTACAAAACCCACTGTACCATCGGTGCCTTTATAGCTTTTTTTCATGTTGGGATCCATTTTATTCCATTTGCTGTAATTGTCTTGGTTTTTAAGAAATTTAATATATTCAAAAACTTCCGCTTTGGGTTTGTTAATCACAACTTCTCTTTCTACGGCGTAATCTTTTTTCAGAAACAGTGCCACAAGCAGTGGTATGGCAATAATGATTGCTAATGCGATTAAAATATTTTTTAGTATTCTCATATGGTAAATAAATTTAGTTAAAGATACAAATATATAGAATTATATTTTTTATTTTTTGATTTTCCGATAAAAATTTAAATAAAGTTTTTTTATTTTCACAACTATAGGATAACCCATTGATTATTTTTTTGTTTTTTTAGACTTTAAAAATGAAGCTAAGCAAATAGAATAATTGCAAATTAGGTTTTTCATCTATGACACAGTCTTTTTCTGGGTCTTCCAATAATTTATTCAATTTTATAATGTTGAAAAAAATGGATTTTACTCAAACTTACAAGATTTGAAAACGACCAACTTCTTCATCATCTGCATTTATGGACGTATGCATCTTTATGCCTCATTTGCTTTTGCTACATGTAAATTTACAACACACACACTTTAATATCTCCTTAAAAAAACACATATTGTACTATTATCAATGATTGCAGGCTGTTTTTTCAACACCTTGTTGATTTAGGTGTTTGATAAAACTTGACCATATTTTTTTAAAAGTGCATTGTAGATAGTAGAAATAAAACTGCAAGTGTTCTGTTTTTATCAGCATCAGAAAGTGTACTCCTTTTAGGAATATGATTTAATTTAAAGATCTCTGTTTTACCTGATAAACCTAGTATTGCAACTGAAACCTCTCTTAAAGAATTACACTTCGCAAACGAACAAAAAAAAACATACTTATTGTCCTAACCCCCTATAAACTGGACAAAATGCATTAGGTTTTTAATGGCATATTGGATTATGAAAAAGTCAAAGGAATTACATTTTGCGAACAGCGTAATACCCTTGATTTGACTTTTTTTTTGTCATTCGTTAAACTATCCCTGACATTTGCTCCGCAGCAGAGCTTGTTTCCGTTTCATTTAACTTTGCAAAGTTACTTTTTTTTATATTTGCTTTTATTGGGATTGTAATATTTTTTTCTTTCAGAAACTGTACAGGACTTTTATAGTCTATCCCTGAGTGTATTCGATGAAGCTTATAAAACTGTTCCCAACATATCAATATCTCCTTAGCATGCTCTAAAGAATCAAACTCAAACCGAGAACAAACAGCACTTTGAATAATGCTGTGATAGGACTCTATATGTGCATTTTGTTCTGGTGTGGCAGGTCTTGTAAATTCTTGGACAATGCATTTTGACTGGAGATAATTTCTTAGCAAAAGACTTTCAAATTGAGAACCATTATCACACCTTACACATACCTTTTTCGGGAATAGATAATCGTATAAAATAGCATCAAAGAAATAGCTTACATCTTCCTTTTTCAAACTCCATTGTAATGTCCAGCCTATCAGATATCTACTGTATACATCAATAATACTCAGCATGGGGGCATATCTACCTAAGTGATGAATATAGATAAACTTTATGTCAAATTCCCAATAAATGAAGGCGCTCTCTGGTTGAGGAACCAAGGCTGTAACCCATTGTTTGGGGTACTTACTTTTAACCTTAGTTTGCAATAAAAGATGCAGTTCTTTCACCAATCTATATACCTTCTTGGGATTAATGATATAGTGCTTTTCATTGCGTAGATAATGCGTTACCTTGAGATAACCATAATCTACAAACTCACTTGAAAGTACGCTTATAATATCCTTTACGACCTGTTCGTTTGAAACGCTATCTCCCTGCATAGTGTAGGTATATTGGCTAGGTGCAAGACCTCTACCTTTTAGCAGTAAAGTGGATGTAGGACGATAGTAATAACTACTCCTAGGTACATGGCACAACTTTAAAACCAAAGTAATCTGGTATTGGGATTCTATAAACATTTGAGCTATCATCTTGCGTTCTATGAGACTACTTACTTTTTTTTTAGAAATTCATTCTGTATTCTTATTTGCAATTCCTTCTCTGCTACTAACTCTTTCAATTGCTGATTCTCCAACAACAATCGCTTGACTTCATTCTGAAGATTGTGGGGATAGGTTTTGAGAAACGATGGATCTCCAGAATCCAATCGGTGTATCCATTCCCGAACAGCAGATTCACTCACTTTAAATTTGCGTGCAGTAACTACTGTACCAAATTCTTTAGCCTCTTTTACAATAGCTAATTTCTCTTTTAATGTCTTAATATTGGCTCGTCCCATATGATTAAATTTAACACTTTTTATTTCCGTGTTTTTGTCCAATCATTTAGGGGGTTGGAAGGATTTTTTTTGTAAAACTACTCAGGAAAAATAGTCGTTTGCTGTCCTGTGAAAATAATTTTTCAACGAATTATGTTCATATCGTTTTTTTTTACTTTTGAGGAGTTATTAGAGGTGTCCATAAGTAAAATTAAATATTTATTTTATAAGTGATAAATCAACAAGGAGGTATTCATTATTTTGAAGAATATTTTTCTCATCCTCAGAAAGAAATTCGAATGAAATTATATCATGGTAATACATGTGCTCTATGGCTAAACTATCATTATAAAAAATCGTTTTATTTGACAACTTTAATTCTGTAGGAAAACTGTAGTTTTCAATTTTTGAAACATGCTTTAATTCAATTCGGATACTTTCATAAGTATATCTTAATGATAGATAAAGCATTAAACTAACAATAAGCAAGCGACTCCATCTATTGACTATTTCTACTCTAAAAATCAAAAAATCAATAGTAAGAGCCGACAGTAAAGATACAGGTAATAATATAATCGCCAAGTAAGTAATTCTTTTAGTTTCACAAATTGAAAGCAAAGCCACAGGAATTATAATTAAAGATAATAATATTCTCAAATTTGATTCTGACCTTACAACAGGGAATATTAGAAGCAATATCAAAATGGCCAAAAAGCACTCTCCATAAACTTTGCCAAAATTAATCAAGTAAAAAAAAAATTTCCACTATGTCCTTCAATTACACTAGTGATTGGTGAAAAAATCCTCCCAAAAAAACATATAAAATCGTCAAAATGATTCAAATATAAATATAAAAAATAAGGCAAGGTAATGATTAAAAATATTATTAAACAAGTCAAACAATACTTAATTAGAACATAAAAATCCTTAAATGCCTTACTTAAATACAGGACAATTAAAAAAGAGGGTAATAAAAGAAATATAGCAATCCATTTTACCAAAAATGCCATCCCAAAAGCAAGTATAGATAGGAATAGAAAATTTTTATTTTTTTTTATACTAAATTCTAACAAGAACCACATAAACAAACTGGCAAAAAAAACAAAAACTGTCTCTATATGATCAGAAGATAATCTAGCCGTACTAATACACATAAATAATCCATTTATCCCTGCGAGTAAAGAGGATAAAAATGCTGTGGTTTGTGAAAATAATTGCCCTGCTTTATATACTATTACCAGAGTAAATAGTACTACGATCAATGTCATTAAGCGCATAACAATTAAATTACTATGGGCAATTTTATAACCTATAACTAAAGGAATAAAACCAATAGGACCTTTACTAAGCCAAACATTATTTCGTGCCCATTGTTTACAATCTAGTTCAATTGGTAATTTTTGATAAAGTGAAGGGTTAAATTGGTTCGTAGCCATATTTTTTGCAACCAAAAGATGGTAACATTCATCCCATTTTTGAATTTTTTTATCCAAAATAAAAGGAAGCCTAATGAGAATGGCAATTAGTAGCATTGAAATAACAAAAAATTTGGTTTTATAATCCATTAGTTTCTATTAATTTTAACTAAAATGTGTTTGACAAAAAGAAAATTCCATTAGTTGTTGAATAATTTTTTCAATACGAAGGCGAATAGGGAACTTGCCTATACCCCTAGTTTCTATAAGTGCTATTTGCTATGGTATTTTTCAAGTAGATGTAATTAATAAGTTTGCTATAAAAAAGAATTTTAAATATGTCAAAATTAAAATATAATATTTTAATGTCAAAATGCTAATATTAAACTTAATTATTTTGGAGATTGAGCTATTTGCAAAATTATTATGCTTAATATAAATATTGGGAATAGAATAAAAACGAATTTATATTTAAACCGAGATTTTGCAGTAGAACTATCCAGTCAGACTTAATGGCAGTTTATCAAAATTGACATTATTAATAGAGAGTCATACCATTGCCTTCTTTTAAGTGGTACAGACATTATTAGCTCCTTGTTTTGACTCTAATATCCAACTGCAAAGCAGTTGAATCTGAGAGTGGAAAGCTTCGGTTGTGCTTGGTTTCTGTGGGTTACTTGTCTATACAAACTCATCAAATTATAAGCGACCATAACAAATCTCATTGCCACTTCAGTAGCACTAAAACTATCCACACAAAAGCCTTCTACCCCAAGGTCTTCCTTGAGTTCTTTTATTCTATTTTCTGAGTCGCTTCGCCTTTTATATTGTTCCCATATCTCAATGGTTGCTAACTCCTCATTAGTTACAAATACATGATATCTTGTTTTGTAAAACTTTTCTTCATCATAACTCGTACCACGGAATAAGTTTTTCAATTTCTTTCCTGTTGCTATAGGGCGTACCTCTTCGTTCTGTTTTATTATAATGATTCTCCTTTCCTTTTTTCAGCCAACTTGTTTATATTTTATTTCACTTATCCATATTCCGAGCCCTA
>Ga0114938_1001967_pt1 | contig 13479 bp, 11 predicted proteins | sample AshMeaBigSpring_FD_88675 | JGI IMG/M metagenome (GOLD analysis project Ga0114938, IMG submission 88675) | Groundwater microbial communities from Big Spring, Nevada to study Microbial Dark Matter (Phase II) - Ash Meadows Big Spring | ecosystem: Environmental > Aquatic > Deep subsurface >...
ATCATCAAGCTGCCGCTGGCCCCCGTCGAACGCCCGGCCGAAATACTGCGGATAACCCCTCCCGGCCCGGAGCGGGTCGCCCGGACGCCGGCAGGCCCGATGCAGGCCCCGCCGGCAACCCCGCCCTCCCCCGACGCCGATGCCAAGGACGCCAAACGCAAGAAAAAGAAGGGCAAGGGCGAGGACGCCGAGGGTGAGAAGAAATTCATCAAAAAGAAGATCTCGTTCCGCACCAAGGCCGTCATCGAAGCCGAGGACCTTTATGACGACCAGCGCGGCCGCAAACCGCGCAAGAGCGCCAAGGGCAAGCGCGAACCGCTCGTTCAGAAGCCTCAGTTCACCGTCGCCAAGGCGATCAAGCGGCGCATCAAGGTCGACGACGCGATTGTTCTCTCCGATTTCGCCAAACGCCTGGGAGTCAAGGCCGGGGAGATCATCAAGATCCTCATGGGGATGGGGACGATGGCCACGGTCAACCAGTCCATCGATTTCGACACGGCGGTGCTGATCGCTTCCGAGTTCAGCTACGAAGTGGAGCGTGCCGCGTTCGAGGAGGACCACATCTTGAAGCCGGTCGCAGACGAACCCGAGGCGCTGGCCCACCGCGCGCCGGTGGTGACCATCATGGGGCATGTCGACCATGGGAAGACCTCGCTCTTGGACGTGATTCGCAAAACCCGCATCACCGAAACCGAAGCCGGCGGGATCACCCAGCACATCGGCGCCTACCACGTCGCCACCGAGCGCGGGGCCATCGCCTTTCTGGACACGCCCGGCCATGAAGCCTTCACGGCCATGCGCGCTCGCGGGGCCAAGGTCACCGACATCGTGGTGCTGGTGGTCGCCGCCGACGACGGCGTCATGCCGCAGACGGTGGAGGCCATCAACCACGCCCGCGCCGCCAGCGTGCCGATCATCGTCGCCGTCAACAAGATCGACAAGCCCGGCGCCGACCCGGACCGCGTCAAGCGCGCGCTCATCGAACGAGGCCTGACGCCCGAGGAATGGGGCGGAGACACCATCTTCGTCAGCGTGTCCGCCAAACAGGCCACCGGCATCGACCAGCTGCTCGAGATGATCCTGCTGCAGGCCGAGGTCATGGAGCTGCGGGCCAATCCGGACAAGCTGGCACGCGGCCACGTGGTCGAAGCCAAGATCGACTCCGGCCGCGGCCCGGTCGCTACCGTGCTGGTGAGCGAAGGCACCCTGCGCAACGGCGACGCCGTCGTCTGCGGGGTGCATTACGGCAAAGTGCGCGCCATGCTGGACGACCGCGGCCAGCCGGCGGAATCCGCCGGCCCCTCCGTCCCGGTGGAAATCCTGGGGCTGGCCGGCGTGCCGATGGCCGGCGACGAGTTCGTGGCGGTCGCGGACGAAAAAGCCGCCCGGCAGATCAGCCTGCACCGCATGCAGAAGCAGCGCACGCGGGATCTCGCCCAAACCAATCGGCCCAGTCTGGAAAGCCTGTTCGAACGCCTGAAGCAGGGCGAGCTGAAGGACCTCAACCTCATCCTCAAGGCCGACGTGCACGGGTCGATCGAGGCGCTCTCGGAGGCGCTGACCAAGCTGTCCAACGAGGAGGTCAACGTCAACGTGGTGCATGCGGCCACCGGCGCCATCACCGAGTCCGACGTGTCGCTCGCCACCGTGTCGCAGGCCATCATCATCGGCTTCAACGTGCGCCCGAGTCCCAAGGTGCACGCGCTGGCCTCCGAAGAGAACGTGGACATGCGCTTCTACAACGTGATCTACGACGTGATCAACGACGTCAAGGCCGCCATGACCGGCCTGATGGCGTCGCGTTTCGAGGAGCGCGTGCTGGGCTCGGCGGAGGTCCGCGAGGTGTTTCAGATCCCCAAGATCGGGGCCGTGGCGGGCTGCCATGTCACCGACGGCAAGGTCGAACGCGGCCGCAGCCTGCGCCTGATACGCGACGGCGTGGTGGTGTACGAGGGCAAGAACGCTTCCCTGCGACGCTTCAAGGACGATGTCAAAGAGGTCCAGAGCGGCTACGAGTGCGGCATCGGCATCGAGAACTTCAACGATATCAAGGTCGGCGACCGCATCGAGTTCTACTACCTGGAGGAGATCAAGCCGGAGGTGGTGTAACGTGGTGGTCGGCGTCGGATTGATCACGTTCAGGCTGCACGACTGTCACTCGCTCAAGGAGAAACGCCGCATCGTGAAGACGGTCATCGCGCGGCTGCGCAACAATTTCAACGCCTCCGTCGCCGAGGTGGCCGACAACGACGTGCACCAGCGGGCGGTCATCGGCTTTTGCCTGGTCGGCAACGACCAGGGGCTGATCAATTCCAAGATCGACAAGATGTTCAACCTGGCCGAGGAGTTGGGGCTGGCCGAAGTCGTGGATACGGAGATGGAGCTGATACCGCTATGACGGGTTTTTCGCGTGCGGACCGCGTCGGCGGCCTGATTCAGCAGATCCTCTCCGAGCTGCTGCGCAGGGACATCAGCGATCCGCGGCTGCAGATGGCGACCATCACGGACGTCAAACTCACCAAGGACCTGCGCCGGGCGCGGATCTTCTTCACCTCCGCCGGCGGCAAGGACCTCTCCGAGCAGACCGCCCAGGGTTTCCGCAGCGCCGCCGGCTTCATCAAGCGCCATCTCGGCCCCCGGCTGGGGCTGCGTTACATGCCGGAGCTGGAGTTTTTCTACGACGACTCCTTTGACCACGGAGCACACATCGACCGGCTGCTGAAATCGATTCCTCCAGGCGAAAATGGACCAGATCCTGCAGCGCATTAAAGCCGCAAGGCGCATATTGGTGGCCTCGCACAAGGACCCGGACGGCGATGCGCTGGGGTCCCTGCTGGCCATGGGACTCGCCTGCATCCAGCTCGGAAAACGGGCGACGCTCTACAACGAAAGCCCCATTCCGGCGGTCTATCAGTTTCTGCCCTGCGTGGGGCTCATCCAGCGCCGCATGGAGCCGCCGGAGGCTTACGATGCGGCGGTCATCCTGGATTGCGGCGACCTGTCGCGGGTCGGCGAGCGCTGGCCGGACGTCGGCCGGGTGCCGGTGATCATCAACATCGACCATCACATTTCCAATACCGGTTTCGGCCAGCTTCGGCTGATCGACGGGCAGGCCTGCGCCACGGCCGAGATCGTGTTTCGCCTGATCCGGGCCCTTGACGCCCCTTTGGACCGCGAGATCGCCACCTGCATCTACACCGGGATTCTGACCGACACCGGGTCGTTCCGGTTTGCCAACACCAACTCCGCGGCCTTCGCCATCAGCCGCGAGATGACCGAGCTCGGGGTGGACCCCTGCGAGGTGGCGCAGCATGTCTTCGGCTCCTATTCGCTCGGCCGCATCAAGCTGCTCAACCTGGCGTTGAATTCCATCGAGATCTCGCCGAACGGCAGGCTTTCGCTGATGACCGTGACCCACCGCATGCTCGAAGAAACCCACACGCAGCAGGAGGATGTGGACGGCCTGATCAATTACGCACGGCGCATCGAGGCGGTGCGCGTGGCGGCCCTGGTCCAGGAGCAGACCAACGGGTCCGCCGCGTTGGACGGACGCTCCTGGTTTCACGTCAGCCTGCGCTCCGACGGAACCGTGAACGTGGCCGATCTGGCCGGCGCTTTCGGCGGCGGCGGCCATCACAGCGCCGCGGGCTTCCAGATCGAATCGACGCTGGCGGCCGTCAGGTCCTCGCTGCTGGATTGGTCCGAGCGGATGGCATGAACGGGTTTTTGGTCCTCGACAAGCCGGCCGGCCTCTCCTCCGCCCGCGGGGTGGCCCTCGTCAAGCGCCTGCTGCAGGCCGACCACGCAGGACACACCGGAACGCTGGACCCGTTTGCGAACGGGGTGCTGGTTTGCGGCATCAACCAGGCCACGCGGCTGACGCGCTTTCTGGCGTCCAACCGCAAGGTCTATGAAGGCACCTTGACGCTGGGAACCGAAACCGACACGCAGGACGCAACCGGCGTGGTCGTCGCGCAACGCGGGTGGAGCGGCATCGCCGCTGCGGATCTGCAGCGGGTGTTTCAGCGCTTCGAGGGCGATTCGCTCCAGGCACCGCCGGTCTATTCGGCCCTCAAGCACCAGGGCGTGCCGCTTTACCGTCTGGCGCGCCAGGGCCGGCCGGTCCGGAAGCCTCCTCGGCCGATTCACATCGCCCGAATCCGCATCCTCGCGGTGGCGTTGCCGCAAGTGCGCTTCGAGGTCTGCTGCTCGCCCGGCACGTACGTCCGCAGCTTGGCGGCGGACATCGGCCGGGAGCTTGGCTGCGGTGGGCATCTGAGCGCGCTGACCCGCCTGGAAAGCGACGGGTTCACCCGGGCGCAGGCGTTGACGCTCGATGAGCTGGAGGCGGCGGCGCGGCGCGGCGCGGCGCGGGCGGCGCTGATCCCGATGGCCAGGGCCTTGACCGGGATGCCGGGCGTCACCGCCGGCCCCGAGTTGCTCGCCAAAATCCGCCACGGTGCGCCCCTCACCTGGGACGATATCGACGCGGCGCCGGCCGCCGGCGCCGCCGGCATCAAGGTCATGGATGCCCGCGGCGAGCTGGCGGCGGTGCTGACGGCCGGCGGCGGGCGCGAAGGGCTGAAATACGCCGGCGTGTTCGTGAGCCTGCAGAACTGACGCCGCGGGTGTTTTGTTATTGCACTTTGCATCGTGTTCATCTAACTAGTGTCCATCCAGAACAAGGAGGAGCCAGAACCGTGACGCTTTCATCGGAAGACAAGAGAAATTTGATCGCCAAGTTCAAGGTCCATGACTCGGACACCGGGTCCCCCGAGGTCCAGGTCGGGCTGCTGACCAACCGCATCGAGTACCTGACGGAGCATTTGAAGGTCCATAAAAAGGACCACCACTCGCGGCGCGGGCTGTTGATGCTGGTCGGCCGGCGACGCCGGCTGCTGAACTACGTCAAATACAAAGATATCAACCGCTACCGGACCATCATCGAAACGTTGGGCCTTAAAAAGTAGCCTTTTTCCCATGCAACGCTCCGTTCCATCGGCGGCGAGGCCGCCGGAGGGCCGACCCGGGATCCGCACCCTTCCGATGGAGATGCGGCCGGCGGCGGCACGATGAAGCGTGATCGCGTTTTGCAGAGGAGATTCAGAACGAGGAGATCCTAATGGATATGTTGTTGAAGGAAGACATCGGCGGCAAGACCATGAGCATTCAGACCGGGAAGGTGGCCAAACAGGCCTCCGGTTCGGTGGTGGTCAAATACGGCGACACGATCGTCTTGGTCACGGTCGTGTCCACCCATGACGAACGAGCGGCGGACTTTCTGCCGCTGACGGTGGAGTACCAGGAGAAGGTCTATGCGGCCGGCCGCATTCCCGGCAACTACTTTCGCCGTGAAATCGGCCGCCCCAGCGAGAAGGAGACGCTGACCGCGCGGCTGATCGACCGCCCCATCCGCCCGCTGTTCCCGAAGGGCTATCGCTGCGAAACCCAGGTGATCGCCACCGTGCTCTCCATGGACCAGGAAAACGACCCCGACACGCTCGCCATGGTCGGCGCCTCGGCCGCCATCCACATTTCGGACATCCCGTTCGCCGGGCCGATCGCGGCGGTGCGCGTCGGCCGGATCGAGGGAGAGCTCCGCATCAACCCGCCGCTCCAGGACTGGGACCGCTGCGACATCAACATCATCGTGGCCGGCTCGGCAAACGGGGTCGTGATGGTGGAGGGCGGCTGCAATGTGGTCAGCGAGGCCGACATGATCGAATCCATCGCCTTCGGCCACCGGGCCATGCAGCCGCTGATCCAGCTGCAGGCCAACCTGCGCGATGCGCTCGGGGTGCCCAAGCGGGTCTTCGCGCCGCCGGCGAAGGACGCCGGGCTCGTCGCCCGCGTGGAGTCACTGGCGGAGGCCCCGATGCGCGCCGCCTTGCTCATCCCCGAGAAGACCCGGCGCTATGCCGCCGCGCGGGAGGCGAAAGCCGCCGTGCTCGAAGCCCTCGGTCCGGACGATGCCGAACGCAAGGAGGAAGTCGTCGGCGTTCTGGACGACCTGCGGCGGCGCATCCTGCGGGACCTGATTCTGAAAGAAGGCCGCCGCGTCGACGGCCGCCGTTTTGACGAAATTCGGCCGATCTCCTGCGAGGTGGGGACCCTGCCCCGCACCCACGGCAGCGCCCTTTTCACGCGCGGTGAAACCCAGGTGCTCGGCGTGCTCACCCTGGGCTCGGGCCAGGACGAACAGCGCGTGGAGACCCTCTCCGGCGAGGAAATGCGCCCCTTCATGCTGCACTACAATTTCCCGCCCTTCTCGGTGGGCGAGGCCAAGCGCATCGCCGGGCCCAGCCGCCGGGACATCGGCCACGGCGGCCTCTCCACCCGCGCGATCGAGAAGATCCTGCCGGCGAAGGAATCCTTCGACTACACCATCCGCCTGGTGTCCGAGGTGCTGGAATCCAACGGCTCCTCCTCCATGGGCACCGTGTGCGCCTGCTGCCTGGCGCTGATGGACGGCGGAGTCCCCATCAAGGCCCCGGTGGCGGGGATCGCCATGGGGCTCGTCAGCGAAGGCGAAAAGACCGTGGTGCTTTCGGACATCCTCGGGGACGAGGACCATGCCGGCGACATGGACTTCAAGGTGGCGGGCACCGCGGACGGGATCACCGCCATGCAGATGGACATCAAGATTCACGAGCTCTCCCGCGACATCCTGGAGCGTGCGCTGGAGCAGGCGCGCCGGGGGCGGGTGTTCATCCTCGGAAAGATGATGGAGGCCATCCCCGCCCCGCGCAAGGAAATCTCCCCCTACGCCCCGACCATCACCACGCTCAGCATCCATCCGGACAAGATCCGCGAGGTGATCGGCCCGGGCGGCAAGGTCATCCGCGCCATCCAGAGCGAAACCAACACGACCATCGAGATCGAGGATTCGGGCGTCGTGAAGATTGCGGCCTTTTCCAAGCAGGAGGCCGAAAAGGCCATCACCCTGGTAAAGCAGATCGTGGCCGACCCGGAAGTGGGCGCCGTCTACGAGGGCACCGTGGTGAAGATCACCGACTTCGGCGCGTTCGTGAACATCATGCCGGGAACCGACGGGCTGGTGCACATCTCGCAACTCGCCAACCGTCGGGTCACCAAGGTCTCCGACGTCGTCAAGGAAGGCGAAAAGCTCAAGGTCAAGGTGCTGGAAATCGGGCGCGACGGCAAGATCCGCCTCAGCCACAAAGCCGTGCTTGATGAGGGCGATGGACGCACCCACCGCTAAAACGACCCTGGCCAACGGGGTGCGGCTGGTGAGCCAGGCCATGCCGCACACCCGCTCGGTGTCCATGGGCGTCTGGGTCAACGCGGGCGCCCGCGACGAAACCGATGCGGAAAACGGGCTGTCGCATTTCATCGAGCACATGATCTTCAAGGGCACCCGCCAGCGGTCTGCCTTTCAGATCGCCAAGGAATTCGACGCCATCGGCGGCCACACCAACGCCTTCACCACCATGGAGCACACCTGCTATCACGCCAAGGTGCTCGACTATCAGGTCGAGAAGATGGTGGACATCCTTTCGGACATATTTCTCAATTCGGTTTTCGACCCGTCCGAGGTGGAACGCGAACGGCCGGTGATCCTGCAGGAGATCGGCATGGTCGAAGACAGCCCGGACGAATACATCCACTACCTCGCCGGGCGCAACTTCTGGGGCGAGGCTGCGTTGGGGCGTTCGATCCTGGGCACCCGCGACAACATCTCCCGTTTCAATGCCGAGGCCATCCGGCATTTTTTCCATAAGCTCTACCAGCCGGAGCGCATCGTCATCGCCGCCGCCGGCCATCTCGAGCACGACCGGCTCGTGGACCTCGTGGGGCCCGCCTTCGCGTCGGTTCAGCCGGGCAACGGCTTCCCCGAGCGCGTGGCGCCCCCCGGCCGCTGCCGGGTCGACGTCCGGCCGCGTGACCTGGAGCAGGTCCACATCTGCCTGACAACCCCCGGGCTGGCGGTGGTGGACCCGCAGCGGTATACCTTCTCGCTGCTCAATACCCTCCTGGGCGGCAATATGAGCTCCCGGCTGTTTCAGGAGGTTCGCGAAAAACGCGGCCTGGCCTACGCCGTCTACTCGTTCATCTCCGCCCACGTGGACACGGGCATGTCCGGCGTCTACCTGGCCGTCGGCCCCGAGCAGGTCCTGGAAGCGGTGGAACTGGTCGCCCGGGAACTCCGCAAACTGGGCCGGGTTCCGGTCGATTCCGCGGAGCTGGAAGGGGCCGTCGAGTATACCAAGGGCAACCTGTTGCTCGCCTCCGAAAGCGCCGACAACCAGATGGTGCGCATCGCCCAGAACGAAATTCACTTCCAGACCGACATCGCGCTGGAAGCGGTCCTCGAGCGCATCGAAGCGGTCCGTCCGGAGGATCTGCTGCAGCTCGCGGGCGAACTCTTCCGGCCGGACCGGATGGGGCTCACCCTGCTCGGCCCGGTCGAAGCAAACCCGGCGGCGCTGGCGGAATGCCTGAATTCCGCCGCATGAGCATAGAACCGATCATCAAAATCATGCGCGTGAGGCCCGCCGAAGACGCCGACATCCCCCTGCCGCGCTACATGACGCCCGATGCCGCCGGGATGGACCTGTGCGCCGCCGTGCCGCAGGACACCGTCCTCGAAGCCGGGCAGATAGGCCTGCTGCCGACGGGTTTCGCCATCGCCCTTCCCAAGGGCTACGAAGCCCAGGTCAGGCCGCGCAGCGGCCTCGCGGTCCGGCACGGCATCGGGATGATCAATTCCCCGGGCACCATCGACAGCGATTACCGCGGGGAGGTCATGATCGCCCTGGTCAACCACGGCCGGGCGGCATACACGGTGCGGCGCGGGGACCGCATCGCCCAGATGGTCATCCAGCGGATCCACCAGGCTCGGCTGGAGGCCGTCGAAGAGCTCGATCCGACCGTGCGCAGCGGCGGCGGCTTCGGGCATACGGGAAGGTAAAAAAGTTGAAAGATGGAAGTGAAAAGTATAAGGCCCACCACGATACCTCTTTCTTCGTTTGCTTTGAGCTTTCAACTTTAACCTTTAAGCCCGTGCCACGGCTGCCTCCTGAAGCGAGATGAGCCTCGAACCCTCCGGCCACCCGGCCGAATCCAGCCAAGGGCAGTTATCCGTCTGCGTCCTGGGCAGCGGCAGCCGCGGCAACGCGGTTTACGTTTCCGACGGAATCACCTCCATCCTGGTCGACGCCGGCTTCTCCGCCCGCGAGATCGACCGCCGGATGCGTCAGCGCGGACTGGACCCGGCCGGGCTGCGCGCCATCCTGGTCACCCACGAGCATACCGATCACGTGCGCGGCATCGAACGGCTGGTGCGCCGCCACCGCCTTCCGGTCTACCTCAGCGCCGGCACCCGCCGGGAGACGGTTGCCTTTAACGCGCTCCCGGAGGTCCATTGCTTCGCATGCGGTCGCGACTTCAGGATCGACACGCTCGCCGTTCGTCCGTTCTCCATATCCCACGACGCCGACGACCCGGCGGGTTTCACCATCGGCGCCAACGGCAGCCGGATCGGCATCGCCACCGACCTCGGCCAGGTCACGGCCCTGGTGCGCGAGCATCTGCGCGGGTGCCGCCTGCTGATCGTGGAGGCCAACCACGACCCGGACATGCTGATGAACGGCCCTTACCCCTGGTTTCTGAAGCAGCGCATCCGCAGCCGCACGGGCCATCTCGCCAATCAGGAAACCGGCCGGCTGCTGGCCGACGTCCTGCATCCCGGCCTCGAACGGGTGTTGCTGGCGCACCTCAGCGAAACCAACAACACTCCCGAGAAGGCGCTGGCCGAGGTATCGGCGCCTCTCGCCGGAACGCCCGTCCGGCTGGAGGCCGCCTCCCAGAGCGTTGCATCGCCCGTCTGGCGCATGGCCTGAACCGAACCATCCATGACCTTTTGCAGTTGAAATCGTTTCTTGACAAGGAACCGCTTTGTTGCCAAGTAAACGATGAACGACCTGGGTGCGGCTGGAACGACACGACGAGAGGAAGGCCAAAGAGAACGCATGCGCACCTTCCGCGGAAAAACTGCCGTTCTGATCGGCGTCTTGTATGCGGCCTTCGTCTGCTGGTCCATCTACGGAGCCATCGTACCGATCGAAACCCACAGCTTCCGGATGGTCCATGTCGCATTCATTTTCGGGCTGGCCTTCCTGACCTACCCGATTCGTCCCGGGGCCGGGCGCGGGTGGATGGTGCCGGACCTGGTGCTGGCGGCCCTGGGGGTCGCGACCCTCGTCTACCCGCTCACCCACCTCGACCCGTTCCTGCGAAGTTCAACCCTTCCGGAGCCCCTGGATGTTTTCTTCGGCATCACGGCGATCCTGATGCTGCTCGAACTCTCACGCCGGCTGGTGGACAAAACCTTCGCGCTGGTGGTGCTGGCCTTCATGCTCTACTGCTATTTCGGCCGCCACCTGCCGGGCGTGTTCGCCCACCGCGGCTACCCCATCGACCGGATCGTGGGGCACATGTACATGACGCTCGAGGGCATCTTCGGGGTGCCGCTCGAGGTCAGCGCCTCGTTCGTGATCCTGTTTGTGGTCTACGGGACCTTCATGGATGCCGCCGGCGCCGGCAACTTCTGGCTGGATCTGTCGCTCGCCACCATGGGCCGGTCCCATGCCAGCGCCGGCCGCGGCGCCCTGGTCACCACGGCGCTTCTCGGCGGCCCGCAGGCGAGCGGGGTCGCCACCACCATGTCGGTGGCGCCCATCATGTGGCCCATTCTCCGGAAAGCGGGCTACACGGCCAACATGGCGGCCGGGCTGGTGGCCGCCGGGGGCATCGGCGCCGTCATCTCTCCGCCGCTGATGGGCGCCGCGGCCTTTCTGGTCATGCAGTTCCTGAACGTGCCCTTCATCGACGTCGTCATCATGGTGCTCGTGCCGACGCTGCTCTACTACGTCGGCACCCTGTTTATCCTGGAGGTCGAGGCCCGCAAGTACCGCTTCCATCCCCCGGACACCGAGGCCAAGACGGTCCGGCACATCATGGCCACCAAGGGCTACCACCTGTTTTCCCTGGCCGTGCTGGTGGCCCTGCTGGTCGTCTGGAACAAGTCGCCCGAATACGCGGCCATCGGCGCGCTGATCACCACCATCCTCACCAGCTACCTCAGCCGGAACCGCAGCGAATGGCTCACGCCCAAGCGTATTTTCGACGCCTTTGTGGAAGGGGCCAAAAACGTGCTGCCGGTGGCCGTTCTGCTGGCCGGGGCCGGCCTGATCGTGGGCACCTTCACGCTCACCGGACTGGGGCTCAAGGTCTCGGGCATCATCATGTCCGCCAGCGGCGGGTCGCGGATCATCGCCATCCTGCTGGCGCTGGGGGCCTCCATGGTCATCGGCCTGAGCCTGCCGATCACGGCCACCTACATCATGACCGTGGTGATGGTGGCCCCGGCGCTGGTGAAGGTGGGCGTGCCGGACTACGTCGCCCACCTGCTCGCCTTCTACTTCGCCGTGCTCTCCGAGGTCTCGCCGCCGGTCGGCCTGTCCCCGTCGGCGGCCGCCGCGGTCACCGGCGGCAACCCCTTCAAGTCGATGATGCAGTCCTGGAAATACTCGCTGCCGGCCTTCCTGGTGCCCTTCTTTTTCTCGATCACCCCGGACGGGGCCAACCTGCTGATCATCAAGGCCACCCTCGGCGGCTTTCTATTGGCGTGCGCCACGAGCCTGTCTGCGCTCTTTTTCCTTTCGATCGGGATCATCGGCCACTTCCGGGGCCGGGTCCCTTCCCTGGAAAGGGCCCTGCTGATCGCGGCCGCCCTCATCATGGCGCTGTATCCCATCGGGCTTTCCGCCGAGGGCTTGCTGCCGCTGGCGGTCGGACTCATGCTAACGGTCCGCAACCTGTGGAGCTACCGCCAAGTGGCCGTTTCACCAGGCCGTTGATGCCCGGGGCGGCCTGAGGAAGCCGGCGCCGGCCGCGGATGATGCCGCCGGCGTGGCGGGGCCCGTTCGAGCAACCCAAACCATCTAAGGAGGTTCAGCATGACACGTAGAAGAGCAAAAAGTCTGGTCACGGCCGTCGCGGCCGCCGCCATCCTGCTCGCATTTGCGACAGGATCGCCGGCCGCCGAGAAATTGTTCTTCAGCATCGCCACCGGCGGCACCGGCGGGGTGTGGTACCCCCTGGGCGGCGCCATCGGCGGGGCGGTGGGCCAGAAGGTCCCCAACACGGAGGCCACCTCGGAAGCCACCACGGCCGCGATCGACAACCTCAAATTGCTGCTCGCAGACCGGGCCGGCATGGCCTTCTGCTACGACTACCACGTGGGCTGGATGAACGAAGGCAAGGTGGAGGGCATCAAGGGCAAGCACAACGTGCGGCTGGTCCTGGGCTTCTACGAGCAGCCGTTCCACATCGCGACCTTCGAGGACACCGGCATCAAAACCGTTATGGACCTGAAGGGCAAGCGTGTCTCCACCGGCGCCCCGAACAGCGGCACCGAGGAGCAGGCGGACTACGTGCTCAAGCCGCTCGGCATCAACTGGGACAAGGACTTCACCCGTGAAAAGCTCGGGGCGACGCAGTCGGTCGGGGCTCTGAAGGACAACAAGATCCACGCCTTCTTCTGGAGCGGTGCGGTGCCGACATCCTCCATCATCGACCTCGCCTCCACCCCCGGCCGCAAGCTGGTCCTGCTGCCCATCGACGGCGAGATCCGGGACAAAATATTCAAGGGCAACCCCGGCGTGTTCCATCCGACGGTTTTCAAGAAGGGCACCTACACGGGCCTTGACGGCGACGTGCCGGCCATCGCCATCACGGCCGTGTTGACCGCCATGGACAAATTCCCCCAGGACAAGCTGTATGAAATCGTGAAAACCATCTTCGACAGCAAGCTCGAGCTTTCCGCTGTCTGGAAAGGCGCGAACGACATGACCCCGGAGACCACCGTGAACCAGGTGACCCCGGACGCCCTGAAGTACCTGCACCCGGGCGCGCTGAAGTATTTCAAGGAAAAGGGCGCGCTGAAATAAATGCGCCGGCTGGCCATCGGCCTCTGCGTTCTGGGGTTGGCTGCGGCCGCCGGGTTGGTTCTATCCCCGCGGGCGGAAGGCCGGCGGGGCCTCACCTGGCTTGAAATCAGCGATGCCCAAACTGGCCGAACGATCTTCGCCGGCGCGTTGAGCGCCGGCGAAGAAATCGTCCTGACCTGGAAAAACTCCCTCTTCCGCCTTATAGTCACCGAGGTCTTTGCCGCGCGCGCCGGCCGCCTCGACCTCACGCGCGTCACCTTCGCCGACCCCCGCGGCCTGCCCCCGCCCGTTGCCCGGCCCGAAGACCTGGACGACCTGTATCACACCGGAGGCCCCTTCCACGTCGAAGGCCTGTCCCGCCCGCTTACCCGTGCCGTATTGAGGATCGGAGAGATCGGCAACCCAGAGTTGACCATCGCCGGCCGGAAAATCCGCCTGAAGGAAGAAGTGGGATTCGGCGGCGCCGTTCTGATCCAGGCCCGCAGACCGCAGTTCCGTCTGGACG
>Ga0114938_1001968_pt1 | contig 13479 bp, 13 predicted proteins | sample AshMeaBigSpring_FD_88675 | JGI IMG/M metagenome (GOLD analysis project Ga0114938, IMG submission 88675) | Groundwater microbial communities from Big Spring, Nevada to study Microbial Dark Matter (Phase II) - Ash Meadows Big Spring | ecosystem: Environmental > Aquatic > Deep subsurface >...
AAGAACGCCTGCTCCGCCGGCGAGAGCTCCTCGCGCCGGACCTCGGCGTACTGCTGCACCGCCTCCTGGCGGCGTCGCTCGCGGATCAGCCGGTAGAACTGCGTCGCCTGCTGCTCGGCCCGCGCCCGCCGCTCGATCTCGAGCGGAGTCTGCAACGCTGCCGCCTCGGACTCCAGCAACGCCCGTTCGCTTTCGAGCGCGGCCAGTTCGGTCTTGGCCTCCTCCAACTGAGCACGCTGAAAGAAATACTGGCGAGCGGGGGCGATCCCAATCAGTCCTGCCGCGATCACCGAGACCAGCGCCAACGCCGCCATCGGCAACCGTCGCCGATTCCGACCACCGCCAGGTTGCCGGCGGCGCTTCATCGCCACGCTGTTCTTGCCTGGCCGATCGTCCCCCCCCCATAGCGGGCCTGGCTGCCCAGCGCCTCCTCGATCCGGAGCAGCTGGTTGTACTTGGCGGTTCGCTCGCCGCGGGCAGGCGCACCCGCCTTGATCTGTCCGCTGTTGGTGGCAACCGCCAGGTGGGCGATGAAAGCGTCCTCGGTCTCGCCCGAGCGATGGCTGATCATGCAGCCGTACCCGGCCCGGGTGCCCATCTCGATGGCCGCCAGCGTCTGGGAGAGGGTTCCGATCTGGTTCGGTTTCACCAACACCGCATTGGCCACCCGGTTCCGGATCCCCTCGCCGAGCAGCTCGGGATTGGTGACGAAGAGATCGTCTCCCAGCAGCTGGAGACGATGCCCCATACGCTCGGTGAGGAGCTTCCAGCCATCCCAGTCGTCTTCGCCCAAGCCATCTTCGATCGAGATGATCGGGAACTCGCCCGCCAGCCCAACCAAGTACTCGATCATCTCCTGGCTGGAAAGCTGACGCCCTTCCAGGTGATAGCTATTGTCGCGGCGGAACTCGCTGGCGGCGACATCCAAAGCCAGGGCGATCTCCTCGCCAGGTTTGAACCCAGCCGCCTCGACTGCCTTCATCAGCAAGCCGAGGGCTCGCGGGCTGTTGTCCAGCTCGGGCGCAAAGCCCCCCTCATCGCCGACATTGGTGGAGAGCTTCTGTTCCTCCAACATGCGGCGCAGCGCTTGGTAGACCTCGGCCCCTGCCCGCACCGCCTCCCGATAGGAGGAAAGACCCACCGGAACCACCATGAACTCCTGGATGTCGAGCGAGTTGGCAGCATGGGCACCCCCGTTGATCACGTTGAAGAAGGGCACCGGAAGGGTGCGGGCGGTGGGTCCCCCCAGATAGCGGAACAAAGGTTGTCCCAGCTGGGCGGCGGCAGCCCGCGCCACCGCCAGCGAGACAGCCAGGATGGCGTTGGCGCCCAGCTTGGCCTTGTTGGGAGTTCCATCGAGGTCGCACATGCGAAGATCGATGGCGGCCTGCTCGGAGGCGTCCATCCCCACCACTGCCGGGGCGATTAGGTTCTCAACATTGGCGACCGCCTGGGAGACCCCTTTGCCCCCGAAGCGACTCCCCCCGTCTCGCAGCTCGATCGCTTCCCGGGAACCGGTCGAAGCCCCCGAGGGCACCGCGGCTCTCCCGTATCCCCCCCCCTCAACGAATACCTCTGCCTCCACGGTTGGCGAGCCGCGCGAGTCGAGGATCTGACGGGCATGGATGCGGCGGATGACGGTGGCTGCCACGAGACTCCTGGGGTGAGCTGGCGTCCAACCGTAACACGCCCTCTGCCTAGCTCGCGACAATATCTAATGGCCTCGGTCGGCCTCCGCTTCGCTTTGGCCTCACTCGGCTGCCGGGCTGTGCCTGGCGGCAAAACCCCCGGCCTTCCGATGGCCTTTCTATGGCCTCCCTCGGCTGTCGGTCTGAGTGTCGGCTTTGGCCTGCTCCCATCGTTGGTCCAACTCAGCCAGGTCGAGTCCGTCCAGCGGACCGCCGGCCTCCATCGATCGAAAGCGCATCCCGAAGCGTTCCACTGCGTTGCGAAGCGCCATCTCGGAATCGAGGTGGAGGTGGCGGGCGAGATTGACAACGCTGAACAAGACGTCGCCCAACTCGGCGGCGGCTGACGCCGGATCGTCGAGCGACGCTTCCAGCTCATCGATCTCCTCCCGCAGTTTGGCGATCACCGCCGCCGGCTCCGACCAATCGAAACCCACCGTGGCTGCCCGCCTCTGCACTTTGGCCGCCCGTTCGAGTCCGGGTAGCGCGGCCGGAATGTCGTCCATCAACGAGGCCCGCTGCTTCTTCTCCTGTTTGAGTCGCTCCCAGTTGGCAGCCACCTCGGTCGCCCCTGACACTTCGGTCCCGGCGAAGACGTGGGGATGACGATGCACTAGTTTTCTGCGCAGCATCTCGGCCAACCCATCCAGGTCGAATACCCCTGCCTCCCGAGCCAGCGTGGTGTGCATGAGGGCATGCAGCAAGAGATCACCCAGCTCTTCTTCTACTTCCAGATAGACGGGAAGATCAACGGGGGGGGCGGGGGCAGTCGGGGAGAGCTGAGCTAACGCTTCCACCAACTCGTAGGCCTCCTCCACAACGTGCCGCACCAAGCTGTGATGGGTTTGCCGAGCGTCCCACGGACACTCCTTCCGCAATCGCTCGACCACCGCCACCACCCCCGGCCATCCCACCTGCGAACCCTCCACCACCACAGTCGTACGCGGGCCCACCTCGACTCGGTCGAGTTCGGAGAGTTGGATCTTGGCAACCTGCTCCTCGGCGAGACCGAGGTCGGAAAGAACCCAAACCTCAGCCTCATCTCCCAGCTGGGAGGCCAGCGCCAACTTGAGCGAGCTGGCAACTGAGGGCCGATCGACTTGGGCAATCACGGTGGGGAGATCGAGCCGGAGCGGATAGGGGAGATCCCTGGCGTCGAGGACTTGCATGCCCCTCGCCAGCGGATCTATCCCCATCCTGGCCAGCACCAACTCCAGGAAAGACTCCCCACCCACCACTTCCATCTCGAGTCCCGCCGCGGCAGCTCCCACCCGCAGCAGTTCCACCGTCCGTTCGCCCCACCCGGGACTGCCCGGCACCGCATACACCACCGGCGAGGTTCGAGCTGCCTCCAGCACCCAAGCCGCCATCGCTTGGTAGGCATCCTCCAACGACTCCGCTTGTTGGTAGTGGTGGTCGCCGCTTTCCAGCTCTCGCAGCGCGGCAAGTTGGGCGGCGGCCGGATGCTCCAGCGTCCGGACCAGAACCCGGCGGCTGGGATCTGCCAGAAGAGTTCGCCAGGTATTGGAAACGCGATCCAAACCGGCGGGACCCAGCCCGATCACGCTTATCCGCGCCCCGCTCACGAGGTGGGAACCACCACCCCCAGCTCGGGGTTCCAGGCTCCGTACCGCTCCTCGACTCGGATCTGGGCAGCAGCCAGCGCGGTCGTTCTCCAGGCGGCCGGATCCGCCACCTGAGCCACCAGCTTCGCGCCGAGAACGTCGAGCTCGGCGATTCGACGTACTCCTAAATCAGTAACATCTTGAGTTTTCAGCCAAGCTTCATAACTGAGATCCTCCAAGACCGGCGTCACCAGCTCGTCGACGCGCTGGTCGATCTCTTCCGCGCTGACCGAAATCCCGAGCTCGGCGGCAGCTGGCACTTCCACGCGATACTCGATCAGAAGCGACAGGAACCGAGCGAGCCGCTCGGGGGGCATCGTCACCTCGGTAGTGAGGTCGGCAATCTCGCCCAGGGTGATCGACTCCCCGTTGACCGAGGCGACGCCGGGGACACCGCCGCAACCACTCAGTACCACCAAGCCCACCACCGCCAATACCCGTTTCATGATGGCCACATGCTACGGAGAAAAGAGGTGAGCCAGGTAAGCACTGGACCTGGTCCGGTGGGGACATACATCACGGTGCCTCGCACCACCCCGCGCGGTGCCAACCGGGACAGCCGTACCTCGTCGGATGCCAACAGCGCAACCGGCGACAGCTTCACCTCTTCTCGGAGTTGGATGACCTCAGAGAGACCGATCCGCAACGCCTCCACCCGCAACTTGGCAACCCCGGCTAGCTCCTCGGCTTGGGTGGGAAGCGGTCCGTAGCGATCGATCCATTCCGCCACCACGTCGTCGACCTCTGTCGCATTCTGGGCCGCGGCCAGCCGACGGTACGCCTCCAGCCGGGCTGCTTGCGAACTGACATAGTCCTCGGGCAGGTGGGCGTTGACCGCCACCTCGATGCGAACCTCGCTGGCAGCCGGCTCGGGCTGCCGGTTCCCGCGCAGCTCATCCACTGCTTCTGCCACCAGCTCGGTGTAGAGGTCGAGACCGACAGCTTCCAGATGGCCCGCCTGCACTTCCCCCAAGATGCTCCCCGCCCCCCGGATCTCGAGATCGCGCAGCGCCAGTTCCAACCCCGAACCCAGCTCCGTGTGCTCCCCCACCGCCTGCAGACGGCGATACGCCTCCTCGCTCAGGCGCTGCTCGGGAGAATGGAACAGGTAGGCGTAAGCCCGGTGATGCGAACGCCCCACCCTTCCCCTCAGCTGATAGAGCTGGGCGAGCCCGAGCAGTTCGGATCGCTCGACGATCAAGGTGTTGACAGACGGCAGGTCGAGGCCTGACTCGATGATGGTGGTGGCAACCAGCACGTCGTACTCGCGGTTCCAGAAATCGAACATCACCTGCTCCAGCTCTCCCTCGGAGAGCTGGCCGTGGGCAATCGCAATACGGGCGTCGGGCACCAGGGAACGCAGGCGTTCGAGCGCGTTGTCGATCGAGAGCACCCGGTTGTGCACGTAGAAGACCTGGCCTTCTCGCAAGAGTTCACGCCGAATCGCAGCCACCACCGACTGTTCTTGATACGGACCGACATAGGTCAGGACCGGCTGCCGATCTTGGGGGGGGGTACGAATTCGACTCACTTCCCGCAGGCCGGAGAGCGCCATCTCCAAGGTACGGGGGATGGGGGTAGCAGTCAGTGTCAGCATGTCAACCGAGGTGGTCAGCTCCTTGAGACGATCTTTGGCAGTCACCCCGAACCGGTGCTCCTCATCCACCACCACCAGCCCCAACTTCGCAAACGAAACGTCTTCGCCCAACAGACGGTGGGTCCCCACCACCAGATCAACCGTCCCTGTTGACAGCCCGGCGATCACCTCCTTTTGCTCTCGGGAGGTCAGGAAGCGACTCAACATCGCCACCTCCACCGGGTAGGGCGCGAACCGATCGCGGAAGGTCTGGAAATGTTGCTGGGCGAGCAGCGTTGTCGGCACCAGCACCGCCGCCTGGCGCCCTCCTTCGATCGCTTTGAAGGCGGCCCGGATCGCCACTTCGGTCTTACCGAAACCAACATCGCCGAAGATCAGTCGATCCATGGGCCGGGGCGATTCCATGTCCCGCTTGGCAGCGGCGATGGCAGCTATCTGGTCGGGCGTCTCCTCGAACGGGAAGCCGGCCTCGAACTCGGCCTGCCAGGGCGAGTCGGGGGCAAACGGATGCCCGCTGGCCCGAGCCCGTTGCTGGTGCAGCTCAACCACCCGTTGGGCTACCACCGCCAGCGACCGTCTGACCTTCCCTCGGGTGGATTCCCAGTCGGCGCCGCCCATGCGGGAGAGCCGAGGCGCCTCCCCCCCGGTGTAACGACGGACTGCTGCCAGTTGGTCGGTGGGAACGTAGAGACGGTCCCCAGCGGCGTAGCTGATCAGCAGGTAGTCGCGCTCAATTCCGCTCATTTCCTCGGTGGTGAGGCCCTCGAATCGGCCGATCCCATGTCGATGGTGGATGACATAGTCGCCGGGCTTGAGGTCCCGGTAGTCAGCACGGCGCCCGCCAGGCGTGCCTCTGGTGCGACGGTGAGACCGCCGCCGACCGGCGATTTCGGCTTCACCCAGCACAGCCAGCCCCAGTGACGGAGCCAGAAAGCCGTGATGAATCCCGACCGGGAGAACCGCCGACTCGATCTTTTCCAGCGCTTCCCTTCTCGGCAGCACCACTCCCTCTTCGGCCAATGCCCGCGTCACCCGGTCGGCGGCTGCAGCTCCATCCATTGCCACCACTATTTCGACCCGCTTACCCCGCCAGCGGGTGATGGCGGCCGCCACCGAAGTCGCGTCTCCTGCCACCGCATCCAGACCGCGTACCTCCAGTCCCAACTGGTCGGGATGGCTAGCCAACGAAGGAGCCTCGATCGCACTGGTTTCCGACAGCGCGGCGTCCAACTCCAAGTAGAGAGTCGGGTGCTCAGCGTTCTGGGGGGGGGCATCACCCCACGTCGGGGCCAGCACCGCCGCCAACTCGGCTTCCTCTTTCACCAACTCCTGACTGCGGTCATGGCAGCGCCCCGGATCGAACACAACCACCCGCGCCCTGCCGAGGGCGCCCACCGCCGGTGCCAGCCATGGCAGCCACGACTCCATTCCACCGAAGAACACTCCCTGCGTGAACCGTTCCCAGGTGGAAGCGGCCCAAGTGTCCGTCTCGGCCCTGGCCCTAGCTGCCTCGATAACCTCCGCTTGCGGGCGTAATTCGCGGGCCGGATATGCCAGGACGCCATGTTGTTGGGTGCCCGAGCGTTGTGTTCCCACCTCGAAATGACGGACCGACTCCACCGCATCTCCCAGCAACTCGATCCGAACCGGAGCCTCCGCTTGGGCCGGAAACAGATCCAGAATGCCGCCGCGAATGGCAAACTCGCCCCGGCCCTCGACTCGGTCGATTCGCACATAGCCCAACCCCACCAGCTCCCGGGCGGTATCCGAGAGGTCGATATCGTCGCCAACCGAGAACTCGAGCGGCGTCATCGACGACGGGCTCACTCGCTGGGTGGCAGCTCGGACCGAAGCAACCACGATGTTGCTTGGCACTCCCAGTGCATGGCGCGCCTCCGCTCGCTTGGCCATGACTAAAGCGGTTGGGGAGATGTGTTCGAAGGGGAAGGTCTCCCAGGCCGGCAGCAGGTAGACGTCTGACGAGAACAGTCGCAGGTCGTCGAACAGCTCCTCGGCCTCGGCCTCGGTCGCCACCAAGCCCACCAGCGAAGTGGAAGCCTGACTCACCAAGCCGGCCAAGAACAGCGCACGCAACCCGGTGGGAACCACCACCTGCGGCGCGCCCAAGATCGCGTCCGGCAGCGGACGGACGAGCGGAGCGAGCGGGGCCGGCACAGCCGTCGATCGTACCGATCCAATCCGCCCGGGGGCCAGTCGGCAAGAGCTGCTGGGAGTAGCCCACTGCTGATCAGAGCTATTCGACTACCAACCCGGCAGCCGACTATGAAGGTCGTGTCCGGCCTCCTCTTTGGTTGCCAGCCCTACGGTCATTTTCCAACCAGCCCAACCTGACCGGACGCTACCCGGTTTGCCGTCTCAATCGTCTGCTGGGTTGGGGTACATCAAGATGACAAAGAACGTAGAGGGCGATCGCTCCCGCCTAAGCCCGGTTGTGCAGGGAGCCATGCTCGGCCTCGCCTGGGGGACCACAATCAGGCTCTGGATGCGCTTCATCTCAACCGATCCGGAGTTCACCTGGTCTGGAACCGGCTACATCTTGGGGGCCACCACGGTTGCCGGCTTACTGCTCGGTCTGGGGTGGACTCGACGGATCAAGGCCAAAGGCAATCTTTGGCGCCTTACCGGGCTTTCGATGGTGCCGCGGGGAGAGGGGCGGCTGGAGCGGTCATGATCCCTTCTGTCTTCCTCGCCGCCCTCAGGGTTGGCCGCACCAACTGACGCCCGGCTATCCGAGGCCAGTCGTAGTTGCCGCCGGGTTTCAGGTCTTCGTGTTGGCGGGCGGCGGGGTCGACGAACTTCCGACAGGGAGAACCGTCCCGGGGATGCTCATCTATTCCGTATTGATTTCGCTCGAAGCTTTGGCTTTCTCGATTCCGTTCCTGCCTTCGGCACGCGCCGATCGCGCCTTGAAAACTCACAGGCGGGGAAGCCCCGCCGACCCCCCTCGCGACTTGGGGGGTATTGGCGAAGTGGTGTGCGAGACTCAGAGTACTGCCGGTAACCCTTTGCCCATCGGCCTCCAGGGCGAGAGTTAAGCGCGGACGGCTTGGAGGGCCGCCAGCACCTGTTCGGCGTGGCCGTCCACCTTGACCGAGTCCCAGCGCCTGGCCACCTTGCCATCCGCGCCGATCAGATACGTCGTCCGTACGATGCCCATGAACTTGCGTCCGTACTTGGATTTCTCCTGCCACACCCCATATTTCTCAGCGACGGCGTGGTCGGCATCGGCCAGGAGCGGAAAATTCAGCCCGTGCTTGGCAGCGAACTTCATCTTGCTGCTCTCGTCGAGAATGCTGATTCCGAAGACGGCGGCCTTGCTCTTGGCAAATTTCGGGAGTCGATCGCGGAAGTCGCATGACTCCTGGGTGCACCCTGACGTGTCGTCCTTCGGGTAGAAGTACAACACGAGAGGCCGACCGGCATAGTCAGCAAGCTTGTGGATCTGGTGGTTCTGGTCTTTGAGCGTGAACGCTGGCGCCTTCTTCCCGGGCTCGATCAAGACATTGCTCCTGTCGCTGAATTGGGCTTCATCCCTTGGTTCCCAACGGTGCCGATCGTACCTACTGCCCTGTCAGCCAGTGGGCAAGGGTGGCGAGGAGTATTCTGAGCCTGGTGGGAGAGAGTCGGTTGGCGTTGGGGAGAATGCAACATCCGGTGCGGGGATTCCTGCACGGCACTGCCGCGCTGGCTTCGCTGGTGGGAACGGTAGCCCTGCTGATGCGGGCCGATTCGGCATGGTCCCGGCTGGCGGTCTTGATCTACGGGCTGGGGCTGGTGTTGCTGTACACCACCAGCAGCCTCTACCACGCAGTGGCGTGGCGCCCGGTCTGGAAGCGGCGGATGCAGCGGGCCGACCACATCGCCATCTTGGTGGTAATCGCGGCTACCTACACCCCGGTGGCCGGAATGGGACTCGATGGCTGGCTACGAATCGCGACCCTTGCCCTGGCTTGGGCGATAGTGGTGGCAGGTGCCACCTATGTCAGCAGATCCCGCCGGCAAAACATGGCGATTCCGATCGCGCTACAAGTCAGCCTGGGGTGGCTGGCGATGTTGATTCTGGCCCCCCTGGCTCGCCGCCTCCCGGTTCCCGCCACAGTTCTGCTGGCGACGGGGGGGCTGCTCTACACCCTCGGCATGGTGTGCATGCTGACTGGCTGGCCGCGGTTGTGGCCGCGGGTGTTTTCGAGCCATGAGGTGTTCCACGTGTTGGTGGTACTCGCCAGCGCCGCCCATTTCACCGCGATCTTCGTCTACTTGGCCGGTGCCTAACATTCCGACGATGACCACATATGATTCTGAAGAACGCGCCCGCCTAATCGAGCAATATGCAGCTGGACCCACCCGGCTGCGGAATGCCTGGGACGCAGTGCCTCCCGAGGCTCGGGACTGGCGGCCCCAACCAGGCGAGTGGTCGGCCCGCGAGGTGGTGTGTCATTGCGGCGACGCCGAGACCAACGCCGCCATGCGGATCCGTTACCTGGTTGCCGAGCCCGAGCCTGTGATCCATGGCTACGACGGCGACACCTGGTCACGGGTACTCGACTACGCCTCGCATCCCCCCGAAGCGGCCCTTGCCACCGTGGACGCGGTACGCGCCAACACGGCTGCGCTCCTCGACCGCCTCCCGGCGGAGGCCTGGAAGCGTTCCGGAACCCACACCGAGTCTGGACCCTACGGCGCCGAAGACTGGCTTCGGATCTATTCGAAACACCTCGAAGAGCACGCCACCCAGATCGATGATGTGCTCGCCGCCTGGCAAGCGCGGGGTTGATCAGGTCCAGTTCAGCTAGTCGCTGTCACCCTTCAGCGGCTGAAGGAGACCCCTCAGCCTCACAAGGCCGTCGCCGTGGCGCTCGTCGAGCAGGCTCTGGATTGCAGGGTCCACGAGCCAGACATCGATCGTCACTGCTGGGCTGATTACGTCTTTGCCGGTTCCCGGATCGCTCCAGTTGGGAGCAGCTCGGAGACATCTCGCTGGATGGCGTCAAGATCGGCTATGGAGCGGTCTCTCAGGATGAGGAACACCTGGCCACCCCACAAGCCACGGATCTCCTGTCGATGGCGATCGAGGTCCCGGGTGAAGGCAGCTACCAGGATTTGATCAGCTGGACGTAGATCCTCTGAGTGCTCTCCGGGTGTTCTCGTAGGGTTGCGCGGAAGCACCAGAGCCTAAAGGGCCCTGCCTTACGATCTCAGCCCTTCAGGTAGCCGTGTTCGCGGTACCAGTCGATGGCGCGGCGGAGTGTGGCTTGGATCGGCGTGTAGTTGAGGCCCAGTTCGCGAGTGGCTTTGCTGCCGTCGTAGGCGTGGCCGTGGAGGATGGTGCGCACCATCTCGGGACAGATCGGAGCTCGCTTGCGAAGCAGCTTCCAACCCCCCCCCACCCCGAAGGAGACACTGGTCGCCATCCAACCCGGAACCACACGGGGACGCTGGGTGCGGCCGGTGAGGCCGCCAAGTAGTTCAACTGCTTCTGAAATCGTTAGGGTTGCGCCCGACAGCAGGTAGCGCTCTCCTGGCTTTCCCTGCAGCTCGGCCAGCAGATGCCCTTGTGTGCAATCTTGCACATCCACCAAGCTGAAACGACTGTCAACCACGGTTCGCAATTTTCCGTTGAGGAAAGCCAGCACCAGCTTGCCGGTCCCCCGCAAGCGCCCGGGTCCTTGCACCGAGGCCGGATTGACCGAGACCACCTCCACCCCGCTGGCGGTTGCGGTTGCGAATACCGCCTGCTCGGCCTCGGTCTTGGAGCGCTCGTACTCAGAAAGAAAAGTCCCCCGGTGGGGGACGTCCTCCCGCCCAATCGTTCCTTGCGATTCTCCGATGGTGGCGGCCGAAGACGTGTAAACGATCCGGCGCACCCCGGCTTGGGCGGCAGCTTGCACCACTGCAATCGACCCTTCGATGTTCACCCGTCGCATGTGAGAGGGATCGGGGAGACAGAAGGCGTTCACCCCGGCGGCATGAAAGACTACGCCCACCCCCTCCATCTCTCTGCGCAAGCCGTCTACATCCAAAAGATCCGCGAGGGCGGGAACCGCCCCGGCTTTGCGCACCATCTCGGCCCCCTTGGGGTCTCGCACCAGCGCCCGCACTCGACGCCCACGGGCTCCTAGCTCGGCCAAGATCGCCCCACCCACATATCCAGTGGCACCGGTGAGGAAGACCGAGTCCTGTTTCATATCGAACCTACCCAAGCCTCCACCGCGTCCGCAGCCTCTGCCACCACCACCCCCAACTCGGCACGCTCGGCAACGCTGAACCGATCGAGTACGAAGTCGGCGGGGTCTCGCCTGCCGGGGGGTCGCCCAACCCCGATCCGAAGTCGGTGATAGTCCTTGGACCCGACAAATTCGGTGACAGATTCCACTCCGTTGTGACCAGCACTTCCTCGTCCGAATTGCAGCCGCTGCTCGCCAAACCGTAAATCAATATCGTCGTGGATGACCAGGGTTCGTTCCAGCGGAATCGAGAAGTGCGCCAACAGTCCTGCCACCCCCCGCCCTGACTCGTTCATGAAAAGAGTCGGAAGCGCCAACTGGACGGGTGTCCCCGAGAGTTGGATAGTTGCGGTTTCCGCTTTGATCCGGCGCGGCGCCTTGGTGGTTCGGATTCCACTTCGTTCGAGCAGCAAGCGAACCACCGCCTCTCCGATGTTGTGCCGAGTACCTGCGTAGTCGGAGCCCGGATTGCGCAGCCCGACTACTAGTGCCTCAGCTCTCAGTGGTCTCGGCTTCCTCAGCAGCGGGCGCCTCCGCACCCTCGACCGCTTCCGTCACCACCGGCGCCACTTCTTCGACCACTACCGCCCGCGGAATGATCACAGCCACCAGGCCGGTCACCGGCTCGTCGAGGTAGAGCACGCCGGGAAGCTCGGGCAGATCCCGAACCCGCAAAACATCTCCGATATCGAGAGCCGAGATGTCGGCCAGGATTTGGTTGGGGATGTTGGTGGGGAGCGCCCTCACCAACACCTCGTTGCGCAAGTGTTCGATGATTCCCCCCGATTCGCGCACTCCCACCGGAGTGCCGGTGGTTTCGATGGCAACCTCGGCCTCCACCGCCTCGCTGAGCGAGATCCGGATGAAGTCGAGGTGAACGATGTCACTTCGGACCGGATGGCGTTGAATCTCTCGGGCGAGCGTGGGTTGGCGCTCGCCACCCATCTCCAGGTTGATGATGGCGTTGAACCCCGCCTCGGTGTGGAGCGCGGTATTCAGCTCGCGTTCGCCAACGCTAAGCGTCACCGTCTCTTGGTTGCGACCATACAGCACCGCCGGTACCCGTCCTGCTCTGCGCATGCGCTTGGCGGCGCGACCTCCCAATTCAGTGCGGGATTCGGCGGCAACTACGACCTCTGACATGGGACCGGGAGTGTATCAGCGCGGGGTCGGTCCGGGAAATAGCGTGAGGCGATGAGCCGCCCGTCTTGCTTCCTCTGCCGAACTGTTGGACGTTCTTGTACCGTAGCGGTCGGTAGCAACCCTGGGTTCGGCTTCTTAGAAGTTCTCGCCCTGAAACAGCTCGCTAACCGAGCTGTCGGTGAAGATCGCCTCGATGGCAGCTGCCAGCTGGGGGGCGATCGAGAGCACTGTGATCAGGTCGAGGTTACGGGCTTCGTCCGAAAGCGGGAGAGAGTTGGAGATGACGACTTCATCGATGGGGGCGTTCTTGATCCGATCAATCGCAGGAGCAGACAGCACGCCATGGGTGGCAACCGCCCGCACGCTGGCGGCTCCGCGTTCCTTGAGCAGCTCGGCAGCTCCCACCAAGGTGCTGGCAGTGTCGATCATGTCGTCGACGATGATGGCGTGCCGGTCGGCGACTTCACCCACCACCCACAGTGCATTGGCGGCGTTGCGAACATCGGGTCGTCGCCGTTTGTAGACCAGAGCCACCTCGGAGCCAAGATGGGCGGCGTACTTTTCCGCCAGCTTGACTCGCCCCGAATCGGGAGAGACGATCACCGAATCCCCTTCAGTGGTGCGCTCGATGTAGTCACAAAAGAGGTGGAGAGCAGTCAAATGGTCGAGTGGTCGGCTGGAAAAGCCCTGGATCTGAGCAGTGTGAAGATCCACCGAAACGATGCGGTCGGCCCCCGCGGTTTGAAACAGATCCGCCATCAGGCGAGCTGAGATTGGTTCGCGGGCACGAACTTTCTTGTCTTGGCGGGCATATCCGAAGAACGGAACCACCGCGGTGATGCGGTTGGCGGAGGCCCGCTGCAAAGCATCGATCATCACCAGCTGCTCCATGATGTGCTGATTGATCGGGGTGGAGTGACTCTGCAACACGAAGCAGTCGGCTCCTCGCACACTCTCGGTGTAGCGGCAGTAAATCTCTCCGTTGGCAAATGCTGAAAGCTCTACCCCGCCCAGGCTCACCTTGAGGTTCTCCGCTACTTCTTGACCGAGAGTTGGGTTGGCAGAACCCGAGAACAGCATCAGGCGCCGCCGGCTGGTCCGCTCCATTACTCCTCCTCCTGCCCAGGGGGTTTTCGCTTGGATCGCCGCCGGGCAGCGTAGTCGGGGAGGTTGCGCTGGTC
>Ga0114938_1001969_pt1 | contig 13474 bp, 14 predicted proteins | sample AshMeaBigSpring_FD_88675 | JGI IMG/M metagenome (GOLD analysis project Ga0114938, IMG submission 88675) | Groundwater microbial communities from Big Spring, Nevada to study Microbial Dark Matter (Phase II) - Ash Meadows Big Spring | ecosystem: Environmental > Aquatic > Deep subsurface >...
CAGCCCCGATGGCGTCTCCTCAATGGTGAGGACATCGCTTCGGGCATGGACGAATTGGGCGTGTTGCTCATGGGTCATGCCCGGGGTGCCTATTGGTACGGCTCGCGCCTGACCAACGACCTGGCGGTGACCCTTGCGCCCCACAACAACGCGACCAGTCTACAGACCGCCGCCGGGGTCCTTGCCGGTGTCGTCTGGGCCATGAACAACCCAACCGCGGGCATCCTGGACCCGGACGAGATGGGGTTCGAGGAGACGATGGAGGTGGCGCTCCCCTACCTGGGGGACATGGTCGGCGTCTACAGCGATTGGACGCCACTCCAGAACCGCGGGACCCTGTTCCCAGAGGCCCTGGACGCCGAGGACCCCTGGCAATTCATGAACATCCTGGTCCCCTGATCCCCAGCGACCCAGGATGCGGCGTCGCCAGGAGCGGCGCCGGGACCCGACCGCCCAGGCGCGAGCAGACAATGAAGGACCCCTTCCGGCTTCAGCGGTTCGTCGACGCCCAGGGACCCATCTACGCACAGGTGCTTCGCGAGCTGCGGGCCGGCAGGAAGGCAAGCCACTGGATGTGGTTTGTCTTCCCCCAGATGCGGGGCCTGGGCCGGACCCCGACCGCGCACTACTACGGCATCTCGTCCCTGGCCGAGGCCAGGGCCTACCTTGCCCACCCCGTCCTCGGCCCGCGCCTGGAGGAGTGCGTGCGGCTGGTACTGGCCTGCGAGGGCCGCACCGCGGAGCGGATCTTCGGCTTCCCCGATGTCCTCAAGCTCCGCTCCTGCCTGACCCTGTTCCAGGCCGTCGCGCCGGACCCTCAGATCTACACCGAGGCCATGGCAAGGTACTACGGCGGGGAGCCCGACCCCCGCACCCTGGAGTGCTTGGCCGAGGCCTGATCCCGGGCGCAGCCCCGGGCCAGCGCGAGGCCATCGGCGCCCTGTGACAGGGTAAATGGGGGGTGCGAATCGGAGTGACGGGTCAGGCGCTGCCTTGTCCCATCCGCACAAGTCGCCCCATCATGTCGCGGCCGCGCGCCGCCGCGCACGCCGGCGTTGAACCAGTCCGGCGGCCAGGGCGGAAACCACATAGGCCCCGCCCGCCAGCAGGATCACCGTCGGCCCGACCGGGAGGTCCGGGGCATAGGCGAGGGCGAGGCCGGCGCTGGTGAATGCGGCGCCGAGCCCGGTGGCCGCGACCATGATGCCACCGAGGGTATGGACCCAGTGCCCGGCGATGGCCGCGGGTAGGGTCAGGAGGGCGATGACGAGGATCAGGCCGACGACCTGGATCAGGAGCACCACGGTTACCGCCACCAGGCAAAGGAGAAGGAGATAAAAGCCAGTCACGGGCACCCCGCGCAGCCGTGCCAACTCCTCGTCGAATGCAACTGCCAGGAGCTGCCGGTAGAAGGCCAGAATCACCGCCAACAGCAGGCCATCGAGCCCCGCCATGATCCACAGGTCCCTGGTCGGAACGAGGAGGATGTTTCCAAACAGGTAGCTCATCAGGTCACCCGTGTAGCCCGGGGTCTTGGCGATGAACAGGATCCCCACCGCCATGCCGATCGCCCATAGGGCACCGATCAGGGTGTCTTCCTGGGTGCTCCAGTGCAGCCGTACCCAGCCGATGATGAGTGCCGAGACCAGGGCCGCGGCCAGGGCACCGCCCAGGGGATCGAGCCCGAAGTAGAGCGCGGCCCCCATGCCGCCCAAGACCGAGTGCGCAATTCCGCCCGCCAGGAAGGTGATGCGCTTGACCACCACGAAGGTCCCGACGACGCCGCAGCCCAACGCCGCCAGAAGTCCGGCGATCAGGGCAGTCTGGAGGAAGGCGTGCTGACTCAGGGCCTGGAGAAACTCGCTCATGCCGCGTGCTGGTGCGCGACTCTGCGCACGTCCTCGCCATAGAGGTCCTGGATCAACTGGCCGTCGATCGCCTCGGTGGTATGGCACACAAGGGTCCGGTTGAGGCAGGCGACCCGGGTCACATAGGCAGAGATGAAGGCGACGTCGTGGGAGACCACCAGGATGGTCATGCGCGCATTGAGCGCCCGCAGCAGGTCGAAGATCTCGCCCTCCATGCGTTGGTCGATGTTGGCCGTGGGTTCATCTAGGATCAACAGGCGCGGGTCGCCTACCAGGGCGCGGGCCACCAGGACACGCTGCAACTGGCCGCCGGAGAGGGTGCCGATCTGGCGCTGCGCCAGGTCGGTCGCCTGGACCTCCAGCAAGGCGGCGCGGGCCGCAGCGCGGTCCGCGGCGGACCAGCCGCCGAGCCAGCATCGCCAGCCGAGCCCAACCCCAAGGCGGCCCATCAGGACGGCCTGCTCCACGGTGATGGGGAAGTCCCGCGGGAACCCGGGGTGCTGGGGGACATAGCCCAGGAGCCGGCGCGCCTCCGCCGGCGGGCGGCCGAGTATCCGCACCTGCCCCGCCTGGGGCTCCAGCAGGCCGAGAATCAGCTTCAGCAGGGTGCTCTTGCCCCCGGCGTTGGGTCCCACCAAGCCGAGGAATTCCCCCTGGGCGACGGTCAAGGCCACCCCTTCCAACACCAGGGCGTCCCCGTAGGAGAAGCTCAGGCCCGAGATGGCGACGGCGGCTGTCTCAGCGTTCATGAGGCCTCGCCATTGCCCGGGGCCTCGACGGGCAGGCGCGTCTGATGATTGCTCACGAAGGCATGCAGGGGTTTGGTCTCCTCGAAGGCGCGCTGCTGCTCCGGGGTCGCTTCCTTTTGATAGCGCCGTTTCCACTCCGCGTAGGGCATGCCGTAGACGGCCTCCCGGGCGGCCTCGTCATCCAGCTCCAGGCCGCGCTCCCGGGCGGCGGCCAGATACCATTTGCTGAGACAGTTGCGGCAGAAGCCGGCCAGGTTCATCAGGTCGATGTTCTGCACGTCGGTGCGCCTTTGCAGGTGCTCCACCAGGCCGCGGAAGGCGGCCGCCTCGATTTCGATCCGGGTCTGGTCGTCCAAGGGAAGGTCCTCGTTGGTGGTCGTGGCGATGTGCTTGAGGGAAGCGCCCAAGCATCGAGCGCTTTGCGGGCGGGGCGGAAACCCCCGCCACCTTATAGCTCACAACCAATGGAAAAATAAGTAAGGCTGACGTAGCGCCGCAGGCTTCCGTGCTGACTTTGGGCAGGGTGGCCGATCGATCAGCGACTCCGCAGGGGTCCTATTATGCTCCGGGCGGTCCCAGGCATGGGGCCTTATCCCGGCACCCGGTCGGGGGACCAGGGCCTATCAGTACTTGCCCAATCTCGCCCGACTTGCCACGCGGGCCTTTGCGAGAGGGCGAAGATCCCCGAGGGACCGACATCTGTCCAACCGTTGCAACCATCCGTCGGGTACCGTCGCCGCCGCGTTTCTGGGCCGCCACGGCTCGCCAGGGTGCCCAGGACCATCCTTGTGGCAAGCGAAAACATTAGAGCGTGCTAATATTCTGATCACAGCAAGATTGGAAGCGGGGGTACGAAGATGTCGATGCGATTCAGTCTGCGCCTCCTGACCGCCAGTCTGGTCCTCTGGCTGGCCGGGTGCTCTATGGGCTCGCTGCTCATCCATGAGCAGCGTAGCCCCTAGGCCTTCGATATGACGCTCGCCACTGTCGTCGACAACGCCAAGGCGCGTGGCTGGCAGGTCCCCAAGACCTTTGACTTCCAGGCATCGCTGGTAGCCCATGGGCAGCCGGACCCAGGCCGGATGACTGTGGTCAAGCTGTGCTCGCCCGGGCATGCAACGCGGATGTTCGCGACGGACGCGACCAAATATGTTTCGGTCATGGCACCTTGCTCCATCGCCGTCTATGAGAAGTCGGACGGTCACACCTACGTTTCGACCATGAACATGGGTCTGATGGCGAAGCTGATGGGCGAGGATGTGGGTCCCATCCTGGCCGACATCGCGGCGGACGACGCGGCCATCGTTGCCTTCGCCGGGCCAGGGCCTGTGGCGACCGCCCTGGCCGCCCGCTGATCTTGCCGTTGCGCCGGGCCCGGTGAGGTCCGTCCCCACCGGGCCCGGCCTGGTCGAGGAATGACGAGTCCTCGCCTGCCCAGCCGCCGCTGCGGTATCCTTGCGCGTCACTTTGTCCCGTCCATCAAACCCGGCCCAAAGCCCATGCATCCAGACTATGACCCGCGGGCCTGCGAGTCCGCGGCCCAGCGCTATTGGCAAGAGCATCAGTCCTTCAAGGCCGTGGAGGACCCTCAGCGGGAGAAGTTCTACTGCCTTTCCATGTTTCCGTACCCGTCCGGGCGGTTGCACATGGGGCATGTGCGCAACTACACCATCGGCGACGTGATCGCCCGCTACCAGCGTGCCCTGGGCAAGAATGTCCTCCAGCCCATGGGTTGGGATGCCTTCGGCTTGCCGGCGGAGAATGCCGCCATCAAGCACGGCCTGCCCCCCGCCCAATGGACGCGCTCGAACATCGCCTACATGAAGGAGCAGTTGAAGCGTCTGGGCTTCGGCTACGACTGGGATCGGGAGCTGGCGACCTGTAACCCCGACTACTACCGTTGGGAGCAGTGGCTCTTCACCCGCCTGATGGAGAAGGGGCTGGCCTATCGCAAGACGGCCATGGTCAACTGGGACCCCATCGATCAAACGGTCCTGGCCAACGAGCAGGTCATCGACGGCAAGGGGTGGCGCTCCGGGGCCCCGGTGGAGCGTCGCGAGATCGAGCAGTGGTTCGTGCGCATCACCGACTATGCGCAGGAGCTGCTGGACGCCCTGGATGACCTCCCGGGCTGGCCGGAGCAGGTGCGCACCATGCAGCGTAACTGGATCGGGCGCTCCGAGGGCGTCTACATGGAATTCGGCATCGCCGACTCGGCGGAGCGCCTCGGCATCTACACCACCCGCCCGGACACCCTCATGGGCGTGACCTATGTCGCCGTGGCCGCCGAGCACCCGCTCGCCCACCGGGCGGCGGAGGCCAACCCGGGGCTCGCCGCGTTCATAGAGGAATGCCGCCAGGGCGGGGTCTCGGAGGCGGAGATCGAGACCATGGAGAAGAAGGGTCACCCCCTGGGCCTGGAAGCCGTCCACCCCGTCACCGGGGAGCGGGTGCCCATCTACGCGGCGAATTTCGTCCTGCTGGGCTACGGGACCGGAGCCGTGATGGCGGTGCCGGCCCATGACCAGCGCGACTGGGAATTTGCCGAGCGTTACGGGATTGCCAAGCGCCAGGTGATTGTCTCTGCCGACGGCACCCCCTGTGGCATCGAGGCGGCGGCCTATGTCGATAAGGGGATCCTGACCCATTCCGGCGCCTTCGACGGACTGACCTCGGAGCAGGCCTTCGACGCCATCGCCGACTGGCTCATGGCGCGCGGCAAGGGGGAGAAGCGGGTGAGCTTCCGGCTGCGCGACTGGGGCGTCTCGCGCCAGCGCTACTGGGGTTGCCCCGTCCCCGTGGTCAACACCCCGAAGGGCCGCATACGGGCCGAAACCGACCTGCCCGTCCTGCTCCCCGAAGACGTAGTGGTAGACGGCTCCGGCTCCCCCCTGAAAAAGATGCCATCATTCTCTAATCTCGCCGACGGCGAGATCAGAGAGACCGACACCTTCGATACCTTCTTCGAGTCTTCCTGGTACTACGCGCGCTATTGCTCCAGCGACTGCGCCACCGCCATGCTGGACGAGCGGGCCCGCTACTGGCTGCCGGTGGACCAGTACGTCGGCGGCATCGAGCACGCGGTCCTGCATCTGCTCTACGCCCGCTTTTTCCACAAGCTCATGCGCGACGAGGGCCTGGTCGGCTGCGACGAGCCCTTCACCCGGCTCCTGACCCAGGGAATGGTGGTGGCGGAGACCTACTACCGGGAGGATGCGGACGGCCGTAAGCACTGGTTCAACCCGGCGGATGTGACCGTCACCCGGGACGAGAAGGGGCGCATCCAGGGGGCCGTGCTGCGGGAGGATGGGCTGCCGGTGATCCCCGGCGGCATGGAGAAGATGTCCAAGTCGAAGAACAATGGCATCGATCCCCAGGTCCTCATCGACCGCTACGGGGCGGACACGGTGCGCCTCTACACCATGTTTACCTCACCCCCGGACCAGTCCCTGGAGTGGAACGACGACGGGGTCGAGGGGGCGGCGCGCTTCCTCAAACGGCTCTGGAACCTGGCCCTGGGTGCAGGCGCTCTGGGCGGTGCAAAGGCGCTGTCGGCCCTGGACGAGAGCCAGCAGGCCGCACGGCGCGAGGTCCATGCGGCCTTGCAGAAGGCCCTCTACGACTACGAGCGCCACCAGTTCAACACCGTGGTGTCGGCCTGCATGACGATGGTCAACGCCTTGGCCCGCCTGGACGACTCCCCCGGGGGCCGGGCCGTTCTGGGGGAGGGCTTGAGCATCGTCCTGCGCCTGCTTGCACCCGTGGCCCCCCATGTCACCCACCATCTGTGGCGGAAGCTGGGCCTCGGCGAGGATATCCTGGCGGGCGGTTGGCCGGCGGTGGACGCGGCGGCCCTGCGGCGGGACGAGATCGAGTATGTGGTCCAGGTCAACGGCAAGGTGCGCGGCAAGGTCCTGGTCCCGGCCGAGGCGGGGCGGGGGGCCATCGAGGCGGCCGCCCTGGCCAACGAGAACGTGCGCCGCTTCGTCGGCGATGGCGTGGTACGCAAGGTGGTGGTGGTGCCCAACAAGCTCATCAATGTGGTGGCGGGGTGAGGGGGAGCGGCCTGGTGCCTTTCCCTGCCGGGTGGCGGGCCAGGCCGGCCTGGACCTGGGTGGCCTTGTTGGGCCTCGCCCTGGTGATGTCTGGCTGCGGCTTCAGGCTCCGCGGGGCGGTGGAGGTACCGCCGGACCTCAACCCGCTCTTCATCCAGCCAGCCGGCACCTCGCCGGTGGCGCGGGCGATCCAGGACCGCCTGCGCGGGACCCAGGTCCGTCTCGCTGCCACCGCCAAGGAGGCCAAGCTGATCCTGCGCATCCAATCCGAGCAGCGCAGCTCCCGCGTGGTGGCGGTGGACCGCAACGGCAAGGTCCTGGCCTTCGAGCTCCACTACCGGGTCGCCTTCGACGCCCTGGGGGCGGACGGTCAGGTGCGTCTACCGCGCCAGGAGATCGACCTGGTGCGCGGCTTCGACAACCCGGACACGGAGGTCCTGGGCAAGCAGTTGGAGGGGGAGCTGATCTTCCAGGACCTGATCGACGACGCCGCCGACCGGGTCCTGATCCGGCTGCGCGCGGCCCTGATCAAGCGCTAGTCCACCGTGCGCCTGCGTTTCGATCAACTCGCCGGGCACCTGCGCAGCCGGCTTGCCCCCATCTACCTGATCTGCGGGGAGGAGCCCTGGCAGCTCGGCGAGGCGGCCAGGATGCTGCGCGAGCAGGCCGTCGGACAGGGGTTCGAGCGAGAGGTCCTGGACCAGGAAGCGGGCTTCGACTGGTCGGCCTTGGTCGCCGCGGCGGACGCCCTGTCGCTCTTCGCCAGCCGCAGGCTGATCGAGCTGCGCCTGGGGTCTGCGAGCCTGGGCCAGGAGGGCGGGGCCGCGGTACGCCGGTACTGCGAGCGGACCAACCCGGACACCTGTCTCCTGATGATTGCACCCGAGCTCGACCGCAAGGATCTCAAGACCAAGTGGGCCCAGGAGGTGGAGCGCGTGGGCGTTCTGGTACAGGTCTGGCCCATGGAGGGCAGGCGCCTGCTTGCCTGGCTGGGGGAGCGCCTCGGGGCGGCGGGTTTCCAGCCCGCACCCGGGGTGGCGGCCCTGTTGGCGGAGCGCGTGGAGGGCAACCTGCTGGCCGCCGTCCAGGAGGTCGAGAAGCTCCGCCTGCTGCGCGACCCCGGCCCCTTGGATGAGGCGGACCTGTTGTCGGCCATCTGCGACAATGCCCGCTTCGACCTCTTCGACCTGAGCGATTCCGCCTTGGCGGGGGACAGGGCCAGGGTGACCCGGGTCCTCGGCGGGCTGGTGGGGGAGGGCACCGCCGCCCCCCTGATCCTGTGGGTCCTCGCCCGGGAGCTGCGCCTGCTCGCCTCGGCGGCCTATGCCAAGGCCAGGGGGCAGGACCCTGTCCGGGTCCTGGCCGAGCAGCGGGTGCCGGAGATGCGCCATGGGACCATCCTGCGAGCCCTGGGGCGCCTGTCGGTGCCCAGGTTGCAGGCCCTGCTGCGGCGCTGTGCCGACGCGGATCGCGCCATCAAGGGTCTGAGCCCCGACGACCCCTGGCTGCTCCTGCATCGCATTGCCGACACCCTGGCCGGCGGGCCTGGGTCGGAATGGGAGGTCGCTGGCTGATCGCTGCGGCGCCCCAAAGGCTTGACACCCCCTACCGCCGTGCGGACTTTGCGGTGGTTGGTCCTCCCGCGTAAGACCGGAGTCTGTGCACACCATGACCGAAGAGCTCATCACCGATGTCCCCGCCTACATGGCGGACCTTGGCCGTCGCGCCCGCGCCGCCGCCCGCAGCCTGGCCAGGGCGGAGACCGCGGCCAAGGACGCGGCCCTGCTGGCCATGGTCGAGGAGATCGACCGCCGGCGCGCGGAGATCGTCGCGGCCAACGCCGAGGACCTCGCCGCCGGGGCGGCCAAGGGGTTGGACGCGGCCATGCTCGATCGCCTGGCGCTGACCCCCGGGCGCATCGATACCATGCTCGAGGGGCTGCGCCAGATCGCCGCCCTGGCCGATCCCGTGGGTGCCATCACCGACCTCAACTACCGCCCCTCGGGGATCCAGGTCGGGCGCATGCGGGTGCCGTTGGGGGTGGTCGGGATCATCTACGAGTCGCGTCCCAACGTGACGGCCGATGCTGCCGGGCTGTGCCTCAAGTCGGGCAACGCCACGGTCCTGCGCGGTGGCTCGGAGGCCATCCGCTCCAACCAGGCCATCGCCGCCTGCATCCGCCATGGGCTGACCCAGGCCGGGCTGCCGGCGGACGGGGTGCAGGTGGTGGCCACCACGGACCGCGCCGCCGTCGGGGCCATGATCGCCATGCCGGAGTCCATCGACGTCATCATCCCCCGCGGCGGCAAGGGGCTCATCGAGCGCATCAGCCGCGATGCCCGGGTCCCGGTCATCAAGCACCTGGACGGGATCTGCCACGTCTACATCGACGACAGGGCGGACCTGGACAAGGCCTTCCGGGTCTCCATGAACGCCAAGACCCAGCGTTACGGGACCTGCAACACCATGGAGACCCTGCTGGTGGCCGAGGGGGTGGCGGAGGCCATACTCCCCAGGCTGGGGGCGGCGCTGGCGCAGAAGGGGGTGGAGTTGCGCGGCTGCCCGCGGACCTGCGCCATCCTGCCCCAGGCGGTGGCCGCGACCCCGGAGGACTGGGACACCGAGTATCTGGCACCCATCCTGTCCATTCGGGTACTGCCCGACATGGACGCGGCCATGGACCACATCGCCGCCCACGGCTCCGCCCATACGGATTCCATCGTCACCGAGGACTACAGCCGCGCCCGGCGCTTCCTGCGCGAGGTGGACTCCAGCTCCGTCATGGTCAACGCCTCGACCCGCTTCGCCGATGGCTTCGAGTACGGGCTCGGGGCGGAGATCGGCATCAGCACCGACAAGTTCCATGCGCGGGGCCCTGTGGGTCTGGAGGGGCTGACCTCGGTCAAGTTCATCGTGCTGGGTAATGGGGAGGTGCGCTAGACCGCCCACCGCCGGAGTGGGGTGATCTCCGCGATCGGTCCGGGCCGGGGCCAGGTTACATCTGCCGCAGTTTCTGCTAGATTTTTGCCCAAGCCCCGCAACGCCGCAGCACAGAGATTTGCACCTGAGCCATCCGTACGGACTCGAACGGTCCATGCCCTTGCCCCCGCGGCGGGGGGGCCAGTGGTCGCCAGGCCAGTCAGTCGGCGGGTCGTCGGGGCCGTGGTCGCGCAGCCAAGCCCTCCCAAGCCGTCTTGCACCCGGCGGCGCGGCATGATCGGCGTCCTTGGCGGCACCTTCGATCCCATCCATTTCGGTCACCTCCGCCCTGCCCTCGATTGCCTCCAGTCCCTCGGACTGCGCGAGGTGCGCCTCATCCCGCTCAAGGTCGCGGTGCATCGCCCTCAGCCCAGGGCGGGGGCGGCGGCACGCCTGGCGATGGTCCAGGCCGCCATCGCCGAGGCCCCTGGACTGGTGGCCGATGGGCGGGAGCTGGCCCGGGACGGGGCCTCTTACTCCTTTGATACCCTGAGGTCCGTGCGCCGGGAGGTCGGGCCTGACGAGCCCCTGTGCCTGCTGATTGGGGCGGACGCCTTCAACGGTTTCCTGTCCTGGTACCGCCCGGCGGACATCCTGAGCCTCGCCCATTTGGTGGTGATGCAGCGTCCCGGCTCGGCGCAGCCGGATGATCCGGAGCTGTGCGATTGGCTCGCGGAGCTGGGCTGTGACGACGCGGCCGAGCTGCGGCGCCTGCCCGGCGGGCGCATCCTGCACAAGCGCGTGACCCAGTTGGGCATTTCCTCGAGCCACATTCGCGCCCTGATCGCCGAGGGCCACAGTCCCCGCTACCTACTCCCGGATGCGGTGTTGGAGATCATCGAGCGGGAGGGCCTCTACCTGGGGCCCACGGGGCAAAGCGGGTCCCGGTCCAGGGCCCAGGATTTCTCGACCCCGGGCGCCGCGCGCCCGCCCCACACCAAGACAGAGGAGACCGCATGCAGCTTGAACAACTGAAGGAGTTGGTCCTGACCACCCTGGACGACATGAAGGCGCGCGACGTGACCCTGATGGACGTTCGCGGCAAGACGCCTGTGACCGATTACATGGTCGTCGCCTCCGGCACCTCGGACCGCCACGTCAAGGCCATCGCCGAGACCGTGGCCTATAGGGCCAAGGATGCCGGGGAGCCACCCCTTGGCACCGAGGGGGTCAACGAGGGGGAATGGGCACTGATCGACCTCAACGGGGTCGTCGTCCACGTCATGTTGCCCAGGGTACGGGACTTCTATGCCCTGGAACGGCTGTGGTCGGTCCCCGCCGAGGTGGCGAGCAGGGCAGCGGCCAACGCCCCCGCCTGATGCCCGCATGAACCCCTGGCTGACCCCCGCGTGAGCCGGCCGCCCACTGACCCCAGGGCCTTGCCGGGAGCCCGGCCCTTGCCACATCCAGCGAGGTCGCGTTGGACCGCTTCGACCGCATCTTCGAGTTGAACCGCATCCTCCAGGCGGCCCGGCGGCCTGTCTCGCGCCAGCGCATCGAGGCGGAGCTGGAATGCTCAAGGGCCACCGTCAAGCGCATCATCGAGGACATGCGCCTGTACCTCAATGCCCCCATCGTCTACGACGCCGAGCGCAATGGGTACCGGTACGACCAGTCCGAGGGTGCGATGTACGAGCTGCCGGGGCTCTGGTTCAATGCCTCGGAGCTGCATGCCCTGCTCTCCGTCCAGCAGTTGCTGGCCGAGGTCCAGCCCGGTCTCCTCGACCCCCTGCTGAAGCCGCTGAACAAGCGCATCGCCGCCCTGCTCGACCTCCAGCACGCCGGCTCGGACGGACTCGCCGGGCGAATCCGCGTCCTGCAGGCCGCCGGGCGCCAGGGGGGCGAATGCTTTCCCACCGTGGCCGGGGCCCTGGCCCAGCGCAGGCAACTGCGCCTGCGCTACTTCAATCGCGGCGACGACACCCACAGCGAGCGCTCGGTCTCGCCCCAGCGCCTCACCTATTACAGGGACAACTGGTATCTGGATGCCTGGTGTCATCTGCGCGAGGGGCTGCGCACCTTCGCCCTCGATGCCATGGAGGAGGCCAAGGCCCTCGACGCCCAGGCCCTGGACGTGCCCGAGGCGGAGCTGGACGCCCACTACGCCAACTCCTACGGGATCTTTGCCGGCGCCCCGAGTCGGGTAGCGGTGCTGCGCTTTGCCGCGCGCCGGGCCCGCTGGGTCGCGAAGGAGCGCTGGCACCGGGACCAGGAGGGCAACTCACTGCCGGACGGGCGCTACGAGCTGCGGGTCCCCTACAGCAACACCCCCGAGCTGGTGATGGACATCCTCAAGTACGGACCGGATGTGGAGGTTATGGCCCCGGCAGAGCTGAGGACGGAGGTCATCGCCCGCCTGGGCGCCGCCTTGGCGCTCTATTCGGGCGGCGAAGAGTCCCCCGCAACGGATGCCGCGTGAGACCCCGTGAGCGCCGCGCCCACCGTCGTCCTGGTCGCTGCCCTGGCCCGCAATCGGGTCATAGGGCGAGGCAACCGCCTGCCCTGGCACCTCCCCGCGGACCTGGCCCACTTCAAGGCGCTGACCCTGGACAAGCCCATCGTCATGGGCAGGCGCACCTGGGAGTCGCTGCCAGGGCTGCTCCCGCGGCGGACCCACATCGTCGTCAGCCGCGACCCGGCCTATCGCGCGGCTGGGGCCCTGGTCGTGGCTTCCCCCCAGGCCGCCGTTGATGCCGCCATGGGTCTGCCCGGCACCGCCCCCGAGGTGATGGTGGTCGGCGGCGCGGCCCTCTACGCGGCCCTGCTGCCGAGTGCCGGGCGCATGGAGCTGACCCTGGTGGAGGCCGAGGTGGACGGAGACGCCTGGTTCCCCGAGTGGGACCCCGGAGACTGGCGGGAGCTCGCGCGGGTTCACCGTGCCCGGGATGCGCGCAATGTCTATGACCTGACCTTCCTGCGGATGGGGCGGCGGGAAGGCAGGGGCGCTCAGGCCGTAGGGTCCTTGGGCCTGCGGTAGCTCGGGCACTCCACCTCGAACCGCTTGATCTCTTTCCTCCTGCGGATGCGAATGGCGGTGAGGTGCCCACCCCATAGACAGCCGGTGTCCAGGGACCAGACATTGTCCTCGGCGAGCCACTTCAGGGTGGACCAATGGCCGAAGACGATACGCTCGCCCCGGCTGGCGCGCCACGGGATGCGAAACCAGGGCAGCGCCCCCGCCGGCCGGGTCTTTGGGTGGCCCTTGGCGGCGAGGTCAAGGCGGCCAGAGGGATCGCAATAGCGCATGCGCGTCAGGCAGTTGGTGATAAATCGCAGGCGCTCCATGCCGCTCAGGTCCACCGACCAGCTGGCCGGCTCATCGCCATACATGGCGCTCAGGAAGCCCTGGTACTCGCTGCCGCGCAGGGCTGCCTCGACCTCCCGGGCACAGGCCAGAGCCAAGGGGAGGTCCCACTGGGGCGGGAGGCCGGCGTGGACCATGGTGAAGCGCTTGTCCTGATCGTGGTGCATCAGGGGGCGGTGCCGCAGCCAGGTGAGCAGGTCGTCCCGGTCTGGGGCGGTGAGGATGTCGTCGAGATTGTCCTTCTTGGCGTTGCGCATCTGGCCCTCTGCGCGTGCCAGGAGGTGCAGGTCGTGGTTGCCGAGCACAACCACGGCCTGGTCCCCCAGGGACTTGATGAACCGCAAAACGGCCAGGGAGTCGGGCCCACGGTTGACCAGGTCGCCCACGAACCAGAGCCTATCCTTGTCGGGGTCGAAGCCGACCACGTCAAGCAGGCGGCGCAGCGACTCGTAGCAACCCTGGACATCCCCAATTGCGTAGATTGCCATGGACTACCTGACAGCGGCCGTGAACAGCGAG
>Ga0114938_1001971_pt1 | contig 13460 bp, 14 predicted proteins | sample AshMeaBigSpring_FD_88675 | JGI IMG/M metagenome (GOLD analysis project Ga0114938, IMG submission 88675) | Groundwater microbial communities from Big Spring, Nevada to study Microbial Dark Matter (Phase II) - Ash Meadows Big Spring | ecosystem: Environmental > Aquatic > Deep subsurface >...
ATCACCTTGTCGCCGAAGATCTGCCAGGCCATGGGGACCAGGGGCCGGGAGCCGGTGGCGATGACCACCCGCGAGGCACGGATACGCTCTCCGCCCGCCTCGATGAGGGTCGGCTCGATGAAACGCCCGTACGCCTGGACGAACTCCTCCCCAAGGTTGTCCGTGCTGCTGCCCAGGACCCGGTCGACGAACGTATCGCGCAGATCCTGCACATGGTCCATGACCGAGGCCAGGTCGACCGCCAGCTCCTGGTGACCATCCACCCCGTAGCGGCCAAGGTTGGTACGCCGATGGTAGTCGTCGGCGACCTGGATCAGGGCCTTGGAGGGCATGCACCCGACCCGGGCGCAGGTGGTGCCAGGCTCGCCCCCGTTGATGAGGGCGAAGCTCTTGCCCGCCCGGCGCACCTGGGCCATGGCGTTGAGTCCCGAGGTCCCGGAGCCGATGATGGCGACGTCGACGGTTCTTTCTTGCATGGGAGTCCCCCAAGTCGTTGCATCTGAGACAGCCCCAATCCCGGGCGGGCATGAGCCGGCATTGTAAGGCGAAAAGCCGAGGGCGAGTGGCGCCCGAGACCGGGGTGGTAGGGTCACCGCTTCCGCCAGTCCCAGGGCGGCACTGGTTCCGGCTGCTCCCACAGCCCCCGGCGCTTCTCCCGGGCGGTGCGCTGCGCCGCCTCGTAGAGTACCCGGTCCACCTCGCTCTGCTCCGAGGCATACTTCCGATACCACCAGCACATGCCTTCGTTGACCAGTGCGAGATTGACGTCGCGCTCCCCATCGAGCACCTTGCCCACGACCCGCTTGTACCGGTCCCGTTTCTCCCACTCGACCTGGACCTCCCGATCGAAGACATAGCCGGACAGGGCCTGCTTCGCCTTCTGGCCCCAGGGCTGCCCGCGCTCCGGGCAGTCAATCCCGGCAAGCCGGATGCGCTCCTCGCTGGGTGGCCCGTCGTCGCTGTCCACGAGCAGCTTCAGCGTATCCCCGTCGACGATGCCCACCACCCGCCCGGCGGTTGTCCCGGCCGTGGCGCCAACGCAGATCGCGGCCGTCAGCAGCAGGGTCAGTAAGGCTCGCATCGGTGCACCGAACTGGCGGTGTCGGCAATCACCGGCGGCGATCCACCGCAGGCCTTGCCGCTGCAGACAGGCATGCTCGATCGGCCTGTGGCCCGCCCAGGTCGGCGGGTCAGGAAGACCCTCGCCAGGCCGCGCCAGATCGCATGGAAGGACCCGCACCGCTGCCCGTCATGGCATCGCCCGAGGCGTCGCCGCCACCCGGTTTGCGGACAGACCCGCTCGTCACTCCTGGGGGACATAGTAAAGCCAGGCATCCTGATCCACCTTGAGGTCGATGAGACTTTGGTTGCGCACGTCCAGGTGGACATAGATCGGCGTCCCCGCGGGGACCACGACGCCGTAGCCCGGCGGGAAGCTGATGTTGGTGGTGGTGATGTTCGAGCCGAGATAGGTGCTCCCGCTGGTCCCGCCGTAGTCATACAGGCCGGGGCCTGCATACTTCATGCGGAAAATGCAGCCGTTCGCATCATCTCCGGCACACTGGTACATCTCGGGACGGGTGCTCAGCTCCAGGTCCACGTAGAGGGCGATCTCGGCCTGCTCGGCCACCGAGACGCTGAGTATCGCCACCCTGGTCTTGGGCACCCAGACCCCCGCCTTATCCACGTGGCACCAGACCCCCCTGTTGCACAGCCCAGTGGTCGCCTTGATCACGGCGACATTGAGCGGCTGAATTTGGGGCGTCTCGGCCGCTGAGCCGACCATTGGCGCCAGCAGACTGGCAGCGAGGACAACGGGAGTGAAGCGCGGACGGCTCGGGTCTGGCATGGCGCGTTGGGCTCCTCTGAGCGGACTTGTGGGGCCGGCGAAAGGTCGCTAGTGTAGTGCGCCGAGTCCAAGCCGGCCAAGGCGGTGCCGCCCGATGACCAACCCCAGCGTCCGGTCCCGGAGCGCGATCTTTCGCGGCCGCGTGATTGATGTCGGCCTGGAGACGGTGCGCCTGCCCACCGGACAGGAGGTGCAGCTCGAGATCATCCGCCACCCAGGCGGTGCCGCCGTGGTCGCCCTGGATCACGACGACCGGGTCTGCCTGCTGCGGCAGTATCGGCACGCCGGCGGCGGCTGGCTTTGGGAGCTGCCCGCGGGTAAGCTCGACCCTGGCGAGGCCCCCTTCTCCACCGCGGCGCGGGAGCTGACCGAGGAGGCCGGGGTGCAGGCCGGGGCCTGGCAGCCGCTGGGGCGGATGCTGAGCTCCCCGGGGGTCTTCACCGAGGTCATCCACCTCTATCTCGGGCGCGATCTGACCCCGCTGCCGCATGCCCACGAGGGCGACGAGGTCATCGAGATCCACTGGCTGCCCTTCGACCAGGCCCTGGACTGGTGCCTCGACGGGACCATCGAGGACGCCAAGACCCTGATCGGGCTGTTCCGCGCCGCCGCCGCCCTCGGCAGATCGATCGGATCCCCGGGCGGCGGTCGTCCACCGGAGCCCGGCTAGCCGCATCCAGACCGCAGCGATCACCAAGCGACGCCCGTTCGATCGCATTGCTCACGAGGAGCCATCTCCCCCCATGCGCATCCAGGTCCTCCAGCACGTCCCCTTCGAAGGCCCGGCCGGGATCGCCGACTGGGCCAAGCGCCACGGCCATCCCCTCGCCATCGCCCACCTCTACCGCGGCGACCCCTTGCCGGCCCTGGACGCCTTCGACCGGCTGGTGGTCATGGGCGGGCCCATGGGGATCTACGACGAGCGAGACCACCCCTGGCTGGTCCCGGAGAAGGCCTTCCTGGCCCAAGCCATTCGGGCCGGAAAGTCCATCGTCGGGGTCTGCCTCGGGGCCCAGTTGCTGGCCGATGTCCTTGGGGCCCCCGTGGTGCGCAACGCCCAAAAGGAGATCGGCTGGCTGCCCATCGAGCTGACCGGTGAGGCCCAGGCGGACCCGGTCTTCGGCCCCCTCGCCCCCGGGCTCACCGTCTACCACTGGCATGGGGATACCTTCCCCCTGCCCCCGGGGGCCACGCATCTGGCCCGTAGCGCCGGGTGCGAGCAGCAGGCCTTCCTGTACCAGGGGCGGGTCCTCGGCCTGCAGTTCCACCTGGAGACCACCCCGGAGAGCCTCGAGGCCCTGGTGGCCAACTGTGCCGACGAGATCGTCCCTGGGCCCTATGTCCAGGACGCAGCGACCATGCTGGCCGCCGGCCCCACCGACTACGCCCGCATCAAAACCGCCCTGTTCGGCATTCTCAACCGCCTGCCCCAATGAGCGGCGAGCCACAGCGCTGCGCCTGGTGCGGCGACGACCCCCTCTACCGCACCTACCACGACCTGGAGTGGGGCGTCCCCTCCCATGACGAGCGGCACCTCTTCGAGATGCTGATTCTCGAGGGTGCCCAGGCGGGTCTGAGCTGGCGCACTATACTGCGCAAGCGCGAGGGCTATCGGCGGGCCTTCGAGGGCTTCGACCCAGAGCGCATGGCTGGCTTCGACGAGGGGCGCATCGCCACGCTGCTCGCGGACCCCGCCATAGTCCGCAACCGACTCAAGATCCGCGCCGCCATCACCAATGCCCGTGCCCTGCTCGACCTCCATGCCCGGGGCAAGACCCTGGACGGGCTGCTGTGGGGCTTCGTCGACGGGGTCCCCAGACAGAATGCCTGGCGCAACCTCGCGGACCTGCCCGCCCGCACCGGCGAATCCGATGCCATGAGCCGAACCCTCAAGGCCCTGGGCTTCGCGTTCGTCGGCAGCACCATCTGCTATGCGCTCATGCAGGCCGTCGGCCTGGTCAACGACCACACCCTGGACTGCTTCCGCCATGCCGGGCTCGCAGGCCATTCCCTGGTCCCGCAGGGCTTCGGCGGATGCTAGCGGCCGTGGAGCGCTATGGTCTTGCGGCCGACGTGGTAGCCGCTGTACATCACCAGACCGCGGGGGCCGACCCAGGAGACATAGGCCCGCAGGACTCCTGCTGCGAGGCCCAGCCCCGGCCTCGGGCGGCTCGCCTTTTGCCTGGCCCGGGAGGCTCGACGCCGGGGCATGTGGTTCAATAGAGACCCCTTCCAACCCTGTGAGGTATCCCCGCCATGGAGCGGATGATCGAGAGACTGCTTCTGGCCAGCCGCTGGATTCTGGCCCCGGTGTATCTCGGCATGTCCCTTGCGCTGATTGCCCTAAGCATCAAGTTCTTCCAAGACGTCTATCACGTCCTGGGGCACATCTGGACCATCCCCGAGGCGGAGATGGTCCTGGCCATCCTGGCGCTGGTGGACATGGTCCTGGTGGCCAGTCTGGTGGTGATGGTCATGTTCTCCGGCTACGAGAACTTCGTCTCCCGCATCGATGTTGAGGAGGGCTCCGAACGCCTGGGCTGGCTCGGCAAGCTGGACTCTGGCACCCTCAAGCTCAAGGTCGCTGCCTCTATCGTCGCCATCTCCTCCATCCACCTGCTGCGCGCCTTTGTGAACCTGGAGCACGTCTCCAACGACAAGCTCCTGTGGTACGTGGTCATTCACCTGACGTTCGTCATCTCGGCCCTGCTCATGGGCGTCCTGGACAAGCTCTCCTTCGCATCCCATCGGGAGCATTGATTGCGTTCCGCGTGGGCACAGAAAACGTGCCCCCTACCGGGCTCCGCTTCTGTGTAGCCGACGCAGCGTGATGCTAGACTGGACCGAAATCGAGTCCTCAACCTGACCAAGTCATGATCCAAGTAAACATCCACGAGATGAAGGCCAGGCTCTCGAACTATCTGGCTGCTGCCTTGCAGGGGGAGCGGGTGGTGATCGCCCGGCGCAACGTGCCGGTAGCCGAGCTCGTCCCCATCGCAACGTCCTCGCCCGAGCCTCGGCCGATCGGCCAAGGCCCCCTGGAGGCGGGCTATGAGCTGCCCGATGCCTTCTGGGAGCCTCTTCCGGACGCCCTAATCGGCGCCTTCGCAGGCCAGAGCGAGCCCGTCGGACCAGGGACCTGAGGATGAGGCTGATCCTGGACACGTGCACCTTCCTCTGGCTAGCCTCGGTCCCAACGCGGCTCTCGCGGCTGGCGGTCGACCTGATCGCCAACCCAGAGAACGAGGCCATGCTCTCGGCCGTCTCGGCCTGGGAGATCGGGGTCAAGCATGCGCTCGGGCGCCTGCCCCTACCTCAAGAGCTGTCCCCAGGCGCCTTCATCCCGGAGGCACGCATGCGGCACCGCCTCGCGGCTCTCCCCATCGAGGAAGGCGACACCTTCGAGCTGGGTCGCCTCCCGCCTCTGCACCAGGACCCCTTCGACCGTATGTTGATTTGCCAGGCCATCGGCCGCCAGGCCGTCATCCTGACCCCGGACCCCCTGATCCGCCAATACCCAGTGGCCGTACGCTGGTAGGGTCCATCGCGCGCAATGAGCCGGCGAGTAAGCTGGATGATTATTTCTCCTTTAAGATCATCCGCTTCTGGCAGACAAAATCGCTCAGCATCGTAGGTTGGGCGAGTCGCTTGTGCCCACGCGTCCGGAACACGCCAATTGTTTCAACCGCTGCCCGACATTCACGGATACCAAACACCGTGCCACCATTCGCTGTCATTCTTCGTCTCCCGCATCGATGTCGAGGAGGACTTCGAACGCCTGGGCTGACTCGGCAAGCTGGACTCTGGCACCCTCAAGCTCAAGGTCGCTGCCTCTATCGTCGCCATCTCCTCCATCCACCTGCTGCGCGCCTTCGTGAACCTGGAGCACGTCCCCAACGACAAACTCCTGTGGTTCGTGGTCATCCACCTGACGTTCGTCATCTCGGCCCTGCTCATGGGCGTCCTGGACAAGCTCTCCTTCGCATCCCATCGGGAGCATTGACCGCGGATAGCCCCGGGCCAACAACGCCGGGGCTGCCTGACGGCAGGAGGTACCGCCAGGGTGGCGTCGCCGGGCAAGGGCCCGAGCGCCCGGGGCCCATGATGGCCCGGCTGCTGCCTGTAGAACGCCGCCCAGACCCCAACCGGCGCTTTCACGAGGAGTTACTCCATGCATGACAGGCCGAACATCGCGACCGCCATCCCCAAGCGCCGCTATCAGCTCGGCGACTTCTCCGGGACAGTCCTCGGTGAAATCGAGAGTAGCGACCCCCACAGGTACCGCTTCATCCTCGCGATGGTCCCCATGGGCCAGCGCAACCCCACGCTCTACGTCACCTGTGAAGCAGCGCCGCCTAATGAGGCTGGCGAGGGCAACTACCGGCTACGTCTGGTCAACGAGGTCATGTCCGAGGTGATGGACAGGGCGGACCGCTGGGGCGACCTCGACGCCTTTGCGGAGCAAGCCTTGAAGCTCGCAACCCAGGCCCTTGGGCTGCAGCGGGAGCGGGTTGTGGGGCTCCTGTGACCCCTCCCGCTCCACCTCACCCCCGCCCTCCCTCCACCGTTGGCAGAATGTCACCGATAGCGGGCGGTGAAACGCGGGTCAGCGTGAGAGATAACGGACGCTGCGCCAGCGGCCCCCCACCGCGGGCGCGAACCTCGAAGCAGCCGCCGAGGTTGAGCACGGTGGCTTGGCGTGTGATCCCGCCGGTGCGTACCGACTCGACCAACGGACACGTGTAGTAAGGCTCCCCGGTCGCGCGGCTCCTGACAGCGGTGCGACGGATGAACGCGGCTCTACCACGGACACACAACGGCGGCATGCCTCGGAAGGGGCGCAGTTCATCGATAGGTCGGGAGGCGGTAGGCACGCGGGCGGCGTCAACAGCCGCTTCAGCGATGCATGGGCGAGGCATGGGTATATCGCAGGCCCCTGCCTGGACTTCCACCGGTGGATGTCGGGGCGTCTCGCCAGTGGGACTGGCCTCAGCCGCGATGCCGGAGAGCGTATCTTCCCCAGCCGGGAGACAGGCAGGCAGCGTTATTCCGCACCGCACTTCTCCCTTGCCGGCCTCCGGGTCGCGGCTTACGTGGCTCCCCCGAGCTCACTAGCCTACTTGTCCCCGCAGGAGGGCCCATCGTCGCAGTGCTGGTACTTGGTGTCCTCGGCCTGGGTGCGGCGCTCGACCTCGGCCTGGACCTGGGCGGCCCAGACGTCCTTGCGTTCTTCCATGCGCTTGTCCCAGGCGTTGGCGACCTCCTCGATGCTGCGCTCGCCGAACAGGACCTGGCGCAGAAAGCGGTAGGAGAAGCGCAGCAGGGCCAGGTCGTCGGCCGCGACCTCGGCATAGAGCTCGTCCGGCAGGACATAGGTCTTGCGGAAGTTTTCGCTCAGGACGAAGCGGCGGAAGGTGTCGAGGTCGTAGGAGGCGAGGAAGAACAGCCGCAAGGACGCCATGGGGGGCTTGCCCACGGCGGGGCCGGCGGACTTCTTCTTGAGGATGAGCTGATACCACTCGGCGTTGAGGTCGTCGTACTCCGCCACCCCCTGCTCGGCGCGGTAGTCGCCGATGGTCAAGCGTCGGTCCTCCAGGTGGCCCTTGCAGTGGTCCTCGGTGATGAGAGAGTAGCTCTGCTCGGTGCCGACGCCTTCCTTCTTGCGGATCTGCAACAGGGCGACGGGGTAGTAGCGGCAGACGGTGGGCCGGTCGGAATAGACGCCGCAGCCCTCCTCGCCATCGAGGAGGAGGCAGGTCCCCTCGTCGGTGGTCTTGAGCTTGATGCCCGGCAGCCCATCGCCGTCCATCTCGAAGGGGACCGTGTACTTGGCCAGGAAATCGGTGGTGGTCATGCCGAGCCGGTCCTTGAGGCGAATGACGTCGTAGGGGGCCAGCGTGACGTCGGCCTGCTTGCAACAGGCGTTGAAGCAGGAGATGCCCTTGTGGCAGCGGAACTGGATCTGGGTGGCCTCGTCCAGTGCCGCGGGCATGACCGGGCTCTCGAAGGGGATCTGGGGCTTCTGGTCTGACATCTGAATGTTCCTCCGGGAGTCCGGAACTTGCTGGGGCCGACCCGGGCACCCGGGGCGGGCGGAGACTGTTGAATGGGGGGCAGCCGGTGCGATCGGAATGCCGGAGGCCCTCGGTCGAGCCGCCAGCTTCACGTCAAAGCCCCGCTGGCGGTCTATCCGGGGCCAGGCGCCCGGCCTTGACTCTCAACAGATCAGGGGCATAGAGCCAGATTCAAGCTGTCCCAAGGACCTGGCCAAGCCGGTAGAGGACCCAAGATCCGCGCCGACGGTCAATGCCGGCCCGGTCGCGCCGAGGCGGCGTTCCCACAGGCGGCCGCCCGGACTATCACCTGACGCCGACAGAGCCAAACAAAAAGGTCCGGGTGCCTCGCGGCACCCGGACCTCAGGGCTTCAAGCCGCCCTCAAGCAAGCGGTTGCTTACTTGAAGAGCTTGGACTTGTCGACCAGATCGACATGGGCTCGCTTGAAGTTCGTCCAGGTCTTGGTCTTGCGGTCATAGATGGAGTTGCCGAAGCACTTCCAGTTGGTCTCGTCCACGAAGTTGTAGTCCATCCGGTAGTAGAAGCCGGGGTAACGGCTCTCCTCGCGGAACTGGATGTGCTTCATGTGGGCCTCGGCCGTGAGGATGCGGTGATAGTTCTCCCAGGCCCGCAGCAGCTCGTGCAGGTCCTTGGCGCGCATCTTGCCGGCGTCTTCCTTGAGCATCTCCAGCTTCATCTCCGCCACTTCCATCATCTTGGCGTTGGTCTGGTACATGGTGGCAACACCGGCCACGTACTCGTCCATGATCTTCTGGAGGCGGAACTGCAGCATCTTCGGCGTGATGTAGTTCGGATTCACGTCGATGGCGGTGGTGTAGTCCTTGTGCTCCAGGTAGTTGCGCACCGGCTTGTAGATCTCGGCGACCAGGTCGTCGACGCTGTCCTCGAGCTCGGGGGTGAAGTCCTTGTTGTCCATGCAGTACTGGACCATGGCCTTGGCCGACAGGCGACCCTCGGCGTGGGAGCCGGAGGAGAACTTGTGGCCGGAGGCACCCACGCCGTCGGCAGCGGTGAACAGGCCGTTCACGGTGGTCATGGAGCGGTAGCCCCAGTTCCAGCCCTTGGGCAGGTGCTCGGGGACTCCGGGCAGGGCCTCGTCGGTCGGGGCGCCGAGGTCGGTCGGGCCCGAGACCCAGATGCCGCAGCAGCCGGAGTGGGAGCCGAGCAGGTAGGGCTCGGTCGGCATCAGCTCGGAGTTCTTCTTCTCCGGCTCGATGTTCTCACCCGCCCAGACGCCGGCCTGGCCGATGCACATGTCGAGGAAGTCCTCCCAGGCCTCAGCCTCTAGGTGCTTGATCTCCTTCGGGGTCATGGTCTCGGCGAGCTTGCCCAGGGCCGTGACGGTGTCCATGTAGATCGGGCCGCGGCCCTCGCGCATCTCGCGCATCATCAGGTGGTTGCGCAGGCAGGACGCCGGCACCTTGGCCTGGCCGTAGGGCGGGAAGTCGTCCAACAGGTGCTTGTTGGTCTCCATGTAGACTTCGCCAAAGGCGTTGGTGGCCTTGGCCTTGAAGAGCAGGAACCAGGCGCCGACCGGGCCGTAACCGTCCTTGAAGCGGGCGGGCACGAAGCGGTTCTCCATCATGGTCAGCTCGGCGCCGGCTTCGGCGGCCATGGCGTAGGTCGAGCCGGCGTTCCACACGGGGTACCAGGCGCGGCCCGTACCCTCACCGACGGAGCGGGGACGGAAGATGTTCACGCAGCCACCGGCGACCAGCAGGCAGGCCTTGAACTTGTAGACGAACACCTTGTTCTCGCGCACGGAGAAGCCGACCGCACCGGCGATGGTGTTCGGGCGGTTCTTGTCGTTGACCAGCTTGACGATGAAGACGCGCTCCTGGATGCGGTCGGTGCCCAGGGCCTTCTTGGCGGCCTCGGCGACGATCCACTTGTAGGACTCGCCGTTGATCATGATCTGCCACTTGCCGGAGCGCACGGGCTTGCCGCCCTCGACCAGGGGCTTGCCCTCGTCACCCGGCTGCTTCCAGATGGGCAGACCCCACTCCTCGAAGAGGTGCACGGAGTCGTCGACGTGACGGCCCAGGTCGTAGGCCAAGTCGTCGCGGGTGATGCCCATCAGGTCGTTGGAGACCATGCGGGCGTAGTCCGCCGGGTCCTGCTCGGAGCCGATGTAGGTGTTGATGGCCGACAGGCCCTGGGCCACGGCGCCGGAGCGGTCCATGGCGGCCTTGTCGACCAGCTTGACCTTTAGGTCCAGGCCCTGCGCCTTGGCGGCGTCGAGCCAGGGACCGATCTCGTAGGCGGCGCCGCAGGCGCCCATGCCACCACCGATGATGAGGATGTCGACCTCTTCCTGGACGACTTCGGGATTGCCGAATGTACCTGCCATTTCTGTAAACCTCTAAGTCTCTGAATCTTTGCCTGACGTTCCGGGTAAGCGTCGCTTACTTGCGGATCAGCTCGCTGGGGTCGCCGGCCTTCTGCACGCCGCCCAGGGTGAAGACACCGGCCTGGCCGATCTTGGCGATGTCGGCCGCAGGCTTGCCGCCGTACGGATCGATGGAGCCCTCAGGGGTGGTACGGATCGGGAACTTGAACCGCTTCATCAGGCCGTTGCGGAACTTGATGGTCCACATGATCGAGTCGGTGCCGCGCAGGGGCTGCACGGAGGCACCCATGGGAACGACGTCGGCATAGTGACGGCACTCGATAGCCTGCTGCGGGCAGATCTTGACGCAGGAGTAGCACTCCCAGCACTGCTCGGGCTCCTGGTTGAAGGCCTTCATGGCGTGACCGGTGTCGGAGCCGTCCTGGTCCAGCTTCATCAGGTCGTGGGGGCAGATATACATGCAAGCGGTCTTGTCCTGGCCCTTGCAGCCATCGCACTTATCAGTACGCACAAAAGTTGGCATGATGCTCGATCTCCTAACGTTTCACTGCAGTGGATGCCGACGTGGTGGTGGGTTTGCGGCGTTGCCCCGCAACCTTACGGGTTTGCGAACGGCGAGGCGGCCGAAACTCGCTGACGTGATCCTCCCTGACCCTGCGGCCGGCTGGCCGCCCTTGGTCCAGGCCCCGAAGGGGTCGGCGTGGCCTGGGCGCACGGCACAGGTCGCCACCTGCCCCGCGAGGCGTGCAAGATAGTGATGCGCCCAAGCGTCTGTCAAAACAGTATTTCGAGCGGCCATCATAAAATCGTCTTATTAGATAATTCTGATACCTTGAATCGGGGATTTTCGGCCCATGCGCCGGCCCAGTATCCGAGCCCTGGCGGGGCTTTGCAGGGGCCCCAGGGACGCGTATGTTAGCCACCTCGCAGCACCAGAACACTTCTCCTTCCCGCCGACCCGAGGCCATGGCCAGGACCAAGACATCCAGCCCAGTCCCCAGCCGGCAGGCCCGCCCGGCCCAGCCGCACGCCCCGGCCGCTGCCCTGGTCTACATCGGCTCGGGCTGCCCGCACTGCCCGGCGGTGGTGGACGGCCTGACGCGCCTGGTCAAGAGCGGGCGCTTGGCTCGCCTCGAGGTCGTGAACCTGAGCGTGACCGGGCCAGCTCAGGCGGACGGGGTGCGGTCCATCCCCTGGACCCGCATCGGGCCCTTCGAGTTGGTCGGGGCCATCTCGCCTGGCGATCTGGCTGACTGGGCAGAGCGTGCGGCCACTGGCGAGGGTTGGGCCGCCTACTATGCGCATCTTCTGGAGCAGCGGCGTCTGGACGAGGCCGAGGGGCTTGTGCGCCAGCGCCCCGAGACCCTCGTCGATCTCCTCGACCTGCTGGGCGAGGCAGACACACCCATGGCCCTGCGCATCGGGATCAGCGCGCTGCTGGAGAGCCTGACCGGTGATCCCATCCTCGCCCAGGCAGTCCCGATCCTGACCCAGCTCACCCTGTCGGAGCTGCCCCAGACCCGCGCCGATGCCTGCCACTATCTGGGCTTGGCCGGGGACCCGGCCGCCATTCCGGCGGTGCGGCGCCTGCTGGATGACGACCAGGCTGACGTGGCCGAGATCGCCGCCGAGACCCTGGCGCTGCTCGGCGCCGACGCCCAAGACAGTGATGGGGATTGAGATGGCGAGATGGTGGATTGGCCTGGGGGCGATCTTCGGGCTGCTGACGGTCAGCCTCGGCGCCTTCGGGGCCCACGGCTTGCGTGGGCGGGTCGCCTCCGAGCTGCTGGTGACCTGGGGGACCGCGGCCGACTATCTCGGGCTCCACGCCCTGGCGCTCCTGACCTGCGGTCTGCTCGTCCTGCACGCCCCCGGCTCCCGGCTTATCGCGGCCGCCGCCTGGTGCTTCGTGCTCGGCAGCCTGCTCTTCAGCGGCAGCCTGTTCGCCCTGGTCCTGACTGGCCTGCCCGGGCTGGGGGCCATCACCCCCTTCGGCGGTACCCTGCTCATCGCCGGCTGGGCGCTGCTCGCCCTGGGGGCCTGGCGCGGTCTGTAGGGCTCGCTACGCCGACCGTACCAACACCTTTGCCGAGGACCATGCCCACCAACGCCGAGCTTTCCGCCCGCGACCTCAGCGTCGTCTGGCACCCCTGCACCCAGATGAAGGACCACGAGGCGCTGCCCATGATCCCCATCCGTCGCGGCGAGGGGGTCTGGCTGGAGGACTTCGAGGGGAACCGCTATCTGGACGCCGTCTCCTCCTGGTGGGTCAACCTCTTCGGCCACGCCAATCCGCGCATCAACGCGGCGCTACGCGATCAGCTCGAACGCCTGGAGCACGTCATCCTGGCGGGCTTCACCCACGAGCCTGCGGTGACCCTAGCCGAGCGCCTCACCGCCCTGGCCCCCCGGGGGCTGACGCGGGCCTTCTATGCCGACAACGGCTCCTCGGCCATCGAGGTGGCGCTCAAGATGAGCTTCCACTACTGGCGCAACTGCGGCCAGGGCCGGAAGACCAGGTTCGTCACCCTGAGCAACGGCTACCACGGGGAGACCCTGGGGGCGCTGGCGGTGGGCGATGTGGCCCTGTTCAAGGAGACCTATGCGCCGCTTCTGATGGAGGTCATCACGGCCCCCTCACCGGACTGCTTCCACCGCGACCCCGGCGAGGGCTGGGAGACCTACTCCCGCCGCCGCTTCGCGGCCATGGAGCGGATCCTGGCCGAGAGGTCGGACGATGTCGCCGCCGTCATCGTAGAGCCCCTGGTCCAGTGCGCCGGCGGCATGCGCATGTACCACCCGATCTACTTGCGGCTGCTGCGCGACGCCTGTGACCGATACGGGGTGCACCTGATCGCCGATGAGATCGCCGTGGGCTTTGGGCGCACCGGGAGCTTCTTCGCCTGCGAGCAGGCCGACATCGCGCCCGACTACCTGTGCCTGTCCAAGGGGCTGACCGGGGGCTACCTCCCCCTGTCGGTGGTCCTCACCCGGGAGGAGGTCTATCAGGCCTTCTACGACGACTATCAGCGGCTCACCGCCTTTCTGCATTCCCACAGCTACACGGGCAATGCCCTGGCCTGCCGGGCGGCCCTGGCCAGCCTCGACATCTTCGCCGAGGATGGGGTCATCGAGGCCAACCGCGCCCTGGCCCAGGTCATGGCCGAGGCCGCCGCCCCCCTGGC
>Ga0114938_1001972_pt1 | contig 13455 bp, 13 predicted proteins | sample AshMeaBigSpring_FD_88675 | JGI IMG/M metagenome (GOLD analysis project Ga0114938, IMG submission 88675) | Groundwater microbial communities from Big Spring, Nevada to study Microbial Dark Matter (Phase II) - Ash Meadows Big Spring | ecosystem: Environmental > Aquatic > Deep subsurface >...
CAGTTTACCGACAAGGATGTCGTGCGAACCACCAAAATCGCAGAAGGACGCTGACCCCCGGAGCGGCTTTCGGCCGCGGTCGCAAACCGCCGCCGCGGTCAAGGAGGCTTCATCGCATGGTGATACCCGGAAGCCGCAAGATCATCGTTGCCGTAGCCCCCGTCGGTCGCAGTGTTCACCCGCCAGCCGTCAACCCTCTGACGCCGAAACAGGTCGCCGACGAGGTCATCCGCTGCGCGAATGCCGGCGCTTCAATGGTGCACCTGCACGTGCGCGACACCAGGGGCGTGCAGACCGAAGACATCGGCGCGTATGCGGAAACGCTCGACCGCATCCGCCGGTCTTCCGACATCGTCATCCAGGGCTCCACCGGGGGGCTGACGACGTTGACCCTGGAGCAGCGCTGTGTGGCCCTGAACGACCCGCGCACCGAGGTGGCCTCGCTCAACATGGGGTCGGTCAATTTCGGCGAGGATGTCTACATCAACCGCATGCCGGACATCCGCTACTGGGCCAAGCGCATGCGCCAGACCCGGACCGTCCCCGAACTGGAAATCTTCGACTCCGGCATGCTTCCGGCGTCGCGCGCGCTGGTCATGGAGGGCGTTATCAAGCCTCCCTTTTCCATCTGTTTTTGCCTGGGCTTTCGCTGGACGCTGGCTCCCGACCCCGGCAGCCTGTTTTTCATGGCCTCCGCGCTGAAGGAGCAGGTCCCCTGGGGAATCGTCCACGACGGCATGCAGGACCTGTCGCTGCTGGCGACCGCCATGGGGCTGGGCGCATCTATGGTGAGGGTGGGCTTCGAGGACAGCACCGTCTGGGCCCCGGGCCGGGCCGTCAAACGGAACGCGGAACTGGTGAAAAAACTGGCCGACCTCGTCCGCCTGCTGGGTCATGAAGTGGCGACACCGGCGGACGCCAGGAAAATGCTGGGGATCGGTTGAATTTCGAAGGGGGTCAAAGGCGATGGACGTTTCAAACATGGGCATAACGGATTGGATCATCCGTTCGGCCATCTTCGGCGTGCTGGCCTGCGCCGTGATTGGCACCCTGCAGAATCTGGCCGATGCCATCAAGGGCCGGAAATCCGGGAAAATTGGATAGTTCGGCTGTTTCAGCACCGCCAAGCCGCGGCAATGTCGAGGGGCGGAAGGCCAGGCTCTGGCGCGTGTGGCGCTGGTCGCTGTTGTTCCTCGGCATCGGCTTGATCGCCGGCGTCGGGGCCGTGGCCTTCGACTACCTGACCCAGCTCGGCCTGAGGCTGTTCCTGGACGGGATCGCCGGCTACCGTCCGCCCCCGGCCCCGGGCGAGCAGCATCTGTTCACCCCGTCTGCCACGTCGTTCAATCGTTGGGTGCTGCTGCTGCTGCCGGCCCTGGGCGGCATACTGAGCGGCTGGCTCGTGTTCAAGTTCGCCCCGGAAGCCGAGGGGCACGGGACGGATGCCGCCATCTTTGCGTACCACCACAAGGGCGGTTTCATCCGGCCGCGCGTTCCGCTGATCAAGATGGTCGCATCAACCATCACATTGACGAGCGGCGGATCCGGCGGGCGGGAAGGCCCCATCGCCCAGATTGGGGCCGGCTTCGGCTCGTTTCTGGCAACCCGTCTGGGCCTCTCGGCGCGGGAGAGGCGGATCATGATGGCGGCCGGAATCGGCGCCGGCGTCGGCAGCATCTTCCGGGCGCCGCTGGCGGGTGCCCTGTTTGCCGCGGAGGTCCTTTACCGCGACCCCGAACTGGAGCACGAAGTCATCATCCCTGCCGGGATCTCCTCCGTGGTGGCCTATTGCGTCTTCTGCATGGTGCGCGGATGGGGTTCTCTGTTCCGGTCGCCGGACTTCACCTTCCGCAACCCCGTGGAGCTCGGCCCCTACCTCGTTTTGGCGTTGACGCTGGTGGCGGGCGGCATTCTCTATGTGAATTCCTTTTACGGAGTCGCCGCGGCCTTTAAGCGGCTGAAGATCCCGCGGCCCCTCAAACCCGCGCTGGGCGGGCTTTGCACGGGACTGCTCGGCTTTTTCTGGCCGCAGACGCTGTCTTTCGGGTACGGATTTCTGCAGCAGGCGCTCAGCAATGAACTGAGCATCAGCTTCATGCTGATTCTGGCCCTGGGCAAGATCTTCACCACCTCGTTCTCCATTGGGTCCGGGGGCAGCGGGGGTGTTTTCGGGCCATCTATGGTCATCGGCGGGGCCATCGGCGGCGTGGTCGGGCAGGTGTTCCACCAGCTTCTGCCGGCCGTCATCACCTCTCCGGCCGCGTTCGTCATCGTCGGGATGGCGGGGTTTTTCACCGCGGTTTCCAACACGCCGATATCCACCATCATCATCGTCAGCGAGATGACGGGCTCCTACCACCTGCTGCTTCCCAGCCTGCTGGTCTGCTCGGTGGCGTACGGCGCCTCCCGGAAATGGACGATCTTCCGCAGCCAGGTGAAGAACCGCATCGATTCCCCCGCCCACGGCGGCGAGTTTTTCGTGGACGTGCTGCAGGCGATAAAGGTCGGTGACCTATCGGACCGGATTCGCAAGGTGCGCATGATTCCGGAGAACATGCCCTTTGCCGATTTCAAGCGGCTTTTCTCGGAAACGGAGCAGCATTACTTTCCGGTAACGGACGAACATGGGAAGCTGTCCAGAATTTTCTCCATCAACGACATCCGCAGTGTTCTTTTTGCACCCGGCATCGGGCAGCTCGTCGTTATGAAAGATATCGGCACCGCGGAGCTTATCACCACCTCGCCCTCCGAGGACCTCAACTCGGTCCTGAAAAAATTCACGATAAAAAACATCGACAGCCTGCCGGTGGTCAGCGACGACGACCCCCGCGAGCTGATCGGCATGCTGAACCGTCGGGAAGTGATCGCGGTGTATAATCGGCGGGTTCAGGAGATGAAGGCGTTGGGATGAGGCAACCGCGCGTTTTGCCTGCGGGAGCGGCATCTTGCCGCGAGGCCATCGCGGCTGGAAGCCGCTCCCACCGGCAGAACAGAGCGTTTGGTTCTTGGCCGGATGCTCCGCGGGCCACCGGCTGCCCCCCCCTCACGCATCCGCAGCCGTTGCCGTGCTGACGGCCCCCCCTCTTTTCTTGCGATACTGATTGACCACGCACGCGGCCAGCAGGCCGATGCCGACCAGGTCCGTCACCGTTCCGGGGTGCACCATCATCAGGCCGCCGAGGAAGAAAAGGGCCCGCTCCACCCAATTCATCGGCGCGAAGAAAAAGCCGATCATCGTCGCCCCGATGGCCGTCATCCCGACACACGAGGTGATCAGCGTCTGAACGATCATGTACCAGGTCGCACCGACCCAGAGCATGGACGTGTTGTAGACAAAGATGAAGGGGGTCAGAAACGCCCCGATCGCCAGCTTGGTGGAGGTGACTCCCGTCCAGAAGGGATTGGATTTGGCGATGCCCGAGCCGGCGTAGGCCGCCAGGGCCACCGGCGGGGTGATGTCGGCCACGATGCCGAAGTAGAAGACGAACATGTGCGCCGCCAGCGGGTGCACCCCCAGCTGGATCAGAGCCGGTGCGGCGATGGTGGAGGTGATGATGTAGTTGGCGGTGGTCGGCACGCCCATGCCGAGGATGATGGAGGTGATCATGGTGAAAATAAGGGTTAGCGGGAGGCTGCCGCCGGCCAGCTCCACCAGCCCGTTGCCGAGCTTGAGCCCCAGCCCGGTCAAGGTGATCGCGCCGATGATGATGCCGGCCGAGGCGCAGGCCAGCGCCACTCCGACGGCGTTGCGGGCGCCGAGCTCGAACCCGTCGGCGATTTCCCGAAGGCTCATGCGGGTGGCCTTCTTGAGAGCGCCGGCGATGATGCAGGTCACCAGGCCCATCAGCGCCGCGTAGAGCGGGGTGAACCCGACCGAAAGAAAGATGATGATCGCGAACAGCGGGACAAACAGATGCCCGCGCTCCCTCATGACGTTGCCGAACTTGGGCAGCTCGTCGCGGCTCAGCCCCCTCAGGTTGCAGCGCTTGGCCTCGAAGTGCACTTCCATGAACACGCCGAAGAAATAGAGGCAGGCCGGGATGGCCGCCGCCTTGGCGATGTCCAGGTAGGGCACGTTCAGGAACTCGGCCATGATGAAGGCCGCCGCGCCCATGATGGGCGGCATGATCTGGCCGCCGGTCGACGAAGAGGCCTCCACCGCCGCGGCGAACTCGGGCCGGTAGCCCAGCCGCTTCATCATGGGAATGGTCAGGCTTCCGGACTCCACGGTGTTGGCCACCGAGCTGCCCGACACCGTGCCCTCCAGCGCGCTCGTCACGATCGCCATTTTGGCCGGCCCGCCCGAGGCCCAGCCGGCCACCGCGTTGGAGATGTCGATGAAAAGCTGCCCCAATCCTGATTTTTCGCGGAACGAGCCGAAGAGGATGAACAGGTAGATGAAGGTCGCCGCCACTCCCAACGGAATGCCGAGGATGCCCTCGGTGGTCAGATACATGTGGGAGGCAATGCGTTCCAGCGAATAGCCGCGGTGCTGCATGAACCCGGGAAAATAAGCGCCGAAATAGGTGTAAACGAGGAAAAACACCGAGAGGCAGACGATCGGCAGCCCCACCACCCGGCGGGCGGCCTCCACCGTCAGCAGAATGCCGAAACCGGCGGCGATGTAGTCCATGCGCGAATAATCCCCGCCGGCCTCCATGATGCGCATGTAGTTCATGGCCATGTACAATCCGATATAGCCGGCGAAAACGGCCAGCACCCAGTGATGCCAGCTCAACCGATTGGAGCTGTCGCTGGCGCGGGCCGGGAAAAGCAGATAGGTCATAACAAACGCATAGGCGAGGTGGATGGAGCGCTGCAGCTGGGCGGGGAAGAGCCCGAAGGCCGCCGTGTAGACTTGGAAGATCGACCACGAAACGCCGATGACGTAGACGATCCAGTGCGGCGCCCCGGTCAGCTTGCGGGCGGCGGCCTCTTTGTCGACCTGCTTCAGGATCTTTTCGATCTCTTCCTTGGAGACGACCTCCAGGCCTTCCATCGACGTGGTGAGGCTGCCGGGCGCGGCCGGGTTCTTCTTTTTCTCGCTCACGGGATGCACCTGCCTTTCATTACATCGAGCCATCGTGCGGAGCGAACGCGAAACGTCAACGCGCTTCCGGGTTCAGACAGGTCCGCTAGGCGGATCTCGCGGCCCTTGAGATGCAGGGTGTGATCGGCCACCCGGCCCACCCGCACCGTGACTTCCGGAACCGGCCGGTGGACGGTCCACTCCAGCCATCCGTCCGGAGCGACCGACAGGGTCCCTTCCGGGGTCGAGGACTCCGGCATGCCGGCGCCGAAGGCGTCGAACCGGGACTTGACGATGACCAGGCGGTCTTTCTCCGCCCGCAGCGTGTCGTAAACCGGCCGCCGGTTCACCGAGTGGACGAACGCGATCACGAACTCTTCCCCGGGCTTAACCCGTTCACAATAGGCGAGCCGCCCGCTCCGGCCGTCGACGATCTCGATCGCATGGAGCAGCGGCCACGCCAAGAACCCGGCAATTCCCGCTCCCGCCACGATAACGCCTGCTATCCATCGACGGCTCATACGACAAGCAACGAGGGGCCGAGGGATAATGAAACGAGGTTATCCCGCTTCACTCGAACCCTGGACCCCTCGAATCCTTGAACCCTTCTCTGTCCCTCCCGCTCTCCGGCGGAATGGCTGCCTACTTCATGAGACCTTTCTCTTTGTAATACTTGGCCGCACCCGGGTGGAAGGGGATCGAGACACCCTGCACCGCGTATTTCGGGCTCAGCTCCTTGCCCTTGGCATGCGCGGCGGCCAGTTCGGCCTGGTTCTCGAACAGGGCCTTGGTCAGGTTGTAGACCATGTCGTCTTTTAGCTGGTTCCCGGCGATCAGAACCGCGTTGACGGCCACGGTGGACACATCCGCCGTCTGACCCTTATACGTATTGGCCGGAACCTTCACCGCGGCGAGGAAGGGGTATTTCTGAGTCAGCTTCGCAGCGGAATCGGCGGGGATGTCCAGGATCCGAATTTCATTCTGCGTCGAAACGTCCATAATGCCCGCATTGGGAATCCCGGCCGTCACGATGAATCCGTCGATATGCTTGTCCTTGAAGGCTTCGGCGCTCTCCGAGAAGGACAGGTAGCGCATGTCGAAGTCCTCCTTCTTCAATCCGTATGCGTCCATCAGCTGCCGGAAATTGGCTTCCGTGCCGCTGCCCGGAGCTCCCACGCCGACTTTCTTGCCCTTCAGGTCGGCAAAGGATTTGATCGGGCTGCCCGCCGCCACCACCACCTGCACGATTTCAGGGTAGAGCACCGCGACGGCGCTCATGCCCTTGAGCGGTTCTTTGAAGGCTTCCTTGGCATTGAAGGCGAAGTCCAGGGTGTCGCTCTGGACCAGAGCCAGTTCGACTTCCTTCTTGTTGATCAGCCGCACGTTCTCGCCCGAGGCGCCGCTGGTCTGGGCCGTGACGTTCATGTCCTTGATCTTGGAGTTCCAAATCTTGGCCATGGCGCCGCCGAAGGGATAGTAGGTCCCCGCGGTGCCGCCGGTGGCGAGTACCAGATTGTCGGCCGCCTGAACCACCGCCGCCGCACCGATCACAAACACAACCGCCATGCACACACCGAACAGTCTTTTCATCTAGCACCTCCTCAATTTGTTTGTGTTTGTTTACTTCCCTGACTTCGATCCCGCCTTCTCTGGAGCCGCTTCTACAGATCCGGCATTCTATGATAGCGCCCATGCAGTGTCAAGAAAAACACCGGCTAACGCCTGAATATCTCAAAGCTGGCCGCGGAGAACAATCGATGGGTCTTGCCTGTCGGGGCGGTGTCAGGGAGATGGATCTCTGCGAACTCCCCGTCTTCCGGCGCGACCACAGACTCTGAACATGGCGCGTTGACACGGTTTTTTCATGTAGTTATTTTTGTCCATTTGAGGAGGCAGGAGGATGGGAGGGGTGGGTCGGCGGTGTTTCCTGCTGGAGGGAGGCTCCGAATTCGCAGGAGCCATGGCAGAGGCCGACCTCGCGGCCGTCAGGCTTGCCGGAGGCCGGAGCGCCCCGGTCGCGATCATACCTGCCGCAGCCGTCCCGGCGAAAGACCATGCCAACGCGGGCGGCAACGGCGTACGCTGGTTCCGCAGCCTTGGCCATCCTTCGGTCCGGTCGCTCGACTTGGTGGACCGGGCGTCGGCAGAAGACCCCCGCATCTCTTCAGACCTCGAACGGTCGCGGCTGATCTTCATGCTGGGCGGCTCGCCCCGCTACCTGGCCGAGACGCTCAAGGGGACTCGCGCCTGGAAGGCCGTTCTGAGAGCGCATCGTCAGGGGGCGGTGGTCGGCGGCAGCAGCGCGGGGGCGATGGTGCTGTGCGATCGGTTCTTCGACCGGGCCTCCCAGCGGGTGCTTCCCGGCCTTGGCCTGCTGCCGGGCTGCTGCGTGCTGCCGCACCACGACACGTTCGGGAAAAAATGGGCGCCTGCGCTCAGGCGGCTTCTGCCGGGTGCGAGCCTGGTTGGAATCGACGAGGAAACCGGCCTGCTGAACGACGGCCCGGCCGGCGAATGGACCGTTTACGGTGACGGAGCCGTCACGCTCTACACAGCCGGCAGCCTCACCAGATACAGGCACGGACAAAGTATGGTGCTGCCGATCAAGGCCGGATGACTTTTGCGAGTTGATCAAGGTCCGATAAGCCCATGCTCATCTCATTAAAGCAAATGGTCGAACATCAAGGGTATTGCAAATGTCCGCGAAGGGCACCATCGTCCTAATGGGCTCCGGGGAGCTCACCGCCACCATGGTGGAAACCCATAAGCACCGCCTGGCGCGGCTGGGTCCGGGCGCGCGCGCGGTGTTCCTGGACACTCCGGCCGGTTTTCAGCTCAATGCCGACCAGATCTCTGCCAAGGCGGTCGAGTATTTCCAAACCAAGGTCGGCCATCCCATGGAGGTGGCTTCGTTCAAGTCCAAAAACCTTCTCGGTACGCTTGAATCCGAAAAAGCGTTTCTGACCCTGCGCCAGGCCGACTTCGTCCTCGTCGGCCCCGGCAGCCCGACCTACGCCGTAAACCAGTGGTCGGGCACGCCGGTCCCCGACATTCTCGCCCGCCGGATCGAAGAGGGCGCCTGTCTGGTGGCGGCCAGCGCCGCCGCCCTGACCGTCGGCGCCTGCACCCTTCCGGTGTATGAGATATACAAGGTCGGCGAGCCGCCCCATTGGGCCCCGGGGCTCGACCTGCTAAGGCGCTTCGGCCTGAATCTCGTGGTGGTGCCGCATTGGAACAACGCCGAGGGCGGCAACCATGACACCCGCTTCTGCTTCATGGGCGAGCCCCGCTTTCGAGCGCTGGAGGCCCTTTTGCCCGGAGATGCACCTGTTCTCGGAGTGGACGAACACACCGCCTGCATCATCGATCTGTCTCAAAATGAAGCCCGTATCCACGGGGTCGGCGGCGTGACATTGCGGCGCGGTGAATCCGAATTGACGCTCAAGAAGGGCGCCGTCGTCCCCCTCGATTTTTTCAAAGGCGGCCGGCAGGCCGAACCCCGGGAGCCTACTCCGGCCGACGCCGACGAACCGGTTACGCCTCCGGCCGGTCCACCGCCGGACCCGTTTTGGGAAACCGTCCATGCGCTCGAAGCGCGCTTCCGGGCCGGCCAGGAAGCGCGCGACAATGAGGGCATGGCGGCTGCGATCCTGGAACTCGAACGCTTCATCTGGTCCGCCGCACGCGACCTGGACAGCGAGACGTCCATCCCCGCAGCCCGGGAGCGGCTGCGCGAGTGGGTGGCGCTGCTGGGATCGTCGCTCGCGGCGGGCCCCCGCAACGCCGACGAGTGCCTCGGCCCGCTGGTGGAGGAACTGCTCGGGCTGCGCGACGACCTGCGCCGCAGAAAGCGCTGGCAGGAAGCGGATGCGTTGCGCGACTGTCTGCAGCGGGCTAAGGTCGTCGTCGAGGACACCGCCGGCGGTGCCCGCTGGAGGATCGCTTGAGGAATCGGGACCTGCGGGACTCGGCGACCCCCGGGGATCGCTGCACCGGCGCGTTTGCGGTGGAGACCTTCGAAAGCGTTTCCAGGTGTCTGAAAGCGGCGGGCGGCGGTCTGGAATGTCCGGCGCCTTTTACCCAGCCGTCCTGGATGCAAGCCTGGCAGGAAGCGTTCGCGCCGCAGGCGTCGCTGTGGATCCGATCTTACCGGCCGGAGGCGCGGCCGGTCGGCATCGCGGCGCTGCGGCTGGAAGGCGCGACGGCCCGGCTCATCGGCGACGCCGATGTCTGCGACCATCTCGACCTGGTCTGCGCGGCCGACCGCCGGGAGGAGTTCTGCAGCGCTCTGCTGGACCGCTTGAAGGATTGCGGGATCGAGCGCCTGGAACTGAACCCGCTCAGGCCCGATTCGCTCGTCATGGAGGCGCTGGTGCCGGCCGCCCGCGCCAGAGGCTGCGGCGTCTCCATCGCCGAGGAGAACGTCCTCTTCGAGCTGTCCCTGCCGGGATCGTGGGAGGATTACCTGGAGCGCCTGTCCGGCAAGCAGCGCCATGAGGTGCGCCGCAAGCTGCGGCGCCTTGAGAATGGCGCCGCTGCCGCGTTCCGCCTCGTGCAGGAACCCGCGGCGCCGGGCACGGCGGTGAACGATTTCCTGCGGCTCTTCCGCCGGAATCGGCAGGACAAGGCCGTTTTCATGGATGACCGCATGCAGGCGTATTTCCGCCTGCTGGCGGAGCGCGTGCCCGGGACGTGCCTGGGGTTCCTCGACGTTGACGGGAAGCCGGCCGCCGCAGTATGGTGCTGCGATCACGGGGGCACCCGCTACCTTTACAACAGCGGCTACGATGCGCGCCTGCGCCACTTGAGCGTGGGCATCCTGTGCAAGATCCTCAGCATCCGAGACGCCATCGCGCGCGGTCTCGGCGCTTTCGATTTTCTCAAAGGGGATGAAATCTACAAACGTCAGCTGGGGGGCCGGCCGGTGCCGATCTACAGCTGCCAAATCGATTTTAAAGGGCCTTGAATTCAACAGACGTCTGGATATTGCGTTGGCCCGTGGTTTCGAGCGCGGATACCGGCTACTGGAATTGGTTCATCGAGTATCCGGTATCGCGCGAAACACCCATGGAGTATCGATTTCGGCTGCAACGTCGGACTCAAAACGGCGCTAGGGCCTGAAAGGACGCTTGCCGTGTGTTCACCACCCCATTCCATCGCCATGATCAGCGTGCACTCCAGCCCCATCGGGCGGCTCGGCACCCTGGACACGGGCGGGATGAGCGTTTACATCCGCGAAGTTTCGCGGCAGCTGGGTCTGCGCGGCCATCGAGTGGACATCTACACCCGCGCCGACGCCGGCCATGCCTCCGCTGATGTCCAGATGCTTTCCGAAAACGTGCGCCTGATCCCCATGGAGCTCGGCCCGGGCGCGGACGCCCCCACAGAAGCCCTCCTTCCGCACCTGGCCCGGTTCTTCGAAGCCCTGGAGCGGTTCCGCAGCCGGGACGGCCGGTCGTACGATGTCATCCACAGCCATTACTGGCTTTCCGGCATCGTCGGGCAATGGGCCCGCAAGGCGTGGGGCTGCCCTCACCTCACCACCTTCCATACGCTGGCGGCCGTTAAAAACCTGGTGCGCGGACCCGACTACGAACCGGGCGTCCGCTTGGCCGCCGAGCACAAGCTGGCCGCCGCCTGCGAGCGCATCGTGGTCGCCTCCACCCGCGAGCGGGACAATCTCGTCCGGCATTGCGGCGCCGATCCGAGCCGGATCGCGGTTGTCCCCTGCGGCGTGGACCTTGACCGGTTCCGACCCATGGATCGAGCCGCCGCCCGGGACCGGATCGGCGTGGGTCGGGAAGAAAACCTCATTTTATATGTTGGGCGCCTGGCGCCGGAAAAAAGCCTGGACCGGCTGATCCATGCCGTCGCGACGCTGCGCCACGTTCGCGAACTTCGGCTGATTGTCGTGGGAGGGGACGGCGAAGGCGACGCGGCCCGGCGGCGGATGATCGAGCTGAGCCGCTCCCTGGATATCGGCGGGCGGGTCACCTTCCGGGGCCGGGTCGAACAGCTCGAGCTTCCGTTATTTTACAATGCCGCGGATCTACTGGCGCTGCCATCCGCCTACGAGAGCTTCGGCATGGTGGCCCTGGAGGCCCTGGCCTGCGGAACGCCGGTGGCGGCGACCCCCGTCGGGGCGATGGAGGAGCTGCTGCGCGGCGCCGCGAACGGCCGGGTCACCCGGGATTTTTCCGCCGCCTCTCTGGCGTCTGCGATCGAAGAGCTGCTGAGGCAGCGGTCCGCCGCGCCGCAGCGTGCCGCTGCGGTCCGGCGCTCCGTGCTCGCGTACGACTGGGCCCGGGTGGCGGCCGACGTCCGGGACGTTTACCGCAGCAGCCTGGCCGGCGCAACCGCAGGCGCCGCGGCCGGGTTCCACCTCCGGGAAGGCGCACGGCGGACCTGTTGCGGCTGCGGCGTCCTGACGCCGGCTTGAACGGGAGAACCGCCGTGACGACTGCAGCGGATGTGTTGGTGATTGCCGCCCACCCGGACGACGCCGAGTTCGGCGCCGCCGGAACGCTCGCCGGGTGGATTCGCGAAGGCCGCAGGGTGGCGTACCTCATCTGCACGAGCGGCGAAAAGGGGACCACCGATCCCAGCCTAACCCCCGAAAGGCTCACCGAAATCCGCGAAGAAGAGCAGCGCGCGGCGGCTCGCGTGCTGGGGGTTCAGGCCGTGAGTTTCCTGCGGCAGCCGGACCAGGGGCTGGAGGACACCGCCGAGTTTCGCAAGCTCATCGTGCGCATGATCCGGACCTTCCGTCCGGCGACGGTCATGACCTCGGACCCCTACCGCCGCTACATCTGGCACCGTGACCACCGCATCATCGGCCAGGTGGTGCTGGATGCCGTCTTTCCCTACGCCCGCGACCGCCTTGCCTATCCGGATCTCCTCGCCGAAGGGCTGATGCCCCACAAAGTGCGCGAGCTCTATTTCTGGGGGACCGAGGACATCAACTTCCGCTCGGACATCACCGCGACCTTCGATCTCAAGATCGCCGCTCTGCGCTGCCACGTGAGCCAGGTCCGCGAGTTCAACCGCGGCGACCCGGCCGAGTGGCTGCGCCAGCGCTGCCGGGAAATGGCGACGGGCGAGGCATTCGGGCTGGCGGAAGGGTTCCACCGCGTCGAAGCCCCGCCTTAGCCGACTGATGATAAGCGGCCTTCTGCTGCGTTGCGCTCACCCTTCGTCATTGCGGCGTACTCATCGTACGCCTCATTCCTCAGGAATTCGCAAGCCTTGCATCTGTCCGCTTCTGATCAGTCGGCTGCACCGAGCAGCTGATTTAATCTCTCGCTTGGGAAAGGAGTCGGACGTCGTAGCCCTCATGTATACGACTAAAAAAGATGGGATCCGCAACCCATTCTTGATTGGCCAGCACCCCTTTCGTGCAACGGGTCTTCCCAGTGCAGACTTGAAAATCGCACGAAATCGCCGGCGATAGAGCATTTAGGTCCGGCTGCCTTGGTGTCAAGGCCTGAAATAATTAACTTCCGGCAGCTCGCGGTGCGAGTCCGTCCGAAAGGTGAAGGCGGTGAGCGAGCCGGTGGCAGGGTAGCCGCCGGTGAAGCCGAGGGCGTGGAGACCGGCCTTGTTCTGTGGTGTCAGCGCCAGCCCGCGCGCCCAGAGCATGGCAAAGACGATCACATCGCCGTGCGTGACGGCAACGACGTTCCCGCCGGGGTGGCGGCTGCGCGCCAGCCGGAAGAACCTCAGGGTGCGGGCGACGATGTCGTGCGGCTGTTCATACGGCGGGCCGACGCCGGTGTACACATCCCCGTGCCGGGCGTCGACCTCCGCTCCGGGCCGGCCTTCGAAGGGGTTGAGCACCTCGATCAGGAGCGGTGACCGCCGGAGTTTGAGCGCCGGGTGAAACGCATGGATCGCCCGCGCGGTCTGCCGCGCCCGCAGCAGCGGACTGCAGTAAAGCGCGGCGACCGGGGTGCCGTTGAGGAACCGCCCGGCCGCGCGCGCCTCCTCCAGGCCCCTCGCGCTCAGTCGGAATCGCGGCAGCCGGCCGTAGAGGATCCGCGACGGGTTGTGCACGTTGCCGTGCCTTACAAGAAAGATCTTTGCAGGCGCCGTCATTCCGGGACACCGGATGGCGCCGGCAATCTGCGCTCGGAAAACGGCGCTGCGCCGACCCCGGCCGACCGTTGTTCCGCGATCAGATCCCGCAGCACGCCTGAATCTCGCCGAAATATAAGGTGTGATAGTCCTGGATCTGCTCCGTCACCGGTTCGTACGTCGCCGTAAAATCGATGTCGCGCATGGGTTTCTTTCCTCCTCAATGCGTTTCCACCATCAGCTGTATGCTCGTCTCCGATGACTGCCGGCTGCCGCCGGCCTCGAGAACGGCCCGCACCGCCTCGCTGGTGCTTTGATTCGAACCACCGATGACGAGCCACTGCCCCAGCGGG
>Ga0114938_1001974_pt1 | contig 13443 bp, 14 predicted proteins | sample AshMeaBigSpring_FD_88675 | JGI IMG/M metagenome (GOLD analysis project Ga0114938, IMG submission 88675) | Groundwater microbial communities from Big Spring, Nevada to study Microbial Dark Matter (Phase II) - Ash Meadows Big Spring | ecosystem: Environmental > Aquatic > Deep subsurface >...
CTTATACTTATGATAACGCTGAAAGACCTGGTGATCTGTATAGCAAACAATTTGCAGGTCGTTATCAATAAAGCCTTCATGTATTGATGTGGATACAGGGTTAAAAACGACCTCCGCCTTCAAATCATCAAAAATACTTTGCAGCCTTTCCAACTGGCGGGGATTCTCAGCAAAAATGAATAACTGATACTTTTTTGACTCCCAGCCCTTCAGGTCCCTGATCAGCAAATCAAACTGGCGGTTGAAAGCAGGTTGCTCTTTCGTGTTATGCTGAATAATCAATGGAGAAAACTCATCGGGGAGAGTGTTTCGGTGCCCAAAGCTGACAACTTTTCTCATTGCCATTTTTTCCTCAAAACCTGCTACAGAAATAAAATCATCTGGCCTGACATCTTTCTTTACCAGGGTTTCATCTGCTTCATCATTTTTCGACCTGGAGGGCTGGCTTTTTAAATCTTCCTGCAGTCTTATATAACCATGCAAGTCCTCTTCACTGTCAGCAATATGCTCTTTGCAGAGTTCGTAATCCTGTATCCAAATTATTGTGTTCTCCGGCAAAAAATCAAAAATGGGAATCCGGTCTTCACTTTTAAACTGGGTATCTATATTAGGGATAATACTAACCTGCAGTAATTTTCGTTCACTGAGTTGTGTTTCCGGATCAACAATTCGGATGGAATCCACTTCATTGCCAAATAACTCTACCCGGTAAGGCTTTTCATTGCCAAATGAATAAATGTCGAGTATACCACCCCTGACAGCAAATTGCCCGGGTTCATATACAAAATCTGTTCTATCAAAACCATAATCAGCCAGCTTCAATAGTAGCTGCTCGGTATTAATGGTATCACCTGTTTTAATATGGACAATATTAGATGACAGCGTATCTGGCAATACAACTTTTTCAAACAAGGCTTCCGGGTAGGTAACAATTACTTTCTTATCTCCCCCGGCTGCTACTTTGGTAAGTGCCTCCGTCCGGAGCATTACATGTGATGAATTGAGTAATTGGTAGTTCCTCCTGTTTTTAAATGAGGAAGGAAAATAAAATATATCCAAAGCCTCCGTAAGGTTTTCGAGGGTATTATGGAAATATGCTGCTTCCTCTGCATCATTCAAAATGATCAGGTGATTCGATTGTGATAAGGAAGGATGAGTAAATGCAGCTGCTACAACAAACTGGGAAGAACTGCCCTGCAGATTTTCGAGATATATTTTTTGAGCAGGGGCAAAAGAAAGTTTGTCCGCCAGTTGAAAAAGGCGGGGGGTGTCCTGATACTGTTTCAGCAATTCCTTCACACTCATGAGAGGCGCAAAATTAATCCTTGGCAACGATTGCAGCAATAAATTCCGGCATTCACAACATTCATGGGGCCGAATGGTTTTACCTTTATCAAAACCAGCAAAAATGGCATTGTTACCCTGGCACAAAGGCATTGTGACCAAAATTGATGATCACACACATAACACAAGAAGGTTCTGGATACAGGTGCCGGAGTTAGAAAAATTTGATTTTGTGCCCGGCCAGTTTGTTACACTAGACCTGCCGATCCATGAAAAACCCAACAAACGATGGCGCAGCTATTCTATCGCTTCCTGGCCGGATGGCAGCAATACTTTTGAACTGCTGATTGTACTGGCGCAGGGTGGATTGGGTACCAGCTATCTATTCGATTTTAAAAATATTTCTGTGGGCAGCGAACTAACCCTCCGCGGGCCACAAGGAGTGTTTACCCTGCCTGAAAAGTTAGATAAGGATCTTTTCTTAATATGTACTGGAACTGGTATCGCCCCATTCAGGAGCATGGTAAATTATATTAAGCTGAAAAAAATATCATTTAAAAATATTCACCTGATATTTGGCTGCCGCAAAAAAGAAGACCTTTTGTATTATGAGGAATTAAAAAAACTGGAACTGGAAGTACCCGGCTTCCATTATCATCCCACTTTATCAAGGGAACACTGGGACGGGCACTATGGCTACGTTCATCCTATTTATATGGACCTTTGTAAAAACAGGCAAGAGGCACAATTCTTTCTCTGCGGCTGGAAGCACATGATCGATGAAGCAAAAAAACATATCACAGAAATGGGATATGACAAAAAATCCATACATCAGGAATTGTACGGATAATTCCTCATGGCACTTCAATATTTTTTGAGCTGATAAAAAACAAGGTGCTCGTTGATATCTGTCATGTACCTTTTTTAACGCATAGTTCCTATATTCGTGCAAACCAATTTGCGTATGGGGGCTTCTTCGCTTATTGTACTGATTATAGCAGCCATTGCCTTCTCCGGCATAGCGATTCTCCTGTCAAAATTTGTTTTAAAAGCATCCACCAATAAGCAAAAGGGCGAACCTTATGAGTGTGGTATTCCCACAACCGGCAAAACATGGATACAGCTAAATGTAGGTTACTACCTTTTTGCACTCATCTTCCTGATTTTTGATGTGGAGCTTGTTTTCCTTTACCCCTGGGCCGTTGTAGCCAAAAGCATGGGATGGATTGCATTAATTGAAATAGTTATTTTCTTCTTTATACTTTTCATGGGATTCCTTTATGCACACAAAAAAGGAGCCCTGAAATGGATGTAAGCCCCCACCCGACCTCTCCCTAAAGGGACGAGGCCACCGGCACACGGGGCCGGCTTATTTGAAGAATAAAATTGAATAGCGTAATGTCTGATGAAATAAAAATATCCGAAGGCAAAATGATAATGCCACAAAGACCGGAGAAACTGGAGGATACTTTTCCCGGGCAGGTGCATAACCTTGCTGGCGGAGAGGTAGTCCTTAGCAAACTGGACGACCTGATCAACTGGGCAAGGTCCAACTCCATCTGGCCACTCACTTTTGCCACCAGCTGCTGCGGAATTGAGTATATGGCAGTAGCGGGTTCTAAATATGATTTTTCACGATTTGGCTTTGAAGTGGCCAGGGCCACTCCGCGCCAAGCTGATGTAATTATTATTGCAGGTACAATCGTCAACAAAATGGCGCCTGTATTAAAAAGGTTATATGACCAGATGGCCGACCCCAAATATGTAATTGCCATGGGTGCCTGTGCCATCAGTGGCGGACCATTTTTTTATAATACGTACTCAGTTGTAAAAGGCGCAGACCATGTAATTCCTGTTGATGTATACGTAGCAGGTTGCCCGCCAAGGCCAGAAGCCCTGCTGCATGCATTGATCACATTGCAACAAAAGATCAAAAGCGGTTTAACAAGAGAACAATTAAGAACAGGTAAAGAATAATGACCAACGAAGAACTGAAAATAAAGATCACTGAACTTTTGCCGGCAGCCACTTTCGAAGAAGGCGGCGAATGGATTAATGTGAATGTAGCGCCTCAAAACTGGCTGTCCATTGCTCAGCAATTGCGCAGTAATGAGGATTTATTCTTCGATTATCTTTTTTGCCTTACCTGCATCGACTGGAAAACTCACCTCACGATGGTGTACCACCTGTCATCTACCCGTTACAGGCACAATATGGTGGTAAAAGCAAAGCTTGACAGAAATAAACCTGAAATAGAAACTGTATCACATATATGGCGGACAGCCGAGTTTCATGAAAGAGAAGTGTATGAAATGTTCGGAGTGAATTTTCTTAACCATCCCGATTTGCGTTTATTGATTTTGCCCGATGGATGGGAAGGAAAGAATCCGCTAAGAAAAGATTTTGAAGATCCCATTAATATGATAAGGCTCTGATATGTACGAAGAAGTAGGCACAACCACTGAAGGCGACCTGGTCATAAATGTAGGACCGCAGCACCCGGCCACTCACGGCGTATTGCACCTTGTCATTACGCTGAACGGGGAAACTATCAAAAAAGTTGAACCTCATCTTGGTTATATTCATCGCTCTATCGAGAAAATGTGTGAGAGCCTCAGCTACCGGCAGTTTATATATGTAACCAGCCGGATGGATTATCTATCTTCTCATATTAATAACCATGCCTGTGCTTTGTGTGTTGAAAAAGGCCTGCAGGTTGAAATTCCTCCAAGAGCACAAATCATCCGAATCTTGATGGATGAACTGACAAGAATTGCATCACATGAATTATGGTGGGGAGCCATGGCCATGGATTTAGGCGCTTTTACTCCTTTCTTCCATGCATTCAGAGAAAGAGAAAGTATCAATGATATCATGGAAGAAACTTGCGGAGCCAGACTAACCATGAATTATATGGTACCCGGTGGTGTGATGCAGGATATTCATCCCAATTTTCAGAAAAGGGTAAAAGATTTTCTTGTTCAGTACAAGAAAAAGATCAAAGAATACGATGAACTGGTAACCGGCAATATCATTTTCCAGAACCGGATGAAAGGAATTGGCTACTTGTCACCGGAAGATGCTATTTCCTACGGCTGCACCGGACCTGCAGCAAGGGGCAGCGGAGTGAGTTCTGATATCAGAAAGCTGTATCCGTATGAAATTTATGACAAGCTTGAATTTGACGAGGTGCTGGAAACTGCCGGTGATTCATTTGCCCGGTACATGGTACGCATCCGGGAAATGGAGCAATCTATCCGCATTATCGAACAATTAAAAGATAATATACCTGAGGGTGATTACCAGGCAAAAACAAAAGCCGTGCTGAAATTACCCAAGGGAGAGTTTTACACAAGAGTAGAAACAGCCAGAGGTGAACTGGGAGTTTACATCGTAAGTGAAGGCGGCACTACGCCATACAGGATCAAATTCCGTTCCCCCGGCTTTTCAAACCTTTCTGTACTCGATCATATTGCACGGGGCTCCAAAATTGGCGACCTCGTGGCCATGATGGGAACACTGGATTTAGTAATACCTGATATTGACAGATAAAACCCCTGTTCCCTAAAGGGGAACTTAGGTTGTACTGTCATTAATAATAAAAATTAGTTTAAGTAATAAGAGAAGATATACGATTAAGAAGCACCTGATGATACAAAATAGAAACAATAAAATATAAACGACCTGAAAGTCCCTCCTGCGGAGGGATTTAGGGAGGCCTATTATGTGGAGTTTTAGACATATTGCCAATGAGATTCATGTCTGGTTAAGTGCCAACTTCAGCCCTACATTGACATTGATCATTGAAATGGTATTAGCCGGCGTCGCCGTGATTGGACTTTTTGCTGCCTTAGGCCTGGTATTGGTATTGATGGAACGCAGAGTAGCAGCCTGGATACAAATCCGCCTTGGCCCTAACAGAGTTGGCCCTAAAGGCTTATTGCAATCATTGGCCGATACACTGAAACTGATCGTAAAAGAAGGACTTACCCCTGATGGTGCAGATAAATTAATGTTTAATGTGGCCCCGTTCATTGCCATGATAGTAGCCATGCTGCTGATGGCACCCATCGCTTTCGCCAAAGACTTTCAGCTATGGGACCTGAATATTGGAGTATTATTTGTGTCTGCAGTTTCCTCATTAATGGTGATAAGCATTTTGATGGCCGGTTGGTCAAGCAATAACAAGTATTCCTTGTTAGGCGCTATGCGAAGCGGTGCACAAATCGTAAGCTATGAATTATCTGCAGGTTTGTCTATCCTGACGATCGTTGTATTTACCGGCAGCTTGCAGGTTTCAGATATTATTCATGCGCAGGCCAATGGCTGGTGGATATTCAAAGGCCACCTGCCCGTCTGGATAGCATTTGTCATTTTTATAATCGCTGTTACCGCTGAAACAAACCGTGCCCCTTTTGACCTGGCAGAAGCAGAGTCAGAACTGACCGCCGGTTTCCATACAGAATATTCAGGGATGAAGTTTGCCTTGTTCTTCCTGGCAGAATATATCAATGTGTTTATTGTTTGTGCAATTGGTGCCACATTGTTCCTGGGCGGGTGGATGCCTTTTCATATCGGTAACTGGGAAGGCTTTAATCGGGTGATGGATTATATTCCATCCAGTATCTGGTTCTTTGGAAAAACGTTCTTCTTAATATTTGTCATAATGTGGTTCCGGTGGACATTCCCCCGTTTGCGGATTGACCAGTTGCTGAACCTGGAGTGGAAATACCTGTTGCCGATCAGTATGATCAACCTGCTGGTGGCAACAGCAATGGCAATATTAGGATGGCATTTTTAGTGAGTGGCAAATAATATTTTGTCCGTGTTAAGCTTATTAGTCCGAAGTATATGTTTATTACAAAATATATAAAAGGAGTTTTTGGTGCAGTGAAATCCCTGTTTACCGGGATGAAACGAACCATGTACTATTTTACGCATCACAAAGAAATAATCACACAGGAATATCCTGACAACCGGGACAAACTGGTATTGCCGGAAAGATTCAAAGGTGAAGTGGTGATGCCGCACAATGAAAACAACGAACACCGCTGCACGGGTTGCCAGGCTTGCGAATTGGCCTGCCCGAACGGTACGATCAAGGTGATATTTAAAAACGAACTGACACCAGAAGGCAAAAAGAAGAAAGCGATTGACAAACTTGTTTATCACCTGGAATTATGCACTATGTGCAATCTCTGCGTGGAGGCCTGTCCTTCCGATGCCATAAAGATGGCCCAGACATTCGAACACAGTGTGTACGACAGAAACCAGCTGACAAAAATTTTGAATAAACCCGGATCAAAAATCATGGAAGGCGTAGAATGATGAGCGGATCAACCATATTGTTTTACCTGTTAGGGGCAATGACCCTTTGTTGCGGTTTATTAGCCGTAACCACCCGGCAAATTTTCCGTGCGGCCATTTATCTTTTGTTCTCGCTGATCGGCATTGCGGGCATTTATTTCTGGCTGCAATATGAATTTATTGCTGCAGTACAGATCGTTGTATATGTGGGGGGAATTGTGGTACTGATCATTTTCTCCATTTTTTTAACCCAGCAGGCCGGTGAAAAATTGCCCAAACAGAAATTAGGAAGAAAAATATTTTCCGCCCTTGCTGTATTCTGTGCGTTTGCCCTTACCATGCTGCAAGTGTACCGGCATGAATTTTCTATTGCCCCCTCAAATACCCCTGTGACGGTTAGAGATATAGGACAAAAGATGCTGAGCACCGAACAAGGCGGCTATGCATTACCATTTGAGATTATTTCCATACTGTTACTGGCAGCTATGGTGGGCTGTATTGTTATTGCATTAAGAAGTAAACCGGAAACAAAATGACGCTTGAACCCGGACTATATCATATTTTATTTATCAGCACGGCGCTGTTTTTCACCGGTGTGTATGGATTCTTCACCCGGAGAAACCTGATCACTATGCTCATGAGCATCGAACTGATATTAAACAGTGTGAACCTGAATTTTATCGCATTCAACAAATATGTATGGCCGGGTCAATTAGACGGATTATTCTTTACCGTATTTATCATCGCCATTGCAGCTGCCGAAGCTGCAGTAGCTATCGCCATTATCATTAACCTGTACCGCAGCCACCAGTCCATTGATGTGGATAATGCAGAAGAATTAAAGTATTAAACTGATATGCCGAACGCAACCACCATAGCATTGATTCCTCTGTTGCCGCTTGCCGGTTTCCTGTTGTTAGGTTTATTTGGCAGAAAATATTTGAAAACCAGTTCCGGCATTGTCGGAACAGCCCTCTTACTTACATCCACCATTTTAGCCCTTTACACTGCCTATGAATACTTTTTTGTTTACGGGAAGGTCAATGGTATCTACCAGCAACTGACCCCGCTTAAAATTACCTGGCTGGAGTTCTCTAAGGGTGTATCCATAGATATGGGCCTGATGATAGACCCTATATCGGTAATGATGCTGGTGGTAGTTACCCTTGTTTCACTGATGGTACATATCTACAGTATCGGCTACATGAAAGGAGAAGAAAGGTTCTCCACCTATTATGCTTTTCTCGGACTATTTACTTTCTCCATGCTCGGGCTTGTGTTATCTTCCAATATCTTCCAGATCTATATTTTCTGGGAACTCGTAGGTGTATCCTCGTTCCTGCTTATCGGTTATTATTATAGTAAACCAAGTGCAGTGGCGGCGAGTAAAAAAGCCTTTATTGTAACCCGTTTTGCCGACCTTGGATTTTTAATTGGCATATTGATCCTTTCCTATTGTTCCGGCACACTGGACTTTGCCACATTGATCCAGCGATTGACTTCACCGGAATCAAACGAATTTAAAACAGCCGTTACTTATTCTTTCCTGGGTATTTCTGCATTATCCTGGGGAGCAGCTTTAGTGTTTATCGGTGGTGCCGGTAAAAGTGCCATGTTCCCGCTGCATATCTGGCTGCCCGATGCCATGGAAGGCCCTACTCCCGTTTCAGCATTAATCCATGCTGCAACGATGGTAGTGGCAGGCGTTTACCTGGTCGCAAGGTTATTCCCCGTATTTGCCATTACCACACCGGCGGTATTGGAAATCATTGGCTGGGTAGGTGCCATATCAGCCATCATAGCCGCTGTTATCGCCTGTACACAAACAGATATCAAACGGGTGCTGGCTTATTCCACTATGTCGCAGATAGGTTATATGATGTTTGCATTGGGTGTGGCGAAATATGGCGCTGAACCTGCATTAGGTTACACGGCTTCCATGTTCCACCTGTTCACCCATGCCATGTTCAAAGCCTTGCTGTTCCTTGGTGCAGGTGCCGTTATCCATTATGTGCATAGCAATGAAATGAATGATATGGGCGGACTAAGAAAATATATGCCGATCACCCATTTCACCTTTTTGATTGCCTGCCTTGCTATAGCCGGAGTTCCGCCATTTGCCGGTTTTTTCAGCAAAGAAGAAATTCTGTTGGCCGCATACCAGGATAATATGGCCATCTACTGGATCGCATTGATCACTTCCGGCATCACTGCTTTCTATATGTTCCGTTTATACTTCACTATTTTCTGGAACAAGCCTCATCATGCTCATGGAGAAAAGCATGGCGAAGGTGGTTTTGTGATGATGCTGCCATTGGTTATTTTAGGAATAGGCGCTGCTGCAGCCGGCTTCATACCCTTTGGCGAATATGTAAGTGTTGATGGCAGGCCGCTGGCATCTCATTTCCATTTACAATTCTCCATTTTGCCGGTAGCGTTAGGCCTTGCCGGCATACTGCTGGCCATGTGGCTTTATTTTAAACAAAATGATAAACCGGCTAAACTGGCTTCATCATTGGGCGGCCTTTACAAAGCAGCTTATCACAAATTTTATATTGACGAGATATATCTCTTTGTAACAAAGAAAATATTATTCAACCTGGTGGGCAGGCCGGCAGCATGGTTTGACAGAAATATAGTAGATGGATTTATAAACCTGACCGGTAATACTACGCAGGCTGTTTCAGAAGGAATAAAAAAAATACAATCTGGAAAAGTGCAGCAATATGCCATTTACTTCCTCGGTGGGGTAATTGTGCTGGCAGTACTGTTCATTTATATTATTAAATAAGTACAGATTGAAGAGAAACATAAAAAATATTACGTCCCTTGTTGCTGATGAAACAATTATCAGCAAGATCTATAATATCAGGTCTCAAAATGTAATGTTTGATCATGACCTGGCACAACTTTATGGTGTGGAGGTAAGGGTTTTAAACCAGGCCGTGAAGAGAAATATAGACAGATTCCCAAAGGACTTTATGTTCAAACTAAATGAAAAAGAGTTTCAAAACTTGAAATCACAATTTGTGACTTCAAGTTGGGGCGGAAAAAGAAAGCCTCCATTTGCTTTTACAGAACAGGGTGTTGCCATGTTATCGGGTGTTTTAAACAGTCCGACTGCTATACAGGTACATATAAGGATCATTCGTGTCTTTGCAAAAATGAAAGAAGTACTGCTAAATCACAAAGACCTGTTACTAAAGATTGAAAAAATTGAAAAAGATGTAATAGAAAATAAGGAAGATATAGCCATGATCTTCGAGGCTTTAAAACAATTGTTAAACCCGCCTCAGCCCAAAAGAAGATTAATCGGTTTTAACCGGAAAGATGATGAATAAACTGAAAAAATGAATCTTTTAATACTCATAGGAGCCCCTTTACTGACTGCACTGGCGGTGTTGCTTTCCCGCAATAAGCAACAGGTAAAATGGATTTCACTGGCCGGCTCCGCAGTGCAACTGGCATTGGCTTTTTCGCTATTGATTGCATTCCGGCAGGAAAGAATGGCCGGCAACAATGCACTAATGCTTTTTGAACAGAATTATAAGTTATACGAGTCGCTGAATATTAATTTTCATTTTGGCGTAGATGGTATTTCGGTAGCGATGATATTACTCACTTCCTTCGTCGTCATTGCAGGAGTGCTGGTATCATGGAATGTAGAAAAAATGACCAAGGAGTTTTATTTTCTTTTACTGCTGCTGGGACTCGGCGCTTACGGCTTCTTTATATCGCTTGATCTGTTCATCCTTTTCTTCTTCCTCGAAATTTCTGTAATTCCGAAATATCTCTTAATCGGCATTTGGGGAAGCGGTAAAAAGGAATACAGCGCCAATAAACTGGCGTTAATGCTGATGGGTGGTTCCGCCCTGATTCTGGTGGGCATGCTCGGGATTTATTTCACCACCGGTTACAGCTTTGATATAATGACATTATCAAAGGAAAATATTCCGGCTGCCACACAAAATATTTTGTTCCCGTTGCTGTTTGTAGGCTTTGGCGTTTTCACAGCATTGTTCCCTTTACATACATGGGTACCCGATGGTCACTCCTCTGCCCCTACTGCCGGTTCCATGTTCCTGGCCGGTATTTCGATGAAACTGGGAGGTTATGGCTGTTTAAGAGTGGCTACCTACCTCTTACCTGAAGGAGCAAAGGAATATGCCAATATCATTATCGTACTTTCTGCCATTGCTATTTTATATGGTGCTTTCGCTACGATGATGCAGAAAGACCTGAAATATATCAATGCGTACTCTTCTGTTAGCCATGTAGGCTTTAGTTTACTCGGTATTGGCATGCTTACGCAAACAGCTATCACCGGAGCTTTAATGCAAATGGTATCACATGGGGTTATGACAGCTCTTTTCTTCGCCGTTATCGGAATGGTGTACGACAGAACGCATACACGAATGGTAGCTGATATGGGCGGGCTGATGAAAATGATGCCTTTTATTGCAACCGTATTCTTTATAGTAGGTCTTTGTTCATTAGGACTTCCGGGGTTCAGTGGCTTTGTAGCAGAAATGACCGTCTTTATGGGCTCCTGGCAGAATGATGATGCCTTTCATCGCATAGCCACTATTGCTGCAGCCATGTCGATTGTAGTAACAGCAGTATATATATTAAGGGCAACAGGCAAAACCATGATGGGGCCGGTAGTGAATGAAGAACATTTGCAACTGGGAGATGCGAAGTGGAATGAAAAATTAGCAGCCATTATACTGGTAGCGGGTATTGTGGCAATCGGTATTGCCCCGGGCTGGCTGAATGATCTGCTGAAACCGGCGGCTGAAGAAATAATGAACAGAATTGCTGGCAAATAAAATAATGACCGGATGAATGAGTTTCTCACATTGATGAAAAGTGAACTGGTGCTTACCGGCATCATCTTCCTTCTTCTCTTTATCAAAATCGGTAAAGGGATGAAGAATGAATCACTGCTTTCCCTGATCCAGCTGCTGCTTTTACTGAACTTTATATTCAGTTTCTTTTTCAACAAGGAGGGCAATCTCTTTGGTGATATGTTTTATACTACACCATTGATTGCTTTCCAGAAAAGCATTTTAAATCTCGGCGTTTACCTGATCTCCTTACTATGCTCCGACTGGCTGAAGAAAACACAGCACCTGCCGGAATTCTTCCTGCTGATGTTATCTGCATTGCTGGGCATGTTCCTGATGATCTCCAGCGGCAATCTCCTGATATTTTATTTATCGCTGGAACTGGCAACTATACCTGTAGCAGCGATGGCCAATTTCGACCTGGAGAGAAAACGTTCATCCGAAGGAGCCATGAAGATGATCCTGTCTTCTGCTTTCTCCTCCGGCATCTTATTGTTTGGCATATCACTGATTTATGGAAGTACCGGTTCTATCAGCTTACCGGCCATCAGCCAGTTGCTCAACGGCTCTCCTTTGCAAATACTGGCTTTTGTTTTCATATTTGCTGCCTTTGCTTTCAAATTATCTATTGTGCCATTCCATTTATGGACGGCCGACGTATATGAAGGCTCCCCGATTGCTGTTACTTCATTCCTTTCAGTAATATCGAAAGGAGCAATTGCTTTTATTTTTATCACTGTCCTGTACAAAGTATTTTCACCCATGTTGCAAATCTGGTACTGGATGATTGTGATACTGGCAATTGCCACCATGGTCATTGGTAATCTTTTTGCCTTGCGCCAGCAGAATATAAAACGATTCCTTGCTTTCTCCTCCATTGCACAGGTGGGCTTTATTTTAGTGGGTATCAGTAATGCATACTATTTAGGCATCGCATCCGTGGTTTACTTTGTATTGATCTATGTGTTTTCCAACCTGGCTGCTTTCGGAGTGGCTGCAGTCATTGCAGAGAAAACAGGCAAAGAAAATATTGATGATTACAAAGGATTGTACAAGACCAATCCTTTCCTGACATGGATTATGGCGTTGGCGTTATTTTCTCTTGCAGGAATACCGCCAACAGCCGGTTTCTTTGGTAAATTATTTTTATTGACAGCAGGCGGTGCAAAAGCGGAGTATTGGTTCATTCTTGTTGCGGCATTAAACATGATCATTTCGCTTTATTATTACTTACGGGTGGTAAGGGCCATGTTTATGGATAAGAATGATAACCCTGTTGAACCGGTGAAGACTAGCCCGGTGGTCAAAATGGCATTGATTATTTGCGGAGGAGGTATTGTGCTGGTTGGATTATTAAGCTGGATCTTTGAATACATCAAAACGTTGCAATACTAAAATGGCACTCAATAAAAACCATGAATTCGAAGAACTCGACGGTGTCAAATGCGGCATTGTAGAAAAGAATGTAAAACCCGAAAGAGTCAGCTTTTTAAAAGAGTTGCTGGAGTACAACGGGTATACAGTTGTTGTTGTACCCTCTCCTGCACCCAAGGCAGCACCGGCACCGAAGCCTGCCGATGGCGAAGCAGCAGCCCCACCACCACCTCCACCGGCTCCTGAAACCTTTACTGTCGGAGTAACCGACTATACATTTAATTCAACCAATGCAATATTTGGCCGGATGCTGAAAACGAAAGATGGCCATATTGTTACACTGGCTTACTGGCAACAGAAGGAAGCCGTCAGCAATGATGAGGTGCCCTATTATGAACATCAATGAATGGGAAAGTAAAAATTTCGTCAGTTAATACCTGAAATACTCCCTGAGTACATCGCAAACAACACGGTTGGCTTTCTCATCCATTTTGCCAAGTTTTTTCACTAAACGTATTTTATCGGCAGCCCTCAATTGATCAAGGGCAATCTGCCCCTGTTTCTTTTGAAATTCACATACTACCCTGGTGGGATAAGGCCTTATGGCTGAAGTAAGTGGTGCTATGACCAC
>Ga0114938_1001976_pt1 | contig 13442 bp, 17 predicted proteins | sample AshMeaBigSpring_FD_88675 | JGI IMG/M metagenome (GOLD analysis project Ga0114938, IMG submission 88675) | Groundwater microbial communities from Big Spring, Nevada to study Microbial Dark Matter (Phase II) - Ash Meadows Big Spring | ecosystem: Environmental > Aquatic > Deep subsurface >...
GAACGTAGTCGGAGATTTTCGGCAGGCGGTGGAGGCTCATCCTGCGTTCGATCCGCCGGTAGAGTGTGCTCTTCTTGTAGAGGGAAAAATCCTTGCCGGTTTGCGCCCGCAGGATTTGGAGAACCTGCTGAAGGGCAGTGCTGGAGAGGGTTTCTGGAGAAGTATCCCCGACAGCCGGGTTGGAAACGGGGGCTTGGGGGGGCGAAAGGAGGGCCTCCATCAGCTTTTCGGGCGGCTCGACGACATCCGCCAAGCCGGCTGCCACGACGCTCCGGGGCATGCTGTCGAATTTCGCGGAGACGGGTTCCTGAACGAGGACGGTGCCCCTGGCTGCTTTGATCGCCCGTGCACCTTCTGTGCCATCCGAACCCATTCCCGAAAGGACGATGGCGATGGCGCGCTCGCCTTGGTCTTTTGCCAGCGACTCGAAGAAGTGGTTGATCGGAAGATGATGGCCCTCGGAGTAATCGCGCTCCTGCAAGTCGAAAATCCCATTTTGGATGGTCAATTCGGAATTGGGCGGGATGACGTAGATGTGGTTGGCTTCGGCCTTTGTCATCCTCTGGATTTGGGAGACCGGCATGGGCGTCACCTGCTGGAGGAGTTCGACGAGCAGGTTTTTGTGCACGGGGTCCATGTGCTGGACAACGACAAAGGCGAGACCGGTGTCGATGGGCGTATTCTCGAAAAACGTCGAGAGCGCCTCGAGCCCGCCGGCCGATGCGCCAATCGCGATGATCCGAGGGTTGGGGGACAAATCGCCGCTCGCAGGGGCGGAAGGCTGGTCGTCACTCATAGATGGCCTCCGAAAAAGCATCGGTCTTTGGTGATGACGGAAGATTTTTGCGCGCTATTAAAGGAGGGAATGTCATTGAGGAGTGAGTTTTCCACATTTATCCCCTAAGATCAAGAGGGTTTTCACCCCAGATTTCCCAAAAAGAACACTCGGCATTCCTCCGGGCGGCGGGTATGCTGGGCTGCATGAAACAACGGTTGGTTATCGGCATCACCGGGGCGTCCGGGACGATCTACGGCGTGCGGCTTCTCGAGGTCCTGCGGGAAATGGGGACCATCGAGACCCATTTGGTTCTGTCCGAAGCGACTTCAAGGACGACCAGCGAGGAAGGCGGGCGCCCGATAACGGAAATCGAGGGCTTGGCCGATGTGGTCCACAGCGACCGGGATATTGGGGCCTCGATTGCCAGTGGCTCCTTCCGCACGATGGGAATGATTGTTGCGCCCTGTTCCGTGAACACGATGTCGAGCATCGCCCATGGCATTGCGGGTTCACTGCTCACCCGTGCGGCAGATGTGGTGCTGAAGGAACGCCGACGCCTTGTGCTCATGGTCCGCGAAACGCCGTTCCATCTCGGCCATCTCCGCAGCATGACCGCCCTGACCGAAATGGGTGCCATCATCGCCCCGCCCATCCCGTCGTTCTACCACCGGCCCGAATCCGTCGCCGACATCGTCGATCAATCGGTTCGCCGCGTGCTCGACCTCTTCGCTATCGAGGTGCCCGGCATCCGTCGCTGGCGGGACTCCGGGTCCACACCGGAACGCGCGGATTAATCTCCGGCCGAGACGAGGCGTAGAAGGGCGACCTCCGGGGGACAGCGGAAGCGCAATGGAGGGAAAACCGAGCCGACGCCCGTGGTGACATAGACTTTCGTGGAGGGAGCCTTCACGAGTCCGAGCGCGTATTTTTCCCCATAGGCAGAGGGCACAAATGGACGGCCCCAAAGGGGGAAATTGATTTGTCCCCCGTGCGTGTGCCCGCAACACACCAAGCGGATCCGGGGTTCGTCCAGTTTCTCGCAAACGTCGGGATTGTGGGTAATGGCGAGGGCGAACGCGTCAGGCGGGGCGCCGACCATGGCCGCCTTGGGATCCGGTCTCCCGATTGTGTAATCATCCATGCCGCAGAGCCAGATGCGGGAGCCCTCGCGCTCGATCCATAGCCCCTTGTTGGTGAGTTCCCGGATTCCATTCCGCGCCAATTCCTTGGAGGCCATCATCCGGTTGCCAAAAATATCCCGGTTCCCCAGAACGGCAAACACCCCCAGCGGTGCCGAAAGTTTGCCCAATTCCTCGGCGACGGGGGCCAAATAGCTCGTCTCGCGGTGGATGAAGTCTCCCCCGAGCAAGACCAAATCCGGATGCGCCGCATTGGCAAGACCCACCGCCCCGGCAATGTGTTCGCGGGAAATGAACGGCCCGTGGTGGAAGTCGGAGAGAAATGCGATCCGGCATCCCCGGAACCCCCGCGGCAACCCGGCCAAGGGCACATCAACCGGCACGACTTCCAAATCCCCGCACTCCCAAAAGGAATATCCGGCAATTCCTCCGGCGAGGAGGGTCCCGAAGGCGGAGGCCAAAAAGCGACGGCGTGTGATGAGTTTTGCCATGCGGAGTTCACTCTAGCACGAAGCGGCGGCGGGGGAAATGGATTTGAGGGGGACATTTTCACGGGTGGGCGCTAAAGGCCAAGGAGAGTCCCGTGGAACAAGGGGGCGATCTTCGCCCTCGCTCATTCGCATTCTGGGTATTGTTCCGGAGGGGTTCCTACGGTGGAGAGGACTTTTTTTTGTCGACGTTTCACGTCAATTTCGGAGCCTCCCGTGCAACTGATCAAAAAATACCAGTCGTCGCCGTAGTCGAAGTGGAAGAGCATGGCTTTCCCCGGTTGGAACACATCGGCAACCAAAGTATTTGCGACGCCAGGGTCTGGCGCCTCGTCGTCGCCGGGCTCACCCTCATCGGCGAAAAGGGAGTAGCGTTCGGTGCTGTCGTATGGATTTTCCAGATCGTTGCAAAACTCGAAGGCGTGATCGAAAGCAAAGCCGACCGTGTTCGTGATGATTTGAGCGAATTCGTAGAGGGTCCATTTGCCCGCAAGGGCGACGGTGGCAATGTATTTACAGTGTTGGATGGTGAAGGTGAGTTCTTTCATGGTGTGATGAAGTTAGGCCGGGGATTGTGGACGGAAGGGAGCCACCGTAGTGCAAAAAACGAAAAATAAAAGTGGGTTATTTACCTCATTTTTCGGTTTAGCATTTGCCATGCAGCCCCAATGCGGCTATCGTCCCCAGCACTATGGGAAGACAGTGGTTGCATGCAAAACGTGAGGTCGCGAACCTGAAAAAAGGTCAGGTCGTCGGCAAACTCGTCAAGGAAATCATGGTCGCCGCCAAACAGGGCGGGCCGGACCCTGAGGGAAACGCGCGTCTGTTTGCCGCTGTGGAAAAAGCCCGCAAGGCATCGGTCACTCGCGATGTCATCGAACGGGCGATCAAAAAGGGCGCGGGCGTCGGCGACGACAAACTTGTTCTGGAGAGCGCCGTTTTCGAGGGTTACGCGCCCCACAAAGTTCCCGTCATTGTCGAGGTTCTCACGGACAACATGAACCGCACGGCTCCAGAAATCCGCGTCCTTTTCAAGCGCGGACAACTCGGCACAGCCGGCAGCAATAAATTTCTTTTCGACCACGTTGGCATCGTTGAGGCCCACCATCCGGACGCCTCGTCCGACATCGAGGCCGCGGCCATCGAGGCGGGTGCCAATGATTTTTCGCCCCTCACCCATGCCGAAAACGACGACATCCCGGCGGAGGCCACCGGCGCGCGATTCCTCACCGACCGCACGGCAACGGCGGCCGCTTCGAAATGGCTCGCCGCGAACGGTTGGTCGGTTGTCACCTGCGAACTCGGCTATGTGGCCAAACAATTTCCGTCCCTCGACGAGACCCAGCGCGCCGAGGCGGGCGAATTCCTCCAGGCCCTCGAGGACCACGACGACGTCCACCGCGTTTGGGCCGCCATCAAGTAGCGGCCAGAAATCCCATGGAAGCGACCGCCGAGCGGATTGTCCGACGCCTCCGCGAGGCCGGACACGAGGCCTACTTCGCGGGCGGATGCGTGCGGGACAAACTCCTCGGAAAAACCGCCCACGATTTTGACGTGGCGACTTCGGCCCCGCCGGAGTCGGTCCAGCGCCTCTTCCGCCGCACGATCCCGGTCGGCGCGCAATTCGGGGTCGTCGTTGTTGTTGAGGACGGGCACGAATTCCAAGTTGCCACATTCCGCTCGGACGGCCTCTACGCCGATGGACGCCGTCCGGAGTCCGTCTCGTTCACAACCGCCGAGGGGGATGCCTCGCGCCGCGACTTTACCATCAACGGGCTCTTCTACGATCCGCTCGACCGAAGGATCATTGATTTCGTCGGCGGCGAGGCCGACCTGCGCGCGGGGGTTCTCCGTTGCATTGGCGACCCGTTCGCCCGCTTCGACGAGGACAAATTGCGCGTCCTGCGCGCCGTCCGCTTTGCGGCTTCCCTCGGGTTCCGCATCGACCCGCCCACATGGGACGCCGTTCGCGCTTCCGCCGCCCGAATTTCGGATGTCAGCGCCGAACGGATCCGCGAGGAACTCGTCAAAATTTTCCGCCATCCGTCGCGCCTGCGCGGCTTCGATCTTCTGGACGAAAGCGGGCTGCTCGGGATCATCCTTCCGGAAGTCACGGCGATGAAGGGCTGCGAACAGCCCCCGGAATTCCACCCGGAGGGCGACGTCTTCGTCCACACCCGGCTCATGCTCTCGCTCCTCCCGGAAAATGTCTCAGCCCCCCTCGTCTTTGCCGTCCTCTTTCACGACATCGGGAAACCCCCCACCGCCCAAACCGATCCGACGGGCCGCATCCGGTTCAACGGACACGAATCCGTCAGCGCCCGCATGGCCGAAAAAATCTTCTCGCGGTTGAAATTTCCGAATGCCGAAACCGATGCCGCCCTCGCGGCCATCCAGAACCACATGGCCTTCAAAGACGTCCAAAATATGCGGGTCGCAACCCTCAAACGCTTCCTCGCCCGCCCGACCATCGACGACGAACTGGAACTCCATCGCGTCGATTGCATGGGTTCCCACGGTCTCCTCGACAACTACGATTTCCTCCTCGAAAAGCGTGAAGAATTTTCCCGCGAACCGCTCATTCCTCCGCCTCTCCTGACCGGACGCGACCTTATCGCTCTCGGCGCAAAACCCGGCCCGGCCTTCAAGGGAATCCTCGAAAGCGCCCAAACCCTCCAGCTTGAGGGAACGCTTGCTTCCCGCGATGCGGCACTGGCATGGGCTCGCCAAAATCCCGATGTCCAAAACCTCCTCCGCTCCGCCGGAGTCTCCACCGCCGACGCATGAGGGTTCCTCTCCATATCGTCGAAGCCCGCCGCCGCAAATTGGCCGCACTTCTCGGTAAGCACCGCTACCTCCCGATCGGCGAACTCTGCCGCTTCCTTGGCGTCTCCGAGGCCACCGCTCGCCGCGACCTCAACGCCCTTGCCAAATCCAACGTCGTCACGCGCACACGCGGCGGCGCTCTCTCGGAATACAACGAGCGCTTCCCATCCTTCCGCGAGCGCCGGATGGGCGGCACCGAGGCCAAACACCTCATCGCCCGTGCCGCCCTCCGCCTCATGCAACCCCACGGAACCTACTTCTTTGACTCCGGAACGACCATCCACGCGCTGGCCGAAGCGTTCCTCGAAAATCCCGTCTCCCCGGTCAAAATCATCACCTCGAATCTCCCGGTCGGCGAACTCCTCTCCGACATCCCGGACGTCCAAATTTTCCTCCTCGCCGGCCAACTCCTCGGACGCCAGTCCGTCCTCCTCGGCGAAACCGCCTGCAAAAGTCTCGCGTTTTGGCAGTTCGACATCGCCTTCCTCTCCGCCGAAGCCGCCAACCGCGAGGGCCTCTGGAATTCCCAGTCCATGATCGTGGAACAACAACTCGCCGCAAGTGCCCGCGCGACCCATACCGTCTTCTGCGTCGATTCCCGCAAAATCGGCCTCTCCGCTCCCTTCCTCCTCAAACCTTGGAACCCCGCCGATTTTTTTCTCACCGACGCCCCCAAAAAAATTCTTTCCAAAGCCGGAATCCCATGCGATAAATCACGCCTCATCCCCACTAACCCCGGTGCAAAACTCCCAGACCTCACCCCTCCCACGCTCGGCGACCAAAGCCTCCCCGTGCATTTTTTGTGATTTTTACAAAAAAGGTGTTGACGCCCGCGCCGGATCCTATATGAACGATTTCAGTCATTAAATTTTTCCCAACCACCCGATGTCCTCCGCAACCGCACCCAACCGCTCAGTCATCGAACATCTCGTCCGCGAGACCCTCTACCGCCAGCTCGGCCAGCCCGCTCCCTCCAGTCCGGCCCCGGTGCTTCTGGCCAACAGTTCGGCCCGCCACATGCACATCTCTCCGGAGAATCTCGAAGTGCTTTTCGGCAAGGGCTCGGAACTCACCGTCCACAAATGGCTCTACCAGGAAGGCCAATTTGCCTCCCAGCAAACGGTCACCATGGTCGGTCCCCGCAAGCGCATCATCCCGAACCTCCGCATTCTCGGTCCCTGTCGCAACCTGACCCAGATCGAGCTTTCCTTCACCGATGCCATCCAACTCGGCATCGACATCCCGGTCCGCATGTCCGGCGACATCGAGGGCACGCCCGGCGCCTACGTCATGGGTCCCAAAGGCATGTTGGAAATGAAGAACGGCGTCATCCGTGCCGCCCGCCACGTTCACATGTCTCCGGCCGATGCCAAATTCTACGGAGTCAAACACCTTGACCTCATCACTCTCAAGGTCACGGCGAAGGGCTGCAACACACGCTTCGACGACCTCCTCGTCCGCGTGGACCCCACCTTCAAACTCGAAGTCCACATGGATACCGACGAGGCCAATGCCTGCAACCTTGAGCACGCCGACAAGGTCGAACTCATCAAGGCCTGAACTCGACAAAATTTTCCACCCCAATCAACCTCCAACCCAAACCTGAAAACACCCAAATGAGCGAAGCAATCGGACTACTCGAAACACGCGGATACGTGGGCCTGGTCGAAGCCAGCGATGCCATGGTCAAAGCCGCCAACGTGCAACTGATCAAATCCATCCCGATCGGCGGGGCGCTGATCACCACCATCGTCCAAGGCGATGTCGGCAGCGTCAAAGCAGCCGTCGAAGCCGGCCGCGAAGCCGCCACCCGTGTCGGCAACCTCGTCGCCTCCCACGTCATCGCACGCCCGGCCGGCGAACTGATCAAGTTCTTCACCGCCTAATCCCCACCCTCAAAGAATACCCAATATGGCTAATCAAGCACTCGGAATGATCGAAACCAAGGGCCTCGTGTCGCAGTTCGAAGCGACGGACGCGATGCTCAAGGCCGCGAACGTGGACCTCATCGGCTGGGAAAAAGTCGGCTCCGGACACGTTGCCGTCTTCATCGCCGGCGAAGTCGCCGCCGTCAAAGCCGCTGTCGAAGCGGGCGCAACCGCCGCCAGCACGATCGGTGAAGTCGTGGCCGTCCACGTCATCCCCCGCCCGCACGAAGACCTCGCGAAACTCGGCAAATTTCTGGGCTCCAAGCCCGCAGCCGCCGCAAAATAATTGACTCCCTGTCGGGAATAACGATCGCACAGACCGAACCACCCCATGAGCGCCAATAAAATCCTCGTCGCAAACATCGGCAGCACGTCGTTCAAGTTCCGCTTGTTCGAGATGCCCTCCGAACGCGTCCTCGCGAAAGGCGGCGTCGAACGCATCGGCGCTACCGATTGCCCGTACACGATCACCGTGGGCGACGCCCCGGCAAAAAAGGGGACAACCGCCTTTCCGGACCACGCGGCCGCCATCCAGTTCATCGAAAAAGAACTCGGCGGCTTCGAGGGCTTGGCGGCTGTCGGCTTCAAGCCGGTCATGGCCAAGGGCATCTCAGGGACGCAAGTCATGGATGAGCGCGTGCTCAAGGCCATGGAGGAATTCAACACCCTCATGCCGGCGCACAACCCGCCCTACATCGCGGGTGTCCGTCTCTTCAACAAGCTCTACCCCGGCCTGCCTTGCATCGGAACATTCGAGACCGCCTTCTACGACCAGGTGGCTCCCTCGAACTACCGCTACCCCGTCCCGATCGAGTGGGAGGAAAAATTCGGCATCCGCCGCTACGGATTCCACGGAGCCAGCCACCGGTATGTCACCGGACGCTGCGCCGAAATCCGCGGCACGGACAAACTCCGCATGATTTCCTGCCACCTCGGCGGCAGTTCGTCGATCGCGGCCGTCAAAGACGGCGTGGCCGTCAATTCGAGCTGGGGAATGACCGCCCAAAGCGGACTCCCCCAGAACAACCGTGTTGGCGACTTCGATTGCTTCGCTCTCATTTACTTGGCCCGCGACCTCGGGCTGGGACTCGATGCCGTGGAAAAGGAACTCACGGGCAATTCGGGCATCAAAGGCATGTCGGGACTCCCCTCCGGAGACCTTCGCGATTTGGTTGAGGCCGCCGAAAGCGGCAACGAAAAAGCCAAAATCGCCTTCGATGTTCTCGTCGCCCAAATCCGCAAATTCATCGGCCAATTCTTGGTCGAAATGAACGGAGCGGACGTCCTGATCTTCACGGCGGGTATCGGCGAAAATAACCCGGAACTCCGGGCCGCCGTCTGCGCGAACCTCGACTTCTGCGGACTCAAACTCGATGCGGCCGCCAACGCGGCCACCCGCGCCACGGAAACCGTTATTTCCGCGCCGGATTCGAAAATCGAGGTCCGTGTCATCCCGACCAACGAGGAAATCATCATCGCCCGCAACGCGTGGCAAAAACTCGGCTGACCCAAACTCCATCCCCGGCAAACCAACCCTCTCAAACTCCACAACCCATTCAGCAACCCAAAAATATTATGGCACAACAAGCACTTGGAATGATCGAAACCCGCGGCCTGATCGCTCTCGTTGAGGCGACCGACGCGATGCTCAAATCCGCTAACGTCGAACTCATCGGCCCAATGACCCAGGTCGGCAACGCAATGGTCACCGCCTGCGTTTGCGGCGACGTCGCAGCCGTCAAGGCCGCCACCGAAGCCGGAAAAACCGCCGCCCTCGCCCTCGGCGAAGTCGTCAGCGTCAGCGTCATCGCACGCCCGCACTCCGACCTCGGCGCGGTCCTCCCGAAAAGCAAATAATTCCGTTGGATGCCTGTTCAAGGGGGGAGCCCGCCTCCTCCCCTGAACGGCGCCTCCCCCATTTCGCAAAATGATCCTCGCACGCGTTGAGGGTAGCGTTGTCGCTACCAAGAAAAACCCGAAAATGACCGGAAGCAAATTCCTGGTCGTCCGGCCCGTCGTGATTGATTCCCCGGCTTCCCGGGAACTCAAAAATGGCACCAGCACACTCGTGACGGTGGATTCTCTCGGAGCCGGAGAAGGGGAACTCGTGCTCGTCGTTCAAGGCAGTTCGGCCCGCCTCGCGGCCGATGACAAGGATTCTCCGGTCGATGCGGTCGTTGTTGGCATCGTCGATACGGTCGATCTCGGTAAAACCGTTCTCTACAAAGCTCTCTAAGAAATATCTCTATTTATGGCAGCGATCGATGAAAAACTGGTGGCAAAAGTGGTGGGGGAAGTCCTCGCCCGCCTGAAAACCCAATCCGCCGCGTCCTCCTCCGGCCAATCGCGCTTCGGCGTGTATGAGGATATGAACGAGGCGGCTGAAGCCGCGCATCGCTCGTTCCTCCAACTCCGCGAGGGTGGCATCACGGCCCGCAAAAAGGCCATTGCCGTCATCCGCCGTCTCTGCGTCCAACGTGCCGAGGAATGGGGGAAAATCGAATTCGCCGAAACCAAAATCGGCCGTCTCGACCACAAAATCGAGAAGCTCAAAATTTGCGGCGACTTGGTCCCCGGTGTGGAAATGCTGGATCGCATGGCATTCAGCGGCGATTCGGGCCTGACCATCATTGATTTCGCTCCATGGGGAGTGATCGGTGCGGTGACCCCCTCGACCCACAGCGTTCCGACCCTCACGGGCAACGCGATCAACATGATCGCCTCCGGCAATGCGGTCGTCTATAACGCCCACCCGGCAGCCGCAAAATGTGCCGCAACGGCCATTTCCGAATACAACCAGGCCATCTTTGCGGAAACCGGCATTTCGGATCTCCTCACAACGGTCGTCAAGCCGACCCTCGATACCTTCGAGGCCATGTGCAAACACCCGCAGGTCAAACTCCTCTGCGTCACCGGCGGCCCGGCCGTCGTCGCAGCAGCCATGAAGACCGGCAAACGCGCGGTTTGCGCCGGACCCGGCAACCCGCCCGTCGTTGTGGACGAAACGGCCGACCTTGACCGCGCCGCCCGCTCGATCATCCAAGGTGCTTCCTACGACAACAATCTCCTCTGCATCGGCGAGAAGGAAGTCTTCGTCGTGGAATCCGTGGCCGACAAACTCATGGAAGCCCTCCGCAAGGCGGGTGCCGTCCAGCTCTCCGCCCCGCAAATCGAGGCTCTCGCAGAAAAGGCCTTCGTGTTCCCGAAGGGACAGGGCGCCGGATGCCCGCACCCGGTCGTCAACCGCGACCTCGTCGGACGCGATGCGGCGGTCTTGGCCAAAACCATCGGACTCGATGTGCCTCCGGCCACCCAGCTCCTCTTTGGTGAGACCAAGGCGGACCATATTTTCGTCGATGAGGAGCAAATGATGCCCTTCATCCCTGTCGTTCGCGTTCCCAATGTGGATGTCGCTATCGAAGAGGCCATCAAGGCCGAACACGGCTACAAACACACGGGCATCATGCACTCGCAGAACATCAAGAACCTGACCAAAATGGCCCAGGACATCGATACGACCCTCTTCATCAAGAACGGCCCCTGCATGACCGGTCTGGGATTGGGCGGCGAGGGATTCCTCAGCTTCAGCATCGCCACACCAACCGGCGAGGGCGTCACCACCCCGATGACGTTCACCCGCTCGCGCCGTTGCGTCATGGTCGAAAACCTCAACCTCTTTTAACCTCCGAAAAAACCTCCATGAGGACGGCCGTCATACGCGGTTACGCGACCAGCACGATCAAGCACAAAAGCCTGAATGGTTGGCGCTTGGTTATCGCGGAACCCGAGTCCCCGGACCTCGCCCCCCAAATCGTCATTGACAATCTGGGATCGGCGATCGGCCAGCGGGTCCTGATCTCGAGCGACGGCAGCGAGGCGCGCAAAATCGTGGGAGATGACCTCAGTCCGGCCCGTTGGTCGGTCTGCGGGATCATCGACCCGGAAAGGGCGCTGGCACTATGAGAATGGGAACCGTCATTGGCCGCGTCACCCTCTCGGTCCGCAACAAGCGGTTCGTGGGCGAACGCCTCCTTCTCACATTGCCTTGGACCTCCGCGACGTTCAACGGAGAAGACAAATTCGCACCGGCCATCGTCGTGTACGACCAACTCGGTGCGAATGTCGGCCAGGAAATTGCCATCAGCGAGGGCCGCGAGGCGGCCTGCCCGTTCCCTAAACCAACCCCGGTGGACGCCTATTGCGCCGCCCTTGTGGACGAGCACTTCTTTACCAACGAAAATCTATGAAACTATTCGCACAACCCCAAGCCGAGCAGTTCGTGAAAACGGGCGCCCGGGAATTCCGCTACAACCGTGACATCCGCCTCACCCCCGGTGCTAAGGACGTCCTCACCGAGGCCAATATCAAGGTCGTCTTCGACCTCGACTGCACGCCTTCGGTTTGCACCGGATCGCCTGCTCCTTCCGCCCCGGCTCCCGCTCCTGTCGGCGGTGGCAAGTCGGCCTCCACTGGCGCGACGGACGACGAGAAGCTCTTCAATTCCGCCGAAGCCCTTAACCTCAAGCAACAAATTTGCGACATCGGACGTCGCATTTGGGCGCGCGAATACTGCGACGGCAACGGTGGCAATATCTCCTGCCGCGTGGGCCCGGATCGCTATCTCATCACGCCCACCGGCGTCAGCAAGGGATTCATGACCCCCGAAATGATCAGTATGGTCGATGGCAAGGGCAAACAACTCGCCGGAACATGGAAGCGCTCGAGCGAGTTCCTGACCCATGCGGCCATTTACGAGAACGTCCCTGAGGCGGCTTCGGTCTGCCACGCGCACCCCTGCCACGCGGGTGCTTTCGCCGTCAAGGAACTGGCTCCCCCGCCACGCCTCATCCCGGAACTCGAGGTCTTCGTCGGCCAAGTCGCCGTTGCTCACTACGAGACCCCCGGTTCTCCGGAAATGGCGGCATCCATCGCCCCTCTTGCCCCGAAACACCAGTCGATCATCATGGGTTGCCATGGCGTCATTTGTTGGGGCAAATCTGTTGAGGACGCCTACTTCAAAATGGAAATCACGGACGCCTATTGCCGGACCGTCATCTTGGCCCAGTCCCTTCCCGGCCAGGCCTCGATCCCGAACGAAAAATTGGGCGACCTTCTCGAAATCAAGAAATCCATGGGACTTCCCGACCCCCGCATCGGCCTCAAGAACGCCGAACTCTGCGAGGTCGATCCTTGGGAACAAATGTGCGGCCAGCACGGATGCTCGTCCCCGGTGACCCCATGGAACCCGATGACGCTCAACCAACCCGGCAGCCCGTCCGACATCGAAGCGCTCGTGCAGAAACTCACGGACGAAATCGTCGCCAACATCAACAAATAGTCCCATGAAAGTCGCTATTATCGGTGGTGGCGGGCGCGTTGGCTCCTGCGCGGCATTCGCTCTGCAATGCTCGGGCATTGTTCGCGAAATTGTCATGCTCGACGCCAACCAGGCGGCGGCCGAGGGCGAGGCCCTCGACCTCCTGCATGGCGCGGCCTTCTGCGCCGACCAGGTCATCTCCGCCGGTTCCTATGCGGACTGCTCGGATGCCGACATCGTCTGCATCACGGCTGGACTCCGCCGCAAACCGGACGAGTCCCGCTTGGACCTCATCAATCGCAATGTCACCCTCTTCCTGGGGATTTTGGACAGCCTGAAATCCGCCGGACTCAAGAAGGAAGCGATCATCTTTGTTGTCTCGAACCCGGTGGACATCCTCACCCAGCTCGCAGCGGAAAAAATGGGCCTCCCGGCCTCGCAGGTGATCGGTCTCGGAACGGTCCTCGACACGTCCCGCTTCTGCTCGCTCATCGCCTCCTCGCTCAAGCTCCCGCCCAGCCAGGTCCGCGCGATGATCCTCGGCGAACACGGCGACACGATGGTTCCCATCTGGTCGTCCGCGACGGTGGACGGCTTCCCGCTCGGCAAATTCCCAGGAGCCACCACGACATTCCAATCCCAAATCTTCGAGCGCACCCAGAAGAGCGGCGCGGAAGTCATCTCCCGCAAGGGCGGTGCCGGCTACGCCGTCGGTGTCGCCATCCGCGAAGTCATCGACTGCATCGCCCTCGACCGCTGCCGAGTCCTCCCGGTCTCGAGCATGGTCAATGGAGCCTACGGCATCCGCGACGTCAGTATCAGCGTGCCGACCATCGTCGGCCGCAAGGGCGTCGTTAAGCACATCGAGGTGGAACTCTGGCCCAAGGAACTCCAAGGACTCCTCTCCTCCGCCCGTGCCCTTAAGGACACCCGCTCAAAAATCAAGTAACCCATTTCCTTCTGCAA
>Ga0114938_1001977_pt1 | contig 13441 bp, 11 predicted proteins | sample AshMeaBigSpring_FD_88675 | JGI IMG/M metagenome (GOLD analysis project Ga0114938, IMG submission 88675) | Groundwater microbial communities from Big Spring, Nevada to study Microbial Dark Matter (Phase II) - Ash Meadows Big Spring | ecosystem: Environmental > Aquatic > Deep subsurface >...
ACCTGGGCCGCCTGTTCGGTGACGAGGTGGTGTGCCTGGTCAGCCAGAACCACCCGGCCGTGCGCCGGGGCTGGACGCAGTCAGACTGGTTGCATGCCGAGCACGTGGCACCCATGCCCACCCACCCGGGCGCGCGTGGCGTGATTGACGAGCACCTGGACAGCCTGGGCCTGACGCGGGTGATCAGCACCCGGTGCGCCCATTTCGGCCTCATTCCTGGCATGGTGGCATCCAGCTTGCTTGTGCTGACCACGGGCCGCCAGTATTGCGAACGCTTTGTGGCGCAGTTGCCGGTGGTGGTGGTGCCACCGCCCATCGAGTTTCCGCGCATGATGTACTACCAGCTCTGGCACCCGCGCACACAGGGGTCGAGCGCGGGACGCTGGTTGCGCGAGCAAATCAAGACCGTGGCAACATCGTTGCGCAAGCAGCCATAATTTTTAGTAGCAAACAGTTGTTTAAAATCAAGCGATGAAAGCATATTTTGTTCATGTTTTGTTTGCCAAGGATGTCGCATGACGTCCGGGGTTGAACACCCCAACGCGTCGGCTGCAGCCCCCAGGTTGTCGCTGCGCGGCATCACCAAGCGCTATCCCGGTGTGGTGGCCAACAGCGATGTGTCCCTGACGGTTCAGCCGGGCGAAATCCATGCCGTGCTGGGTGAAAACGGTGCCGGCAAGTCCACGCTGATGAAAATCATTTACGGTGCCGTCAAGCCCGACGAAGGGCAGGTGCTGTTCAACGGGCAGCTCAGCACCATCCGCAACCCGCAGGAGGCGAGGGCGCTGGGCATCAGCATGGTGTTCCAGCATTTCAGCCTGTTCGAGGTGCTGACCGTCGCCGAGAACGTCTGGCTGGGCCTGTCCAAAACCCTGCCGCTGACCGAGGTCACGCGCCAGATCCGCGAGACCGCAGCCGCCTATGGCCTGGACATTGACCCCGACCGGCCCGTGCACACCCTGAGTGTGGGCGAGATGCAGCGGGTGGAAATCATCCGTGCGCTGCTGACGCACCCGCAGCTGCTGATCCTGGACGAACCCACGTCGGTGCTCACACCCCAGGCGGTGGAGAAGCTGTTCGTGGTGCTCAAGAAACTGGCGGCCGAGGGTTGCAGCATCCTGTACATCAGCCACAAGCTGCACGAAATCCGCGAGCTGTGCACCGCCTGCACCGTGTTGCGCGGTGGCAAGGTCACGGGGGTGTGCAACCCCCAGAACGAAAGCAATGCTTCGCTCAGCCGCCTGATGATCGGTGCGGAGCCCCCCGCGCTCGACCTGAGGCCGCAAGCCGCGGGCGAAACCGTGTTGACGGTGCGCGACCTGTCACTGAAACGCGCCGACCCCTTTGGCACCGACTTGCTGCACATCGACCTCAAGGTGTGTGCGGGCGAGGTGGTGGGCATTGCGGGTGTGTCGGGCAACGGGCAGGGCGAGTTGCTGCGCGCGCTGTCCGGAGAAGACCCGCGTGCCCCGAGTGGCACCGTGTGGATGGCCGTTTCCACGCATGCCCACGCGCTGGTGCCCGCCAGTTTGCGGGGCAAGGTGCACGACCTGTGCGGATCGAGCCCGGCGGCCCGGCGCAAGATGGGTCTGCACTTCGTGCCGGACGAGCGGCTCGGCCGCGGCGCGGTGCCGCAACTGGGCTTGGCACACAACCTGTTGCTGACGCGGCGTGAATCGGTGTCGGGCGGCATCGGCTGGTTGAAGCTGGGCCAGTTGCGGGGGCAGGCGCAAGGCATCATCGAACGGTTCAAGGTCAAGGCGGCGGGCCCCGATGCCGCGGCCAAGTCGCTCTCTGGAGGCAATTTGCAGAAGTTCATCGTGGGCCGCGAGATCGAGGCCCGTCCCGCACTGCTGATCGTCAGCCAGCCCACCTGGGGGGTGGACGTGGGCGCAGCGGCGCAGATCCGGGGCGAAATCCTGAAATTGCGCGACGCGGGTTGTGCGGTGCTGGTGGTCAGCGAAGAGCTGGACGAGCTGTTCGACATGTCCGACCGCTTGCACGTCATGGCCAAGGGCAAGTTGTCGCCCAGCCTGAACCGGGCCGATGCAACGGTCGAGCGCATTGGCGAGTGGATGTCCGGGTTGTGGGACCCGCCCCAGGGGGCAGGGCCGACCATGTTGAAGGAGGCAGCGCATGTTCAAGCTTGAAGCGCGCCCGCAACCGTCCCCGGTGTGGAGTTACGCGTCCCCGTTGCTGGCGCTGGTCATCACCGTGTGCATTGGTGTGTTGCTGTTCGTCGCGCTGGGCAAAGACCCGGTGCGCGGTTTGCAGGTGTTTTTCTGGGAGCCCATCAAAAGCGGCTACGCCCTCAGCGAGCTGATGGTCAAGGCCACGCCGCTGCTCATCATTGCGCTGGGCCTGGCCGTGTGCTTCCGCTCCAATGTGTGGAACATCGGTGCCGAAGGCCAGTTCGTGATGGGGGCGGTGGCCGCCGGTGGGGTGGCCTTGCTGGCTGATGCGAGCAGTGGCCCTTCCATCGTGGTGGTGGTCATGCTGGCGGGGGTGCTGGGTGGAATGGCCTGGGCGGCTGTGACGGCGCTGCTGCGTGACCGCTTCAACGCGAACGAAATCCTCGTGAGCCTGATGCTGGTGTACGTGGCCATCCAGTTCCTCAATTTCCTGGTGTACGGGCCATGGAAAGACCCGATGGGGTTCAATTTCCCCCAGACCAAGACGTTTGAGGCGGTCACCAAGATTCCCCGCCTGATGGAAGGCTCACGGGTCAACATCGGCCTGCTGCTGGCGCTGGCCGGTGTGGGCGCGCTGTGGGTGTACCTGTTCCGCACCTACAGCGGCTTTGCGCAGCAGGTGGGCGGGCTGGCGCCGGCCGCAGCGCTGTACGCAGGGTTCTCATCGCGCAAGGCGCTGTGGGTGGCACTGCTGACCAGTGGCGGCGCGGCCGGCCTGGCCGGTGCGCTGGAGGTGGCAGGGCCCATCGGCCAGCTGACGCCCTATGTCCCGGCAGGCTACGGGTTTGCGGCCATCATCGTGGCGTTTGTGGGCCGGCTGCATCCTGTGGGCATGGTGTTTTCCGCCATCCTGATGAGCATGTTCTACATCGGCGGCGAACTGGCGCAGTCACGCCTGGGGCTGCCCAAATCGATCACAGGGGTGTTCCAGGGGCTGTTGCTGTTCACGCTGCTGGCGTGCGACACGCTGATTGCCTACCGCCTCACCTGGAAACGCTGACACAGAAAGTTGCACCAAGATGGACGCATACGCACTCCTGATTGCCGCCACGCTGAATGCGGGCACTGTGCTGGCCATTGCTTCGCTGGGCCTGCTCATCAACGAAAAAGTCGGCATCGTCAACCTCGGGGCCGAGGGCATGATGCTCTGTGCTGCCCTGGCTGGCTTTGCCACGGTGGTGCACACCGGCAGCCACCTGCTCGGGTTTGCTGCCGGCATGGCGGCCGGTGCCCTGATGGCAGCCGTGTTCGGTGTGCTGGTGATCTGGCTCAACACCAACCAGTACGCCACCGGCCTGGCGCTCAGCCTGTTCGGCGGGGGGTTCTCGGCCTTTGCGGGCACCGGCTACGTACAGGCCCGGTTGCCCGAGCAGGCCACCTGGGCCATCCCCGTGCTGGCGGACATCCCTTTGCTGGGGCCGGCGCTGTTCAGGCATCACCCCATGGTTTACGTGGCGGTGGCCCTGACGGTGGGGCTGATCTGGTTCCTGTACCGCACACGCACCGGTCTGGTGCTTCGCAGTGTGGGTGAAAGCCCGGAATCGGCGCATGCGCTGGGGTATCCGGTGCGGCGCATCCGTCTGGTGGCGGTCATGGTCGGTGGTGCCCTGTGCGGCCTGGCGGGTGCCTATGTGTCCACGGTGTACACGCCGCTGTGGGTCGAGGGCATGATCGCCGGCAAAGGCTGGATTGCACTGGCCCTCACCACATTCGCCACCTGGCGTCCGGCACGCGTCTTGCTGGGTGCCTACCTGTTCGGTGGAGTCACCATGTTGCAGTTTCATTTTCAGGGCGCGGGGGTCAACATTCCGAGCCAGTTCCTGACCATGATGCCTTACGTGGCCACCGTTGTGGTGCTGGCGCTGATCTCGCGCAACCCTGCATGGATCCGTGTCAACATGCCCAGCAGCATCGGCAAGCCGTTTTATCCGGGCTCCTGAGGGGCAGCGGCCGGGCGGCTATCATCTTTCAGTTGTGTGTTTGTTTCGTTTGATTTGTCCACAGGAGTCTCCATGACCGACCAGCAAAAACGTTCTCTCATCAAAATGGCCGCCCTGTCGGCGCTGGCCTCCACCGCCCTCATCGGCTGTGGCAAAAAAGAGGAGCCCGCTCCTGCACCGGCGCCTGCGCCCGCTGCGGCGCCCGCACCCGCCAAGGCTGAACCCCTGAAAGTGGCGTTTGCCTACGTCGGCCCGGTGGGTGACGGTGGCTGGACCTTTGCCCACGACAACGGCCGCAAAGCCATTGAAAAAGAGTTTGGCGACAAAGTGGTCACCAGCTTTGTGGAAAGCGTGCCTGAAAGCGCCGACGCCGAGCGCGTGATCCGCGACATGGCCGCCCAAGGCAACAAAATGATTTTCGGCACCACCTTCGGCTACATGGAGCCCATGCTGAAGGTTGCTGCTGACAACCTCAACATCAAGTTTGAGCATGCCACCGGCTACAAAACAGCCCCCAACATGCGCACCTACGACAGCCGCACCTACGAAGGTGCGTACATGGCCGGCGTGATCGCCGGTGCCATGACCAAGAGCAACACGCTGGGTGTCGTCGGTTCCATCCCGATTCCCGAAGTGATCCGCAACATCAACAGCTTCACGCTGGGTGCACAGTCGGTCAACCCCAAAATCAAGACCAAGGTGGTCTGGGTGGGCGAGTGGTTCAACCCACCAAAGGAAACCGAAGCTGCCACCTCTCTGATCAACGGTGGTGCCGACGTGCTCTTCCAGAACACCGATTCGTCGGCCGTGCTGCAAACCGCTGGCAAGATGGGCAAGCGCGCCTTCGGTTGGGATTCCGACATGTCGGCCTATGACCCCAAGGCGCACCTGGGCTCGGCAGTCATCAACTGGGGCCCTTACTACGTGAAGGCCGTGGGTGACGCACTGAATGGGACCTGGAGCACCGGTTCCGTGTGGTGGGGTGTGAAAGAAGGTGCCATCGACATGGTGTCTGTTGCCGAAGACGTGCCCGCCGACATCAAGGCCAAGGTCGACACCATCCGGGCTGGTCTGAAGGACGGCAGCTTCGTGATCTGGAAGGGCCCGATCGTGGGTCAGGACGGCAAGGAAGTGCTGGCCAAAGACGCCGTGGCCGACGACAAGTTCCTGGGTGGCATCAAGTTCTACATCAAGGGTGTGGAAGGCAAGGTGCCCGGCGGCTAAACCCTATTCGTTTAGGTCAGGCGGCTGATGGCGATGTGCTGTCAGCCGTTTTTTTTTTACCTCAAGCAACGTATCCACAATTGGAATTTTTGACAGATCGTGCCCAAAATGAGATGAGACACTTCATACAAATACTTCAGCGATGATGATGCACCATTGGTCTATCGGAGCATGAAATGGGTGCGCAAAAGGACAACGCGTTGACTCAGGAGAGCTTTTTCACGTTCTTTCGGGAGTTGTGGGAACATGGATTGGATCCTTTTTGGGTCTGTGAGAATACCCCTGAGGGGTGGATAGTTGTGGACGCCAATCCTGCCGCCCGGCGCATTGATCCCAGGCAGATCAAGGGTGCGAAACTGGCGAATCTGGTGGCGCTGCTCGACGATTCGGCAAGTTTGCTATCGGGCTATGACTTGATTTTGTCGGAAAGGCGCACCGTTAGGTTTGAGCAAAAACCTGTCATCGAAGGATTACCCCGGTTGTTTGAAACCATGCTCGTACCCATTGCCGATGTCGATGGCAACATCACGCATGTATGGGGTATGTCGCGTGACCGCACGAAGTACTTGAATGCTTACAACGAGCTTCAAGCCGTCAACGCGAAGATGGATGAAATCATTCAGGCCAAAACCAAAGAGCTTGAAATTGCCAACCAGAAGCTATCCGAGTTGTCGCACACGGATGCGCTCACCGGTATTGCCAATCGCCGCCATATGGACGAGTTTCTGGCAGATGAGATCCGCAAGCTCTCGCGGCATAACCTTTCCATCGCCTTCATCCTGCTGGATATTGATCACTTCAAACGTTACAACGATAGCCTGGGACATCTGGCCGGCGATGAGGCTTTGCGCCGAGTGGCGGCTGTTCTTAACGCATCTGTCATGCGCAGTTCGGACCTGGTTGCCCGATATGGTGGAGAAGAGTTTGCGATCATCTTGCCAGGCGCCGCAGTTGAAGAGGCAATTAGCATTGTCTCCCGGGTCATGGAACTGCTTTCAAAAGCAGCGATCGTGCATCCGGATTCACCCACATCCTCGTATTTGACAGTCAGCGCAGGCATCGCTGTACAAAGCGCGGCCTACCTTAAAAGTCTGGACGATTTAATTCAACGAGCGGACACGGCCTTGTACATGTCCAAGCACACTGGCCGCAACCGCTTCACTGTGACCCCTCCATGACGTCATGACACAACACGCCAAGACAAGCGATGCTCCGTTGTTGCGCATGTTCAACCTGCGACGAGGTCTCGATGAGCCAGAGGCCATAGATGCCACGATCCGAGAAGGCGTAACCATCTTTGGTACCAATCTGTGGGTCTTGTTGCTGGCCATGTTGACGGCATCGATCGGATTGGATGTCAATTCGACAGCTGTCATCATCGGTGCGATGCTCATTTCGCCACTGATGGGTCCTATTGTCGGCGTGGGTTACGGGCTGGCGATTCGTGATCTGGCGCTGATACGAAGAGGCGCATTGACGTTGCTGTTGTTCACAGGCGTGAGCCTGCTGTCCTCAACGGTCTATTTCTCACTGAGTCCCCTGAGTGAGCCGGGTTCTGAACTGTTGGCGCGTACGAGTCCGACTTTGTGGGACGTTTTGATTGCCTTTTTTGGTGGGGCAGCAGGCATCATTGCGCTGACGCGCCGCAGTTTTTCCAATGTTCTGCCCGGCGTTGCCATTGCCACCGCCTTGATGCCGCCACTGTGTACCACGGGCTACTCCATTGCCAATGGTCAGTGGGCATGGGCTGTTGGGGCTTTTTACTTATTCACGATCAACAGCGTATTCATTGCTGTTGCAACGCTCGTGTTTGTGAAGCTGATCGGTTTGCCTGCAAGGGCAGACGTGGAAATCGGATCAAACGGCAAAACACGCTTGTTGACCGCATTCACAGTCATTGCGGTGGCGCTTCCAAGTGCCTGGCTGGCATGGGAGGGTGTACGTACCCAAGCCTACAAGCGGGAGTTGGGCGCGGCGATAGACGCCGTGGCACGGCTGACCGATGTTGTCATCCTCAAGCGTGATCTGCGGCTGGCCACGCGGCGAGTCGACCTGACGGTTGCCGGGGCGGGTGATGTCAAGGAGGTGGAGCGCCAAATGCTAGAAAGCATCGCTGTCAGCCCAACGCTGGCAGGCACAGTCGTCGCTGTTCGATCGGTCAGTGGGCCAAAGATTGATGTTGGATTGTTGCGCAGCACAGTACAAGACGATGTATCGCGCATGGTCAGCGAGAGGGAAGCTGCGCTGCGCGATCAGCTGATTTCGCAGCAGGCCAAGTTTGATGCGCAGATGAAGACCGTGGCGGCCGACGTGGCGCTCGTAGACGACGTCAAGCGGGTATGTGACGAGTTGTCCGTACTGTATCCGCGCGTGGTCAAGGCTGATTGCGGGCTGACAAGAAAAGAGTCATCGGATCAACTCCAGGCATTGATTGTTCTCACAGCCAAGCCTGCACTCGCATCAACCGACAAACAACGTATCGAACGATGGCTCCGGACACGATTGCCTGAAACGGAGATCACTGCTCACCATATCCTCACCGACACGCGTCGGTAAACATGTAACGCTGCCAGCTTCCGATGTGTACCAGTTGGATAGCACGTGGTCAGGGGCTTGTTTTCAATGGAGGTTTGTGAAGCCAGCTTTCAATCCTCGGCCACAACCACGGGAGACACACGAGCGCCAGGATCGCAGCTGTAAGGTTGAAAACGGTGTTCACCAACGCGACCTGTTGCACGGTGGTCAAATCAGATGCCAGAATCCTCGCGACGGCGGGTTGCAAGACAGATGCAAACAGCAGAACGCCAAAAACATTGAACACAGAATTGAGCAACGCCAGTTGCCGAGCCAGTTTGTCAAGCGCGCTGGCTGCCACCCAAGCCGTGGATGTTGTCCCTACGTTGGCACCCGCAACCATCCAAACAGCCGCGTCGGGTTCGAGCAACCCTTGTCCAACGGCCAGTATTGCTAATCCACTGACCACTGATGATGACTGCACCAAAACGGTCAAACCGGCTCCGAACAGCAAAGCTGTTGCCGGGTGGCTCAGGACCAGTTTCCATTGAGCAAGATCGATGTTTTGTGTGAGCGGCTGAAGGGAGGCTGAGATCAAGTCCAGAGCAAGGAAGATCACACCAAAATAAAACCCAGCTTTACCCCATGGGCGCCACGTTCTTGGGGCGAGCACTGACCACAGTCCTCCCAATGTGATGAAGACTGGTCCCAACCCTGAAACCTTCATTGCAACAAGCCAAGCTGTCAGCGTTGTACCCACGTTGGTACCGATCATGATGGTAAAGGCCGCTCGTTCGGTGAGGCTTTTTTTATGCGCCAGACTCACGGTCATGGATGTCACCGCAGAAGACGATTGAATGATGGCGGAAGCTGCGGCGCCTGTGAGCGCCGCCCTCACGTCCGAGCGTGTCAGCGTCTTCAAAATTTGCTTCAGACGATCGCCCCCTGAACGTGTCAGTTCATCTGCGAATGCGGACAAACCAAACAGAAAGAGCATGACCGAAGCCAGTACCGAGAAAACTGTGTTGATCCAATCCTGCATCACTTCATTTTCGTTGATCCGATCAACTATCCAGGCCCAAAATGGGCACCAACCCGGCATGCCACCGATGCGGTGTCTACCCTCCTGAATATTCAGTTCGTCTTATCTCATCAAGCCCATGTTGACACAACGCTACTCCTTGTTTATCGCCTGCTTAATGGCTGCGGATGCTGCTCTTGGACAAACCCCAACAGCTGAAGGTCTGACATTCAGTTTTGATGGAGGGGTGCAAGTCATCCAGCAAAAGCAAGCGTTCTGGGGGCTTGCACAAGCGTTTTCACCCGGTTCGGGCTACAAGTCGGATTACACGTGGACTGAGGTGTACGCCAAACCCGGTATCAGTTTCAAGAAAGACGCAGGTGAAGGCAGAGAGTTCTTTGGTGCGGCATCAGTTCTGGCTGCCCATACCGGCAGCACCGATTTGTTTCAACAGGGTTCGAACAACAAAGTGCTGTTGGAAGATGGCTATGTTGGCCTACGTCAAAAGCAATCTGACCATGCAAGCGGGTACTCATTCTCTGTGGGTGCCCAGCCTTACCGATTGGGACATGGCTTGCTGTTGGCCAACGCCGGTGGCAACGGTTTCGAAAACAGTGCACTCGTTTTCGCGCCACGCCGCTCTTGGGAGATGGCCGCATTGGCAAAACTCAACACACCGCAGTGGACGTTGGAGGCGTTTTACCTCGATGCTCATGAGCTCAAGTCAGGCGACACGAATACAAAACTGGCGGGTGCCAATGCGATTTGGACACCTGCACCCGGCCACCACTTGGGTCTCGCGCACTTCCGCGTGACCGATTCCACAGCACCTTACCCTAAGGCACCTGTACAGATCATCGAGAATGCTCGCGACGGACTGCAAACCACCGACCTGCATTGGCGCTACGAACCCACACAAGGCGCGATGGCAGGCTTTTCTGCCACGGGTGAACTTGCACTGCAAAGAAACCCCCGAATAGACATGCGGGCAAAGGGCCTCGGTGTTGAATTTGGTTACCGATTTACCTCCTTACCATTTGTGCCGCGCCTGAGCTACTCGGGGCGCTATTTCTCCGGAGATGATCCCGCCACGTCTGGGCGGTTGGAGAGGTTTGATGCGCTGTTCTACGATGGCGCGCCGCCAACTTGGTCATCTGGTGGCAGTGGTTCCTTTGCGTTCTACAACTCGAACCTGACTGTGCATCGCTTTCGGGTCGATCTGGTATTGAGTCCTCGCGACTACTTGAATGTTTCATTTTGGGATGTTCGCGCTGCAAAAGCCAACAGCCCAGTTCAGTACGGACAAGCTGCCCGTTTAAACATCACCGGTGGGCAAGTTGGGCTGGTCAGCGGCTTCCCTGTGCGTTCGCTCAGCAAAGAGGTGTATGTTGAATACACCCGAGTGCTGAACCAGAACTTGTTTGTCACAGCCGGGTTGGCTCTGGCATTGCCGCAGGAGGGAGTGCAGGCCCTTCTGCCCAACGGCAGTAAGCGCTGGGTGGGCGCGTTGGCCAACGTGGTTTACCGATTCTGAAGAATATTTCTTATGAAACCAGCCATAGTAGGCGGTGTCACTGTAATGTGTTTTCTGGGCTCGGTGCTTTTGATCGGCGGGCCCGTTCATGCTCAAACAGTTGTAACGGTGCCCGAACAACTTAGACCCAATACAGTGCTGTTGCCGCACGAACAGTCCGTTTGGGTTCGCGCGCGGGAGCTTGATGTGAACACTGCGGAGAGGCGTCTGAGTGTCGAGACGGTTGACGGGGTGGTCGAGCTGCAAGTCGACGACACTGTCAAACGATTGGACGATGTTTATGTCAATGATTTGCTGGATGTTCGATACGAGCATGCGTTGGCATTGAAAGTTCTGCCAGCATCTCCGGGCATTCGCGAACGCACCACAGCGTATTCCAGTGTTCGGGCTGGCGCTGACAGTAACCCAGTTGGGTCAGGCTACATCGCAGAAACCATAACGGCTGACGTAGTTCAAATAGACCGGGTGACTGGCTTGTTCCGAATCCGGGGTGCCAAGGGGAAGTTCGCGTGGATTCGTCTGCCAGATGCTCGTATGGCTGAAACAATACGCCTTGGTGATCAGCTTGAAATTCGATACCGGCTGGCCGTTGCCATCGAATTCAAGCTTGCGAGTGAAAAGCCTTGACTCGATTTTCGTGTGAGCGTCCAAGGTTGGGCGCCGTTTGGAGCCCTTTTTTAATTGTCAGAAGAAGTACTTTGCGGCGACGCTGAGTGTGCTTCTGTCTTTCTTGTCGTCGAAATCTTTCGAGATGCCGATGCCGCCGGCCCAATGGACGTTAAATTGTTTGTTCAAGGACAACTCCAGTCGCTGCCAACTCTGGCTCGACCTGTGCTCCCATGTTTGCCGCAAGTCACCCGTCACAGCCCAGCCGTCCTGCAAAATAAAGACAGGTATGAATCGCAGTTCAGTGTTACTGAATTTAGCCCGTTGGCTGTCGCCGCCAACTGAAGTCACCTGCTTGAGCGTTGCCGCTGTCAGGAAACCACGACTCCAAGGCTTGACAACCAAAGCACCTACGTTCAATTGGTGTTTGCCTGTGCCCAGTTCGTTTTTCGAAGCGGCATCCAGAACCGTTTCAAACGCCAGTCCGTAGGTCATGCCATTGGCACCTGGAATGATGTAGCGAGCGCGGGCAAAAAAATCGCCATTGCCCGAGACACTGAGACCCGGTACGCTCAGCTTGGAGGTCACCGGTAATTCAAAGTTAAGGCCCCATTGGTTGTTGAGCTTGTAGTCATACTTCAGCGTCCATATGTCAGTCTTTCCAGTGGGGCTCAGATTGACACGTTTGTAGATCACATCAAAGCGGCTGTCGATATCGGCGGGGTTTACGCCGCGCACTTCTTGGGCGTGAGTAAGAGGCGCTACACATGCTGCGACCGCAAAAGCCATTGAAATTTTCAATTTTGATAGTGTCATGATCAATTTCCTAGAGCGTCAGTGGTAGAAAAATTATTGAATAGCTTGGAGCAAAGGCAGCGCAGCTTTACCCTCGCGCATGGCTTCGCTGGGCAAGTAGGCCCGCAACGTGATGGCGTATGGCCCCTTGGGTGTAGGTAACCAGTTGCTTGTTTGAGATGGGGCTTCGTGTTGCAACAGTAGTGTGACGCTGCCATCTGCATTGCGTTGGAGGCCAGGTGTTCGGTCTCCGATGGAGTAGCGGTTGAGCGGATTGGCTGCAAAAAAGAGGCGGCCATCCGCTGTCTTTTCGTACATGGACAGCGACCAGAATGCCTTTGCTTCAATGGGTGGTACATGAAGTTGCCATGCTGTTCCGCCGTCGAGAGGCTTGCCGGTCGGGTCGGATTCCAAGTTCAGATAGACGGCTTCCGTCGAGGCCAGTGCGCTCAGGCCCCCAAATGCCACAGTGGCCCGCAGCATGTAGTCATCAGCAAATTGGCCTACCCGGGGGGACGGCACGCTCCAGCCATTGACCAGTTTTGCGCCATATTGCAGCCCCGTTTTGAGCTGTTCATGCAAGTTCGGCATACGGGCCTGCCAAGCGGCTTGTGTTGACTTGGGTAAACGCGCAAATGTCTGGGCATCGCCGCCCACACCCAAGTCGGCCCAGGCCAGGAGTTGCTTGCTGAGCTGGCTGTCAGGTGGATTCCTGGCCAGCATTTCGTTCACCACGGCCAAGAAATTCTCTGGGTCATTGGATGTGCGTGGCATCACCCATTGGGGAAGTGGCTTGGCGTTTGCAATCAATGGTTCGATGCGGATACCGTCCTGAATCCGATGAACGGTGGGGGCATCTTCGGCGCCATTGACCAAAAAGCGCCCAACCAATTGGACGTCATTTGTGGGGGACTTCAATACAGCCCCGGTTGGCAGCTTGCCTTTCCAGTTGGGGCCAACCAGAACCACATTCAGTGGGCCATTGCCCAGGTTTTGCCGCCCTTGAATGGAGAAGTTGTTGGTGTAGGCATCCAGAAAGGCCACTGACCAATACCGTTTGGCGTCCACCTTGGGCACCGTCACCCGTACGGGCGTGTTGTGCAAATCAAGCCAGGTGGCAGAGTACAGCGTGTCATTGTTGGGGGTGGTGACATCGCGCGCGGTATGGTCAATCAGTGTTCGGCGGTTAACAGGTGTGCCGTTGGGTGGACTGGGTGTCGGGTTCATCGGGTGAGCGGCCGCATTGAACCGGGCTCTGCCCATCTCATAAAGTGGAAAAAGGGTGATGAAGGCGTCATCAATTCGTTTTGCCAGTGCAGCGTCTGGCGCGGTACTTGTCGTGGATGTGGCAGTTTCGTTTGCAGGCTGTGCCCAACTGTTGAAAGAGGCTCCCAGCATGGCCAGGGTAGCCAGCGCAATCAGTGTTTTATTCATGGTGAGGATATTTGGGTTTGACAAAACTTCAGTTGTTGGTTCAGGCGATAGCCTGTACTGGAGGGGCGCGCCACGTACCCTCCCTGATTTCTTTGCGGGGCAAATAGGTGCGAAAGGTCAACCCAAAGGGCCCGGCTGGCACAGGCAGCCAATTCCGCGCAGCGTCTCCTGTGGGTGGCTC
>Ga0114938_1001978_pt1 | contig 13436 bp, 12 predicted proteins | sample AshMeaBigSpring_FD_88675 | JGI IMG/M metagenome (GOLD analysis project Ga0114938, IMG submission 88675) | Groundwater microbial communities from Big Spring, Nevada to study Microbial Dark Matter (Phase II) - Ash Meadows Big Spring | ecosystem: Environmental > Aquatic > Deep subsurface >...
CACTACCCGAATTGCTCATAACAGGAAACATAGCTCCCCCCATGCGTGCATCGCAAGCAGCAGCTGTAACCGAAAGCATGCGTGTAAATACATTGTTGCCTAGCTGTCCGTTGGCTAAAGTAAACGAGACACCATGTCCGTAGTTTCCTTTTATCGATTCCTCGGCAGCCGCTTTGTTTAGCTCACTCGCATCTTTTATAAATAAGATTTCTTCCAAAGGCGTTTCGAGCGCAAAATCGCAAACCGTACTAAATGACAACTCAACAGTTTGCGTATCCACACTGTTTGTCGTTTCATCCGACAAATGCAATAGCACCGCATCGTTAAGCTCCAAATGCGAAAAACGCGAATGTTCTTTTGAAAGCACTACAGTAGCTGTATCAGCACCAGCCTTAGCCACGACTTTCACATAGAGTTTTTCGGTAGTATCGGCATCCAGTTTAATTGCTATACTGTTAGAATCAATCAACTTTTTACCTTCAAGTACAGCACTTGGATTTATATCTTTTAGTACCTCGAGGCCATATTCCGACTTACCAATTAATGCACCCATAGCTATGGCAATAGGCAAGCCCGCCATTCCAGTACCCGGAATACCAACACCCATTGCATTTTTCAGCATGTTTGAACTGAGCGTCACCTCAATTTGATCAGGCATAGCAACCAATAATTCGCGCGCTTTAGCTACACCCAAAGCCACCGAAATTGGCTCAGTACAACCTATAGCTGGAGTAACTTCCTTTTTTAAAAGTTCTATTATTGACCTACGAAATTCCGTTTGAAGCATGTTTGTATTTATATACATTAATTTGATAATGCAAATGTACAATAATATCTGACATTATAAAACGCCATTATATATTATTTTAATATCACCATTCAAAATGTGATAAAATTAAAAAAGCACTAAAAAAGTGACAAGACAGTGAAGGAAAAGCGATGTAGAGCAAAAAGCATCAAAGTGAAAGAAACAAGAGCTTGAGTAGATGAAAAACAAAAAGCCCTAACTGATTAAAATCAATTAGGGCTTTCCTCTTTCCGTACCCAGAGCCGGGATCGAACCGGCATGGAAGTGAATCCACTGGTGTTTGAGACCAGCGCGTCTACCAATTCCGCCATCTGGGCATTAGCGGGTACAAAAGTAATAAATTTTTCTGAACCTGCAATAATGTAACAAGGATAATTGTACGAATATATTTAACTTAAGGTACAGCTCACTGATTTTCAACAAGCTGTACACTGAAATTTATTCTTCGGATGTTTGATTATTTTCCGTAGCCGACGCAATTTCGTTAGTCGAAGCAGCGTCTGGGTTCGACTGTGTAATTTTTTTAATCACAAAATCATTGCGTTTGCCAGCAAAAATATCGTAACAATTAAACCAACATTCGAGCGTACCATTCAATAGCGGCGTACGATTTGTTGCTTTCAAGCCAATTTTATCAATACATTCAATATGCGAACTAATTAACCAGCATTGAGAACCTTGAAACTTATGTTTAAACACAGTGCCTATGGTTGAATACAAACCAAGTATATCGTCAGAAGTAATACGTTCGCCGTAAGGTGGATTAGTCACCAACAAACAGCCCGCCGATGGTGCTTCAACATCTTTAATCGCTTTTGTTTCGACCGTAATATATTTCGTTAAGCCAGCACTTTTCACATTCTGCTCACTTATTCCAATAGCTCTGTTTGATATATCAGAACCATAAATTTTAAATTTAAACTCACGTTCGGCTGAATCATCTTGATAGATTTCATCAAAAAGATCTTGATCAAAATCGAGCCATTTCTCAAAACCAAACGACGAACGATACAAGCCAGGTGGAATATTTAACGCTATCAAAGCAGCTTCGATAAGCAAGGTCCCCGAACCGCACATCGGATCGATAAAGTCACTCTGACCATCCCAGCCAGCCATTAGCAACATACCAGCAGCAAGCGCTTCGTTAAGCGGCGCCTCGTTTTGCGAAATCCTGTACCCACGTTTGTGTAGCGAATCGCCCGAACTATCAAGCAAAACAGTACATTGCGTGCCAGCAATATGTATATGTATGGTCAAATTTGGATTATCAAGTTTTACCGAAGGGCGATCGCCAGTTTTTTCACGAAACCAATCAACAATCGCATCTTTAACGCGATACGATACAAATTTTGAATGTTTAAACTCTTCGGAATAAACTGTAGTTTCGATAGCAAAACTAGTTTTGAGCGACATAAAGTCGAGCCAATTGATCTTCTTAATCAAATCGTACACTTCATCAGCATTATTTGCTTTAAAAGCTGTGATTGTTTTAAGCACACGCGAAGCCGTACGCAAGTGCATATTCGCTTTGTACATCAGCGCTTTATCACCAGTGAAAGTTACAGCACGACGTTGAATTTCAACATTATTCGCACCCAAATTCACCAATTCAGTAGCCAAAACCTCCTCCAAACCCATAAAGGTTTTAGCCACCATTTCAAATTCCTTCTTCTCAAGTTCCATATTTTGATTTACCATTTAGTCATTTACTATTTCTTTCATCATCACATCACCGCATCATCACATCATCACATCATCACATCATTTCCGCTGCACCAGTTTTGTCCCTGGAGCTACATCTGCATCCACCCAAAGATTACCACCGATAACGGCACCATCACCAACAAATACCGTTCCCAAAATAGTTGAGTTTGAATAGATAACCACATCATTACCAATTCGAGGGTGACGTTGAATACCCTTTATTGGGTTTCCATTAGCATCGAGCGGAAAGCTTTTAGCACCAAGCGTAACACCTTGATACATTTTTACATTATTACCAATAATGGCTGTTTCGCCAATAACCACACCTGTTCCGTGATCGATGGTAAAATACTCACCAATGCTAGCACCTGGATGAATATCAATCCCCGTTTCGGAGTGTGCAATTTCAGTTATTATACGTGGAATAAGCGGAACATCCAACAACAACAACGCATTCGCAATTCGGTAATTTGTTACCGCTTTTAACCCAGGATAGCAAAAAATAATCTCGCCAAAACTTTTAGCTGCAGGGTCGCCATTAAAAGCAGCCACCACATCGGTATGTAATTTACGACGAATATCAGGAAGTTGCTCAATAAATGCAATTGCTTTTTCTTTGGATGCCTTTTCAATTTCAGGACAAGGAAGCTCTTCGGCTAATTTATCAAAAGACAAGCCTGCCTTTATTTGCGAATGAAGCAAAGACTGGAGTTTATCAATATTAACGCCAATATGATAAAGCATTGTTTTGGAGTTGACAGCAGCATTACCATAGTAACCCGGAAAAAGGATGGAGCGTATTAACTTCACTGTTTCATTCAACACATCTACCGATGGCATCGGAATTAAGTCGTTATGCTGATGACATACATCTTTAAACCCATCTAAATCAGACAACTTCTTAATCGTGTCGAGTAATTTCTTATTCATCTTTAAATAACCTTTTGTCGCTAAAAATCAATTATATATTTAAAAATTCAAACCGCTTATTAATTTCACGAATAGCACACTCCACCCTAGCCTGACCAACACCACTAACAATAGCATATGGCACAGCTGTTTTTTCAATTTCGCGCTTATACCACTCGTAGAAAAACATACGCTCATCGCCACCATGTTCACGCACTGGATCGTACACCCATGGCAAATCGGGGAAACACAGCAAATAAAAGTCAAAATAACCCGATGCAATATTATCATCAATAAAAGCTGGAACCTGCTGATAACAATAAGCCAACCACACTTTTGTGATAATCAATTCAGTATCAAAAAACACCACGGGAAATTCAGCACTATCATTTAAGTAAACAGCCTGCTCCTCAATTTGTTTATATGCTATTTCACAAACATCATCCTTCGTATAATCCCTATTGAGCTGCTCCACATAGGTACGTGCATATTCTTCAACAAAAGCGCCACCATAACGCACCGCCAATTCTTTCGATAACTCCGATTTCCCTGTGGATTCGGGACCTACAAGGGCAATTTTCAACATAAAGAACTGTGCTTGATTAATAGTGTAGATAGACTTTGATCTAACATTTTTGTGTATCTTTGACGCGTAATACCTGATAACATGCGCAAATTTACGACAATTATTCTGCTTTTCGGCATTTTTTATAGTCTATTGAGTAAAATACACGCTCAAAGCGCCGACTTTAAAGTACTTAAAAATATCAATTCGGTACACGAAACAGTGAGTGCTTCGAAATTCATATCAAAAACCACGGTTGCAACCACTCTACTTGTTCCCACTGCACTTGCTACAACGGCCCTTATTACTCACAACGACGATATGCTTAAAAAAGCACTTTACATAGGCGCCAGTTTCGGCGTGACAAGTATTTTTACATACTCACTAAAATATGCCGTAGACCGCAAACGGCCTTACGATGCCTACCCCGACGATATAATAGCATACAGCAGCGAGAACTCCGCCTCTTTTCCATCTGGGCATACGTCAATCGCATTTTCCACAGCCACTTCACTAAGTTTAGCCTACCCTAAGTGGTATGTCATAGCACCGTCGTATGTATGGGCTTGCTCAGTCGGCTATTCGCGAATGAATTTGGGCGTTCACTACCCATCGGATGTACTAGCTGGAGCAGTGCTAGGTGCAGGCAGTGCGTGGCTTACCTACGAGGCCAATAAATGGTTTTGGAAAAAGCACGAGAACAAAAAACTGCTCGCATTGCAAACTTATCTTTAAAAAAACTCTCAGAAATTCATTTTCAAAATACCTATTAATTGGTATTGTATAGGTGCTTTAAATTATTGATATTTGTAAAATATAATTTTCATACAAATGAAGCATAAGTTTACAGCTCGTTCGCGCATGTTCGACATTATTAGCGACGATGCTTCGCTCCTATCGTCGGTAAGTCGGTTTGGCATATCGCTCGGCCTGGGCGACAAAACAGTTCAAGAAGCGTGTACAGTCAACGACATTGACTGCAACACTTTTTTATCTGTAATTAATTTTCTTACCGAAGGAAATGTTGAACTGCAAGAGGAATTCAACGAGGTAAACCTTGAAACGGTTATTGGATTCCTTAAGAATGCACATTCGTATTTTATCAGCTACAAATTGCCATTAATTCGCGAAAAGCTAAACGATGCTGTACCTGTTGATGAACCGACAGACCCTTACAAAATAGTGCTTCTAAACTTTTTCGATGAATATGTGGATGAAGTAAAAAAACACATGGAGTACGAAGACAAAACAGTGTTCCCGTACGTTCTCAACCTACTGAAAGGCGAATTATCTACCGATTATAAAATACTTGATTTTGAAGACCATCATACCGATGTTGACTCAAAAATAGCAGAACTTAAAAATATTCTAATCAAATATCACCCATCCAATTCCGTTAATTACAAATTGAACGATGTGCTATTTGATTTACTCGGCTGCGAACGCGACTTAGCGATGCACAACATGGTAGAAGATCATTTCTTTGTACCTGCAGTCGAAGTTATTGAGCGAAAACTAAGCAAACTAACAAACTAATGTCCGACTCAATACTGAAAATTGCCGTTGCCGATCCATCAGCCATCATTCGAAGTGGCTTATCAGCTTTACTTAAACGAATACAAGGCTACCACATACACACTTTCGAGGTTAATTCGATCGAATTTTTGGCAAGCAACATACGCACTCACAAACCCGATTTAATTATTATCAACCCAACTTACTGGGGATATATCGACATTGAGAGTTTTAAATCTGAAAATCCAAGCTCGCAACTTCACTTTTTTGCTATGCTGACAGGGCTTACCGACGAAAAGATTACTGACCAATACAGCAAAACATTAAGCATATACGATGATGCAGAATCGATTAAAACAAAACTTGACGCTATTTTTGCTTTCTCAAAACCAGAGGAGAACGATGAATCGCAAGCTTTAAGCGCCCGCGAAAAAGAAATAATTGTAGGTGTAGTAAAAGGCTACACCAATAAAGAAATTGCAGTTAATTTATTTCTTTCGACACATACGGTCATTACACATAGACGCAACATCGCCCGCAAACTCGAAATACACTCTACTGCGGGGCTCACTATCTATGCCATTGTCAACAAATTAGTTGAACTGAGCGAGATATCACAAAAATAAAAGCCCTGTTCTAAAATTAGAACAGAGCTTCATTTGTTTTATTTCGCAGCTTCCTTATCTTTCGGCCACCAACACTTCATCGTTTCCAGCAACAGTTAAGTTAAGTACCACAAGGTATTTTCTATATTGCTCATCGCTTAATAACTGTTTCATGTTTGCTAAGTTAAAGTAAAGCGCTTTTTCGGCTTCAACTTCGCAGCCTTTATTTACAGCAACGTTTACTTTATCTTGAGTTAATCTAAACACATACTTTAATTGTCCTTGTTGTTCAACATCGGCATTTAAATATCGTACCAATGAGCGCAATGTCGATTCGTTGTTAAGTTTGCTGAACACTTTATAATCATTCAATTCTAATGCAAATGCATTTCCAACTACAGCTAGCATAAATAATGCTGATATCACAATCTTTTTCATAACCTTTTTTTCTTTTAATTTTTAACCACAATCTTGTTAACCTTAAGTTACTTCTTCTGCGGTAACTTGTCGCAAGAACAAATTGCGACTTTTTTTTTGATCTTTTAAAACAGGCCGATTATCTTTTGGCCATTAACACTTCTTCGTTTCCAGCAACCGTTAAGTTAAGTACCACGAGGTATTTTTTGTATTGCTCTTCGCTTAGTAAGTGTTTCATGTTTGCTAAGTTAAAGTAAAGTGCTTTTTCGGCTTCTATTTCGCAGCCTTTATTCACTGCATCGTTTACTTTATCTTGGGTAAGTTTAAATACGTACTTTAATTGTCCTTGTTGATCCACGTCGGCGTTTAAGTAGCGCACTAGTGAACGTAGTGTCGATTCGTTGTTTAATTTGCTGAATACTTTGTAGTCATTCAATTCCAATGCAAATGCATTTCCAAATACAGCTAGCACAAATAGTGCTGATAACACAATCTTTTTCATACTTTTTCTTTTTTATTTAACCACAATCTTATTAACTCAAAGTTACTTCTTCTGCGGTAACTTGTCTTAAGAACTTTCGTTCTGTTTGACATTGCAAAAATACATGTTATAAAACATATAAATAGCATCTTATGGCCGATAAAATCTATTTATATGTAATATTTAACAAATTGAAATTTGGTATTATGTATCTAATTGGCTAATAAACAGTGTAATGGGTATGTTTTTGCAGATGTTACAAATATGTTACAAAATGAGCTTGTAATTGAAATGAAATTGCTTTTAAATATGTTTTATAGCATAAAAAGGTAAAGTTTAGATGGTGTTTGTGCTTTTTTAGGTTGAACAATACTTTCATGAATTAGCATAAGGCTAGTGTACTTACTACTTTAGCTTATTACATTACTTTTCTGTGTTCTATCTATCAATAAGGTGGATCCATACTTGGTTTTAGTTCCAGTATTATATCATAGTGATTTTATACAAAGATAAGATTTACATAAAACATAGTTAACACATATTTAAGTAGGTATACTTTATATATGCTTTAGATATGTATTATATATGTATTATCTATGTATTATGATAAAATCAAACTACTATTAAAATAGGAGTTATCATATGCAAGTACTAACTAAACGCCCCATAAAGTGGCACACGAAGTTGCTACTTTATGGGGCGATTTGATGCCTGATTTTATCTGAAAAATCAACCATGTTCGTTTTTGGGATATTATCTTCTAGCTTTTGTTAACCAACTTGGCAAATGGCCTAGTCTTAATTCGAGTTGAGCTTCGTACAATGATTCAGGAGTCGTTGATCCGTTAATGTCGTGTGCATGTTTTAACTGCTTGTGATTCAGTGTGATGTTTTTTGCTTTAAATCCGGAAATAATGGGCATGGGTATTTTAAGCCAGATGTTGTTGCTGTCCCAAAATTCGTAATTGGAGTAAACATCGGTATTGGTAGCCGTGTAATTCCATAGAATGAGATTTTGAAGATGGTTAGGTAGGCAGTGAATGGCACCACCGTAGCGTGAATATACAAATCCTCCTGTTTGATTGTCGATAAGGGTGTTGCGTGGTTGTGTTGCGTGAGACTCGAAACTAGTTGTGGCTGCACTTGTACAGCTCTGATTCAGAATGTCTTGAGCAGCTCCATGGTGTCGATGTCGAATATTTGGAGGAGCTGATTAGTGAGCAGAATGTAAACAATAAACCGTATTATAGTATGCTCATTGTTGAGGATAATGATGATCTACGTGAAATGTTGAAATCTGTATTTCAGCCCATTTATAATGTTTTTACAGCTTCCGATGGGCAGGAAGGATTTGAGTTGGCCCTCGAACATCAACCTCACATTATACTAAGTGATGTGATGATGCCTCGAATGTCAGGAACAGAGTTGTGTTCCAAAATAAAGAATAATTTTACAGTTTGTCATATTCCTGTCGTGTTACTAACTGCTCAAACAGCTATCGAATACAATATCGAAGGGTTGAGGCTAGGGGCTGATGATTATATAAGTAAGCCCTTTAATGTGAAGGCTTTGGTAGCGCGATGTAATAATTTAGTTAATAATAGACGATTGTTGCAAGAAAGGTACAGCAAACAAACAGATGTAGCTCCTAGGCAAGTAGCAACCAATGATTTAGACAGGGAATTCTTGGAGAAAGCGGAGTCAGTAATCGAAAAGTATTTAAATAGTAGTGAGTTTGATGTGCCATTGTTTGCTAGTGAATTGGCTATGGGGCGTACAAAACTATTTAGTAAGATTAAGGGGATTACAGGACAGACTCCAAATGATTTCATATTGACAGTAAAGCTCAAAAAGGCTGCTTTTCTGTTGTCGAATCACCCGGAATATAATATTTCTGATATTACTTACATGATTGGCTTTAGTTCTCCAAAATACTTCGCTAAATGTTTTAAAGAACAATTCTCAATATCCCCTTCTCAATATCGTAAAAGTCAGGCAGTAGAAAGTGACGAAAGTATCACACAAGAATGAAAATGGGCTGTATTCTACAATTGAATACAGCCCATTTTATATTTTAACAGAAGTCAATTTATCTTTCGGCTACAAGTACTTCTTCGTTTCCGGCAACTGTTAAGTTAAGGACTACGAGGTATTTTTTGTATTGCTCCTCACTTAGTAAGTGTTTCATGTTTGCTAAGTTAAAGTAAAGTGCTTTTTCGGCTTCTATTTCGCAGCCTTTGTTTACTGCATCGTTTACTTTATCTTGGGTAAGTCTAAATACGTACTTTAATTGTCCTTGTTGATCCACGTCGGCGTTTAAGTAGCGCACTAGTGAACGTAATGTCGATTCGTTGTTTAATTTGCTGAATACTTTGTAATCATTCAATTCCAATGCAAATGCATTTCCAAATACAGCTAGCACAAATAATGCTGATAACACAATCTTTTTCATAACCTTTTTTTCTTTTAATTTTTAACCACAATCTTATTAACTCTGAAGTTACTTCTTCTGCGGTAACTTTGTCTTAAAAACTTTCGTTCTGTTTGACAATGCAAAAATACATGCTATAAAACATATATTTCGCATGTTTTTGAAATAAAATGATGGGCCATGATAATATTTAACATTCAAAGCCAGAGCATCAAACACATAAACACTTAACTATCAATCGCTTTAATACAACTATAAACATATTACATTTGTGTTACAAAATAATTATTTAACGGCGATAAAATTAATTTTTCTATGTTATTAAACATATTTTCTACCTGTTTCGGGGGATTCGCACCACAAACGAGCACTAAATGGCAATTAAAAAACAACTGTTACAGGGTAAAATTAAAAAACAAAGGCCGCTTTGGAATCCCAAAACGGCCTTAAATTATCGGTATATTGATTATGCTATTCTTTCATATCAACTTTCGAATCAGTTTTAGCATCCGAAGCAATTTCAACCACTTCTTTCTCGTTCGCACCTTTCAAATAACTTGGAAGGTTTAAACCAGCCATGTTAAACAGATCGTTAAGTGGCGGTACAGTTTTCATCATACCCGACACAAAGTTTGCGGTGGTACTGTTGCCATTATCGGCATTATTACCCGAATCCCAAACCGTAATTTTGTCAATCTTAATGTTCTTAACGGCTTCAACCTGTGTTTTAACCAGTTCAGGAAGCTTTTCAATCAACAATAACTGGAATGCTTTGGTTGGATCACCACCAGCTGCGTTAACCACTTCTTTGTAACCTTCGGCTTGCTTAGTTAGTATTTCGAAGAGACCTTTCGCTTCGGCTTCCATTTTAGCAAAAATAGCATCGGCTTCCCCTTTGGCTTGCTCACGGGTTTGTTCGGCTATTGCTTGTGCTTCGATGATAGCTCGTTGTTTGGCTATTTCGGCAGGCACCACAATGTTTGCATTTTGGGTTGAACGCTCACGTTCGGCACGAGCATTTTCGGCAGCTTGCTCTGCGTGGTAAGCTTCTTCGAGCGCTTTCGCTTGTTGAACTTTTTCCGAGGCCATAGCCACTTTAAGTGCTTCAGCCTCTTTTTCGCGACGTAAAGCATCAGACTGAGCAATGGATATTTTAGCCTCATTTTCACCTTTAATAGCTAGCGCATTGGCTTCTGAGGTCTTGATACGCGTATCTCTTTCGGCTTCGGCTTTACCAATCGACTCGTCCTTAGCAGCTGAGGCGATGCTAACTTCACGATCTTTTTGAGTAATGGCAATTTTTACATCACGGTCGCGATGCGTTTCAGCAATTTGTGTATCTTTTTCTCTATCGGCCATTGCCTTACCCGTTTCGCCAATCTTCTCTTGTTCGGCTACGCTGATTTTTGCTTCGTTTATTGCTTTTGCCGCTGCTTCTTTACCGAGTGCTTCAATGTAGCCCGATTCGTCTTTGATGTCGGTTACGTTTACATTGATTAGCTTCAAGCCAATTTTCTTTAATTCGCTATCAACGTTTTTAGATATGTTATCCAAAAATTTATCGCGATCTGAGTTTATCTCTTCGATAGTCATGGTAGCAATCACCAAACGTAATTGTCCGAATAGAATATCTTTTGCAAGATCCTGAATGTTTTCGGAGTTTAAGCCCAACAAACGTTCGGCAGCGGTATTCATATTCTCCGATTCGGTAGAGATAGCAATTGTAAACCGACAAGGTACATCTACGCGTATGTTTTGTCGGCTCAAGGCGTTGGTAAGATTAGCCTCAATCGACAATGGTTTGAGGTCGAGAAACGCGTAATCCTGAATTACGGGCCAAATAAAGGCGCCGCCACCGTGAATACATTTGGCCGAGGTACCACCAGTACGACCATAAACAACGAGGATTTTATCGGATGGACAACGTTTGTAACGCGATACCAAAGCCGAAATAGTGACAAAAATAACTACTGCCGCAGCAATAATAAGGTAAATTGGTGCAATCATTTTTTTAAGGAGTTAATTAAATTTTTTCTACAATAAGAATATCATTATTTTCGATACGTATAATTTTAACAAGTGAGCCAGATGGAATAGAATCTCCTTCGGTCATAGCAGCCAATTCGTGCACAGAACCATTTACACTAACAAGTATTTTACCAGCACCACCTTTTTGGGCTGGAATAGTTAAATACACATCAGCTGTCTTATTCAGCGTGTTTACGAGTTTAAACGATGCATCGTCGGCTAGTTTTAATAATTGTTTGATAATAAAAAAGAACATATACACAAACAACACTCCCACCACCAACGAAACGACAATAAGTAAAGCCTGATTGGGTATAGAGCCATAAAGCGAGACGCCAGCCCAGCCAAATCCTAATAAGAAATTGATTAAATTACGAAACGAGAAAAGTTGAAAAGGAGTATCTGTGCCATCGAAATCGCCATCAAAATCAGCAGAAGTGCCATCGGACGCATCAGCACCCATAAAAGTCATCACTGTTTGAATAGCAAAAATAACACTAGCCGGAATGGCAACAAACCAATAGGCTTTGAGTAAGGGTTCAAGACCCGAAAGAAATTCCATACGATAAGCAATTAATGGTTAAACAAAAATTCATTTATGCAAAGATTGCAAATAATTTTGAAATATACTATACATTAAAGCTGAATTAAAGCATTTTTATTCATTGGTATCTGCTAAAAATTATTCAAACGAACCAGAACTCACTTCAACTCTTAAACGATATTGAGAATACTCATTAATAGCCGATGCACAAAAGTACCCACTTACTATACGATTACAATCCAATTGCAGTGGAAAATTAGAAATCCGACTAGCATGATCTTGCAAAAGCTTGTGAGGTTTGGCTGCATAGTCGATATACATTTGCCCCACCGAAGTTGAGACCACAAAACGATCGTAAAATGCACGTGCGAGCATTCCCATTGTCATTCGCAGGTTAATTTCCACACTTGGGTGAAGTTTTGTAACACCCATATCATTATACAAAAACATATCTACCCCAACAACACCTGCATAGTGAGGCGCAATTTGTTTAGCTACAAAAGAACAAGTCAGCAGTTGTATCTCTTGTAAATCCTCCAAAGAAATGCCTAACGAATGAATTTTCAATACAATCTGCTCGTTGCTCAACAGCGCATTTCCACGGTAAATCCCGTTATCAGTCTCGAAAAGCGAATAACCCACAAAGCGAACATCGCCATTTTGACAATCGAAAAGCAATGCAAAATCCTGTAGGTTAGCATACACTTTCTCGGCAATTAACGAGCCTTGGTTCGAAAGAATATTTGTGGCCCAGCCCGATTTGCTTTTGTCGAGAACTTGAGTCACCCAGCAAATACCCTTGCCACTACCTGAATAAGGAGCTTTGAGTATTGCTTCAGGGCATTGTACCACAAACTTTTCAAGTGCTTCAAACGTAAAAATCTCAGAAGCTTCATCAGGAAACAAGTCCTTGTTCCGCACATTTTGTTTCAAGTAATTGTGAAGTAAAATGGCCTGTCGTCGGTGCGAAAGTTCGTACACGTTCTGTAGGTCGGTATCGCTAGGTAGATCGACTGCTGGGAGACCAAGCTGCGAAAGTCGTTTGCGAATAGCTTTATCCCAGCCCCATGGAGCTGCGTGTAACAAAGATTTTTCAGCCAGCGAAATGTCGGTTACAATAGAAGCGATCTGAGGAAACTTAGCCTGCTGTTCGCTTACCCACTGCTTTGATGCATCATCAACAAGTACAATTGACCCTTCGCCACAATACCATAGAGGTACTACCGATAGGTCGGCCGCCAATTTTTGCGCTGAGAGTGGCGCATTGAAATTAGCATCGGCATTGGCCAAGGCTAAGTCGTGCTCGGGATTAAAAATATGAACTTTTCGCAACATCATGCAAAGTTAGCTATATTTTCTTGTATTGTTGCGACTGATTTACTCCTTACTTCTACCATTCATATTTAGCACTTTCAACAAAATATTGTAAG
>Ga0114938_1001979_pt1 | contig 13429 bp, 13 predicted proteins | sample AshMeaBigSpring_FD_88675 | JGI IMG/M metagenome (GOLD analysis project Ga0114938, IMG submission 88675) | Groundwater microbial communities from Big Spring, Nevada to study Microbial Dark Matter (Phase II) - Ash Meadows Big Spring | ecosystem: Environmental > Aquatic > Deep subsurface >...
AAATATGCGAGGGAAAAAACTCATATTTATCACGATTCATCGTCGCGAAAATTGCGAAGTGAAAGAACGATTCATGGCGATATACTACGGGATCAAGAAACTCATAAAAGAGGGATATCCTGTATGTTTTCTTGGTTTAAATGCCTCAGAGTCAGCGATAGATAGATATGAGCTTCGCAGGGATATAGAGGACTTGAAGTTTGAACATCCTGAGAACTTTGCATACGGACCAGCACTCGCCCATCATCATGAAGTGATGGATATGATAACGCATGCAGGATGTGTGATGACAGACTCTGGAAGTATGCAAGAAGAGGCAAATATCGTCGGTGTTCCGTGTGTGACTGTACGATTCGGAAGTGACCGAAGTGAGACACTCCTCGCTGGAGCAAATGTCCTCGCCCCTCCTGTCAATGCTCGTCTCATCACAGAGATAACTCGATGAGCATACGATAACGCAAATATGCGAAAATGAAACCTCTACGGGGAAAATGTATCCGAAAAAATCGTCGATGGAGTCAAGAAACTTCTCGAAAAAGAAGGAAAACTCTTCCGACTCGATCATGAGAGGCTCGGAGTGGAAAAGTACTTTAACTGGGAGATATAAAAAATATCTCCGACTAATCGGAGATATTTTTTATAAGGTGCTAATATCAATTTGCTATCTCATATTCAGCAAGAGATTGAATATGATACCATGGTTTACTATATGTATACGCAAGAATACTTCCTTTTTTTGGTAGCTCATTGAATAAATCAACTTCAACATGCGTACCATGATATGCAAGCGAGTTATAAAAATCTCGCGAAACCATATACCATCCGCAATTTGTAAGATATTTATACATGTCCGGAGATGTTGGCTTTTCGATAAATTCTTCGACTTTATTTCCATGAATCGTCACATTTCAGAACTTCTCCAAATTTGTACGAATATACTTCAGAATAAAAGTCCAGTCTGCATGATTTGTTTTGTGATATTCAAGAAAATCGAGAATATCTAAATCTGGAATATATGTATCACCATTTGTAATAAGGAGGTATTCTGCATCAGTTACAGATTCATATCCAGTACGAATAGCTGTTCCTGTTTTTTCCGTGCTTTCTATCTCTCTATAATCTATATCCATATATGGAAATAGTGAGGCAATGTTTGTTTGATAAAGTTCTGTTTGATTTCTCGCAATAACAAGAGTTACTCGACGGATTCCTGCCTGACTCATGATGCGGATTTGATGAAAAAGAACTGGTTTTTTATCTATATCAAGAAGGCACTTTGGTATATCAAAAGGATATTCTCCATGATCCCACTTTTCATCATGAGCAATGATAATTGCATGAATACGATTATTTTCTGACATATGTTCTTTGAGAAATGACTCAATAATCTGACTTCGATTTTTTCATACACCATTTTCCACAAGAGTATCGAGTGATGCGAGGAGAGAATCTTCGAGTGTAATAGCAACTTTTTCCTTCATATGAGAAATATTATTTCTAAACTAGTATAAGTATAACGTATTTTGAAGCAAAAATCAAATTTATCATACTTTCTTCATACATTTTATAAAAACTAATTGATTTTTGTAAAGTACTAACTATACTACTTTTATCTTACTTTTCAGAAAACAAAGGAAAGGAGAAATTTCTATTCTTTTAAATTTTATTCCTATGGCTACAGTCGTCTCACAAGGAGTTTATTCACTCGGAGATAATTCTCTCCCTATAACAATTGAGCAAAAAAACTGGGTAAACCATATTACTGGCGCTTTTTCACAAATCATATGGGAAAAATCATGAAAGTCACTTTCAGACATCATCGACGCGCTCTATGGAGAACTGCCTAAAATAAATGGACTCTCTTTATCAAAACCAGATGATAACGGAAATATAACTGTAAATATTGGAGATGACACTCGTCTAGCTCTCGCTCTTGGTATCACAAATACCCGAGCAAATAAAATCCTATTATTTGGAAGAAAAGAATGAGAAAAAAGCTTTGATGCAAGTGGGAATAAAAACCCAAATCTCGACCTCGTTGTTGCTGCAAAAGCATTTCTCTCAAAAGGAAGTACAGGGTTTAAGGCTGGAAATATGTACCTGAATCAAGTAGTGGACTGAATTCAGTTTACATGAAATTTTGCCTATGAGCAAACTGACGAAACAGATGATAAAAAGCACGTTATTATGCCCGTATTTGCCGGAGTAACTGATACCAGCATACAAATTCCAGCTGATAAAAAAATCCAAACTGTATCAGCTCAAGAATTTGCAAATATGACTCCCGAAGATCTCACAGCAAAAGCAGAAGCATACAGACAATATATAGCCAAAACCCTTGCAAAATAAAATACCTGTTAGTAGACTTTCAAAAAAATACCTCTAATTAGAGGTATTTTTTATGAGTTTCTGAAAATGATAGACTGCATCCCATATTCGTCTCGCACGGATACGAGGTTGTGTAATGAGACGATAGAGCCATTCGAGTCCGAGCTTCTGAAATATCTTCGGGGCTCGTTTCTGGAGTCCAAGAAGAAAATCTATAGAAGCACCAACTCAGAGTCAGACAACTTTTTGCTCCTCTTTGAGATAAGAAAATACTTCTATAAGTCGTTTTTCCTGATTTTTCATTCCGATACATGAAAATACAAAATCAATTCCCTCTTTCTGAATCATTTGTGCCATATCTTCTGGAGATACCTCGCCATCAAAAACAACAAAAACGGTAATTCCAGGATATTTTTCTTCGAGAATATGTTTGAGATTTTTCTGTACTTCTGCCTTTCTTCGTTCGAGTTCATTTTTTGGAACAGTATTCTTGCGGTCGATTACGAGGATTTTCTTTGGTGTGTTTTTTCATCATTCGAGAACATCCCTCGTAAGGTCACTTCACTTTATGAGTTCACCATAGTTATCCCGAATAAATTTTTTACAAAAAAAAGTACGAAGTGCAGAAGTGAAAAATGACTTCCCTTCTCACATCATATATCCTACATAGAGTCCATTGGCATCAGGAACATTGTATGTGGCTTGACCCAGAATATCCATAAATTCACTGTCACGAGACGCTCGAACAAAAATCTCTGGATTTGGCGTAAAAACAAGGGTTTTCTTTTCTGGATTCTGGATTTTTGTAATGAAATCAGAATATTTCCCATTATAGAGAGGGATGTCGAAGAGAGTGGTAGATTTTTTAGACATAGATATACTTTTTTAGGTTTTCAGTAAAGCTCACGAGGGAAAAATCACCTGCTCGCTTTCGACAATCATCTTTCATAGCATTCCATTCTTCTATTCAGGTATTTTCGATGACTTGTTTCAGTTGGATAATTCATCTCTCCTCATCGGGAATATCTATGAGTTTTCCTGTTTTTCCTGGGGTAATCGTCTCAAGAAGCCCCCCTTCTTTCACTCCAATCACTGGGACAGAGCATGACATAGACTCGACGGGCGTCATGCCAAAATCCTCATCCACAGGGATGTAAATATTTGCAATCGCTCACGAGACAAGTGCAATAAATTCATCATCTCTCGGTGCAGGAAGTGGAAAGATATTTTTATATCATTGAGAGAGAGCAAGAATTTTCTCTTTTTCTGGATCATTCATCCCATAAGTAAAGACGAGATTTTTCTCTGGCATATCCCGAAAAGCTCGCACAACCAAATCCACTCGCTTTGGCGGAGAAAGCCGAGAACAAGAAAGATAATAGGAACTTGGGAGATTTTTTCACTGAAGAAGAGAAATATCCGTGGGAATAAATCTCCCAGTATCTGTTGGAGGATAGAGAATCGTGGACTCCTTTTTACAAAAATGCAGAAGTCTATCGTGGGTATTTTTTGAATTCGTAAAGATACTATCAAATCGGTCAAGAGCCTCTATATATTTCTTTGCCTGGAAATCAAAAACCTTCTCTATGAGAGGACGGATAAATACTGGAAATTTTGCCACATAGCGTTCTCTAAAATCAAACAGATAACGAGGTGGCGTATGGCAATAGTAATATACTTTGGCATCTGAACGAACATGTCGGAGGGCATCGAGACAATTTCCCGAAAATATGATTATGTCATACTCAGAGAGGATTTTTGCCTTCCTCTGAAATCTCTCTATCAGCGTCAAGTGTCGTATGCCCTTTGCAAATACTGGTTTCCCGAGTGATATCATCTTCCCTGTAAAACCGAGTTCTCGAGGGTCGAAACTTCACTCTGAAAAAAATCCAGAAATCAAGTCAGCATCGAGTGACTTTGCCATGAGTGTCACGAGTCTCTCCCCTCCCCCACGATAGAGAAATGCATCATGGAGAATAGCGATTTTTTGTTTTTTTGTATCTGGAGTTTGCATGCCGAAAGTATAGATTTTTCTCTCATGAAATCAATGAAAATATATGAAAAATTCGAGAAAGTATGATATCTCTCGTGAGAGAAAAAAGAAAACTGGAAAAATGGGGGGAAAAAGATAGAATCAGCAACATGATTAAAATAAAAATTGAACAAATTCAGGAACTATGGAATAACCTTCACTTCGAAGATAGAAGCTCTGATTTTCTTTCTTATAAATACTTCACTCAATATTTTAGCAGTATTGAAAAGATTACAGAGGAAAATTTTATAATCTGAAGTAATTTCTGTTATGGCTGGATGCCCAGAATGTTGACTCTAAAAAATTTCTCTAACCTACCGAGAATTATTGAAATTTTAAATAAAGCAAAAAATCAAGACTCTTTAATGAATATAGATGAGTTAAATCTTCTAAAAACTTCGATAAATAATTCGATTGTTTGATCATCAAAATTACTTCATTTTATTAATCCTAACATATACCCAATATGGGATAGTCGTGTGGGAAGCTACTTCTGAATTACATGAGAAAATAAAATAAATAATAGTAAAATATACCTAGAGTATACTGATGTGATAATAAAATTTTGTGAAGATTATTGAAGTTTTTTAGATGAGGCAAGGAAAACATTATGAAATAAAATGGGTTACGGAATATCAAGGGTTCGTGCAATAGAATTTATCCTTTTCCAAGCAGGAAATACGAAAAATGCAAAATAAAAAAACCGCCATTATCTGTGACTGGCTCATCGACTTCTGATGAGCTGAGCTCGTCATATCACACCTCCTCGAGGTATATCCTAAGGCGGATATATTTACGAGTGTGTGTTTTATGGAGCATCCGATGCTCGATGGACGAAGAGTTTATACGAGCTGGATTCAAAAAATCCCATTTTTGAATCGAAAACATAAACTCGCGGGAATACTCAGACCGTGGGCATTTCGCTCTTTTGATCTCTCGAAATACGATATCATCATCTCATCGAGTTCTGCCGAGGCAAAAAATGCTGGATTCTCAAAGAGAAAACCATGAGCAAAGCACTTTTGTTACTGCCATACACCCACTCGCTACTATTGGAGCCATGCGAAGGAATATGAGGATATGATGGAATTTGGATTCTGGAATCCCTTCGTAAAATCTATATTTCGTCTCGTGAAGTGATGGATGCAAAAAGTAGACTATGAGGCTGCACAAAAAGTAGACTTTTTTATCGCAAATTCAGAGACAACCGCTACGAGAATAAAAAAATACTATCATCGAGATGCGGAAGTCATCTATCCATGAATCGATGAAAATGCATTTCGTTTATCTGAAATAAAAGGAGACTTTTATCTGGGAGTCTCTCGTTGTATCCCCTACAAGAAGCTCGACCTCCTCGTCGAAGCATTTAACCAAAATAAAAAAAATCTCATTCTCTGCACCAATACAGATAATCTCCTACACCATGAACTCGTCGGAAAGTCATGAGCAAATATTACCTGGATTTTCGCACCATCTCTGGAAGAAAAAACAAAACTCTATAGAGAAGCAAGGGCTTTTCTTTTTCCTCCAGAAGAAGACTTCGGGCTCGTACCAGTCGAGGCAATGATGAGTGGAACTCCTATAATCGCCTATGGAAAATGAGGTGGAACAGAGTCAGTCAGAGAATGAGAAACGGGGATATTTTTCACTCCACAAACTCCGGAAGCGCTCAATGAGGCAATAGAAAAATTCGAGAAAATGGAATGGAATAGTGAGAAAATACGAACGCGAGGGATGGAGTTTTCGAAAGAACGGTTTCAGGAAAAGATATATCATTTTATAAAAAAATACTACAAATTGTAGTATTTTTTTATAAATCAGCGCAAAAGTATGCTAGATGTATTCTTTGGAGCATCCTGGTACAGATTATCAATAATTTTATCTGGGTCTAGTCATTCTGATATTAGCTGTTCCCGCATAAGTTTTACTAAAAATGAGGTAAATTGTGGAGAAAATTCAGGATGAAATTGAGTACCATAAGCATTATCCCCAACTTGAATTGTCTCAATAATATCAGAATGAGACCGTATTATCCCACTAACAGCCTCTCAGCTATCATATACAGCCTGTTTATGAGACCAAATTGAATAAAAAGAATTTCCCACTTCATCCTTTATAAAATCTGAACCGATTCTTCTAGAGGGCATATATTTTACAGTTCATCAGAAAGCTGTCGCGAGTATCTGATGTCAAAAACATATTCAGAACAAAGGCTTTCATTTATTTACTTCAGCATGTACAAATTTTACAAGCCTATCAATCCACTCATACTTTTCTTTATCAGTGACCATTGAGGGAGATCAGCCGAGTATATAGGCATCAGCACTATAACTTGGAGGAATTCCATCCATAGCACGAATGACTTCAATTTGTACCTTCCGAGAAAGTCAATCTATTCATATTGCATCGATAAATACTTGCTCCTCAGTTTTTAAAGCAGAAGATCTTTCTTGATCATTAAAACCAAACTCCGGATTTTCCACTAAAGAAGCAAATCATCACTCTGGTACAGATGAAATTATAGCAAGTTTTTGAATCATATTTTCTATGATATTAAGTATAATTAATTATTTGTCAAAAAATTCCAAGACTTGAACCTTTCAGTATCTTTCAAGTGATCAGATACAAATCGGAAAGATACCCCTTTCATTTCACGATTTTATTGAGTTTTTTAAGTATGCATTTATTGTTTCATGCTCAACATCATAAGTCATATATCGCCAAGGTGTAGCAACAGAATTTGTTAAAAGAATACTAGAGATTGCTGGATATGTTGCGCCCGTCCAACGAGCATTTACTTCGGTAGCATATACTTCTCCTAAATCACTTACCATAAAATCAATTCCTCAAAATCATGTGTAACCGAGACTTGAAATATAATTGATAATCATCTCTGACTGAAAGAGGATTTCTTTTATAGCTTCGGGATGCGTATGAAGGAAAGTACTCGGAGATATATTACCAAGATAATGTTGTCAATCTTCCAGAATTTGGTCGGTAAGTCAAAATATATAACCATTTTTTGTAGAAGGATCAATAACGAATTGAATACTTGGAGAACCAATCTTTTGAATAACTTTCTCAATAATGATTTCTTGTCATCAGTACTGGTCAAGAATTTCATTAAGAGTGTTTTTCTTGTTACTCCAGAAACCATAACCAGAAACACCCAAAGGGGACTTAAAAAAATATTCCTCTGACATATTATAGTATTCTTCAATAATCTTCAAGTCACTCGAACTAGTACCAGAAACGAATGGAAGCCCCTCTTGAATGAGAAATTTCTTAAGTAAGAGCTTATTATTTGCTCTCATATTTATATCAGATGAGATATGACACTGTAATCAAAGTTCTTTTGCAAGAGTTTCTACATTACTATCAACAAAAAGGGAGAGAAGTTTTTTAAAATTCTTTGTACGGATTTCTGAAAGAGTTTGCTTATTTTCAAGTAATATTTCAGTAAGAGTATTAGACGGAATATTAGGAACATGGAATATTTTAACATTCTTTGCGAGACCAAGTGACTGGAAATAGTTAAGAATACTCTCATTTACACCATCAGCGACAATCAGATTGGTATTTTTAAGAATAGGAAGAATTCTTTGATCATAATATCAAACAAACGGAATATGAGGCAAAACTTCTTTTTTAATCAGGAGCCTTGTGTCACATAAAACAAGAGTATCAGGAGTAAAAATATTTTCTAGTACCTGTAGTATATCCTGAATGATTCATTCTGAATGATATATGTGATTTATAATCATAATAATAAACTCAATAATTATATTTCAAGAGTGTATAATTTTACCTATAGAAAGCAACCTCACTATTCTATATTAAATAAAATACTTTTTATATATTATAGAATTTACATATACTCAAAATATGAAAGTAGCTACATTTTTTGAATCTCTCAAAATCGGATGATGAGTGGAAAAGGTCCAAGCAGTTGTAGGAAGTACACTCTCTAAGCAATGACATGATGTTATCTATCTCGTCATGAAAGATAAAACTCCGAGAAATGAATACGCATGAACAATAGTTTCTTTGGAAGAAGAATTTATTTTTGGTTTTTGATTCAAAAAAATTCTTTCACTTTTTCGACTCGCAAAAAAAGTTTCAGAATTTTGCAAAAAAGAAAAAATAGATGTTATACTCGGGCAAGGTGACTTTTTTTATATGGTTGTTGCTCTGAGTAAGTGGCTTTACAGAAATCCTACAAAATGTGTCGGAGTTGTTCATACTACTATTGGAATATGGCATCCTCTTATAAAGGAGGTCTTGATTTTTCTCTTAAAAAAACTCGATTTCATCATCTTAATTTCACATATTGAAAAGAGAACTTTTATAGAAAAATACTGATTTAGAAAAGAAAAATGTCAGGTTATCTATAATTCTATCGATACAAAGAGTCTCGAAGAAAAGAAAAATCTTCCCCTTCCAGAAGCATATAAAAATCTCTTTTCTCCTGACAAATTCATATTTATCAATATCGGTCGATGTACCTACCAAAAAAATCAGGCACTTCTCCTCAAGGCATTTGATATAGTTTATTCTAAATATCCAAATACAGAGCTCGTCATACTCTGACAATGAGATCTTATGGAGGAACTTCTGAACCAAAAAAGCCTCCTTTCATCGAGAAATAATATTCACTTTCTCGGAAATCAGGAGAATGTATATCCATTTCTTATGAATGCAGATTGTTTTGTGCTTTCGAGTCGATTTGAATGATTTCCTATGGTTCTCATAGAAGTAGCAAATATAGGAGAACTCCCTGTTTTATCTACAGATTGCCCTACGGGTCCAAGCGAACTTCTCGAAGAAGAATTTCTTTCAGATGTGGATAAAGAAGAGGAACTCTCTGAAAATATGATAAAAATGATTAAGAACTCAACCTACAGGGACAAAAATCTTTCCCTATTGAAGTCAAGAAAACATTTATTCTCTCATGAGACTATTTCCTCAGAATGGAGTCACCTTTTTGAAACTTGGTCGTCTTAATGTCGTATATTCCTAGTTTGGCAAATATCTTGGTCTTCCATTTTCTCCAACCATATTCATCCATCCTTCATCCTGCTCACCACTCTGCACTAAACTCTGGATGAACTCATCGAATACTCATGTTAATACCTGATTGTTTTATGTAGTAATAATACAATCTCTCGAGACTTCTCGTAGCAAATGGCTGAGTGAGTTGTGGTCATTTTCCATAAAAATGCATACGAAAGTAGGCTGGTGTTGTCTTGAAAAAAGACGTATGGACTGTATTTTTTCCAATTCCTCATCGAATAAATACACTTTGTTCACTTTCCCAAGCACTTACTACATCATCAAGATTTTTCACCCAATATCTTCCGGTAATCTTGTAAAATGTTTTTGCTGTTTTGAGTATTTCCGAATTATCAAGTGCATACTCCATAATTTCCTGATCACCATAGGATCTATGAAGTTTTTGTATCATTTCATAATCTCATTTGAAGGAAAGAAACTCAATTTCTTTTCCATAAAAATGACATATTCCCTCAATATGACCTCTATCTGAAATAGGAGCAAGTGAGTTTTCGCAAAATATAAACTGACGAAATGGGGAATTGGTTATAAAACGAACAAGATTTTCTATATATTGAGTATAACGAACTTTTGGATCAAGAAGTTTTAACAATTCAGAAGACTGTGGAATAATCGTTGCTGTCAGAAGGAGTGGGGAGTCTATCATAATCTATACGAAAAGTGAACGAATAAGAGGTATATCTTCTTTTGTAATTTTTTCAGGAATTTTCTCGTATAGCCGAAGTACTTTATCAATAGAAAGCTTTGAGTAATCCAGTTTTATCAGTTCAGCAATAACCTCTTCATCAAAGCGATATCAGATAACTTTTGCTGGCACTCAGCCAACAATTGCATATGGAGGGATATCTTTGGTAACAAGAGCATGTGTTCAGATAATGGCGCCCTGTCAGACTGTAACACCCGAAAGAATAGATGCACATTCCCCTATCCAAACATCATCCTTTATAGTAATCTTTCCATTATTATAGATTTCTTTTGGAATAGATACTTCATGCGGAATTCCATGTCGCATACCAAATGGATACGATGAAAATGAGTGAAACTTATGATTTCATCCGAGATAAAAACGAACTCCATCAGCAATAGAGCAAAATGAACCTATCTCAAGTCACTCTCCTTTATGTCAAAAAGCGAGCATACTCACTCATCAATAGGTATAATTTCCTATTTTTACATTTTCAAGAGGAAATATATCAATTGCATGTGTTTTATTATGAAGATTTCTTTTTCTATACTGAATACGAAAAAGAAATAGCTGAAACATAAGTCATATCTTTCGAAAAATAATCCAGCATCAGGAAATATATGGGTACAAGGCTTTTATCATAAAATTTATTTCTTCTTCTTTCTTAAAAAATAAGTTACACTACTTCATCATGACTTTGCCTTATTTAAGGCATCTGCAAGAATCTGATATTTTTTAATATCTATATCTGGGATTTTTAGGTCTTTAATCTGATTAAAAGAAATATCCCATGAATATAGCTCACTTCGAGCAAGTTCCCACGCTGTTTGTTCATAAATTGCATTTTCTATAACCAGATTTGTTCGATTTACCATTATTTGAAATCATTTATCTGTAAAAATAGATACATGTCGTGGAGCATCGAACGAAAGCCAGTTTTTTCAGAACTTTTCAAAAGCCCCACCAATAACGGGCATTGCCAAAACAATCACACCATCATCCTTTAAAACCTTTTCAAGTCAATGTAATATTTCCTCTTGATTTAGGAAATGTTCAAAAGTATGAGAAAGTATAACAATATCAAATCTCTTTTCTTGTTCATGCTTTACCAGAAATCTTTCTATTGTAATATTTTCAATATGAACATCTGTCGAATGATTTATAAAATGGGGCTCGACTCCAAGTAAATTATTAAATCAAAGAACTCTAATCTGATGAAGTAAGGTTCCAAAACCGCACCCCAAATCTACAATCGAAATATCTTTGTTTTTATTTTCAAGCATACGATAAGCCTCTCAAACCCATCATATATTTGGCTCAGGATAATACTTTTTTAGCTTATAAAATATTTCTCGAAGTACCTTTCAAATTAATCATTTTTTAAAGAAATTTACATAATATATTTGTTTCCATAGCCACCTTTTCAAAAATGGCTCCTCTCTAAAATCTGTGTGATACCCTGAAGGATAAAATTTTGAGAAATTATTAATGTTATCAATAAGATAGCATGATCCGCATTTTGAGCATCGTTCATAACGAAACTCTTCACGTGTTCCGAAAATCATCTCTCGAACTACAAAAGGAGTATTATTTTCTTTATTAAGACATCCAGGACAGTGAGTAAACATAAATTTATTGATTATTTTATATATGAAGATAATTATTTCATGGATTTTCCTTTAGAAGAATAAAAGGTATCTGCCTTGGAATAATATGGATATTATTAGTGTGTAAGCTCTTTAGAAGAGCATGCTCTGCATCAAGAATATAGAGTCACGAGTCTCTAAAAAAAGAAGTGACTATAGAAAGAAATGACATAAGGATACCTCTTACTGTTATTTTATGGGCTCTTTTTCCAAAGAATTGAATCAAGTAAATTAGCAATAAGTATATTCTAGCATGTACCCTCCTTTTTTCCTGTATTACAAAAAGGGAGGCTACCTGAAAGAACATATTACTGTAAATTTCCATGGACTCATTTCATCAAAATGCAAAAACATCATAGATATTTGTAGTATCTTTGGGTAAACTCAATACAATACTCTTTTCATTTTTTTCTATAGACTGCTTTATATCAAGAAAATCTATAGAATCAAGAAAAAGCAAATCAAATCGAACTCGAATAACTACGTCATACAAAATATTATTTTTCTTAGCATACTCATTCTTTACAGTATTAGAACGGGAGATTTTATATAATTGTTGTAAATAATTCAAAAACATTGTTCAGGAAAGATTTTCAACAAAGAAAACGCTTCTCGAAAGAGAATTACTTATAAAATCCTGATAATATTTTTCTATGACTCACACAACCTTTTTACTTTCAATTTTCTCAATTACTGTAGGATTCATTTGATAAATCTTTTCCATATCACTATCATCTTCAACTGCACAGAAGATATCATATTCAAATCATTGCTCTATAGCAGCATCAAAAAGATTCTTCTTAAAATAAGTATAGGTTATATCAAAGGTTCGAGCTTGTCATGAAAAACAAAATGCAATACGAGGTTTCATATAATTTTTCCCAATTATACGAAATGATAAATTGATGCAAATAAAAAAACTCTTTTTAGAGTTTCTTTATAAGTTGAATATAGTCCGTGCATACAAAATCTGGACTGAGAGACAGAACTTCACTCATTCGGGTTTTCCATAACTCTATATCTTTTGCATCTTCATGAGCTTCTGATCAGAGCAGTCATGGAGATGTTGCATGAAGTTCTGGGGTCACCAGTCATATTTTAAGTCATTTTGAACGAAATAAAGAAAAAACTTCTTTTGTATATAGGGCTTTTATTCCTCCATTTTCATCTATTTTGTCCCATTCATCGAGCCATACTCAGGAAAATAATCAAACATTATCCAAAACATCTCAGATAGATAAAAGAGTATAACCAGTGCATTCATTATATCTTTTTATGTCATACGCATGAGCTACGGAAGGAAATAGTTCTAACTCAGGAAAAACAGACTTTATATATCGAGCTGTTTCGAGTTTTATATCAAATAAAAATAGCTTTTTTTCTATTCACGGGTGCTTTTTTATGCTTCAGAGAATACTATCAATTTGTTGTTGATTTTGAAATTTTGACTTTAAATGGAGTGCTGAATACTCTCATTCACTCCTATTTGTATCTATAAGTAAAAGCAAATCATCAAATGTAAGTAGGGTTCCATTTTTAGATATAGATGCCTGTACATCATCCCAAGGTATATCTTTTGTATCACGGATATCTCTCCCGTTTGTGATGCGCTTAAGTGTAGAGTCATGAAAGACGAAACATACACCATCTTTTGTGAAGTTAACA
>Ga0114938_1001981_pt1 | contig 13422 bp, 4 predicted proteins | sample AshMeaBigSpring_FD_88675 | JGI IMG/M metagenome (GOLD analysis project Ga0114938, IMG submission 88675) | Groundwater microbial communities from Big Spring, Nevada to study Microbial Dark Matter (Phase II) - Ash Meadows Big Spring | ecosystem: Environmental > Aquatic > Deep subsurface >...
CATCGCCTGCATTATTTTTTGCTTAAAAAGCCAACAGGTTTTTTGCCTAAGTCCCAGTTTTCGGCTCAGTTCGCAGCTGGAAAGCCCCTTTTTATGGTTGCTTACATAATACACGATCCAAAAGGCTGTGAGCAGATTAAACTTAATTTTATGAAAAATAGTACCGGCAGTGGGGCTTTCTACATAATGGCATCGGGTACATTGCCTATCCAGATGGTTTTTTCCCTTGCAGTATCGGGTGTGATTACATTTTGGACAGGTATAGCCTGCTTTCCATTTTATGTCTGCTAAATATTGTAGGCACACATCGGCATCGGGAAACAGCTTTTGAAACTGGAAAATAGTGAGATTTTCGAATGTTGACTCCATTTTATACTAAATTATTTGGCAAATATACATTATTTTAGATATTTGCTAAGAGCCTGATTCGGCAATTTTATGAGTAGAAAGCGATAGCCTCATGCTCGTTTATAATTTTTAACCAATACTGCTTTCCTTCCCCACACTAGGAGTCTTATGCGCGGATCTATCTAGTCATTTGCAAGCCCACTTGGGTCATTATTATCCGAAGAGCTACAAAGCCTTCTTGGTCTTAAAACTCCATTCCACCCTAAAACGAGCCACTTCTTCTCCCGCTTCATTGTAGCCTATGCTTTCTATCCATTGCTTCGCTCCCTCAGCAGAGTTTATAGCGCGGCGCACCGTATCCAGTATGAGATCGCCCTTATCGCAGGTAAAAAAGATCCTTCCTTTTGCTTTTTTAATAAAATCAGCTTGTACGGCTGTTACTATCATAGCTATCGGAGGATCGGCATTATAAACGGTGCCAAATGCTATGAGGCCCTGCGACATTTCGCCCGCCATAGACAATACAGCAAAATAAGTAGATTGAAAAGGATTTTGATTTAGCCACTTATATGGCACAGATATAGTACACTTGTCAGGGCTAAGATGTTCTACCCGGCAGCCCGCTATCCAGGCCATAGGCAATTTATATAGCAGAAAAAGTTTCATTTGGATACCGCTGCGTGCCTTATCAAAAAATGCTTCCGTATGGGGATTTTTCCAGTTATTCATAGTCATTTATTTTATTTGAGAAGCCATAAAAGGGGTATGCTCTGGCTACAAAGATGTAGGGGACTTTTCAGTGCATGCGATCGCCGCGGGGATCGAAGCTTTTCATTATTCCGGCTTCAATATCCAGCCACTCCTGCCATCTTTTCATCACCTTAGCTGGAGAGGAATAGTTTTTGGCTAGGCGTAGAAAGAGTTTATAATGTCCGGCTTCAGCCACCATAAAGGTATAGTAAAAATCGCCTAGGTTTCTATCTTCCAGATTTTCGTACAGCAGCCTAAATCGCTCACAGCTGCGGGCTTCTATAAGGGCACATAGTAGCAGACGGTCTGTAAGATTATCTTCTTTAGAGCCGCCTTTTTTTATAAAGGTCATTAGCTTATTTACATATTCATCTTTGCGCTGTAATCCTAGTGGTATCTCTCTCTTTTTGAGTTCATCCAGCACCATTCTAAAGTGGGCCCATTCTTCGGACACTACAGGGGCCAGCTCTTCTACCAGCTCCGGAAGATAGGAATAGGATTGTATGAGACTGATACAACTGGAGGCTGCCTTTTGTTCACAAAAAGCGTGATCGGTGAGAATATTCTGAATGCTTATTTCTGCCAGATGTGCCCAGCGGGGATCGGTAGGCAGCTGGAGGCCCAGGGTAGTTTTTATAAAATCATTCATTTTGTTCTTCTTTGGTACATTATTTTACCACCTATAATCGTAAAACTCACTTTTACCTCCCTAATTTTTTCAGACTCCAGCCTAAGCAAATCTCCGGTCAGCACTGTAATATCTGCCCATTTTCCAGGCTCCAGCGTACCCTTTATTTTATCTTGAAAGGCACCGTATGCGGCGTTTTTGGTTATAGCAAGTAGAGCTTCTTCCGGGGTCATTTGTTGTTCTGGATAAAAGGCTTTACCGCTATTGCTTTTGCGGGTGATGGCACTATAAAAATTGGCTATGGGATCTATGGGTTCCACGGGCGTATCAGTACCATTAATCAGAATGGAGCCAGCATCGAGTAAGCTGCGCCAGGGATATGCTCCTTCCATCGCCCGCTGGGGGCCGAGTCTTTTTTCCACAAATGGGGCATCCGAGGTACAGTGGCAGGTCTGCACAGAAGGAAGCACACCTAATTTTGCAAATCGGGGGATATCCTCTTTATTTAGATGCTGCGCATGTTCTATGCGCCACCTCATATCCGTTTTATCGCTGTACATCTGCATGGTACTATCATATACATTAAGCACTTCGTGATTAGCGCGATCTCCTATGCTATGTACACAGAGCTGAAGGTCATTTTCTGCGGCAAACTCGGCCACCTCTGCTAGTTCCACCAGGCTTAAGGTATTTTGTCCGGTATGGGCAGGATCATCGTCATAGGGTTTAGATAACCAGGCTCCGTGGCTTCCCAGTGCGCCATCTACCATTTTTTTTATAGACCTTATGGTGAGATACCCATTCATATCTATGTAGGGATATAGGTCGCGATTTGCTTTAAGTTCATTAATGTCTGCCCAGATCATTGTATATAGGCGCAGTTTTAAATCTCCATTTTCCGCACGTTCCTTAAAATAGGGCAGGTCTTTAAAACTCACCCCGGCATCGTGAAAGGAGGTGATACCATTTTTCAGACATTGATCTTCGGCTATTACTATGGCTTTTTCCCAGTACTTTTTTCTTGCCTTCTCGCCTTTTTCCGCCTTATATTTATCCATTGCTGCATATATAAGATCTGCGGCATTTTCTTCAAAGACTCCTATGAGCCTTCCCTCATCATCGCGAATAATTTTTCCGCCGGGTGGGTCTCGCATCGTATCACTTATTCCTGCTAGTTTCATTGCCAGTTTATTGGCAAAACAGGCGTGTCCGCTGGCATGGGTAAGTACTACGGGCTTACTTCTAGATAGCGCACTTATATAAGTATGCCTAGGATACCCATTAAACCCGAGCTCTGGTTCCTTATCCCATTTCTCCTGGTGCCATCCCCTGCCCTCTATCCATTCGCCTTTTACAGATTTTTTTACCGCTATTCTTACCATTTCCTCTACTTCATTCCAGTTTTGTACGGAGGTGAGGTCCAGCTTTATTTTGCTATCGCCCAAATTAAAAAAATGTCCATGCCCTTCTATAAATCCCGGGTAGGCCACCCCACCCATAAGATTTATCCTTTCCGTGGACTGGGAAAAATATTTCTTCATCATATCTATAAAAGTACCTGTAGCGAGAACTTTCCCATCCTTTACAGCTAGTGCCTCACAGATGTCATTGTTCTCATTTAGGGTATAAATACGGGCATTATAAAATAATAAATCCGCAGCCTGCTGAGCACCTATATTATTGAATAAAGGAAAAAGAAGGAGAAACCAAGCGACATGTCCTGTAATCAGAAAACGAGACCTTAGGATTGCTTTCATCATAGTGATTTATTAATAAGAACTCTCCGTTTCATAACCAGAAATTTTTCAATAAAAATATACAATTACAAAATGCTCGGGGCTAGCCGATGAAATCCGTATATATAGCCAAGCAATACATAGGGATATATCAGCCATTTCCGTACATCTATAATATGCCCACCTATTATTGCTAAAAACTCCAGACCAATTTTCTTTAGCATCCTTTACAGGAATAAAATAACCATCTAAGCTGCCTGCCAATTACCTTTTAATTTTAGCTGTTTTATTTGAATGCTACCAACCTTAAAAAAGGAATAAATAACATTGTCTAAGTGGCAAATATACACAGATTATATGTATTTCTCACCTAAGAAAACATCAGATATAGCAAAGCTCCACCCACATATCCCAATAAGGCAAGCCAACTAATTTTTCTGAGATACCATATAAAATCTATTTTAAGTATTCCCATAGCAGCTACTCCGGCGGCACTACCTATAATAAGAAGGCTTCCACCTGTTCCTACACAATAAGCGAGAAAATTCCAGAATTTCCCATCTATAGCAAAAATGGAGCTAACATCCGTATGCGTGGGATACATACCTATACTCGCCGCTACTAATGGCACATTATCTACCACGGCAGATAGAATTCCTATGGCAAATACAATCACATCAAAATTACCTAAATTTGAGGATAGAAATTCAGCTGCTTGGACCAGCAAACCAGAGGTTTCCAGTGCACTTACGGCTAATAAGATGCCTAAGAAAAATAGAATACTCGGGGTATCTATTTTTTCAAGCGCACGAGTTACAGAAAGATTCGCCTTTATATCCAGATGTTTGCCTTTATGTACTATTTCCAGTATTATCCACAGAATACTCAGTCCCAGCAGCATTCCCAAAAATGGTGGGAGATGTGTGATGCTTTTAAATACGGGTACGAATAAAAAGATGGATATACCCAGACCTAATACTAAGGCTTGACTCAGATCGTCCCGCTCATTTTTTATATTGTGTTTGATTCTTTCAAACTGGCCTTTCATGGGTGACATAGCCGACAATATAAAAAGGGGGATAAGCATACAGATCATACTCGGTAGAAAAAGAACTTTCATAATGGGTATTACTGAGACCTGCCCACCTATCCAAAGCATGGTAGTAGTGACATCTCCTATCACCGACCAAGCCCCGCCGGCATTTGCAGCTAACACTATTATAGAGGCATAGTACAATTGTAATTCTCGATCTTTTAACATCTTTCGCACTAAAGAGACCATAACTATGGTAGTGGTTAGATTATCTAAAGCACTGGAGATAAAAAATGAGAGAAAAGCTATAATGAATAACAATTTCCTTTTGCTGGTTGTATTTACTCGTTCGGTAATCAGATTAAATCCACCATTAATATCTATTACCTCTACTATGGTCATAGCTCCCATTAAAAAGAATAAGATGCTGGATATACTAAACAAATGTTCGGCAAGTGAATGTTCCAGAAAGGTACGGAATCCTATTTCACTTATAGCAGAGATGATAGCAGGATCACTGAAAGTAGTGGACTCTCCGAATAACGCAAGCAATGACCAGCAAGTCATGCCGGTAAATAAAGCAGAGGCAGTTTTGTCGGTTTTAATAGGATGCTCTAAAGCAATGGCAATATAACCACAGATAAATACCAAAACCAGGATAGGGAGAAGCAAATTAGAAAGGATTGATCGCAAAAATAAGAAATATTTGCAAACAGCCCCACTATATAGCGCGATCCATATTAACACCTAAACATCTCCATATTAACAAAAAATAGAAAAATTCTAGTGCATTTACCCTCATAAATAAGCGTGACCTGTAATATAAGCCTTCATACTTCTTATTTAACCCATCATCAGCCTTAAACTTTGCAATGAAATGAAATTATACAAAGTAGCTAGGGGGCACGGAATTTTTCTCCCGCAGAAGTAGTAAAAACTACGTTGAGGAAAGAAAAATGAGTACAGAGATAGATAGTAAGTAGAATTTTCCTGCAATAAATTTCTAATGCTGATTCTGGGTTTAATATTAAAAAAAAGCCGCCCCAAAATGGAGCGGCTTATTTATTCATAACTTAGCGGAAGCCCTGTGCTACTAACGCTTCACTTCTATGAAGCCTTTTTTCTCAATCACACCGGCATTTGATACCAGCTTCAGGGTATAGTAGTAAGTTCCATCAGGAGCAGGCGTACCACCATTAAGCGTACCGTCCCAGTTATCGTATGCACGGAAATCATTCATAGAGAAAACAACTTGACCTTGGCGATTGAAAATTAATATTTCAGCTTTGGCTAAGTTTTCTAAATCTGCGAGTCCTGCTATGTGGAACTGATCATTTACACCATCACCATTAGGAGTAATCGCATTAGGCACTTTGAGGAACTCTTCGGTTTCCATTCCAGTTTTACCTTCCTGGCCACCGCCACAATCTGAGGTAACTTCTATCGTAACAATTACAGTTTCACAAACGCCATTGGCATCGCATCCTACCACTTCTAATACTTGGATACCGGTAAAGGCGGGTAAAGGCAGATAACGGAAGCAGGTAGAAGACTGAATAGTGATACCACAACCGTAGTTTGTATTAATGGTAGTGAGTACAGAAGCCGGATTACACCATTCTACACAAACATTCAGTGGAGTCATAGGAGCAGTACAAAGCTGTTGATCGTGATTACATGTACCTTCTATGGTGATAGTAACTACAGCTGTGTCGCTATGTCCGTGTCCGTCACAAACCGTATAAGTAAAGCTATCTGTACCTACATATCCCTGATCAGGTGTATAGAAGTAAGCATTACCTACTTGTACTACGGTTCCATGCAATGGCTCTGTAAGCCCGCAGAGACTTAAGAGATCGCCATCTGCATCGGTATCATTGATAAGAACAGACATGGTAACACCCGTATTAACATCCGTAGTAAAATAATCATCCACAGCTACAGGAGGAACATTATTTCCGCAGCTCTCAGACACTTCTACGTGAATCTCTATCATATCGCATACCGTAGGATCAGCAATAGAACAAGCCGTAACTTCTATATTCTCCAATCCTACAAAGCCTGGTAAAGGCAGATAGCGGAAGCATCCCTCTTCTAAGATAGTGATAGAACACTCAAAAAGTGTAGTCACCTCCGTAATTGTATAGGCAGTACCATTAGCAAACAGACAGAAATCTGGGCAAATAGTGATAGGCTGCATAAGTCCGGTACAATAGGTTTCTACTTCATTTTCACAAGGCGTGTTGCATTCTTCCGGTGTATTGATAGAAACCTGCGCACAAGCGCTCAGATCAAAACATCCTCCGCTATTAATAAGTTGAGTAAGCGTAGAAGCAGACAGGTTAGGTGCATCAGCAATACTGTAAGCTATACCGTGTATGCAATAAGTACCAGGTAATAATGCGCTCAGATTCATAGTAGTAGAGGCACTTACCGGAACTAGAATCTGACCACTTCCATTCACTACAAAATATCCATAGACATAACCTGATGCTAGCTGTCCTGTATGTGAAAGACCTACAGTAGTAGTCTCATCCAGACAGATGCTGCTATTACTTACGGTAATAGTACCTGCATCGGCAGCACAAGGTGCAGTGCATTCAGAGGCCGGTAAGATATGTAAGGTCACACAAGAACTCAATTCAAAACAACCTCCTCCATTCTGCAATGCAGGAAGGGTAGTAGCAGTGAGCAGAGGCATTTCTGCTAGGCTATAAGAAATTCCATATATGCAATAAGACCCAGGAGTAAGTGAAGAAAGATTAAGGTTAGTAGAAGAGGTTATCGGCAATACTATTTGTCCACTGCCATTAACGATAAAGTAACCATAGCTAAAAGCAGAATAAAGAGGACCAGTATGACTTACTATAACGGTAGATACCTCATTGAGACAAACTTCATTTACATTTACATCTACAGTACCGGCATCGGCAGTACAAGGAGTACAATCGCCGATGGACACATTTACTATAACCGTTTCACATACACCGGCGTTATTACAAGCTGTGATTGTAACCACATCACTTCCTACATTTTGCTGGCCAGGAACAGTGGTATATTGGATACAAGTACCGCTTAGACTGGTAATAGCATCACCTGCAGAAACCACATTAGTGATTTCATAAGTAGTTCCTAAATTACAAAACTGAGGACAAATATTAATCATAGTGAGTGGATCTGCACATATATGCATATCATCGCAAGGCAATGCAGCCACCAGTATGTGTGCATCATCCTGATCGTCTTCATTCGCATTACTATTACCGGGAATAGAATCCCAGTCATCCTCATTAGAAGTCCATATCTGAGCAATATTATTAATACTACCATTGAGTGCGGTAACGATAGCAGAAATACTAATATTAGCTGCTTGATTTGCGGCAAGGCTGCCTACATTCCAAATTCCTGTTATATGATCATAGTCACCATTATCAGAAAGATAGGAAAGACCGGCAGGGAGCAAATCTCTTACCGTTACTCCGCTGGTAGCATAGGGTCCCTGATTAGTTACGGTGATGGTATAAGTAACCGTAGCACCTGGATGTAAAGTTGATGTAGCATCTACTGACTTCTCTAACTCAAGGTCAGCAATGATTTCTGGCTCTAGGATCACAATAGGCTCATCATCCTCATCATCTTCATTCACACTATTATCCATATCATTACCGGGGGCAGAATCGGGATCAAAAACATCAGAAGCTAGTACCTGTGCAAAGTTATTAATGACACCTGTAGCATTCTCATCTATTTCTACCTCTATATTGAGGCTAACTGCTGCACCAGCATTGATCGTACCTATCGTCCATATACCAGTCTCCAAATTATAAGCACCCACACTAGCTGAGGAATTAAGATAGGTAAGACCGGCGGGAAGCTGATCGAGCACAGAAACATTAGTAGCCGGATCAGGTCCACCATTAGTAACGGTGATGGTATATGTAAAGCTGCTTCCTGCTACAGCAGATCCAGGTACTTGACAAGTTTTGTTCAGAGATAGATCAGCAGAAGGCATATAAACAATTACATGATCATCCTGATCATCCTCGGAAGGATCATTATTACCAGGCGTAGAATCCGGATCACTTTCATTATTAGTTATAACTTCGGCTATATTTACAAGACCTTCATTGGCTTTCACTACGCCGGTGAGTATTAATTGAACAACACTATAAGCTGGCACATTACCTACATACCAGATACCGGTAGCAGAGAAATAATTACCGGTAGAAGGCTCAGCATCTACAAAATTTAATCCTGCCGGCCAGTAGTCCACCACGGAGACACCCGTAGCATCATCAGGTCCATTATTAGTAAGTGTAATTACATAAGTAACCACACTGCCCATCGTAGCCATGGTAGTAGTAGAAGTCTTATCTAATTGAAGATCGGCAGAAGGCACATATACATCTACTTCATCCTGGTCATCCTCATTAGGATCATCATTACCAGGATTAGAATCCGGATCATCCTGATCTGTGTTTTCAATTTGCACACTATTAGACAAATGACCGAAACCCATTACTATGGCATTAATGGTAAGGACAGCATTCTCGCCCGGCAATAAGATAGGAATAGTCCAGATACCATCATTATAAACTCCATTATTAACAGATGCACCATCAAATTGTAAACTGTCATCAAGAACCTCGCTTACCACGATATTAGTGGCAGAAGAAGGTCCATTGTTCTGAACGGTAATCGTATAGTTTATTACGTCGTGTAAGTTTGCGACACTCGTATTAGCCTCTTTATGTATACTTAGATCAGCCAAAGGAGTAGAACCAATGGTTAATTCATCCTGGTCATCTTCTGTATCATCCTGATTATTAGGAGTACTGTCGTCATCCGGCTGATCCGCTTCTACCACTTCTGCTATATTAGTAATGTCACCCTCGCTATTTACGATAACACTATAGGTAAGTGTAGCGGTAGCACCAGCAGGAATTGAAAGAATCGTCCAAAGGCCATCTACATAATTTGAAACAGGTTCTACTAAAGTCAGCCCTGCCGGTAATTGATCCTCTACTACTACATTAGTAGCTTCAGAAGGTCCGTCATTATGTACCTTTATGGTATAAGTAACTACACTACCTGTGGTAACTTGTAGAGGAGTAGCGAATTTATTCAGTGAGAGATCTATAGCATGGCCCGTGATGGTTACGCTATCTTGATCATCCTCTGCAGGATTGCTATTGTTAGGGGTAGAATCTATATCGGCTTGATCGGCAGAGGATACCTGTGCCGTATTTACAATTGCACCAGCTGACACTAGATTAGCCGTTACCTCCAGTGTAGCCACGGCACCAGCAGGCAAAGTTCCCACATTCCACTGGCCGGTATTAGGATTATATAATCCCATAGAGGCATTCACTAGCGTTGCATCCAATTGACCGGAAAGGTAATCAAATACACTCACCCCGGTAGCATCGGAAAGGCCCTCATTGCTTAGCGTGATGGTGTATATTACTTGACTTCCTACGTTTGCTGTACTTACATTTGCTACTTTACTTAACTCTAAATCTATAACAGTAGAATGTATGATAACTTCGTCTTGATCATCCTCAGTGGGTACATTGTTTTGAGGAGTAGAATCGGGATCCGGTTTTCCACTATGAATAACTTCCGCGATGTTTGACAGTTCACCGCTGGCATTAATCTTCACTCTTATTACTAAGGTTTCATCGCTACCTGCATTGATCGTTCCTACATCCCAAATACCGGTACCAGGATTGAAGGTACCCTGTGATGCGTCATGATCCAGATAATGAAACCCTGCACCTAATAATTCACTTACAACAATACCATCGGCATTAATTCCTCCATCATTTTCTACCAATATGGTAAATGTAATGGTATCGCCTATCGTAGCAATGAGCCTATCAGCGGTCTTAGTTAAAGAAATATCTGCGTATTCTGAACCTACGGTGATGAAGTCAAAATCATCTTCATACGGATTGCCATTGCCTGGTGTGCTATCCGCATCTGGCTGATCGGCTTGGGTAATTTCAGCATAATTAGTAAATACACCCACATCAAAAGTAGAGGCCACAATAGACAAGCTCACGGTTTGACCAGGATAAACAGTTCCCACATTCCATACTCCTGTTTCCACATCATAATCACCATTAGTACCCATAAAATGCAATCCAGGAGGCAGATGATCTACGACCTCCACCCCAGTAGCCGTATAGGTACTCGTATTAGTAACTGAAAGGACAAATGTAATGGGTTCTTGAGGCCCAACGACACTAGGGGTAGCTGTCTTACTCAATTCGAGATCTATCATAATACCCTCTACTGTAGCACTATCTTGATCATCCTCAATAAATAGATTATTGCTAGGGGTGCTATCTATATCATGCTCATTGGCTGCGCTGACTTGGGCAGAGTTAGTAACAGTACCAGATGACATTAATTTTACTTCTATGGTTAAGGTTTCATTTTCACCGGCAGGGAGATTACCTACATTCCATATACCAGTAGCAGGACTATATACTCCAAAACTCGCGTTACTATCCAGATAAGCTACGCCGGCAGGCAGATAATCGAACACTTGTACACCTGTGGCCATATCAGGACCATTATTAGTAAGTGTGAGCGTATATGTAAAAGGCTGGCCCACAAAGATGGCTGCTTCATCAGCTACTTTTACTAATTCCAAATCTATTTCTTTTACTATAGGAGCAAATCCAAAATCATCTGTAAGAATAGTCTGTCCCTCACCTAAATTATTAATGTAAAAGCTGGTGGTGGATAAATTATATCCGGCCGGTCCTACACCTACAGTGATGGTATGTGTACCCGCAGGCAAGTCTGTAAACAAGTAATGACCGGTACCATCGGTTAGGGTAGTTTGGATACCACTAGGGCCTACTAATGTTATGATCACACCGGGTATTCCGGCTTCTCCCGGATCTTGCAATCCATTATTATTCATGTCGTAGAAAACAAAATCGCCGATCGTTCCGAGCACCGGTACGGGTATGATCTCGGTAGGAACGCTATCCTGATCATCTTCATCAGGGTCATTATTATTTGGTTCAGAATCTATATCCGGTTGGCCGGCAGTGCTTACTTCAGCAGTGTTTACTGCTATACCTGGAATACGAGCCACCACATAGATAGTAAGTGTAGCTACTTCATTCATATCAAGACTATTTACACTCCAAAGACCGGAACCTGGACTATATATTCCTGTAGAAGATTCGAAATCGAGATATTCTACATTGCCAGGCAGTACATCAGTAATAACGATATCGGTAGCGGTACTAGGTCCACCATTAGTAAGAGTAAGGGTGTAACTAAAAGGATTATTAACGATAATATTATTTGTACTTGTAGCTTTGGCCAATTCAAGATCTATACTCAATCCACCCACAGTTACCTGATCTTGATCATCTTCGGAGGTATTATGATTAGCGGGTGTAGAATCCGGATCACTCTGATCTACCGCAGTAAGCTCCGCTACATTTGTATAGGGTCCTAGACCGGATACGATAGCCACTACTGTCAAATATTCTTGCTCACCGGCATACAGTTCGCTAAGGTTCCAAAGTCCGGTAGTGCTATTATAAGTTCCAAAGGTAACATTATGCGATACATATACTAACCCCAGAGGCAACTGGTCGGTAACGACTACATTAGTAGCATTAGAACTACCATTATTTTCAACATACACAGTAAAAACAACGGTATCTCTTACATTTACTAATGTATCATCCACATATTTATATACTTCTAAATCGGCACCTATTCCATTTAAGCAGATGCAATCATCATCATCCTCACAAGCGCAGTTTTGACCAAATTGAGAATCGGGATCAGGATAACTACTGCTCATAATAGAAGCGCAATTACAGAAGGGTCCTTCCTGGATAACTTCCATTTCAATGATTATAGAATAACAATCTCCGGCGGCCAATGAAGGAATCGTCCATTCACCGGTCAATTCATCAAATGGCTGGTTAGCACTTATAAACATACAGTTAGAAGGCAATTCATCTATGACGATAACATCATTTGCATCACAAGGACCGGCATTACATACTTCTATAGTAAAAAGAACCGTTTCTCCTATACCCACATTGCCAGTAACATTAGATGTCTTAGTTAAACTGAGGTCGGCTTGGCATGAATGAATGGTTACACCGTCTTCATCATCCTCACTTTGATCACCATCATCATTATTTGGATCAGAATCTGGGTCTGGTTGATCGGAATCTACTACTTGAGCATTATTGCGAATATCGCCGGGACCATCTACACGAGCAGTGATGGTGAGGGTTTTAGATGCACCTGCAGCCACCGCTCCTACATTCCACAAGCCCGATCCATAGGAGTAGGATCCTTGGGTGGATGTATGCGTAATATAAGAAAGACTGCCCGGCAGCTGATCGTAAACCTCTACACCAGTGGCATTACCAGGGCCATCATTCGTAAGGATAATAGTGTAGATAATAGTATCACCTACACTCACATCACTAAAATCTACGGTCTTAGTTAATTCCAAATCTGCCGGCTCGGGAGCAAATCCAAAGTCATTTACCAAATCATATTCATAAGGTAATAATGTTACTGCATAGCTTGAAGGAGTAGTGAGCATAGTTCCATCAGGACCGGTACCCACCGTAACTGTATAATTGCCGGCAGGTAAATTTTCAAAAAGATAATGACCGCTATCATCCGTAGTTGTAATGGCAGTACTACCATCCGGATAAGTGAGCGTAACAGTTACATTGGAGATTCCCGACTCACTCGGATCCTGCACACCATCACTATCCGTATCTAACCAAACATAATCGCCGATCGTACCAAGAGGGATAGGAGCAAAACCAAAATCATCGGTAAGGACATCCTGATCTACACCTAATATAGTATTATACGTACCTACTGTGGTGAGCTCAGTTCCTTCAGGACCAGTACCTACA
>Ga0114938_1001982_pt1 | contig 13404 bp, 10 predicted proteins | sample AshMeaBigSpring_FD_88675 | JGI IMG/M metagenome (GOLD analysis project Ga0114938, IMG submission 88675) | Groundwater microbial communities from Big Spring, Nevada to study Microbial Dark Matter (Phase II) - Ash Meadows Big Spring | ecosystem: Environmental > Aquatic > Deep subsurface >...
CAGAAGAGGCAGAAAGATTATTAACAACTGATGTTAATTTCTTTGGTGCTATGATGGTTAAAATGGGAGATGTAGCTGGAATGGTTTCAGGATCAGATTCACCTACAGCAAATGTTTTAAGAGCTGGATTACAAGTTGTTGGAACAAAACCAGGAGTAAAAACAGTATCATCAGTATTTTTAATGGAGTTAAAGCATAATATAGAAACTTACGGAGAAATCTTAGTATTTGGAGATTGTGCTGTAATTCCTGAGCCTACATCAGAGCAATTAGCTGATATCGCATCAGAAGCAGCTGTAACAGCAGCAACAGTAGCTGGATTAGATCCAAAAGTTGCACTTATGTCATTCTCTACAAAAGGGTCAGCAAAGCATGATTCAGTAGACGTTGTAAAAAGAGCAGGAGAAATTTTAAGAGAAAGAAATGCAGAGTTCGCATTTGAAGAGGAATTACAAGCAGATGCTGCTTTAGTAGCATCTGTAGGAGTTAAAAAAGCTCCAAATTCTAAAGTGGCTGGTCATGCTAATGTATTAATATTCCCTAACTTAGCAGCAGGAAATATTGGATATAAATTAGTTCAAAGATTAGCTAATGCAGAGGCATATGGTCCTTTAATTCAAGGATTAGCAGCTCCAATAAATGACTTATCAAGAGGATGTTCAGTTAAAGATATCGTAGATTTAGCTGCAATAACTTCAGTACAAGCTGGAAACTAATAGACGATAATTTAAATTAAAATAAAAAATAAAATTAAGGTGGTAAATTTAATGAAAGTTTTAGTTATTAACTGTGGTAGTTCATCTCTAAAGTACCAATTATTAAACCCTGAATCAGGAGAGCTTTTTGCAATTGGACTTTGCGAAAGAATAGGAATCGAAGGATCAAAAATGGAATATGAAACTCCAGCTAACGATTTTGAAATCGAAATAAAGCAAGATATGCCAACTCATAAGGAAGCTTTAGAGTTAGTAATAAATGCTATTACAAATCCAGAATATGGAGTAATAAAATCAGTAGAAGAGATTGATGCAATAGGTCACAGAGTAGTACATGGTGGAGAAAAATTCGCTTCATCAGTATTAGTAACTCCAGAAGTTATGGCAGCTATGGAAGAGTGTTCAGAGTTAGCACCATTACATAACCCTGCAAACTTATTAGGAATCAGAACAATGCAAGAATTAATGCCAGGAAAGCCAAATGTTGGAGTATTTGATACATCATTCCACCAAACAATGCCAAAAGAAGCATACATGTATGCATTACCATATGAGGATTATACAGAATTAAAAGTTAGAAAATATGGATTCCACGGAACATCTCATAAATTTGTTTCAGGAGTAGCTCAAGAATTATTAGGAAATCCAGCTGAATCAAAAATAATTGTTTGTCACTTAGGAAACGGTGGATCAATATCTGCAGTTAAAAATGGTAAGTGTATTGATACGACTATGGGATTAACTCCATTACAAGGAATTATGATGGGAACTAGATGTGGAGATATCGATCCAGCAGCAGTTTTATTCATAAAGAATAAAAGAGGATTATCAGATAAAGAAATGGACGACAGAATGAATAAGAAATCTGGAATCTTAGGAGTATTTGGAGAGTCTTCAGACTGTAGAGATATGGAAATCGCAGCAGCAGGAGGAAATGAAAGAGCATTATTAGCTGAGAACATGTTCGCTTACAAGATAAGAGGATATGTTGGAAACTATGCGGCTCAAATGGGTGGAGTAGACGCAATTTGCTTCACAGGAGGAATTGGAGAGAATTCTGGAAAAGTTAGAGAAGATGTTTTAAGAGGATTAGAGTTTATCGGAGTTGAATTAGATAAAGAAGTTAACTCTAAGAGACAAAAAGGAAATGTTCTTTTAACTAAAGAAACATCTAAGGTAAAAGCATTTAAAATACCTACAAATGAAGAGTTAGTAATAGCTAGAGATACTTACGAAATTGTAAACACTATAAAGTAATAAGTATTGAAAGTTGTTTAATAAATAAACAAATTAGTCAGTAAAAAATTATATTTGGTTGAATTAGTTTAAAAATTTCTTAAAAAAAATCTAGAACTTTAATTGACAATTAATAAGAATACTCGTAAAATAGAGTTAACTTTAGAGTCAATTAAAAAAGGGAGGACAATTCAAATGGCTAAAAAAATGCAAACTATGGATGGTAACCAAGCAGCAGCATATGCATCATATGCTTTTACAGAAGTGGCTGGTATTTATCCAATAACTCCATCATCGCCAATGGCTGAGTACACTGACGAGTGGGCATCAAGAGGAATGAAAAATATGTTTGGGGTTCCAGTAAAGGTTGTTGAAATGCAATCAGAAGCAGGAGCAGCTGGAACAGTTCACGGATCTTTACAAGCAGGAGCTTTAACTACAACATATACAGCGTCACAAGGATTACTATTAAAAGTACCTAATATGTATAAAATAGCTGGAGAACTTTTACCAGGAGTTATACATGTAGCAGCAAGATCATTAGCAGCACAAGCCTTATCAATATTTGGTGATCACCAAGACGTTTATGCAGCTAGACAAAGTGGATTTGCTATGTTATTTGAGAGTTCAGTGCAAGAAGTAATGGATTTATCAGGAGTTGCACACTTAGCAGCTATTAAATCAAGAGTTCCTTTCATGAATATATTTGATGGATTCAGAACTTCACATGAAATTCAAAAAGTTGAAGTAATGGATTTTGAAGTATTTAAAAACTTAATTGATATGGACGCTATTAAAGCTTTCAGAGAAAGAGCTTTAAACCCAGAGCACCCAGTAACAAAAGGAACAGCTCAAAACGAGGATATCTACTTCCAAACTAGAGAGGTTCAAAATAAATTCTACGATGCAGTACCTGCAATTGTAGCTAACTATATGGAAGAGATTTCAAAAGTAACTGGAAGAGATTATAAACCATTTAACTATTATGGAGCACCAGATGCAGAGCATATTGTTATTGCAATGGGATCTGTTTGTGAAACATTAATAGAGACAGTTGATTATTTAGTAGGAAAAGGAGAAAAGGTAGGGCTTATCAATGTTCACTTATATAGACCATTCTCTGCTGAATACTTCTTCAATGTATTCCCTAAGACAGTTAAGAAAATTGCTGTACTAGATAGAACAAAAGAACCTGGAGCATTAGGAGAGCCATTATATCTAGATGTAAGAACATTATTTTATGGAATGGAAAACGCTCCTGTAATCGTAGGTGGAAGATATGGATTATCTTCAAAAGACACAACCCCAGCTCAAATGAAGGCTGTATTTGATAACTTAAACCAAGCTGAGCCAAAAAATGGATTTGTAGTTGGAATCAATGATGACGTTACTTTCAAATCGCTTGAAGTTGGACCAAGCATTGAAACAGGAGCAGAAGGAGTAAGAGAGTGCTTATTCTTTGGACTTGGGTCAGATGGAACAGTTGGAGCAAACAAAAACTCAATAAAAATTATTGGAGATAAAACAGATTTATATGCACAAGGATACTTTGCATATGACTCAAAGAAATCTGGAGGATCAACAAGATCTCACTTAAGATTTGGTAAACATCCAATTAAATCAACTTATTTAGTATCATCACCAAACTTCGTTGCTTGTTCAGTACCAGCATACTTAACACAATACGATATGATTGGTGGATTAAAGCAAGGTGGAACATTCCTTTTAAATTGTGTATGGGATAAAGATGAAGTTGTAGCTCATTTACCAAATTCAGTTAAGAAACAATTAGCAGAGAAAAATGCTAAGTTCTATATTATAAATGCTAATAAATTAGCAGCAGAAATAGGATTAGCAGGAAGAACTAATACAATAATGCAATCAGCATTCTTTAAATTAGCAGATGTTATTCCATTTGAAGATGCACAAACTTACATGAAGCAATATGCTGAAAAGTCATATGCTAAAAAAGGTGACGCAATTGTAAAAATGAACTATGAAGCTATTGATAAAGGAGCTGGAGAGCTAGTTCAAATTACAGTTGATCCTGCTTGGACTAACTTAACAACTGAAGTTGTTGTAGAAAAAGGAGCTTGCTCTTGTACAGGATGTGGATGCGATTCATCTAAATTAGAGTCATTTGTAGAGAAAATTGCAAAACCTATAAATGCTTTAAAAGGTGAGGAGTTACCAGTTTCTACATTCTTAGGATATGAGGATGGAACATTTGAGAATGGAACAACAGCTTTCGAAAAAAGAGGAGTTGCAGTAAACGTTCCTGAGTGGAAATCTGAAAACTGTATCCAATGTAACCAATGTTCATTTGTTTGTCCACATGCAGTTATAAGACCATTCTTAATGACAGCTGAGGAAAAAGCAGGAGCACCAAACGAGTTAAAAACAAAAACTCCAATTGGAAAAGGGTTAGAAGGATTAGAGTACAAAATCCAAGTATCTCCATTAGATTGTACAGGATGTGGACTATGCGCTAACGTGTGTCCAGCTAAAGAGAAAGCTTTAGTTATGGTACCTATTGGACAAGAGGTTGAAAAAGGTGAGCAAGAAAATGCTGATTACTTATTCAACGAAGTAACATATAAAGATGAACTTATGCCAAAAACATCAGTAAAAGGATCGCAATTTGCACAACCATTATTTGAGTTCCACGGAGCTTGTGGAGGATGTGGAGAAACTCCTTATATTAAAGCAATAACTCAACTGTTTGGAGACAGAATGATGATAGCTAATGCTACAGGATGTTCATCAATTTATGGAGGATCAGCTCCATCAACTCCATATACAACAAATAGCTGTGGAGAAGGGCCATCATGGGCTAACTCATTATTTGAGGATAACGCAGAGTTTGGATATGGAATGTTAACAGCTGTTGAAACAATGAGAGATAGAATTGCAACAATAATGGAAGAAAATATGGCAAATGTTTCTTCTGAAATTGCAGCAATGTTTGCTGAGTGGATTGAAAATAGAGCAGATGGAAACAAAACAAAAGAGATTAGAAATAGATTAGTACCAGCTTTAGAAGCATGTAACTGTGAAGTAGCAACAATGATTTTAGAGTTAAAGCAATATCTTGTTAAGAAATCACAATGGATATTTGGAGGAGACGGATGGGCTTATGACATCGGTTATGGAGGATTAGATCATGTTTTAGCTTCTTCAGATGATGTTAATGTTTTAGTAATGGATACTGAGATTTACTCTAATACAGGAGGACAAGCATCTAAAGCAACTCAAACAGGAGCAGTAGCAAAATTCGCAGCTGGTGGAAAAGCTAATAAGAAGAAAGATTTAGCTGCTATAGCAATGTCTTATGGACATATCTATGTTGCACAAGTATCTATGGGAGCTAACCAAGCTCAATACTTAAAAGCAATTGCTGAAGCTGAGGCATATCCAGGACCATCATTAATCATAGCTTATGCACCTTGTATAAGTCATGGATTAAAGAATGGAATGGGTAACAGTCAACTTGAGATGAAAAAAGCTACAGAGTGTGGATACTGGCCAATATTTAGATATAATCCATTATTAGAAAAAGAAGGAAAAAATCCTCTTCAAATTGATTGTAAAGAACCTAACTGGGATAATTACAATGATTATTTAATGGGAGAGGTTAGATATGCTACATTAGCAAAATCTAAACCAGAGCACGCAGAAGTGTTATTCGCAAAAAATAAGTCAGAATCTCAAAGAAGATGGAGACAATATCAAAGACTTGCATCATTAGACTTCACATCAGAAGCTAAGTAATTCTTTGAAATTTAGAGATAAGGTAAAACACCTTATCTCTTTTTTTATCACAAAACTTTTTTGTAAATTAACAGATTATTTGGTATAATTAAGAGTAAGTAGTAAAAAAGAAAGGGTGAAAAAATGAAGATATCTGTTGCAATGATAACCTTTAATGAAGAGAAAATATTGAGAAAAACTTTAGAATCAGTTAAAGTATTGGCGGATGAAATAGTTATTGTAGACAGTGGATCAACAGATGCTACAAAGAGTATAGCAGAAGAGTTTGGTGCAAAGTTTTATATAGAATCTTGGAAGGGCTATGGACCACAAAGAAATTTAGCCATAGAGAAGTGTAAAAATGAATGGATTTTAAATATAGATGCAGATGAAGAGATATCAAAAGAGTTAAAAAAAAAGATAATAGAAATAACATCAGATATTAACAATAAAAAAGAGATTTTTAAAATAAATAGGTTATCAGTTTGCTTTGGAAAACGAATAAAGCATGGAGGATGGGGAACATCTTATGCAATAAGATTATTTAAAAAAGGTTCTGGAAAATTTAATGATAATATAGTTCATGAAGAATTTAAAGCAAATAAAGAGATCTTTAAAATAAAAGAAAATATATATCATCATTCATATTTAACTATGGAAGATTATTTTAATAGATTTAATAGATATACAACAGAAGGCGCAAAGGACTATTATAAAAAAAATAAAAAAGTGAGTATATTAGATATAGTAGTAAATCCAATATATAAATTTTTGAAAATGTATATTTTTAGATTAGGATTTTTAGATGGTATTGAAGGCTTTGTCATAGCATCAACAAGTTCGATGTATTCTATGATAAAATATTTTAAACTGAGGGAGATGTATAAGAATGGCTCATACTTACAAAAGAATAATAATAGCAAGAACGGATAAAATAGGTGACTTAATTCTATCAATTCCTAGTTTTTTTATGATTAGAAAAATGTATCCTGAAGCTGAAATAACTTTATTAGTGAGAAACTATAACTACAATATAGTAAAAAATTTGCCATATATAAATAGAGTTGTTCAAATAGATAGATACAGACGAAAAGAACTTTTAGAAAAAATAAAATATTTTAATGCCGATGTTTTTATAGCCTTATATGTGGATAATTTTGTAATGGAATTAGCAAAAGCAAGTAAAGCTAAAATAAAAATAGGACCTTTATCAAAAATAAAATCTTTTTTTACTTTTAATAAAGGTGTTTTACAAAAAAGATCTAAATCAATAAAACATGAAGCAGAATATAATTTAGATTTAATAAAAAAACTTGATAAAAAACTTTTTGAAGATAGATTTGAAATAAATACTCAGATTTTTTTAGATAAAAGTAATTTAGAAGCTGCTGAAAAATTTTTCAAAGATAATAGTATTGGAGATAAAGTGTTAGTTGTAAATCCGTTTATGGGTGGTTCTGCAAAAAATATAACAGATGATCAGTATGCAGATATTTTAAGAGAAGTAATAGAGAGAGAAAAAAATATTGATGTAATTGTAACAGCACATATCTCGGATGAAGAAAGAGGATTAAAGCTTTTAGAAAAAATAAGAAGAGACAGAGTATACCTATTTGCAAATGGAGGAGAACTTTTAAATATAGGAGCAGTTATAAATAGAGCTAAAGTTTATTTTGGAGGTTCAACAGGACCAACTCATATAGCGGGTTCTTTACAAAAAAGTATAGTAGCTTTATATCCTAAAAAAGCAACTCAAAGTCCTATGAGATGGGGTATTTTTGGTAATGAAGATGTTACATATATAATACCAGATGAAAATACAAAAGAAAATTATAAGCATAAAGATTTTGATTCTTATAATGAAAATATTAAAGAGAAAATAGTTCAGGCAATAATAGATAGATTGGAGAGATAAGCGTGAAAATATTAGTAATACATACAGCTTTTATAGGAGATATTGTTTTATCAACACCATTATTAAAAAGAATAAAAGAGGTATACACAGAAGCAAAAATTACTTATGTAACTACTCCTATTGGTGCTACTATTTTGAGAAATAATCCAAATGTAACTGAGATAATAGAATATGATAAAAGAGGAAGCCATTCAGGAGTAAAAGGATTATTAGCCTTAGGAAGAAGATTGAGATATGAAAATTTCAATATAGTTTTAACACCTCATAGATATTTAAGAAGTTCTATTTTAGCGTGGTTAACAAGATCTCCTAAGAGAGTTGGTTACGATATAGCAAGTGGATCTTGCTTATTCACTGATAAAATAAGTTATGATAAGAGTAAACATGAAGTGGATAAATTGTTGTCATTTATAGGAGAGGTTCCATCTAATTCAAGGGAAAAATATCCAATAGAATTATATCCAAATAAAAAAGATAGTGATGTAGTTGACAAGATTTGGAATGAAAATAATTTTAACAATCAAGAGATTATAGCAATAGCTCCAGGAAGTAAGTGGTTTACAAAAAAGTGGCCTTTGGAATATTTTAATGGAGTAATTGATTTACTAATAGAAAATGGTAAGAAAGTTATTGTTATTGGTGGTAAAGATGAGTTGTATTTAAATGTAAATATTCAACAAGGTGTTTTAGATTTAAGAGGAAAAACAACATTGTTAGAACTAGCAGAGGTTTTAAAAAGAGTAAAAGTAGTTTTAACAAATGATTCATCACCAATACATATAGCGTCAGCTTTTAACAAAACTTCAATTCTTGCAATTTTTGGCCCAACTGTGAAAGAGTTTGGATTTTTTCCATGGAGTAAAAATAGTGAAGTTTTAGAAATTGAAAATCTTTCGTGTAGACCATGCGCAATACATGGAGGAGACAAGTGTCCAAAAGGTCATTTTAAATGTATGTTAGATATAAAGCCAAAACAAGTCTATGAAAAAATTCTACAAATTTTGAAGAGGGTGTAATGGAAAAAATATTATGTAATAGTGAAGTGGATTTTAATTTGGTTAACAAAATTAAAAGAAAAGAATTTAAAGTTATTAAAAATTTAAAAAATGATGACAGAAGTAAAGTTATATTAATTGATATTGGTAAAAATAAATATGTTTATAAAATTCCTAAAGAAAAGAATAAGCGTATATGGCAAAGGATAACTTCATTAATTAGGGGAAGTGAAAGTAAGCGAGAATATAAAAATTATTTAAGAATAAAAGAGAATGGTTTTAAAGGACCCGTTCCTATAATGTGTTGGGAGAGGAAAATTTTTGGAATATGTGTTGATTCGTTTTTAGTGAGTTCGTATTTATCTGGAAAATCAGCAACTCGAAAAGATTTAAAAATAGTGGAAAAAGAATTGAGAAAAATACATGCTAGAGGTTATTTACATGGAGATTCTCAATTAAGTAACTTTATAGTAGAAAATAATGAAATTTATTTAATAGATGCAAAATTAATGAAAAATAAATATGGAAAAGCAGGGGAGGCATACGAATTTATATATTTAGAAGAAAGTTGTCATAAAGAGATTGATATTTATGATAAAAATACTCTAAGTTATAAATTGGCAAAAAGTTTAAATAGTTACCTGCATTGGATTGGAAGAGTAAAAAAAGCAATTCGAGGAAAGGAAAGATAAATTGAGAGTTTTAATAATAAGACTTAGTTCTATAGGAGATGTAATATTGACTACTCCTGTTTTAAAGGAAGTGAAAAAAAAGTATCCAGATATAATTATAGATTTTTTAGTTATGGAAAATTTTAAAGATGCAATATCAGGATGTCCTTATATAGATAATTTAATATTATTTAACAAAAAAAATCACGATGGCTTAAAAAATATGATAGCATTTGGAAAAAAATTAAAACTAAATAATTATGATTATGTATTTGATTTGCATGCTAAAGTGAGATCAAAAGTTATAAGTAATACAATTGGAAGTAAAACATATACGTATAAAAAAAGAAGTTTATTAAAAAGTATTTTAGTTAAAACTAAGGCAATAAAATATAAAGTGGATGATACAATTATTAAAAATTATTTTGGTGCTTTTAAAGTTTTAGGGTTGGAGTACAATGGTGAGGATTTGACTTTTAGTTTTGAAAAAAAAAATTTAGAAAAATTGGAAACACTTTGTATAGAATATGACAATGTTCCAATGATAGCCCCAGGAGCTTCAAAGGAAACTAAAAAATGGACTAAAGAAGGGTTTGCACAATTATCAAAACTACTTTATAATAAATATGGGAAGAAACCAATTATAATAGGGTCAAGTAATGAGTATGAAATGTGTGAGGAGATTAAAAATCTTGCAGATGGGTTTGCTATAAATTTAGCTGGAAAATTAACTTTAAAAGAGAGTGGAGCACTACTTTCTAAAGCTAGGTTTTTAGTTACAAATGATTCTGGACCATTTCATATAGCAAGAGGGGTAAAATGCCCAACTTTTGTTATATTTGGTCCAACTAGCCCAGGTATGTTTGAGTATGATAGAAAAAATGTATTAATCTATTTAAACGAACCCTGTTCACCGTGCAGTTTACATGGAGATAAAGTGTGCCCACAGAAACATTTTAATTGTATGAAAAAATTAAATGCAGAAATGGTTATGGAAGCAATAGAAAAAAATGGGAGGTAATTGAATATGGCAAAAAAATCAGTAGATACAACAACAGATAAGTCAAAAGCTTTAGAAACAGCATTAAAACAGATAAGAAAAGATTTTGGAGAAGGATCAATAATGAAACTTGGAGAAAACCAAGGGATGAATATTGAAGTTATTCCAACAGGAAGTATAAATTTAGATTTAGCTCTTGGTTTAGGAGGAGTTCCTAGAGGAAGAATTATAGAAGTATATGGTGCAGAGAGTTCAGGAAAAACAACAATAGCATTACATATAGTAGCTCAAGCACAAAAAATGGGAGGAGTAGCTGCATTTATAGATGCTGAACATGCTCTAGACCCAGTATATGCAAAAGCTTTAGGTGTAGACGTAGAAGAGTTATTAATTTCACAGCCAGATTTTGGAGAGCAAGCGTTAGAGATTGCAGATATGTTAGTTAGATCAGGAGCAATTGATGTTATAGTTGTTGACTCTGTAGCGGCTTTAGTTCCAAAGGCAGAGATTGATGGAGAGATGTCAGACCAACAAATGGGACTTCAAGCTAGATTAATGTCAAAAGCTTTAAGAAAATTAACAGGTTCTATAAATAAATCAAAAACAACAATGATATTTATAAACCAAGTTAGAGATAAGATTGGTGGATTTAGTTTTGGACCTCAGACAACTACAACAGGGGGAAAAGCTCTTAAATTTTACTCTTCAGTAAGAATGGAAGTTAAAAGAGTTGGAAGTGTAAAACAAGGTGAAGAAGTTATAGGTAATGAAACAGTAGTAAAAGTTACAAAAAATAAGGTAGCTCCTCCGTTTAAAGAAGCTAAATTCCAAATTATGTATGGTAAGGGAATTTCTAGAGTAGGAGAAATTTTAGATATGGCCTTAGACAATGATATAGTTGCAAAATCTGGAGCTTGGTTCAGCTTTGGTGATATTAGACTAGGACAAGGAAAAGAAAATGTAAAGGCTAGATTAGAAACTGAACCAGAATTATTAGCAGCAATTGAAGAAAAAATAAACCAACTTCTAGAAAAAAATACAATAGTACTACACACATCAGAGGGAGAAGAAGAGGTTGAAGCTGAAGAGATTACTGAAGAATAAGTATCTTTTTGAAAATGGATTGAGTATAGGTCTGAATAATGAAATAATAAATAAATATGATTTAAAAAGGAGAGAGGAGCTATCTCAAGAGGAATACTTACAAGTGTTAGAGTTAGCTGCTCTCTCTACTTCATATTATTATTTAGCTAAAAGAGATTATACAAAAAAAGAGATATATAATAAATTACTACAGAAATATTGGGAAAAAAATCCAATAGTAAAAGTTATAAAAAGATTAGAAGAAGCTGGTTATATTGATGATAAAGAATTTGCTATATCATATGTAAAGACTAAAAAATGTGGTAAGAAAAAAATAATATATGATTTAAAATTAAAAGGAATAACTTCTGAAGTTGTAGAAGAAGCACTAAGTTTTTATGAAGAAGAGGATGAGTTAGAAGAACTATCTAGAGCTTGGGATAAACTAGGAGAAAAAGAGGAGCAAAAAAAAATAGCCTCTCTTATGAGAAAAGGGTTTTCATATAGCGATATAAAAAGAGTTATAATCAAAAAAAGGGAGGAAGAATGTTAACATTATTAAAAGTTACATTAGTAGCACTACTAAATTTTATGTATTTAACGTTATTTAAATCTAGTAAGATAAAAAAAATGTCTAAAGATAAAGCTCCATTTGCCGCAAGAAAAGAGTTGAAAAAGCTTTCTGAAAGAATAGTGAAAGCAGCTAAAATAGATTTAGAAGTAGTATATTTAGATGAGGTAGCATATAAAAATATGAAGTTAGAGGATGGAATAGTAGTAGTAGCAAATCATGCAAGTAATTTAGATATACCAGTTATAGTTACAGCTTTAAGTATTCCTGTAGGCTTTGTTGCTAAAAAAGAGATGGAAAACTGGCCATTTTATTCAATGTGGATGAAAATGAGTAATTGTATATTTTTAGATAGATCAAATCCAAGAGAGGGAATAAAAAGCATAAGAAAAGCAGTGGAAATAGTAAAGCAAGGGTATCCAACTGTAATATTTCCAGAAGGAGAAAGAACTTTAACAGGAGAAGTAGGAAATTTCAAAAAAGGAAGCTTCAAATTAGCTACAGAAACTAATGGAATCATTTTGCCGTTAACAATAGATGGAACTTTTTTTATTCAAAATAGAAAAAATATTTTAATGAAGCCAAATAGAAAAGTTAGATTGACTGTAGGAAAACCGATAGATTTGAGAAAAATAAGCCAAGAAAATAGCAAAAACATTAGTGAGATTGTTCGAGAATTGGTAGTTGAAGAGATGAAGTAAAAAAAAATTAAAAATAACCACTAAATAAGTATAAAATTAATCGTTAAAAACTTTGGAAAAGTTTGACACTGGTTATTATTTGTGCTATAATCTCCTTGAAAATTAAGTTGAGCTTAACAGGGCTTAAACGAAAAATATAATTGGAATATATATTATTTATAATCCATTCAGGAGGAAAAAGATGGAAAACTTACAATCTTACTGGTCAGATTTCAAAGGAAACTTATGGAAGAAAGAAATAAATGTTAGAGATTTCATTCAGAACAACTACATACCATACACTGGGGATGAGTCGTTCTTAGTTGGAGCTACTGAAAATACAAAAGCTGTGTGGTCAAAGTTAACAGAAATGTTCAAAGAAGAGATTGCAAGAGGTGTTTATGATGCAGAAACTAGAACTCCTCAATCAATAACTACTTATGGACCTGGATACATTTCAAAGGATAACGAGTCAATCGTAGGATTACAAACAGATGCACCATTAAAGAGAGGAATCTATCCAAAAGGTGGATTAAGAATGGTTGAAAACTCTTTAAATGCATATGGATATGAAATTGATCCAATAACAAAAGAGATTTTTACAAAATATAGAAAAACTCATAACGAAGGAGTTTTCTCAGCATATACAGATGATATGAAAGCTGTAAGAAAATCAGGAATCGTAACTGGATTACCAGATGCTTATGGAAGAGGAAGAATAATTGGAGATTACAGAAGAGTAGCTTTATACGGAGTAGATAGATTAATCGAAGAAAGAAAATTCGAA
>Ga0114938_1001984_pt1 | contig 13400 bp, 22 predicted proteins | sample AshMeaBigSpring_FD_88675 | JGI IMG/M metagenome (GOLD analysis project Ga0114938, IMG submission 88675) | Groundwater microbial communities from Big Spring, Nevada to study Microbial Dark Matter (Phase II) - Ash Meadows Big Spring | ecosystem: Environmental > Aquatic > Deep subsurface >...
GAAGCATTCATCGACTGCTTTCTCGGCGGCTTTGCGGGAGCGGAATTTCATGGGCTTGGTGGAGGAGGTGGTGGAGTTCATGCCGTTGACCATACGCCGCGAGCGTATCGGTTCAAGGAAAAACGGAGGCTAACCAGTCGATCCAGAGAACGGCGGTAAATGTTACAGAAAATGCGAAGCGCCGTCCTCGCCGTCTCTGATCTTTACGTTGGGCTGAAAGACCAAACCGGGCAGACGGCGGATGCGCTCCACGTTGTCGGCACCGTAGGCCAGCAGCATGGAGCCCGTCCCCGCGTTCGTCACCGGCTTGGTTAGCCGTCACGTTTTTCGCTTCGGGTTCTGGTTGTTTGTGTGTCATTTTGCGCGTCCCTCACTGCTGGGGTTAGCCACACGGACACACGCAGGCGCGCCGTGCAGGATTACGTCGGGGTCTTGGGCGCACGCCCAGCAAAGAACCGCACCGTCTTCGCAGAGCGTCCAGCCGTCCGACGACGTCAGGCCGCGTGCGCCGCAGTCGGTGCCGTCGCAGCCCATCACGATCCCGCATTCAATGAGCCCCGTGCATTCGGCGCAGTCGGGGTCGTTGCAAGTTTGATATTCGTGCGTTATTATTTCAAGGTCGGGGAGCATAAAACGGAGGCTAACAAAGCACCAGAGGGAGCCACTGGCCCGCTCCCATGATCTTCGGCGTTCGGCAGAGCGGACATGGCGTCTCGTAAAAGCGATAGGTAACACTCGCCTATGGCACCGGCTTCAACCGCGTCTCTTACCAAATCGAGCACACGTCCGACCTTGGCTTCGCGCTCGCGCAGGCGGAGCAGCTCGGCAAGCTGGCGCTCAAGCACTTCGTTCAGAATGCGCGGGGGCGGCGTGACGTTGACGACTATTTCAGGAATTGTGGCCATGGTGATTAAGGTTTTTGGGAGTAGCTTAGGAGCCTGTGGCGACGAGCGAAACGCCTTGCAGCACAGCTACCTTGTCGCCGTTGGTGCGGAATTGGTGCCCTTTCTCTCGCATGGCTCCGATTAGCTTGCGGGCGCTGCGGTAGCGCGGTATCTCGCCGGCGTCTTCGCACCAAGCCATGTAGGCTTTGAGCACTTTGCTCGCCAGCACTTCGGCCATCAGGGCGGGCTCGGTGCGCTCGTCGAGGAAGCGGGCCAACTGGTCGCTGTCGGTCTGGTAGTCCTTGGTCGCAGCCATGACAACCTCCGGCGGGCGCAGGCCTCCGCCTTCGGCCATGTCTAGAAAGCCGCGCAGTGCCCAGTTGAAGATGCCGGGAAGCTCAGCGCGCATCTCTGCATGAATCTCATGCCGGGGGCGGCGTTGCGCTTCGGGGATGGTGTTCAGCCAGGGAATGAGATGGATGCGCCGCCAAATACCGTGATCGGTGCCTTTGATCTCGGGCTTGTGATTTCCGACAAGGATGAGCTTGTGGGTGGGGGCGAAGTTGTAGGGCTTTTCGTAGGGTCGGCGGGCGGTGATCATATCGCCGCCGACGAGGGCTTTGACGGCGCTGTCGGAAAGCACGCGGTTCTCGGGGATCTCGTCCGTGAAGGCCACGCGCTTCCCCTCCAGCATGGCTTTCTTGTAGTCGAAGTTGTTATCGGCCTGCTTGGCGAGGAGTGCCTCGATGCCGATGGTGGTGCTCATCTCGCCGAGGAGCATCTGCATGACGCCGGTGTAGGTGCTCTTGCCGTTCGCTCCTTTGCCGTAGTGGAAAAACAGGGCGTCCTTGTCCACGTAGCCGGTCAGCATGTAGCCGGTGACGCGGGCGAGGTAGGCAATCAGTTCGTGATCGGAGCTGAAGGCGAAGTCGAGGAAGCGCAGCCAGCCGGGACAGGTGGCCTCGGGCTCGAAGCCGTAGGGGGCGCGGTGGGTGAGCATGTCGCCGGGGCGGTGCTCGCGGAAGACGCCGGAGGCAAAATCAATGACGCCGTTTTGCAGGCAGAAGAGGTGCGGGTGCTGGTCGAAGTCGGTGGCCTTGGTGGCGGCCTGTGACTTGGCGAGGTCGGCGACGTTGCCGAGGTAGGACTTGCTGCGGAGCTTGGCGATGCGGGAGCGGAGTTTCTCAACCTGCGCGGCGCGGGCGTCCTTGGCGTCTTCGGGCGCGGGGTTGGAACGCATGGCGGCGCGTATGGTTTCAATCTGCGCGGAATAGACGCCGGCGGTCTGATCGCTGACCTCGAGGATCGTCCCCTGGGTGTCGTCGGGGAGCCAGACGCCGCGATCGTAGGTGCGCCAGCTTTGACGCAGGTGGTCATAGAGTTTCTGGCCTTGGCGGCGGGCGCACCAGAGGCGGGCGTCGCCGACTTGGGCGTCGTCAAAGCAGTTGGCGATGTACTCGCGGTCGATCTCGACCACGCTGGCAGGCAGCGCGGCGGGATCTTGGGCGATGTCTTCGGGGAGGCCGGCGGCGGTGCGGTCGCGGGGGGCGTCGGCGAAGCGCAGGCGACCGGCCCAGACTTTGCGGCGGGCAGCAGCGCGGGCATCGAAGCCGTATTGCTGGGCGTAGTGGACGAGTGTGCCGATGCCGACCTGGGCAAGCCGGTGGCGGTGCTTGTCGGCGTATTCACCGGCTTTCTCCTCGGGGCTCCATTCGGCCAACAGTTGGCAGCCGTCGGCCAAGGAGAGCGAGGACCAGACGGCGGAGGCGATGCGCAGCCAGGTGCCGTAATCGGGGCGGGGCGGGATAAAGCGCAGCATCTCGCGGATATCCTCGGCGGTGCTTTCGAGGGGCGGCGACCAGGCAGGGGCTTGCGCGGGGGCGGCGCGGGCGGGGATGGGGAGGCAGGTGGCGGCGTGGTTTAACCAGAGGGCCTCGTCGCAACTGACGAAGCAGAGGCGCAGGGGGTCCTTGGTGCTCTTGTCGATCTGGAGGCCGTAGGTTGCGAGGAAGTAGGCCTCGGCGGCGGCGAAGCTCTCTGCGTGGCGGGAACCATCTATGCAGAGCCCGCACTTGAGCCCGGCACCGGATGGAGAGACGAAGCCGAAGAGGACGTGTGGATCTGCGTGGAGGTGGGGGGTGATGGTGGCGAGGTCGAGGGCGGGGTTGTCCTTCTTGTCAAAGTCGCACTGGAGCACGCCGGAGTGACCGATAAACTTGGCTTCGAGTTTGGTCTGTGCGTCGCGGGTCAGGCAGGCGCCGGACATGGTGAAGGCGGGGAGGGTGCGCTTGGCTTCCTGGTAGCCTTTCTCGTTCTGGCGTTCGAGGAATCGGCGGATGCGTATGACGGCCTCGCCCCAGATGCCGCCCTTGATGCGTTCGAGGATGTCTCCAAGCGGGACCTGTTCAGCGGGCTCGGGGCGGAAGGCGTTCTCAAAGTAGCTGACGAGAACGCCGAGCGCGGGATGGGGGGCGGGTGTGGTGATGGACGGGAGAGCGGTCATGGGTGGGCGGTGGCGGTGCCTATTTGAAGCGCTTGACGAAGGGCAGGCCGTCCGGTGCGTCGTCATCGGAGAGGCCGTGGTGGTGGGCCTTGGCGAGCGCGGCGGAGCGGAAGCGGTCGGGAGTTACGGGTGGTTCTTTCTCGGCGAGCAGATCCCACTTGGTGCGGGGGCGGCCTTTCTCGTCGCGAACCGTTGGCGGGGGGGTGTAGGTGCGGCGGGGCATGGCTCAAGCAGCGACGGCGCTCCGGCTTTCAATCTCCCGGTAGTAGCTTATCGCTTCGGGCGACACGAAGACGCCGGAGAACCAGTCTTTCAGGTAGAGGCCGCGCAGGCTGCGCAGGCGCGAGAGGGCCACATAGGCTTGTCCGGGCTCGCGGGCGGCGCGGATGTCGATCAGCGCCGCGTCGAGACTGAGCCCTTGGCTCTTGTGGATCGTCATCGAGTAGGCGAGCCGGAGCGGGTGCTGGATAAACTTGGCGCTGTCGTCATCTTGCGGGTCGAAGGTCCATGCGTGGGGCTCGACAACGATCTGTTTGCCGTCGTCTTTGCGGACGAGGATGCCAGCCATGGTATCGCGCCCCTGCTGATCAAATGCCTCCACTGTGCCGCACTCGCCGTTGGCGGCTAACATGCCGCCGTTGCCGTCGCTGAGGTTGGCGGTGAACATGACGCGGGCGGTGCGCTTGAGCACGAGCTCGCTGGGGGTAACGAGGTTTTTGACAAGGAACTCTATCTGGTCGGGGTTCCCTTGGGTGCGGGCAGTGATGGCGCGTTCGGGGTGGTCTTCGATGTTTTCGAGTTGGTAGGTGTTCCACTTATCCACCTGGGCATTGTGGGTGAAGAGGCGGGGGATGTTGCGCGAGGGGAAGCGGGCTACGCGGGTGGCGAGCACTTCGGCAGTGCGGCCGGAGATGCGCCCTACGCGGAAGTCGTTCAGCGCATCGATGAAGTCGGGTTCGTTTTGGCGAAATATCTGGGTGAGGTAGCAGGGCACCAGCCCGGCACCGCGCCACGATGCGGAGCGGAAGGCCCAGTCATAGCGGCCTGTCTTGGCCACCGGGGGGAGTTGCAGGAAGTCGCCGACGGCCACGATCTGCGCGCCGCCAAAGGGCTTGGTGCCGCACTCTCGCACGCGGCGGAAGTGGTGATCGAGAAAATCAAGCAGGCGGCCTGGCAGCATGGAGACTTCGTCGATCACGATGCACTGTGCCGAGCGGATGCGCTGGTAGGCGGCGCGGCGGGTGCGGTTCATGGTGCTTTCGAGGTAGGCCGAATAATCGTCGAAGCTCTGGTTGGCGGCAGGGCCGAGGCCGATGCCGGCGTAGCGATAGATGGTGCGGGCGGTGATGGGCAGCCCGGTGCGTTCGAGGAATTGTTGCTGGAGGTTGAGCGCGGCTATGCCGGTGGTGGCGCAGAGGTCGATGCGGCCACGGGCACGGCCTACGATTTCGGCCATGACGGTGCTTTTGCCGGTGCCTGCCATGCCGGTGATGAAGGCGGCGGCACCGCTCTCCACGAGCTCCACGGCGGCGAGTTGTTGCGGGGCGAGGTTCATGGCTGTTTGTGCCGGGGGGCGTAGGGGGGGCGGAGGATTAGCCGCTGGAAACGCAGCTCGGCTTCTTGGGCGGCGAGTTTTTCTTCCATGCGCCGGAGGTTGGCGCGGTCGGTGTCGATGCGGCTTTGCTGGCGAATTATGGCGACGCAGAGGGCGACGATTTCCACGCGGCGGGCGGCGTGGGGATCTGGGGAGGCGGCGGCGCTCACTGGGCACCTCCTTGGCGCAGGCGCTCAAGCTCGGCGGCGAGGATGCGCAGGGCGGCGGTTTTCTTACAGGTGGGGTGGACTTCGCGCAGAGCGGCTGCTTCGGCGGGGCCAAGCAGCGAGATGCCGGCTGCGATCTCCAGCGCGGCACGGATCTGCGCTGCACTGGGGGAGGTGGTGGGTGCGTCGCGTAGTTGCTGGACGACTGAGGAGGCAGCGTCGGGGGGTGGGCGGTTGTCTATTTCCGCAATGGAGCGGCGGAGGTAAACTGCGGCGTCCAAGTGCTCTTCGTAGGCGTGGACAAGCCATTGCCTCAACGGCAGGGGATTCTCGGCGACGGTTGTGCCGTATTTCGCAATGCCGTGGGCTTGGCGGCGGGCAATGTCGGCGCAAACGATTGCTTCAGTGCCAGACGGTGCGGGGGCTTGGGCGGTGGGTAGGGCGTCGGCACTCATGCGGCGGCCTCCGTTTCGGTATCGGTCAGGTGGGCGGGCGAGGGGTTCCAGCGGTTATCCACTTTTGCGGCTACTGCGCGCAGTGCGCTGCGTCGGCGGGTTGCGCCCAAGGTGATCCATCGGCAGGGCCCGACGAGCAGGGCGCGGTGCCAGCCCAGGCGGTGCGCTCGCGCAATCTTGCGGGCGGCGTTTGCGTTGGCGGTCTTCATGCGCGGGCCCCTTTCTCGGCATGGAGCCCATAGTCGGCGATCAAGAGGGCATCGCTGGTGTCGAGCGTGGGCTTGAGGTCGGGGTAGCGGCGGATCGCTTCGGCGCGCAGGGCTCGTTTGCGCTCGGGGCCTTTCTTACCGCTCACTCCGGTGATGCCTGCCTGCCAATCTTGCGGGCGGACGAGGATGGTGCGGATGCGGAGCGCCGTAAGTAGGCCCTCCCAGTAGCCTGCACTGTGCCCCATCTTAAACATGGCGGAGCCGGGGAGGCTCTTGCCAGCAATGAAGCCGCCGATTTTCTCCACGTAGGCCACGCAGGCCGAGGGTTCGCCTTCGGCACTGGCAAGTGCATCGACTAGGGCTTCTAGCGGGGGGCACTCGGCAGTGCGGTAGAGTATGGGTCGCCCGGTGCGGGGCGGGATAAAACAGAGCGCTCCATGCGCTCCGGGGTCTATGGCGATAATGGTGAGTTTCATGTCGTTTGAGCTATCGGTTTGGTAGCGTGCAGGGGGCAGGTGGCGGCGGGGATGGCCCGCCCTCGGCTGTGCCAGCATTGCGGGCACCAGCCTGTTGGGGGCGGGTTGGCCGCTTGGTAGGCGGCGATTTTTTTGGCCATGATGGCGATCGCTAGCGGTCGCAGGTAGGGCAGTGGCCCGCCGGGGGCGCGGTTAATGAATATCTTTGTGTAGGTGTAGTTGGCGCTGGGTGCCTCGGTTAGAACGGGGCGTTCCCGCATCTCTTGAAGAGGAGCGGCAGTCGCTGGAGGAGGAGCAGGTGGCCCCGGTCTTCCTTCAGGTCTATCGCCAGCCAGGCGTGGTTGCTGGGCTCCGGCTCGATGTAGATGCCTAGCTCGGTCTCCGGCAGGCGGCGTGCCTCCAGCCAGAGCCGCTCCGCCTCCGAGGACTTCTCGGAGGCGAACTCGAAAGGGATATCCGCAGCGGCGGCACTGGTATCTCCAAGTGGGCGGGTTTCTGGCTGGGTAGGCCCCGCCGCCGACAATGGGGCAGCGGCAGCGGGGCGAATAACTAGGCCGGTGGCCTGCGCCGCTGGGGGCGGCGTGGGCGTGGTGGGCTCCGTGGGTGCGGGCTTGGCGGCGGCGGCGGCAGCCTGCTTGGCGGCGAGGAGTTCTTTTAGGGTGGCCATGGGGGGAAAGGGGGCCTTTCGGTGGTGGGGCCGAAAGGCATTGGTGACTAGTAGTCGCAGTCCTCCACCGCTGGTAGGGTGGTGGTGGCTTTCGCGCCGACTATCGCGGCGTGCTCTGGCCAGATGCGCAGGCCGGGGATGTCTTGGCGGTTCTTGATGATGGCGCGGATGGCCGCGTTGTTCGGCACGATGGTGCAGAGGTCGGGGTGCGCGGCGTAGAGTTTACGCACGTCCACGACCTCGAACTTCCAGTTCTTCCGCACGCTCACTCCGGTGGGGGCCGCTGCGGCTTCGATCTTCGCTGCGGCTGCTTGCCGCACTTCCAGCGCGGCGGCGTCGGCCTCTTGGGCTATCTCGTCGAGGTCGCCTTCTAGGTGCCGCGTCTCGCCTGCACGGGCGGCGGCGAGGCGCTCGCGCTCGCGTTTCTCTTGCTCTTCGCGGATAAGCCGCTCTTGGCGCTCGGCTTCGAGGCGGGCGGCGTGGGCGCGGGCTTGCTCGGCTGCTTGGTAGGTGCCGACAAGGGTGTTGAGCCGCTTGGCCTCTAGCTCTAGGTCGGCAGAGAAGTCTTTGCAGGCGTTGTTCACCGCTCGCTGGGCGGCGAGGATCGGTGCGTTGATCGTGGTGCGGCTGTCTTCGATCTTCTTGAGTAGCGCTTTGACCGCTACGAGGGCATCGGCGGCGGCGCGCACGCTCTCGGCATCGCGCACTTCGCGGCAGACTTTGGCCGCGGCGAGCGCTATGCGCCGCGCTTCGTAGGCGGCGGGTTGTATGTCCACAGTGGCGGCTTCGATGGGGCCGCTGAGGACAAGTTGTTCGGTGTTAATGGCCATGGATTTTCCTCCGGGTGGGGGTTGCGGCGGGTGGTGGTTAGTAGGCGGGCTCAGCGGCGGGGGCGGGAGCGGCGGCGGTGGCGGCCTCTTCGAGCGCGGCTTTGGCAAAGCCGAGCGCATCGGCCAGGCGCTTGTCGTCGGCCTTGGGCTTGGCGTTCTTCAGGTGCAAGGGGAGCCAGTTGGCGATGAGCTTTTCGACGGCCTCGGGATCGAGGTCGCCAAGATCCACGCCGGCGTGTTTGCCGACATGCACTTTTACGCGCATCCAGTTCTCGCGGCCTACGCTGCCGCCTTCGGGGGCCTCGGGCTGCGCGGCTTTGCGGTAGCTGGCTCCGGTGCCCTGCGCTCCGTCGCTGCCGCCTCCGGCTTTCTTGGCATCGCGGTCTTTCTTGCGGGTGTAGGTGCCGGAGGGGGCGAGGGGCTCGCCTACTTTATGCGGGGTGCAGGCGGTGATGTTGGCGTAGGTCTCGCCGTTGTCGCCGGTGGAGTGGGTGACAACGACGAAGGCGGGCTTGCCGATAAGTGCCTCGGTGTCGAACTCATCGAGCTCCTGGGCATTTAGGTCGCGGCCAAACCACTGGCGCAGGAATTTGCGGAAGCTGGATTTCTCGTTGAGCGAGGTGGTAAAGCCGGTGGACCACACGCAGTGGGGGCGCGGGGGGGTGGTGCTTTGGTCTTGTTGGTCGATCTCGAAGGTCAGGCGGAATTTCTCCTTCGGTCCGTATTCGGTTTGCTTGAGCTCGGGTGGGGTCACGTCCACGCACACGGCGCGGCCAGTAAATTCAGGGCAGGGGGTGAAGTTGCCGGATTTTTTTTCGCTGAGTTTCATAATGATTTAGGATTTGGCGGGAATGGGTTGGGTGGGTTGGGATGGGTTAGCCGAAAGGCATTGGTGACCTCACAGGTCGTTCTTGGAGTCGGTGCCGCTGTCGTCGCGGGTGCCTTCGTCGGCGGGCACCTCGACGGTGCCGGAGGTGCTGGCACGGCGGCCTTTGCGGGCGGCTTTCTTCTTGGCGGCGGCTTCGGCCTTAGCGGCCTCCATGCTTAGGCGTAGTGCTTCGGCACGGTGGGCTAGGTGAGCGCTGGTCTTGGTGATGACGTAGTCGCTGCCTGGCGCAGCACCCACAGCGGGCGTGCTGCGTAGCCATTGCAGCCAGGCTTCGATCTCGCCGGTGATCTCGGAATCGAGTTGGTCTGCCAACCACTCTTCGGCTTCGTCCCTGGGCCTCAATTCGTTGGCCTTAGGGTCGCAAAATATAGAGAAAAACCAACCCGCGTAGATGATGGCGTCGTCTTCGCGAACAACTAGAGGACCGTCTGCAATGCCTTGTGTGGCATCGTGGCGGGATAGGATGACTTCATCTATTTCCGTCGGCCACTGTTTGGGCATGGGCAGGGCGAGCTTTTCTTGGCTGGCCTCGTGCGGTGTCGTCGTGTTGGGTGGCGCTTCGCCGAAAGGCATTGGAAACTCCATGACCAATTGGCGGTCGTGCTCGGTCATGTCTTCCTCGGCTACGGCTTCGCCGCCTTCGCGCTTGCGTAGCGTCTTGCGACCGGGGCGGGGTTGGTCGTATTGCCAATAGCAGAGGTATTCGCGCAGTTCGTAGCCGCTGGATACGGCCTCCCTGAGTAGGTCGATCTCGCTTTGGATGGAGTCGAGGCGGGCACCGTAGTCTTTTTTGACCCGGCTCAGCTCGGCTTCCGTAATAGTATAGCGGGTAAACGCTTCAGCCATGGCTTGCGCCTTGGCAATGTGCTCCGGCGGCGTGTAGTTGTAGCGCAGCTGGCGACGCGTTTCGTTGGCGGCTAGGGGCGTGCTCACTTCGCACCTCCTTCGCTGGCAGCACTGGCAGTGGCAGTTTTGCGGGCGGCGTCTAGCGCGTCCAGATACTGGCGACGGGCGTCGGCGCTGTGGAAGATTTCCCGCTTCTCGTTGCAGTAGTCCACACCAGGTGCACCACACGCAGCGTAGTAGAACTCGTTTAGGCGATAGATACCTTCGATCTCTTGGCAGCGGTCCAAGAGGCTGATGATTTCGGCGATGAAGCACTCGGGCGTTTCCTCGGGCAGGAGGAGTTGTGTCCCGTTGATGCTCAGAATGCGCACGCGGCGCGACTCGGGGGCAGGCTTGACCGCCTGCGTGGTTTCTATCTGGGTGTTTGTGTCGGTTTTCATTGTTAGTGCGCCTGCCTCGGTGGCTGCCGGGGCGGGCGAAATTGGTGGGGTGGTGTTTAGGCGGGTGGGTTATTCAGCGGCTGGTGGCTTGGCGGAGGGTCGCTCTGAGGTGATCGGGTTGAGCACCCAGCCCTTGCGTGGGCTCTCGATGGCCTCTGCGCGAAACTCGATCCGGGCGTATTCCGCTAGCTTGGCCAACATGCGCCCTTGGATTTTCTTGCGGAGCTTGGTGGCTTGGCCTCCGTCGCGCATGAAGGGCGAGCCTTCGCTGGCACCACAGGGGAAAAGTGCCACGGCGGGCTTTTTGCCGTCGGCGATGAAGACTCGCAGGCGCTCGATGGCACCGAGTGCGGGCAGCGCATCAATCGCGGCGGCGTTGAAGATGATGCTGCCGCCGTTTCGCTTGGCCGGGCGGTAGATGATGTGCGGCTCGCCGCGCACGGCGGCACCGATGGCTTCGGTGAAGGTTAGGGCGCCGATCATTAGCGCTTCGGCGCTCTTCTGCGCGGGGGGCGTCGAGGCAGCGTTTTTTTCGCCGATTTCTAAGGCGAGGCGGCGATCGCGATCTGTGGCGCTCTCCTGCGGTGTCGTGGTGGGGGTGGGTTTGGCTGTTTTCATGTTTACGGGCGGAAAAAGGGCGGTTCGTGGCCGGATGCGGGCGCGGCGGGGCCTTGGCCGGGCTGCTGGGGTCAGAAGCTCTTGGCGAAGGGCAGGCGCGACAGGGCGATCTGGGCGCGGGCCTTGCGTTCACGGAGCTGGAGGGTGCGGACGGAGCAGCCGGCGCGCTTAGCCTGCGCGGCGCGGGAAAGTTTGCGGGTGACTAGGGGGGCCACTATACGGAGCAGCTCGGCCTGCTCGGCACGCAGGGCGCGGAGCTCGGCAAGGATCTCGGTGGAGGTGGGGTCAGCGTCAGCCACGGGCCACCTCCGCCAGTGCTTCGGGCTTATTCGCCGCCAGCCATGCGCGTTGCCGCACCAGCTCGGCCTGGACTGCGGGCTCGCCACCTTCGCGGCGGATGGTCACCCAGTCAGGCACTGGCGGCTCACCAAGCGCGGCGCACTCGGCGTTAATCCGGTCGAGCGCGCGGTCGCGGCGGGCCGTGGAGTTCTTGAAGGCCGAGCGGTCTCCGGCGGCCAGCTGCGCCTCAATCGCATCGAGGCCGATGCGGATAGCTTGCCGCACAATGTGGATTGTCGGCACCGGGGCTTGCTCGGCGATCCGGCGGGCGCGGTCGATGTCGGCGGGGACGGCGTCGATCTTGTAGTTGGTGAATCTCATGGGCCGGGCGGAGCAGGTGAGTGGGTTCACTTCGCACCTCCTTGGGCTAATTCCGTGTTTTTCCGTGTTACGGAATTGGCCAAAAAAATGCGGACCTGTGCGGAGACGCTACGTCCCTCTCGCTTGGCGATACTCTTCAGATCGTTATAGAGCGACACAGGTAGGGTGAAGGAGGCGTTTACGTGCTTCATTGCCGTAATCCGTAACACGGAAAAACACGGCGTCAATAAAGATTATTGAAAAAAGATAAAAGCGGCTTAGTCTGGTGCTATGAAAACAATAAAAAACCATGACCGTGCGCCAGATAAGAAGGGTTTTTCTGTAGCGATGCCGAAACGCCTAATCGCTGAAATTGAGGATATTGCGCGCAAAGAAAATAGAACACGCAACGGGCAGATTTACCACTTTTTAGAGCGGGCTATTGCCGATTGGCAGCAGAGCGAAAAAGCTCCTGGCGAGACCTCGGCAACGGGTATCGCTGCCGCGAAGAGCCGGGCGGCATGATCGAGCTATCTTTCGCCCAGTGAAAAAAGCTCGAAAGCGCAAGATGCCGCCCGTGCCTAAGATGGAAGTCACCGCGCGCCCGATCGATCTGGTCCTTGTGCGTGCAGCGACGGGCGGTGAATGGACACGGGTAAAAGTGCGTCGCATACTCACTCCAACGCGGGAAGGGGCCACCATTCCAGCCATTACAAAGATTTACGTCGGGAAAAAAGGCGGGCCTCTTTCGCTTCATAGGTGCATCACTGACCTTCGGTCTCGGCTGGAGATTCATTTCCCGGGTTAGAAATGGGAGTGTGCATCAAGCACCGGCGGCGAATGGTGCCCGCCTGTAGCGCCGGAGGAAGCCGGAGAATCAGTCGGCGTTGGCAAAGGTTCCATACACCCCCTATAGGTTGCCCAACCTATACCCCTCTCTATGCGATCTTGGGAACCACTATGCATTCTCCGGCTTCCCCGTTCCTATCCTATCCCTTTTCCTTCCTTTTAGGCTTAAAAGGAAGGAAAAGGGTAAAGAAAAAGTAAAATTCAGGTCCTTTTTCTCAAACCTGCAAAAGGTACCCAAACCGCCCCGACTTCTCCGGTTCCTCCGGAGCGCCTTTTCCGCCACTCTTCAAAAGGTTCCCAAACTGCCCCGAGTTCTCCGGCTACCCCGGCGCGAGGGTGCTTATCCCGTCGCCTTCTTGGTCCGGCGGGCGGGGCGGGCAGGTGGCGGAACGATGGCAAAATAGGCCTCGGCGTCGGCCTGCGTGGCGCGGCCTGCGTAGTGCTGGTGTCCTCGCTCTCGGGGACGGGGATCGGGACGGCGGCCATGGGCGAGCGCGTCAGCCAGCCAGCGCCGACGGCGTAGTCGAGCAGCCGGGCCACGGTGCCACGGTGCGCACGCTTGGTGCGCGGTGCGGCTACACCTCCGGCGCGGGGTGGCGCGAGGGATGCCAGCCAGGCGGTGAGCTTGTCGGCGGTGAGGTCAGCCAGGCGGGCGTCAGGGAAGGCGGTGAGCAGGCGACTGAGTTGGAGGTCGCGCTGGGCAACGGAGTCCTCCGATGCGGCACGTGTGGCGACGGCGGCGGAATATTTCGATACGGCCTCCTTGAGCGTGATCCGTCCGTCGGTGACGCCGCGCATGGTCATCCACTCGCGTGCTACGGTGAGCAAGTCGGCCCCGCCGGTGATCTCGCGGAAAGCGGCTAGGGCCTCGGCCTCCCTGGGCGATACCGACACGGCGGCGCGCCCGTAGTCGCGGCGCTGATCGAGCCATGCGGCGGCGAAGTCGGCGCGATCACGGGCGGAGGCGAAGGCGCGGGATTCCTTGGTGCCTCCGAGCAGACGCCAGCGGGCGATGAAGGGTTGATCGCGGCCTTCGCGGACCTCATACCACAGGCCCTTTGGGGGCGTAGTGAGGTAGTCGGTGGGCGCGGCGGGGGCGTTTTTCGGTGGGCGTTTTGTGGGCGTTTCCATTGCCGAAAACTGCCAACAAGCGAAGAAACGCGCAATCGTTTACCTCTGAGGACCATTCCCCAGAGGTAGAATGGTCGGGGTTGAACCGACGACCAGCGGTTTACGATACCACTTAATTTACCTATGAGAAAATGTTTTTTTGCCCACTAAAAGCGGCTATTATGGGCAATATCTAGCCTGTGACCCATCAAATCACCTCGGCA
>Ga0114938_1001988_pt1 | contig 13394 bp, 12 predicted proteins | sample AshMeaBigSpring_FD_88675 | JGI IMG/M metagenome (GOLD analysis project Ga0114938, IMG submission 88675) | Groundwater microbial communities from Big Spring, Nevada to study Microbial Dark Matter (Phase II) - Ash Meadows Big Spring | ecosystem: Environmental > Aquatic > Deep subsurface >...
AAACCCAAGGAAAAGAGGAAAAAAGGCTTCAAAAAGAGGGATTAATAACGAACAAATTGCGGTAATAGCCACTTGTGACAGATCAGATAACACAGCTATTCAAGTTGTTGCAAAAGGGCGTATTACTACCCAAAATATAGAAGATGTCTTGGAAAATAAGACAGAGAAAGTTGAAGTCCTATGTACAGATAGTCATAGAAGTTATACATCTTATGCAAAGAAGAAAAAATTGACTCATAAAAAGATTAATGCATCAAAAGGTCAAAAAGTAAGTGAAAAAGTATATCACGTACAAAATGTGAATAACCAGATAAGCCGATTGCGTGAGTGGATGCAAGGATTTCATGGCGTGGCCACAAATACCTTCAAAATTATTTAAATTGGTTTATGGTATTGGAAAAAATAAAGCGAAATAATAACCAGGTTGAAGGCTTTACTGCTTTTGCACTTATGTTTACTAAAGCCTGGAGTGATTGGAAGAGTCTCGGACTAGATAATATGTTTTATGGAACATAGCCTAATTTTTCTATTTTGCGGTGCATTTATAAATTTATTATTCATAAAATAACCAGATGGGGAAAATAAAATTAGCTTTTTTGACATATCTTGCGTGTCTTCCTTTTAGCTTTATATCCGCCTTTAATTTTGATAATACCTGTTTTGCTGGTCCCATAGAAGATCCCGAATCCTACCTTTTCGAGATTCCTAGGCGAAATTATGTGATCTATCAAAATGTAGTTGACAAAAATCAGGTTTTTGGAAACATTCTGGACGATTGCAATGTAGAGAATAAAACCTGCCATACGATCATAGAAAAATGCCAGGGAGTATTTAATGTAAATTCGCTTAAGGCTGGAAAACCTTATACTATTTTTGCCCGCGAGGAGGACGATGTACCGGATTATATGGTTTATGAACCCTCTAAAACGGAATACATTATCTTTGATTTCAGAGCAGATGGGAAGGTCTTTCTCACCCAAAAACATCTATCTAGGAAGGAAAGAGCCGCAGCCGGTGAAATAAATTCCAGTTTATATATGACGCTGGATGCTATGCAAGTATCGCCTAAAATAGCCGTAGAATTAGCCGATGTATATGCCTGGACAGTGGATTTCTTTAAGATTCAAAAAGGTGATAAATTTAAAGTAATCTTTGAAGAAGTATTTGCCGATGGCGAATTTGTAGAAACTGGTAAAATAAAAGCCGCCTCCTTCACCCATAATGGCGAGGAAATATTCAGTTATTTTTTTCAATCCAATGAAAAAGCCAATGGCGGATATTACGATGAAAAAGGAAATAGTGTAAAAAGACCCTTCTTAAAAGCTCCAGTAAAATTTAGCCGTATCAGTTCGCGGTATAATAAACATCGCTTCCATCCCGTTTTGCGCCGTGTAAAGGCTCATTTGGGTACGGATTATGCTGCTCCGCAAGGTACCCCCATTATGTCCACCGCAGATGGCACCGTTGTAGAAGCTGGCCGTAATAGGGGCAATGGAAATTATGTTAAAATTAAACACAATAAAACCTATACTACTCAGTATCTTCATATGTCTAAATTTGCCAAAGGAATAAAAAAAGGCAAATCCGTAAAGCAGGGTGAAGTAATCGGATATGTGGGCAGCACAGGACTGGCTACCGGACCACACGTTTGCTATCGCTTCTGGAAAAACGGCGTACAAATAGATCCCCTCCGCGAAAAAATTACTATTTCCAAACCCTTAGATAAAAAATATCTTAAGACATATCTACAGCATATAGAAAAATACAAGGCACAACTAGAACAGTTAGAATATCAGTCGCAGCCGGAAGAAAAACCATCGCCAGAACTGCTGGAAATTTCCTAATAGCAGATTGATCTGTACAAACCATAAAAAAGGAATAGCATTTTTTTTGCTATTCTTTTTTTCCAACTTATTGCAAACAGGTATTCTGCCGTATCGGAACCTAAGACTACCCACCAGCTTAACCATTTAGCAAGCCAAGAGTTTAGCAAAGGATAGAGTGATGGAGAGAAAGAACAATTATGAGTTTCCTAAAAGGGATGCATTAATTAGGAAACAAAGACATGTTTTTCCTGCCATAATTCAAGCATTAATGACATAATGGCAGGTAAAAAATAGGGTTCTTAGCCAATATTTCCTGCACAAGACCGCTTACCAAAGATGGCACAATTTTGTTAAAAGCTAATAGGTAGGCCTAAGAGCAAATCGCCGAAAAGACGTATGCAGAGGGTCTGCACCTTTTATAAAAACAAAATAAAAACAACATAACTATGGGAAAAATTATTGGAATTGACCTGGGCACCACCAATAGCTGTGTATCAGTGATGGAAGGAAATGAGCCGGTAGTAATCGCTAATGAGGAAGGTCGCCGCACCACGCCATCCATCGTAGCATTTTTAGACAATGGAGAGCGTAAGATCGGCGATGCTGCTAAGCGTCAAGCCATTACAAATCCTACCCGTACCATCGCTTCTATAAAGCGTTTTATGGGACACCGCCATGCCGAAGTGGTTAATGAACTGGGGCATACCTCCTACAAGATCGTGCGCGGCGATAATGATACAATAAGGGTAGATATAGAAGGCCGCCTCTACACGCCTCAGGAAATCAGCGCCATGGTTCTTCAAAAGATGAAAAAAATAGCCGAAGACTATCTGGGTCAGGAAGTCACCGAAGCGGTAATTACAGTACCAGCCTACTTTAATGACAGCCAGCGCCAAGCCACCAAAGAAGCCGGAGAAATAGCCGGTCTCAAGGTAAAGAGGATTATTAACGAACCCACCGCTGCTTCCCTCGCCTACGGTTTAGACAAGAAAAAATCCGATCTGAAAATTGCGGTATTCGACCTCGGAGGGGGTACCTTTGATGTGTCTGTTCTCGAATTAGGAGACGGCGTATTTGAAGTAAAAAGTACCAATGGCGATACCCACCTCGGTGGCGATGATTTTGATAGAGTGATTATAGACTGGCTGGCAAGTGAATTTCAGCAAGAAGAAAATATGGACCTCCGCAAGGATCCTATGGCTTTACAGCGCCTAAAAGAAGCCGCAGAAAAGGCTAAAATAGAGCTATCCGGCAGTACGGAAGCCGAGATAAACCTACCCTATATCACCGCCAAAGATGGCGTACCGCGTCACCTAGTAAAAAAACTTACCCGAGCAAAATTTGAACAACTGGCCGATAGCCTTATACAGCGCACCATAAAACCCTGCGAAACCGCTATGCGAGATGCCGGGCTCTCCACCTCCCAAATAGACGAGGTGATCCTAGTAGGTGGTAGTACACGTATCCCTAAGATACAGGAAGTGGTAGAGAAATTCTTTGGAAAAAAACCTTCGAAAGGAGTAAACCCGGACGAAGTAGTGGCCGTAGGAGCAGCTATACAAGGCGGGGTACTCACCGGCGATGTAAAAGATGTTCTTCTTCTGGATGTAACTCCACTCACCCTCGGGATAGAAACCATGGGCGGCGTATTTACCCCACTTATTGAAGCAAATACGACTATACCCAGTAAAAAATCGGAAGTCTTCAGTACAGCCTCCGATAACCAGCCTGGCGTAGAAATTCACGTTCTCCAAGGTGAACGCAAAATGGCCGCCCATAACCGTACCATCGGTCGCTTTACCTTAGAAGGAATTATGCCGGCTCCACGCGGTGTGCCTAAAATAGAAGTTACCTTCGATATAGATGCCAATGGTATTCTAAAGGTGAGTGCTAAAGACCAGGGCACCGGCAAAAACCACAGTATCCGTATAGAGGCTTCTACCGGGCTATCCGATGCCGAAATACAACAAATGCGCGATGAAGCCAAGGCTAATGAGGAATCTGATCGTCTGGCAAAGGAAAAAGCAGATAAAATAAACCAAGCCGATGGTATGATCTTCCAAAGCGAAAAACAGCTCAAAGAATATGGCGATAAAATACCCGCCGACAAAAAATCGGCCATAGAATCTGCCCTCAATGAATTGCGTAGTGCCCACACCGCACAAGATGCCCCCCGTATAGATAGCACTTTGGCCGCACTCAATACCGCCTGGCAGGCAGCATCCCAGGATATGTATGCCCAAGGAGGTGCTGAGACCGGCACCCAGCAGAACCAGCAAACGACTCAGCAAAATGATGCCGATCCTAAAGTAGAAGATGTACAGTTTGAAGAAGTAAAGGACTAATCCTAAGCCCTTATAGATATAAAAGACGGCATCTCCGGATGCCGCCTTTTTTTTGTTCCTTGATGCTTTAAGATGATGGCCAATAGCCCACTGGCACACCCCGGATGCCTCTTGCCTTAGCTCACATTGCAGGCTTTAGCCCGAAAAAATAGATGGGAAAAGGCTTTCCATTTTTTTGAAGTCCATTCTGTGTACTAAGGAAGAGAACGCTGATTTACAGGCCCCTAATTAGGTATTTCAACACTTTGATAATATGGAATGGACAACAAAAATAGCGGATTAGTTGATTTATATCAATAAACTAAAAAAAGAGAGACAAATTTAAACGATGTATAAAATTCAATTTATATTTGTAAAATCATTTAACAAAAAAAATATTCTCCTAATGAAAATTTGTGACTTAACCAAAATGTCAAAGGTTTTTACTTCGATGCTTTTATTGTACTCACTTTACTTTTAAATTATTCTAATTTAAATAGTCAATGGTCACTTACTGGAAATAGCTCTTCATCATCTAATTTCCTTGGAACAACTAACAATATGGCAATTCCAATCAAAGCAAATGGAACAGAAATTTTACGAATTATTCCTTCTTCAGTTAATACTAGTGGATTATCCCCAGGAGCCCTAGTATTTAATCCTAGCGGAATTACTAATTCATCTACAGCTAATAGTGGCCTAATGAATTTTGGGCCGGGTATTACGATAAGATCCACCTCTACTAATGGTGCTCATTTAAATTTCGTTAATACAACTAATTCAAGTTATGCAAATCAAATTAGATTCTATGGCTCAAGTGGTGGTCCAAAACATGTAATCACCGAAAAAAACAACTATCTAACCATTATATCAGGAAATTCTTCTCCCGGTAATAATGTCCTAAGAATTGCAGGTAAGCTTCTGATTGGAGCAGAAACTAGTCCACAACCTTCTACATATAATCTCTTTGTAGAAAAAGGAATAATTACAGAAAAAGTAAAGGTGAGCCTAGTAAATGAATGGTCTGATATTGTGTTCTCTGAAAAGTATAATTTAATGCCAATTAATGAACTAGAAACATTCATTAGTACCAATAATCACTTACCTGGTTTTCCAGATGAAAGCAAAATATGCCAGACTGGCTACGACTTAGTGGAAATGGATGCTCTTTTATTATCAAAAATAGAAGAACTAACCTTATATATTATTGAACTTAAGGAAGAAAATGAAAAATTAAAAAGTTCAATTGATAAATAAAAATCTATTATGAAAGCCATACTCAAAATATTAATTTTATCTATTACTACCTATATTCATTCTCAATTAGATACAAAAAATTTAATTCCTAATGGAGATTTTGAATTAAGTAATGGATTACCTTTCAATCAAAATCAAATGGATAAATGTTCTAATTGGAGTGCATTTGCTGGTCGTACATCTGATTATTACGTTGGAGCAGGATTTACTGGATTTAAAGGAGATTGTGCAAGTGGTAAAATTAGTGCCTCCTCCGGCGGTCGACTCTGTGGATTCGGATCTTGCGAAGGGATAGTGGGTCAGTTCCCTGCGACTTTATCCGAAAATTGTCCATATAGGCTTTCTCTTCGATATAGTCCTAAGAACAATAATGAGATATACCAATTGCATTTATATTTGTTAAGTAATTTACCAGCTGATAATGCATTAAATCCGTGCGAAACACCAATTGAAAATGGACTAAAACAATTGTTAGAAGTTATTATTCCAGTAAATAGCACTTCTACTGGTAGTGATAATTCTTGTATATGGTCAACATTTAGTTATGATTTAATAGAAATACCCGCTGGTATTAACTATATTGGCATTAAAGGAGACAACAGAGTAGGTGCCTTTTATGACTCAAAGTATACTTACGTAGATGATATAATACTACAATTGATACCTTATTGTCAATTCAATGATTGCATAGACAATGTTCCGATTTCCGTTACATCTAACCAACAGATTAATCCTATTCCCTGTGGTTCCTTGTGTAATACTACCAATTGTACCTTTGTAAATTCAGGAGTATCGAATGAGCAACCTTGGTGGTTTACACTTAATGGGGCTTATAAATATAGGTTACAAGTTTATGAGTTTAGTGGGGCACTTGTATATGATATTGAAGAGGAGAGTTGTTGTGGATTCAATAATAAAGTAATCTGTTGGAATGGATTCGGTAATGTATCACCTTTTATTGACTTGCCTGTCGTCAGCGGAGGAGTTGAATCTTTTGCTTATCAATTTGGGGCTTGGGGATGTCAATCTCCAAATGTCTCCAATCCTATGTGTTATTTATGTCCCAGTTCAAATGGATGCACAAGCATTTTTGAAGGTGCAAAAATGTTTTATTCTGGAAATATCACTATGTTCCATGGGGCAGATGATCTTAATGACCAATTCTGTCCATATCCTTACTCGGATACCTGTAATATTGAATTTATAAACTGTTGTACATTTAATCGCTATTATGAATATATTGATTTTTATGAAAACATATTAATTTCAAATCCAAATTCAATAACTTTCAGAAATGTTGATTTTAATACAGAAGTAGAAGGGAATATTAGCTCATTTAGTTATATATTTTTAGACAAAAACACTCAGTTAAACACTGGAACTAATCTAGAATTACAAATAAATAAAGTGTGCAATGAATCTTTTGCATCAGGAAAATCGGATGGATTTGATAATGCCACAATTTAAGCATATATACCAATTCAGTTAAATAATAATGACATGAAAGAAAATTTATCCATAACATCCAATGATGATTTAGAAATCAACTTAATTGATGTATATGATCTTTTTGGTAGAAAATCATTATCTTCTTATCCCGATAATAAAGATTTAGAATCAGTTATTTTTGAGGTGTCTAAAAAATTGACAATTCCTGGAGTTTATTTGATAAATTGTTATCATTCAACAATTCTAAAGTCGTGTTAAAAATAATTAAGCAATAGATATTATGCGTATAATCCAATTTCTTTTATTTATAACTTTACTTTGCAATATTTGCCTAGTCAGTTTTACCGGAAATCCTTCCCCTTCTGGTAATTATGAATTGATGGTGGCAAGATATGGTAAAATTGAGCCCAAAAAACTAAATGTGGCTTCTCTCAGCCATGATATCATTTTTCAGGAAGGAAAAGAAATCTTCTCTTATGCTGTAAGCCTTACATATTGGCGATATCTGTACTCTAAAAAGTATATTGACATTTTAGCTAATGTCGGAATTTCTTATGGTTTTCTAAAATCGGAAGGAAATTTCTTTATACCTTTTGGAGGCTCAGTACTTATGGGTAAAAGAAGACTTAAATTCGAAGTGGGATTGCAAAACAGTTTGGCATTTTATACACCATCGATAAGTGAAACCATAGATGGCGAACCTATCTATGGATCTACTAAGCTAAAACTAATAAGCTCGCCATATATAGGAAGTCGCTTTGTTTCCAGGTCCTTACATTATTTTATTGGCGTCAATCCAGTAGGTATATACTATAGCAAGAGAGATAGTGGAATAGGCTATTTTAGTAAATTCACTTATGGTATAGGACTTAGATTTTAATAAGATGTCAATTGTGTAGAAGCGTTCTTCTCATTGGCGATTACTTAATATTAATAAAACATCCTGTTATTTCTCGAGTTAGTAATATTATTCTGGCACTTCTCTCTTTTATTATCATTTTCTTCGCATTAGACCATCATAGTATATATATCTGGGATGAAGCGATCTACGCTAATAATGCACTAGAAATGAGTATAGATAATGATCCTTTTATACTAAAGGTAAATGGTGAAAAGACATTGTATAACACCAAACCTCCTTTAGTAATTTGGATGCAAGCATCACTAATTAAATTATTGGGTCCGACTATCTGGGCTATAAGGCTACCTTCTGCTTTAGCAGCACTTATGACTTGCATTATTATTTACTCTTTCATTTCATTTACTTATAAAAAGATATGGACTTCATGGCTAGCAGTGTTTATATTAATTACTTCTACCGGATATATGAAGACACATGTGGTACGATCGGGAGATTTAGATTCCACCTTAGTCTTGATCTCTACTATGGGTACACTATTAGTGGTTATTTTTTCTATCTATAAAAAATGGAATTCCATTTCTATCTATTCTATCTATATACTTCTATTAATCGGATATTTTACTAAATCTACAGCTATTTTATTGTTTTTACCAGGATGGATTACTTGTACTTTAATATATTCTTATAAGCAATTTGTTATTCTTTGGAAGCCAATAATCTTAGGCGGAGTCACCTTAATCCTTGTAATCCTTTCTTACTATAATTATGTAGATCATTTTAATGAAGGCTATATCGCAAAAGTATTTTTTTCTGAGTATCAAAGAATATATATGAATATAATGACTTGGCATAATCATCCTTTTTATTACTATATATTAAATCAGACTAAGAATGGGTATTTTATGCCTTATTTTAGTATCCTTATTTGGATACCAGGCATGTTACTTTATATGAGCAAAACTCCTATCAGAAAAATCCTGATGTCATTGATGATCATAAGTGTTATGTACATGTGTATTATTTCTATACCCTCGGTAAAATTAGAATGGTATGATGCTCCATTATATCCACTTTATGCTGTAATTTGTGCCATAGTAATTTCACAATTTTACGACTTCATATCCAGGTCCGTATGTGCTGTAAGATTTCACCTTAATTGGTTGTTCCTAGCCATTGTTATGATTATGATAGGCTATAATTATTACCAAATAATAAGAAATTATCTGCACCCGCAGTATATGGACCTGGAGCATGAAGGGCGAGCCATATCTGAGCTATATTATAGGGGAAAATTGCCACATGATTTACAGGTAATTATGGGGGTAAAGCATAAAGAGCATATAGATGCGACTAATTTTTATATACGCGGATATAATCACTATCATAAGTATGATCTGAGTCTCATTACCGATATGGATATGATAAAAGAAGATAAACCCTTTATGATCTGTAATTCATCTCGTACTCATGAATGGGCCGAAGAAATACACTACAAGAGCACAGCCTGCCTGCCTGTAGATACGCTTTATGGGTGCTATATCTATAGTGGAGAGTAGAATACATTTCAAAATCTTGGTGTAGTATTACCCATCGTCTTAGATATTGGCGGATGATGATAAATCATACTACATTTGTATCCCTTTCCTGCCCGTTATATCCGATAGTGCATCTCCATAATATCGGTATGATACCGGGCGGAATATCATTACATTATAAGCTATGAACTACCTATCAGCAGCAGATGCTGTAAGCCATATACAGAGCCGGCACCGGGTATTTATCCACGGGAGTGCCGCCACACCCACCGTATTATTAAAGGCCTTGTTTGCCCTCAATGAATTGCGCAGTGCCCATACCGCCCAGGATGCTGCCCGTATAGACAGCACTTTGACCACACTCAATACCGCCTGGCAGGCAGCATCCCAGGATATGTATGCCCAAGTAGTCGCTGAGACCGGCACCCAGCAAGACCAACAAAAGACCCAGCAAAATGATGCCGATCCTAAAGTAGAAGATGTACAGTTTGAAGAAGTGAAATAAGCTTTCGCTGACTATTTTTATATGCCCCAATATGTTTTTTAAGCTTTTTTTTACCACCTACCTCTCTGGGTTTATCCATATCTTTTGTACACATATTCTATCCTCCCATTCTGTTTTAACGAGATAAATTCCGCGCGAAAGGGAAGAAGATATGCTCACATTCGATACACCCCTGCCCTGCTCATACAATATCTTTTGGCCCGTGGTAGTATAGAGGGTGAGTTGCCAGGCCTCCTCATAGTTATCACCTGCCATGATCAACTGCGCTTGGCTAAAATAAATTAATTCAGCACAAGATGCTTCTGCTGGCTTATCTATACCTGTGATCCTCTCAACATAAAAACTATCGCGATAGGCACAACCTTGTTCTGAAATGATATCTACCCAACCCCATCCCTCCTCCGAAAGGGTATGATCTCCTGTGCCTCCAGAAGACCAATAGCACTGTGTATATGTACAGGGAATATCCATAGTGGCATCCACGGTAAGATAGACCGTGTCAGCCACCAGATCCGGATAAAAATCAATAACATTTATAAGATAGGAGCTATCTATAACTGATACAAAATGCGTATCTGCTTCCTCTATATAATAATACCCAAAGCTCAGATAAAGTGGCTGCAGCGTTTGGAACAGTGAGGATGGAAACTGGCCACTAAAATCTCCTAAAATGGGATTATAAAGATCTACCGCCCATATATCTTTCCAAACCGCATCCTGCAAAATGGTATCTGAAATAGCAAATAGGTAATGATTATTATACATCGTATTTATGTTATTGGGATTATAACAATACATTGCTGGCGATATGATATAATCCTCGCCCCTGCATACCACTAAATCATAGTCCGATAATGGGCTTATATGTAGAAGATCTCCAATAGTATCACAGGGTATGGATACTAGCTGGAATTTATGAGCACTGCAATTGCCGGTGTTAAGTTCTACTTCCCCACCCACTAAGGGCTGCGATGTTATCAAATTAAAATAAGAATATCCTCCGGCATCAGCTATAAAAGTGGTATCTCCCTCCCCTTCCAGAGTCATGGTACAGGATGCACCCGCATAGCTATGAATGCGCCATTCATATTCATAGGTATATAAACCAAATTCGCACAAAGAACCAGTATTAGTATCACAGTAAAGTCCCATTATTTCTATTTGCACCGGACAAGGCCCTTCCGGATAAAAATGCAGAACAAAATAAGAAGAACTCAATTGTTCATTTTCATCCATAATGGTGTAGCAGACGGTATCATTACCCTCATAGTTTGCAAAGGGATGAAATACAGCAGAATCCGCATAAGTAATGAAAATATTGCCCATGGTATTTACGTCATTTTCGCAAGCACCTATTTCCGTTAACTGTAAGGAAATGCCCTCATCATTGGACAATAAATCTGTGTAATAAATAGTTACCGTCTCCTCCGCCGGAAATATTCCCAAATCATCCGGTTGGGCGATGGGTGCAGAGGGGCAGTAAGTATATCTAAAAGGCTTTGGTGAGCTATAGAGGATGTATTCAAATTCAAAATTTTCCGCAAGGCCAGACATATTAGACACAGCCGCTGAGGTTAGATAATAAGTGTGATCCGGCTGGGCAATATCTATATCCGTATAAGAGAATACACCCGTATCATTTAATGCCAAGGCATTATAAATCACAGGAGAGGCATCATCACTAATAAAATAATAAAGGGTATAATCATAACACTCCAATTGTGACAAATCGGGAAAAATGGTTGCCTCTATATTATCACCTACACAAATGATTTGAGGACTTATATCGGCGATAAGAAAATCGGATGCATCCACACAAGCAGGGCATAATAACCCGGGGGCGAAATGATAGGTAGCACCGGATCCATCTGCAATATTTAATGCAAAAACCTCTCCTTCGCTGTACAGATATTCAAACTCCCCCACATTCAAAACACCTGCGTAACTTCCTCCTAATTCGTAAGGTGGTATGCCCCCTATGATAGTAAATTGTATAGATATAGGACCCACACTGAAATCACAATCAAAGGGAAGAAAGGTCAATTGTATTGGAGGGCTATCGTTAATAGGAGTTCCTACGCACTGACCCTGGTCAGTTATGACATCATTATTCGTCCATATTTCGCCATCATTACAGGGAAATCCTTCTGCATCGCAAACTAAGGATAACTGATAGAACTCATTATTGAGAGAAATAAAAAGGGGAACGCCTAAATAACTGTCCAAATATCCATAATGCAAATAGATAGGTCCCGAATCCGGGGGAATAATATTAGCGGGGAATATAGCTAAGCTATCACCATTGCAGGGGTTTATGGTAGCAAAGAAAAGAAATTCATCTTCTTGATAAGGATAAAGCTCCGTGCTGATGCCAAAACCAAAAGGATAATTCTCACAAAAGAAGTCACCTGCTGTTTCACGGACACAGATGACATCGGGCTGTACAGACCAAGGCTCGGAGGGACATATATATAACTGACCGGCTGTAAGGCTTGAACAGTAATAGGGTTTAGAGTCCATAAAACATACACATAGATCTGATGCATATAAATATGCTTCTTCGCAATCTTCATCGAGGGGAATAATATTATACTCGTAGTAAAAAGTACAATCTGCCCCCATCCATATTTCCTGAAATTGCCAATGAAAAATGCCATCCATATCCAAAGATAAAACAGTCTCATAGCTATTATTATAATTAATAATAAATTGCCCCAATGGCAAGCCAAATATCTGTATATGGTGAACCACATTCATACCTATTATTTCATTACTACAAGAATCCAGAAAGATAGGTGTAAAGTCTTGATACACATTTAGGGAATAACTACAATCTATTTCACTGCTTTTTATGGGCGTCACCTCGGTACGGTCAGTGGCAAAATAGAATTCGTGATTTTCATTTTCTGTCAGTGTATATTTCTGCGCATACTCTTCGGTCGCAAAGGAAAGATCTGAGTTAGTACAGCCAGCGTTTCCGGACCTACCCGACTCGGCCATGCTGTGGATCACAGATTGCGCAAAACCAACAGTGGTGACAACTTCAAAAAAAATAATTACCCATTTTAGATGAATAAGTAAAGAGTAAAAATTGTGCTTCTTCATAATATAGAAATTTTTTTAATATGACTAAATTCAGCACTAAAGATACGGAAAAAAACTGAACATATTGCAATAGGAAAGAAAAAAATCGCTCCTGACTTGTCCCTACTAAATTTAGTGCGGTTTTAAATAATTGATTATCAGCCATTTAGTAGTTTTATTTCGTATTTTTACCGCACTAAAGGGTTGTTTTATATGAAAATAAGAATAGTAATGACGGCATCAAAAGCCAAAGCTGTATAAATAGTACGGTATCAAAATAACAAAAGAGTCATTTTACACCATATCGGTTCGGCTCATTCTGATACCTACCTTACAGAACTATTAAATGCAGCCCAAGAATGGATGAAGGACTTTACTAAACAACTATCAATTTTTCCTAATGATAGTCCGAGTAAACTAATTCACCTTAATCGTTGCACTTTTATAGGTGTTCAATACAATTTTTTCTACCAACAAATTAGTTTAATACAAGAAAAAATGGGATTTGCTGAGCTGCCTTCATTATTAAATGATTTAGTTATTATAAGGATA
>Ga0114938_1001989_pt1 | contig 13393 bp, 10 predicted proteins | sample AshMeaBigSpring_FD_88675 | JGI IMG/M metagenome (GOLD analysis project Ga0114938, IMG submission 88675) | Groundwater microbial communities from Big Spring, Nevada to study Microbial Dark Matter (Phase II) - Ash Meadows Big Spring | ecosystem: Environmental > Aquatic > Deep subsurface >...
GGGAAGGTCGCACTTGTTGATGGCCACGATCACCGTCTTGCCGGCCTTTTTGGCGTGGGCGATGGCTTCCTTGGTCTGCGGCATGATGCCGTCATTCGCGGCTACGACGAGCACCACGATGTCCGTGATGTCCGCGCCGCGGGCTCGCATGTCCGAGAAAATCGCGTGGCCAGGAGTGTCCAGAAAGGTGATTTCCTGACCCTCGTGGATGACCTGATAGGCTCCGATGTGCTGGGTGATGCCACCGGCTTCTCCGGCAACCACTTTGGAGCGGCGGAAGTAATCGAGGATCGAGGTTTTGCCGTGATCCACATGGCCCATGATCGTGACGATCGGGGGCCGATTCTTGAGCAAGTCCTCAGGCTCATTGAGCGGGATCTCCGGCTCGGCGATGACCTCTTCAACCTTGTGAACACCCTTGTCCTTGTCCCGCTTTTCGCGTTCGAACGTGAACCCGTGAAGCTCGCAAACCTTGGCTGCGACATCAGGTTCGAGAGGCTGATTCGGCGCGAGGAACACCCCGAGCTTGATCAGATCCGCCATCACGTTGAACTGCTTCAAGCCGAGGCGGTTCGCCAGGTCTGGAACAAGAATCGGCGGTTTGATGACGATGAGTTTCGGGTCGGTTTCCTGACCCGGCTCCTGATCCTGCGTGGCCGAAATCACGGGTTCTTTGTTTGTCTCGGGCTTGCTCTCCTTGACGAACTGGGGATCTTCCTGAGTCAGAACCTTGGAAATGGCGCCCAGCACTTCGGCTTCCGAGCGGTTGGTTTTCCTGACCTTCGGCTTCTTCTCTTCCGAAAACAGGTCCAAGGCGTTCTTTTTCGCCTTCTCCAGCTTGCTGGGCTGAGGCGCGGCGGCTTCCGCCTCAATGCGTTGACGCTCGCGGCGCGACGGTTTCTTGTCCGATCCCAACAGATCGAGGACTTTTTCCGGTTTCGGGGAGCTATCGCTGGCCTTGGACATTCGCTGGTAGTGGAAAGGAAAAGTAGTGCGGGATCTTATTCAGCGGAAACGGAGGTTTCTTGCTCGGTTTCGGTGGGAAGGCTTACAGTGGCATCGGCAGCATCCTGCTTCGACGGCGCATTGCCAAGCAAGGCGTTCGCGCGCCCAAGGATGGCTTCGGCTTCGGATTCATCAATACCAAGCATCGAGGAAATGTATTCCGCCGGCATTTCGATGATGATTTCCAGCGTGGCTCCACCCGCATGCATGAGGCGGGTTCCAAGTTCGTCACTGATCCCGAGCTGCTCGCTGAGGGTGTGGGCGACGCCGCCGATTTTTTCCATGAACTGCTCTTGCTTGGACTCATCCTTGCGAACCTGGACGTCCCAGCCCATCAGGCGCGAGGAAAGGCGGGCATTCTGCCCTTTGCGTCCGATCGCCTTGCTCAGGTCCTCGTCGCTCACGGTCACGTTCACCACCTTGTTCCCCTGATCGATGTTGATCGTGATCAACTCGGCGGGCTTGAGCGCCTCGCGCACGAACTCGGCGGGGTCCTCGCTCCAGCGGATGATGTCCACTTTCTCATTGTTGAGTTCGCGGACGATGTTCTTCACCCGTGCGCCCCGCATGCCGACGCAGGCGCCGACGGGGTCCACCTTGGGATCCGAGCTCCAAACCGCGACCTTGGTGCGGAAGCCGGCTTCCCGGGCGATGCCGCGGATTTCCACGGTGTGGTCGGAAATTTCATTCACTTCGGCCTCGAAGAGACGTTTGACGAAATTCGGATGACTGCGGGACAGGATGATTTCCGGCCCGCGGCCTTCGTTTTCCACCGCGAGCACGTAGGCGCGGATGCGGTCGCCGATGTTGTAGTCCTCGCCCTGCACGCGCTCTTTGTTCGGCATGACGCCCTCGAATTTCCCGAGGTCGATCATCACATCATTGCGCTCGAAGCGGCGCACGGTTCCGGACACCACATCGCCGGCGCGGTCCTTGAACTCCTCGTAGATCATCTCCTTTTCCGCCTGGCGCAGGCGCTGCATCATCGTCTGCTTCGCCGTCTGCACCGCGATACGGCCGAAATCCTTTGGTGTGATGTTGAACTCGACGACATCACCGGGCTCGGCGTCCGGCTTTTTCTTACGCGCCACCGCCAGCGGGATCTGGTTGAACTTGTCGGTGTAGTCCTCGTCAGCGACAGCAGTGAGGTTGGTGTAGATTTTCGTCTCGCCCTTCTTGAGGTCGATGGCCGCGCGCAGCTCCTCGATGGCCTCGGCTCCGGGCACCATTTTTCGATAGGCGGAAATGAACGCGAATTCCAAGGCTCCGACCACCTTGTCGCGGTCGATGCCTTTTTCCTTCTCGTAGTATTCAATGAGAGCGACGATGTCGTTAGTCATGACGAAGCAGGTTGGGCGGCTTCTCGCGGCGTCCAGAGACGCAAAAGAGTGGGTCTGAAACCCACTCCTTTCTTTCGTCAGAAGCTTTGCAGGGGGCGTTCTAGGTTCCGCATTTTGTTCTTGCAAGCGGAAACTCGGACGTGCCGCGAGGCCGGATGAATTGAGTCGTGACGGCATGCTTGGTCGGGTTCATGCTGTTGCGGCACTTGGCATGGAGCAGCACCCCCCCCAACCAATTTATGTTTGTGGAGCCACGGCTTCGGGCAAGTCCGAGCATGCGGTCCGGCTGGCCACGGAACTCGGCGGGGAGATCGTGAATGCGGATGCGTTCCAATTGGTCCGCGGCCTGGAAGTTCTCAGTGCCGCGCCATCGGCCGAGGAGCGCACGATGGTTCCGCACCATTTGTATGGCGTCATTGAGCCGCGAGCACTGATGGATGCGGGTCGCTACCTGGCGCTCGCCAAGCCTGTCATCGAGGGAATCCAGGGGCGAGGCAAGGTGCCGATCGTCACTGGCGGGTCTGGCTTGTATCTGAAATTCCTCAGCCACGGGCCATCCGACCTGCCTCAGGCCGATGCCGCATTGCGCGCCGAACTGGATTCGACGCCGCTGGACGAGCTGGTCGCCGAACTGCGGCGGCTCGATCCCACCGAAGCCTCGCGCACGGCGCTGGAAAACCGTCGCTACGTGTCCCGGGCCATCGAGATTTGCCGCCTCTCGGGTCAACGCGCCTCCGATCTCCGTGACCGTTGGGCGGAAAAACACGCGAGCCGGGATTCGGAACTACGCGGAGTCTGGATCCAGCGCAGCCGTCCCGAGCTGCACCGTCGCATCGGTCTGCGAACCAAGGCGATGCTGGAACATGGCGCGGTCCAGGAAGTCGAAGCCATCGCGAACACCGCATCGGATACCTGCCGCAAGGCGATCGGGTTTGCTGAAATCCTTGCGCTGCTCGCGGGGGAAATCGACCGCCCGGCCTGCGAGGATTTCATCAATGCGGCCACCCGCCAATACGCCAAACGCCAGGAAACGTGGTTCCGCCGTGAACCATGGCTGCGTCCGCTTGTGATGTGAGCGCAGCGGGGGATTGCTTCGTTCACGCGGGGTGCTAGGGTTTCGCCATGCCGAATGGCTATTCATGGAGCGATGTCCGCGAGGACAACACCTATCACCTGCCGGGTCCGGATCACATCGGCGGCTGGGCGGTTGCGGCGTTGATTCTCTCCGTCCTGCTGCACATCGGGGTGTTTTTCGCCTTGGACAGAATGAAGGTCGCGCTGCAATTCGAGCAGGCTCGCGAATTGAGCACCGCAGCCATCGACACCCGCCGCATGGAGGTGCGCCCCATGGAGGACGAGCTCCCGGTTCCGCCCGAGGAAATCCTCACACCACCGGACGATGCCGCCGCGTTGTTGGAGGAAATCGATATCCTGCAGGCTCTTCCGGACAACACGGAGATCGACATCAAGCCGGATTTGGATGAAGCGGAATACGCCTTGCAGATGCAGGCACCACTCGCTTCCGGCGATCCATCGGCCGTGGCAATGGAGCTCTCCAACAATCTCGAAATCGACTCCGATCTTCCGGAACTCGGTCGTGACCCGGAAACCATCAAACCCGCCGAAATCGGCCAGCTCACCGTGGACCCGGGCGCGGTCGAGGATTCCGTCGATGAACTCGGCAAGCTGACGGAAGACTTGCTCAAGAAAGGAGCGGGCGGAGTTGCCAGCCAGGGTGCCATGGACGGCATCGCCTCGCTTGATGACTTGCTCGACTTGCCGAAAAACGTGCTGCTCTCGAAGAAGACGCTTCTGCCGAGTGATTTGTTGTTCGACTACAACAGCGCCACGCTCCGCGAGAGTGCGAAGGTGGGATTGATGAAACTCGGCCTTCTGATGGACCTGAACCCGGATTTGTATTGCTGGATCGAAGGCCACACCGACCTCGTCGGCGGCGATGAGTTCAATCTCGATCTCTCGATTCGTAGGGCCGAAGCGGTGCGCTCGTATCTTGTGGGCTCGCTGCGCATGGATGAGAAACGTATCCACACACGGGGCTTCGGGCGCTTTGAGCCGCTCGTCATCGAGGGCAACAAGGACCAACAGGCCATCAACCGCCGGGTCGAAATCCGCATGCGGAAAACCCCGCCGGGCAAAGAGCAGATGCGCATCGCTCCGAAGCGCGCCGACATCGTCGAGCCGGCTCCGGCTCCGGCGCCAGCCCCCGCTCCTGCTCCGAAGCCGGTGCTGGTCAAGCCTTTGAAAGCCCTTCCAATCGAAGAGCCGACGGCTCCACCGGTCGAGACACCCCCAGCTCCGCCCCGCGCCGCACCGGTGCCCGAGCCGATGCCGGAACTCATTCCTCCACGCGCCAATCCCGTCGAGCTTCCGCGCAAGGCGATCCCGATCGAAGAGTGAGTCATGGTTCAGCCCATGCGCTCCAGCACTTCGATCACCTGTTGCAAAGCCCGTGCACGGTGACTGAACTGGTTTTTCACCGCCTCGCCCAGCTCCGCGAAACTCTGCGTATGCCCCTCGGGAACAAATAGAGGATCATAGCCGAAGCCGCCGCCCCCGCTCGCTTGTTCGAGCAATGTGCCTTCCACCGTGCCGGATACATGCGCGGCTTCTTGGCCATCGCTCGCCAGCACCATGGTGCAGCGAAACCTGGCGCGTCGATCCGGTTTTCCCGCCATCACCTGAAGCAGGCGCGCGTTGTTTTTCGCATGGTTGCCCTCCTCGCCGCCGTAGCTCGATGACCAAACGCCCGGCGCTCCGCCAAGCGCGTCCACCTCAAGCCCGGAGTCATCCGAGAGCACCCAGCCCGGCAGCACCCGGCTGATGCCCTCCGCCTTCAGCCGTGCGTTCTCCAGAAACGTCGTTCCGGTTTCCTCAATCTCCGGGCACTCGGGAAACGACGTCACATCCAGCACTTCGAAGCGGTCCCCGATCATCGCGCGGATTTCCGCCGTCTTGTGGGCATTTCTTGTCGCGACGATCAACCGTTGTTTCATGCCTTGGGAATCATGGTTTTCCGTGCTGTGAACAAGTTTTTTGAATAATCCGCCGGTTTCCCGCGCTATTGTGCATGATGAAAGCAATCACATGGCTGGCCGCCCTCACCGTCAGTTCCGCTCTGGTTTCCAGCGTTTCCGCCGACGCCCTCAAAGGCTGGAGCACCGACCTCGAAAAAGCCTTCAAGGACGCCAAGGAGCAGAACAAACCCGTGCTCGTTGAATTCACCGGCTCGGACTGGTGCCCGCCGTGCATCCAGATGCGCAAAAACGTTTTCTCAAAATCCGAGTTCGTGGACGCCGCCTCGAAGAAGTTCATCCTCGTCGAGCTCGACTTCCCGAACGGCGACAAGGAAACGAAGAAGAAAAACGAACCCTACGCCGAGAAATACAACATCGAGGGTTTCCCGACCGTGATTCTCTTCGATTCCAAAGGAAAGGAATTCACCCGGTTCTTCGCCTCCGAACACCCGACGGTGGAGGCCTTCCTCAAACACCTCGATACCAGCCTTGAGAAGAAGGATATGGATTAGCCGTTCATCCAAACAGCTTCCGCAACCCCCGCCCGGTATCGCCGAGGCGGGGTATTTTTTTGCGGGTGGAAATTGACGAACATTTTCCAATGCCCGAGTAACCCCCGAGTCCTATGGTTGCAGCCACATCCGCATGATACTTGCCCTATTCGCCCAAGTTCTTGAAGCAGGTTCCTCCATTGACCCGAAAATCTGGGCTTATCTGGGCTTCATTGCTCTGGTCATGATCTTCCTCGCCCTCGATTTGGGCGTGTTCCACCGCGAAGCTCACGAGGTATCGATGAAGGAAGCGCTCGGCTGGTCGGCGGTTTGGCTGACCTGCGGTGTCGCGTTTTCCGCTTTCGTTTACTTCGCCTACAACAACAACTGGCTCGGACTCGGACTGGATACTCCTCAATATGCCGCAGGCGAAATTGTCCTGGGCACGGTGGCCGGAAGCACCGCTGCGATCCAATACCTCACCGGTTATGTGGTGGAGAAATCCCTGGCGATGGATAACATTTTCGTCATCGCGATGATTTTCGGGTATTTCGCCATTCCGCGGAAATACCAACACCGCGTTTTGTTCTGGGGCATCATTGGCGCTCTCATCATGCGTGGCGCGATGATCTTCCTCGGCGCGGAATTGATCCTCCGCTACACGTGGATCCTTATTCTTTTCGGCGGATTCCTGATCCTCACCGCGTTGAAAATGGCGTTCATCCACACCGAGAGTGATCCCGGAAACAACCCGGTGGTCAAACTCGCCAAGCGTTTCTTCCGCACCGTGGACTTCTTCGATGGCCAGAAGTTCTTCACCCGCAGAACCACGCCGCCACAATACCACACCGATCCAGCGACAGGGCAGAAGCGCGCCGTGGCGGCCGACCCCGCGACACTCGCGGCAAAGTGGGCCGTCACTCCGTTGTTCCTCGCACTGATCATGGTGGAAATCACGGACTTGGTTTTCGCGGTGGACTCAATCCCCGCGATTTTCGCGATCACACCCGACCCATTCATCGTCTTCACCTCCAACATCTTCGCCATCCTCGGCCTGCGCGCCCTGTATTTCTGCCTCGCCGCCTTGATCGCGAAGTTCCGTTTCCTCAAACCAGCTCTGATCCTGATTCTCGCCTTTGTCGGCGTGAAGCTCCTGCTGCTCGCCGGCCCACCCTATCTCGATGACATCGGCCTCGCCGAACAAGCGATGAAGAGCATCAAGATCGATCCGATCATCTCCTTGATCGTCGTGCTCGGCACCCTCGCTGCGGCCACGGTGCTTTCGATCCTGATACCGCAGAAAGCCGAGTCGTAGCTAGCAGCCATACCAGGGAACTTCCCGCGATTGTCTGGAAGCTCCGGAGTTTTCCTTTTCAAGGCCCGGCGGATTCGGCAGCGTCCGCAACTTTGGATTTCCCTGATGACAGGCTTTGCAAGGACCAGGTAGCTTCCCGCATCCATTAGCTCCTCCGGCCAGATCACTCCATACAAGCGGTGCGGAACCATCGCTCTTTCGCAAGCGGAGGGTGCGGCGCTGATGACTTCCAGTCCACGGACAAGCTGGAATCCATCGGCATTCACGATTTCGCCACCAAGCTCGATGGCAAGCCGGATGGCATGCTCGGACCTGCCTGAGCCGTGGCTCCGCAAACGTAAATCGGTTCGGAGGACTGCCGCTCCATGAGCCGCATTCTGACAGGCCGGGCCCGGGCCGCCGGCATTTGCTTGCGGAGTGAGGGAGACGGGGCGATTTCACATCGCGTCTTTCTCCCTTGGAAGACCATTCGGCTCGCCATAGTTTGCAGCTTTCGGAGGCAATGATGACCAAGCAAGCGACCACCCACCAAGCCGATGCGGACCCACGCAATGAATCCATCCTGATTTATGTCGATGGGCGCATTGTTCCAAAGCGCGAGGCGGTCGTCAGCGTATATGACTCGGGATTCATGCTGGGCGACGGCGTCTGGGAGGGGGTTCGGCTGTACGATGGGAAATGGGCCTTCCTCGACGAACACATCGACCGCTTGTTCGAGGCCGCCAAGGCGATCGATCTCGACATCGGGCTGGATCAACGGGGCGTTGAAGCGGCATTGCTGAACACGCAAAAGGCCAATGGCATGACCAACGACGCCCATGCGCGTCTGATGCTCACCCGTGGAGTGAAGACCCGGCCTTTCCAGCACCCGAGCTTCAGCCAGCGAGGGCCCACCATGGTGATCATCATGGAACATTCCCGGCCGGTATTTCCGCAACCGGTCGCGCTCGCCACCGTTCCCCATCTTCGCGGTCTGCCCATGACGCAGGACCCGAAGCTGAATTCCCACAGCAAGCTCAACTGCATCCTCGCCTGCATCGCCGCGCAAAAGGCCGGCGCGGACGAGGCCCTGATGCTGGACGTCCATGGCTTTGTCAACACCACCAACTCCTGCAATTTTTTCATGGTGAAAAACGGGCAGGTTTGGACCTCGACGGGTGACTACTGCATGAACGGCATCACCCGGAAAAAGGTGATCGATCTTTGCCGTGCGAATGACATCCCGTTGTACACACGAAATTTCAGCCTCGTCGACGCCTACTCCGCGGACGAGGCGTTTCTGACCGGCACCTTCGGGGCACAGACACCGGTGGGCGTCATCGACGGAAGGCGAATTGGCAGCGGAGGTATGGGTCCGATTACCGAGCGGCTCAGGAATCTCTACAAGGATTTGGTGACCCGGTCATGAGAATTGCCATGTGGTCCGGCCCGCGGAACCTCTCGACCGCGATGATGTATTCCTTTGCCTCGCGGCCCGACTGCGCGGTATGGGACGAACCGTTTTACGCCGCCTATCTGAAGGCGACCGGCATGGAGCACCCGATGCGGGACGAGATCCTTGCTGCTCATGAGAGCGACCCGGAGAAGGTTGCGCTTGCTTGTCTGGGCTCCCTTCCGGAAGGCAAAACGCACCGTTACATGAAACACATGGCACTGCACATGATCGATGGCTTCCCGCTCGACTGGGCCGCCGACTGCGTGAACGTTCACCTCATCCGACATCCCGCACGGGTCGTGGCGAGTTACGGAGCCAAGCGGGAAAACATCACGCTCGATGACATTGGATTCAGGCAGCAGGCCGAACTGTACGCCCGTTTCGGCGGTGTGGTGATCGACAGTGCCGGGATCCGCTCCGATCCGGAAACCATGCTGCAAAGGCTGTGTGCCGAACTCGGCCTCCCTTGGGTTTCCGAAATGCTCCGCTGGCCCAAGGGTGGAAGGCCCGAGGACGGGATCTGGGCGCGCCACTGGTATGGCGCGATCCATCAAAGCACCGGTTTCGCCGGGCCGGAGGGGCCGCTGCCGGTTCTTTCTCCGCAGCAGGAAGCCCTCACAAAGGCGGCGATGCCGTTTTACGAAGAGCTTGCCGCGAGGAAACTTTGATGCCGCCGGAATCCCGAGGCGGGGTTTTCCTTTTCAAGGTCCGGCGGATTCGGCAGCGTCCGCGCCCCGCAGCCATGTCAGACGATCGCCGCAAACCGTTTCCCTTTGATGCATTCGAGCCCCGTTGGCAGCAACGCTGGGATGAGGAGAAAACCTTCCGCACCCCGAATCCGGGGGATGCGGACTTTGATGCGGCCAAGCCGAAATTCTACGTGCTCGACATGTTTCCCTATCCGTCCGGCAGCGGCCTGCACGTCGGCCACCCGGAGGGCTACACCGCCACCGACATCATCGGCCGAACCAAGCGCCGGCAAGGGTTCAACGTCCTTCATCCGATGGGCTGGGACTCGTTCGGCCTGCCCGCCGAGCAATACGCGATCAAGACCGGCCAGCACCCGCGGATCACCACGGAAGCGAACATCGCGACTTTCAAGCGGCAGTTGAAGTCGCTCGGCTTCGGCTACGACTGGGACCGCGAAATCGCAACCACCGACCCCGGGTTTGTGCGCTGGACCCAGTGGATTTTCCTCCAGCTCTACGGATCGTATTACTGTGAGGAAACCAACAAGGCCCGGCCTGTCTCCGAACTCGAAGCCATGGGCTGGAGCCACGAACAAATCGACGACGTCCGCCTCGCCTACATTCACGAGGCGCCGGTGAACTGGTCGCCGGACCTTGGCACCGTGCTCGCCAACGAGGAAGTCGAGGAATGGAAGTCCAAGGGCCACATCGTCGAGCGCCGCCCGCTGCGCCAGTGGATGTTCCGCATCACGAAATACGCCCAGCGCCTCATCGACGACCTCGATCCGCTCGACTGGCCGGACGGCATCAAGCTGCTGCAGAAAAACTGGATCGGCCGCAGCGAAGGGGCGACGGTCCGATTCCGGACATCAAATGCCGGGTCTGAGATCGAAGTCTTCACCACCCGGCCTGACACCTTGTTTGGCGCGACCTACATGGTGCTCGCGCCGGAGCATCCCCTCGTCGCCGGGATCACCACGGACGAGCAGCGCGATGCCGTCGGGACCTATCAGAAATGCTGCGCCACCAAATCCGACCTCGAACGCGGCGACCTCAACAAGGACAAATCCGGCGTCTTCACCGGCGCCTTCGCCACGAATCCGGTCAACGGCGAATCCATCCCGATCTGGATCGCCGACTACGTGATGATGGGCTACGGCACCGGCGCCATCATGGCCGTGCCCGCGCATGATGAGAGGGACTTCGAGTTCGCGACGAAATTCGAGCTGCCCATTATTCCGGTAGTAGCTCAGGACCTGCCACGGGTTTTCGACGGAGGAGGCCCGCTTGGTTACGGGAACGGGGTGAACAAGCCGGTCGAGTTTGGCGGTCGATTCTTTTACTTGGTCGAGGGAACAGCGACTCCGGAATACGGAATTGCTGCGAACTCCGGCTTCCTCGACGGCCTGCCCACCGCCGAAGCGAAATCCCGGATGATCGACTGGCTCGAAGCCGAGGGCAAAGGTAGCAGGCGCATCCAATACAAGCTGCGCGACTGGTTGTTCTCCCGCCAGCGCTACTGGGGCGAGCCGTTCCCGCTGAAGTGGAAGGACGGGCAACATTTCCCGATCGATGACAGCGAGCTGCCCCTGCTCGCGCCGCCGCTGGAAGACTACAAGCCGAGTGGATCGCCGGAGCCGCTGCTGAGCAAGGCGCGCGAGTGGGTCGAGCTGCCGGATGGCTCGCTGCGCGAAACCAACACGATGCCCCAGTGGGCCGGCTCCTGCTGGTATTACCTCCGCTACTGTGATCCTCGTAATTCGGATCGTTTCATCGGCGAGGCTGCCGAGGCATACTGGAAAAACGTCGATCTCTACGTCGGCGGCACCGAGCACGCCGTGCTGCATCTGCTCTATGCGCGGTTCTGGCACAAGGTGCTGTTCGACCTCGGTCACCTCGGCACCAACGAGCCGTTTCAAAAACTCGTCAACCAAGGCCTGATCCTCGGCGAGGACGGGCAGAAGATGTCGAAGTCCCGCGGCAACGTCGTAAACCCCGACGACGTGGTGAAGGAATACGGCGCGGACGCGCTGCGGCTTTATGAAATGTTCATGGGTCCGCTCGAGCAGGTGAAACCTTGGCAGATGAAGGGCGTCGAAGGCGTGTCCCGTTTCCTCGCGCGCGTCTGGCGCGTCGCCATGGACGAACAGGCCGACGGTTCATGGTCGGTATCATCCAAACTTCAGGATGTTCCGTGCGCCGACAAAGCCTTGCTAAAGGTCGTTCACGAAACGATCAAAAAGGTCACCGAAGACATCGCCAGAATGTCCTTCAACACGGCCATCTCGCAGATGATGATCTGCACCAATGCGCTCACGGCTGCGGACGTCGTGCCGAAGCACGAATACCTGCTGCTGCTGCATGTGCTAAACCCCTTCGCGCCCCATCTAACCGAGGAGCTCCACTCCCTGCTAGGCGGCGCCGGGATGCTGGCCGATCTGCCATGGCCCGCACACGATGAGGCGGCGCTGGAAGTCTCCGAGATCGAACTCGTCGTCCAGATCAACGGCAAGCTGCGCGACAAGATCACGGTACCGAAAGACGCGCCAAACGACGTTATCGAGGCTGCCGCCAAGGACACCCCGAAGATCCGCGAACAACTCGAAGGCAAAACGGTCCGCAAGGTCATCGTCGTGCCCGGACGCCTGGTGAACATCGTCGCCGGCTAAGGGATTACGCGATGCTTGCCTACGTTCACATTCCGTTCTGCCACCGGGTGTGCCCGTATTGCTCGTTTTACAAGCACACCCCGGGCAACACTCCGATCGGAGCCTTCCTCGACGCGCTCGGCGCCGAAGCAGCGAAGCGCGTTGCAGGACTCGATGAAGCGCCCCGCACGCTCTACCTTGGCGGCGGCACGCCCAGCATGCTCTCGCCCGCCCACCTGCGGAAGTTGTTTCACCTGTTAGGAAATCACCTCGACCTCGCCGCGCTCGAAGAAGTCACTCTGGAAGCGAATCCCGCGACCTTCGATGAAGCGAAGGCCGGACTGTTCCGTGAACTCGGTGTCACCCGCGTTTCGCTCGGCATCCAGTCGTTCGACACGGCGGTCCTGCAAACCCTCGGTCGAGAGCATGATCCCGCGCAGGCCGCCGAATCCGTGCGCATTCTCCAGGCGGTTGGCATGCCGCAGGTGAACATCGACCTGATGTTTTCCATCCCCGGCCAGACGCTTGAGCAGTGGAGGCAAACCCTGCAAACAGCCATCGCCTTGGAGCCGGACCACATCTCCGCCTACAATCTCACCTACGAGGAAGACACCGCGTTTTTCGAATCCTTGAAGCAGGGTGCCATGAACGAGGACGAGGAGCGGGACGTAAGCATGTTCGAGCTCGCCGATGAACAGCTTGGCTCGGTCGGCTACGAACATTATGAAACTTCGAACTACGCCAAGCCGGGCCGAACATCATCCCACAACAAAGGCTACTGGAACGGCGAGGCGTACCTCGGCCTCGGCCCGTCGGCTGTCAGCACGCTGGGCAGCTCGCGCTACCGCAATGTCCCGGACACCGCCGCATACATCCGGCGGATCGGCTCGATCGGCCATGCCATCGATGAGGTCGAAACCCTCATGCCCGAAGCCCTGCGCCTCGAACGCATTGCCATGGGCCTGAGAACCAGCATGGGAATTCCCCTGTCATGGATCGGGTCACACTCCGCGCTGGAATGGCTGGAGGAACAGCAAATGATCGAACGCTGCTCGGACCGCATCCGCCTGATCGGAAAAGGCAGGGCCTTGGTCGATCCCATTGTCGCCGAACTGGCATGATCAGTCGCATTTGAACATGGCTTTCCAAGCAGGAAAATCATACCAGCCGATAGGTATATTGTTGTTTCAATCCGTGTGCAACCGGACATTGTTTTTCATTGCTGCCAGGTGTCCCGCATTTATCGTCCCTTTGAAACGCCTTATGACACCACCCATATCCCGTCCACTAGGCAAGCGTGTGCTCCTGATGGGAACCTGCTTGTGCGATGCCTTTTACGATGATGTGGCGAGGGCTACGGTGGAGATTCTCGAATATCTGGGTGTCAGTGTGGAATTTCCCGAAAACCAGACCTGTTGCGGTCAGCCGGCCTTCA
>Ga0114938_1001990_pt1 | contig 13386 bp, 11 predicted proteins | sample AshMeaBigSpring_FD_88675 | JGI IMG/M metagenome (GOLD analysis project Ga0114938, IMG submission 88675) | Groundwater microbial communities from Big Spring, Nevada to study Microbial Dark Matter (Phase II) - Ash Meadows Big Spring | ecosystem: Environmental > Aquatic > Deep subsurface >...
CGACGCTCATAGAGCGCCGCTGAGAGCGTTGCGGTTTCGGTGCCGGTTTCGGTGCCGGTTTCGGTGCCGGTTTCGTAGGAAAGAAGCATGGGTACCGGATCCCAGTCCTCCAGCACAAACCGAACCCAATGACCGCCTCACCACGCTACACCTGCAACCATCAACTCGCGGCATACCCCTTCGAATATCGGGACGAAATGGGTGCCATCGACTTCCCGTCTTCTGTCAAATCGTTCGAGTCATTCCCATGGGGCGAGCAGATGCACCAGCGCGAAAAGACGGCGGGTGGATGTTCAGCGACCATTTCCATGGTGGATGAGGAGCAGGATTTCATGTGGTGGGTTTTCGAATAGGCGGACATTCCGGCGATCCCGGGTTTTTTTGTGGCGTTTCCCGCCGGCAGCCTGCTTGATTTCCCCAGCAACCCGCGATGGCCGAAAGTTCCGCTGAAGAAACCCTGCTGCTCGTCGATCCCGATCTGGATTTCCTGGAATGGGCCACCAAACACTTGGCGGCGGCCAATCTGAGGATCCTCCGCTGCGACAATGCGGCCAACGCGATCAAGGTGATCGAGAAAACCAGCGTCGGCGTGGTGGTGGCGGCGATGGAGATGGAGCCCTTCGACGGCATGGAGTTTCTCGGCCGCGTCCTCCAAGAGAGTCCGCAAACGCTGGTCATCCTCACCACCGGCTTCCCCACCACCGGCCAGATCATCGAAGCCACCCAGCGCGGAGCCCACGACGTGCTGAGGAAGGAGTCGCTCGCCTTCGAGCTCCGGCCCGTCGTCGAGTCCGCCCTCCAGACCCAGGACGAGCGCCGCAGCGCCGACCAACCGGCGGCCGAACTCCCGAAACACGACGGCCGGGTGAAGATGATCGGCATTTCCCGCGCCTTGCAGGAGGTTTTCAAGCTGGTGGGCAAGGTCGCCCGCTCGGACGCGCCCGTCCTCATCGCCGGCGAGAGCGGCACCGGCAAGGAACTCGTCGCCAAGGCGGTTCACGAATACAGCCCGCGGCGGCAGAAGGAGATGATCACCATCAACTGCGGCGCCATCCCGGAAAACCTGCTGGAAAGCGAGCTCTTCGGCCACGAGAAGGGCTCCTTCACCGGCGCGATCGCCCGCCGTGCCGGGCGCTTCGAGCAGGCGGACGGCGGGACCTTGTTTCTTGATGAGATCGGCGACATGCCGCTCTCCATCCAGGTGAAACTCCTGCGCGTGCTCCAGGACGGATCGTTTTCCCGGGTGGGCTCCAACGAGACGATCACCACCGACGTGCGCATCATCGCCGCCACCCACAAGAATCTCTCCGAGGAAGTGGCGGCCGGACGTTTCCGCGAGGACCTCTACTACCGCCTCAATGTGGTGGAAATCCGCATCCCACCGCTGCGTGAGCGCATCGAGGACATCCCGCTGCTCGCGGAATTCTTCCTCCAGCGCATCACGAAAAAGAACGGCATGGCGCGCATCCGCCTCTCCACCGAGGCGATCAACGCGCTGCAAAACCACACCTGGCCCGGGAATGTGCGGGAGTTGGAAAACACCATCGCCAGGGCCTGTGCGCTTGCTTCGTCGAGCGTCCTGCTGCCGGCGGACATCCCGCTCGCCTCCGCTCCCGGAAAATCCCCGGCCGCGGTCTCCGCCGCCATCGATCAATTGATCAACATGGCTCCCACCGGAGAACCCATGCTCAGTTGGCTCACCCGCGAGACCGCCGGCCGCGTGGTGGAGCGTGCCGACGGGGATCTGAAGGAGGCGTCCGTCCTGCTCAAACTCCCCGCCGCGGATTTGCGGAAGCTTCTCGCACGTTGATTCCACACCGTGCCGACCCCGGGGATTTTCCATCATCCGGACTGGCCATGGGCGTCCGGCGACTCCAAACTCCGTCAATCCGATGACGTTCCGGCCGATTCTTCCCATCCTGCTGCTCCTGATGCAGTCCGCCCTGCCGGCGCAGGATGCGGCCGCTCTCATGCGCAAGGGGGATGCCGCGCTCGCCGCAGGCCTCTGGGAAATGGCGGCCCTGCATTTCAATGGCTGCCTCGCCAGCCCGTCACTCAGCCCGGATGAACGGTCCAGGGCCGCCATCCGCCTCGCCGAGGCATGGATCCGCGAGGGGAAACCGGCCGAGGCCATGGAGTTGTTGGGCCAGTCGTTCGTTTCCTCCCATCCCGAGGCACCCTTCTGGAAAGGCCAGGCGCTCGCCGCATCGGGCAAGCTCACGGAAGCGGCGGGGATTTTCTCGGAGTGGCTTCAAGACGCCTCCGCACCCCACCGCAGCGAGGCCGCCTTCACCCTCTCCAGCCTGGAACTGGCACTCGACCGCCCCGAGGCTGCGCTGGCCGCCCTCGCCAAGCTCGCGGAATCCTCCGATCCCGCACTCGCCGCCCGGGCGAAACTCCATCAGGTGGAAATCCTGCTCGATCTCGGAAAATCCGCCGAGGCCCGGGAAACCATGCCCGCCGCGGGTCTGATCAGCCCGGCAGACGCCTCGCTCGCCACGTTTCTGGAAGCCAGCCTCCTGCTCGCCGAGAAACGTCCCGCGGATGCGGCATCCAGTTTCCAGACCTTGGTCGATCAGCCGAAAGGCCAGTCGCTGCGCCGCCACCACGCCGCGGTGATCGGTTTGGCCGACGCGCTGCGGGCCGCCGGGAATGGCGGAGCGGCGACGGACCTTCTTCTCGATTTCATCCAGGACCAACCGGATTCCCCCTTGCTCGGCACGGCCTTCAATCGCCTGCAAGACGCGTTGCCGGAGTCTCCTTCCGCCAACGATCCGATCCTGGAGCGGGTTTCCCAGTGGATCACGCCGCCGGAACTGCCCGCGACCGGTCCTCTCGCCACCGGCGAGTGTTCGGCCGTGTCCGCCTGGCCCACGCCGTCCATTACCAGCGACTTGCTTGCCTGCTCGCTCTTCACCCGCGCCCTGGGCCTCCACCGACTCGGCACACCCGCCGCCCACGCCGAGGCGGAGCTTCTTCTCACCCGCCTGCGAGTCGAGAACCCGGGCCATTTCCTCGCGGATCGCGCCATGCTCCTTGCCGCCCGGCGCTCGCTGGCGGAGGGGGATGCCAGCCGCGCCTTCGCCTTGCTGGAAACCCTCAGGGAGAGTTCCTCATCCCCGACGGTGAAGGGAAAAGCCGCATTCATTCAAGCGCGCGCCGCCTACGACCGGGGTGAGCGGGACCAAGCCGTCGCGCTCTTCGAAGAGGCGGCCAACACGCTCTCCGCGGCGGAAGCGAACGCAGCCCGACTCAATGCCGCCATCGTCCGGATCACGGATCCCTCCGGGGCGAAGCCGATTCTCCAAACCTCTCTGCCGGAAAACCCTGCGATCGAGGCCGATGTCCAGCTCGAGCGGGCACTCGCAATGGCCGATCCGGCTGCAAAACGCGGTGCCATCGAGGAATTCCTCGCCCGCCATCCGGATCACCCCAGAACTGCCGAAGCCCGCGAAGCCGCCGCGCAGGCCGCACTCTCCGGCCCCACGCCGGACCTGTCGTTCGCTCGTGCCCAAGTGGATGCCATCGCCTCCGGGTCGGACCCATCCTCCACACTGCCAGCCTCGCGCATCGCCCTGCTCAGACTCCGCATCGACGATCTCGCGAACGACTCCTCCGCCGCCATCGCCACCGCACGCTCGATCCTCGATCAATACCCGGGCGACCCCGCCGCCGCCGAAGCCGCCCTCATCCTCGGCCGCAACCTTTTCCAAACCCGCAGCTACAACGACGCCCGCCTCGTCCTCGAAAAACTCGCCGCCGCCGACACCGATCCCGCCCGTGCCCAGGCCGCGTGGCTGCTCGCCGCCCGCTCCGCCGCGCTCGTTCCCACCAGCCAGTCGCGCCAGGAGGCCCTCATTCTTTTCGACAAGGCCATCGAGTCCAAGGGCCCCGTCGTGCCCCTCGCCAAGATGGAAAAGGCGCGCCTCATGATCGACATGAACCGCCTTGCCGAGGCTGCCGCATTCCTGAGGAAATGGTTTGATTCCCTGCCGCCCACCGATCCCCTCCACCTGCCCGCCGGCCTGTTGTTGGGCGAGGCGATCTACGCTCAGGGTTCGGCCAGCCCCGGCTCGCTCGAAGAGTCGCTCGCGGTGTACGACAAGCTGCTCGTCCACGCCCAGGCCTTTCCCTCCGTCTTCGACCGCTTGCAGTTCCTGCGCGGCAGGACGCTCGAGCAGTTGCCGGATGAGAAGAACCCCGCCCTCAAGCGGGAGAAACAGGCATTCATCGCCTATTACTCCGTTCTCGAAACCAGCACGCCGCCCGCGGAATGGCACTACTTCGAACTCTGCGGATTCCGGGCGCTCGCCCTCCTCGAAAAGGCCGGACGCTGGCCCGCCGCCATCGCCTGCGCCCGCAGGATCGCCTCCTTCAACGGGCCCCGCGCCGAGGAAGCCTCCACCCGCGCCAGCCAACTCCAGCTCAAACACATGATTTGGGAGGATTGACGGGCAAATGCCGAAACGCTGAAAATCTGAAACACTGAAATGGATATGCTCAACCTCCTCATCACCGGCAAATCCGGCCGCATGGGCCAAGCCCTGCTCCAGGCGGCCGCCGCCAACCCGCTCGTCCACGTTTCCGCCACCCATGATGTCGGCGAGGATCTCGACGCAGCCTTTCGATCAGCCGCCTGCGCCATCGACTTCACCGTGCATTCGTTCACGAAACAGGTCGTCGAAGCCGCGTTGAAACACGGCACCCGCCTCGTCATCGGCACCACCGGTCACAGCGATGACGAACGCGCCCTCATCCGCGAGGCCTCGAAGCAACTGCCCGTCGTCTTCGCCTCGAACTACTCGGTCGGAGTCAACACGCTATTCTGGCTCACCCGCCACGCCGCACGCATCCTCACGCAGGACCGCTTCGACATCGAGGTCATTGAAATGCACCACAAGCACAAGATCGACGCGCCGTCCGGCACGGCGCGCACCTTGCTGGAGATCCTCAACGAAGAGACCGGCACTTCCTACGAGGCCGATGTCGCTCATGGCCGCGTCGGCAACATCGGCCCGCGCAAGGCCCGGGAGATCGGCATGCACACGCTGCGCGGCGGCGACGTCGTGGGCGACCACACCGTCATGTTCGCCGCCGATGGCGAGCGCGTGGAGCTGACCCACAAGGCCTCCTCCCGCCTGACCTTCGCCGCCGGCGCCGTGCGCGCGGCCGTCTGGCTCCAGGACAAGCCCGCGGGATTGTATGACATGCAGGACGTGCTCGGCCTCCGGTGATTCCCAAATTTCAAATCTCAAATTTCCAATCCCATCCCGATGCGCCATCTCCTCATCGTTCCCGCCGCCCTCGCCCTGGCCGCCTGCGAACCGCCGAAGTCCAAGCCCGCCGCAGTCGAAACTCCCCCGAAACAGGAGGCGCTGCTCGCCGCGGAGGTCGTGCCCGCCCCGGCCGATGTGAAATCCTCCGTCGTCCGCATCAACTCCACCCAGCAAAGTTGGAACCCCTGGCAACCCTGGGAGAAGAACGCCCCGCGCAAACGCCGCGCCCTCGCCGCGCTCGTCGCTCCCCAGCGCGTGCTCACCACCTCCGAGCTCGTCTCGGACGCCACTTATCTGGAATTCGAATCCACCGACGGCACCCGCTTCGCCCAGGCCAAGGTCATCGCCGTCGATTACGAGGCGAACCTCGTGTTGTTAGGCCCCGCTTCGGAAAAGGAGGGCGGTGATTTCTTCGCCGGCACCGTTCCCTTCGGGATCGCCGCGCCGCCCGCCATCGGCAGCGATCTGGAGATCCTCCAGGTCGAGGAAAACGGTGTCGCCCTCCAGACCTCGGGCAACCTCCAGAGCGTGGACCTCACCTCGAGCCACATGGAGGGCCACAGTTTCCTCACCTACATGGTGAAGGCCTCCATGCAGAGCGCTGCGAGCAGCTACTCGCTCCCCGTCCTCAGCGGCGGGAAACTCGCCGGTGTGCTGCTCAGCTACAATTCGAAGGACCAGCTCTGCGATGTCTCCTCCACCGACATTGTCCTGCGGTTCCTCAAGGAGGCCGAGGACGGGAAATACGGCGGTTTCCCCAGCCTCGGCGTCTCGATCGCGCGCACCGAGGACACCTCGTTCCGCCAATGGCTCAAGCTCACCGACGAACAGGGCGGACTCTACATCAAGTCCGTCCGCAAGGGTGCCGCCGCCGACCTCGCCGGTGTGAAACCGGGCGACGTCCTGCTCGCCGTGGACGGCATGGCCATCGACCGCCGCGGCTACTATCAGCATGCGAACTATGGCAGCCTCTCATGGGGCCACCTCATCCGCGGCACCAAGTCGGCCGGGGAGTCGGTGAAGCTATCCATGCTGCGCGAGGGCAAGCCTCTGGAAATCCAGGCCACTCTCGCCCGCGAGGAGGAGGACGCCCGCCTGGTGCCGAACCACCTGTTTGACAAGGCCCCCAACTTTCTCGTCAAGGGCGGCCTCGTCTTCCAGGAACTCTCGCGCCCCATTCTGGAGGGCTTCGGCGAGGACTGGGAATCCCGCGCGCCGCTCAACCTGCTCGATGCCTACGCGAATCCGGAGAAATACCAGGACACCCTGCGCCGCGTCGTGTTCCTCAGCGGAGTCATCCCCACTCCCGCGACGGTCGGCTACGAGCGCCTCCGCAACCTGGTCGTCCGCAAGGTCAACGGCAAGGACGTCACCGACATGAAGAGCCTCATCGCCGCCTTCGATGGCAACCTGAACGAGCTCCATTCCGTCGAGTTCGCCGATGAGAACCTCACCGTGCAGCTTGACGAGGCCATCGCGACCTCGGTCGATTCCCAACTCCTCCAGCGCGGCATCAGCCGCCTCTCGCGGGCGCAGTGAGGGTAGGTCCGGGAAAATTTCCGCCCCTTGCCGCATCCGGCTTTGACCTGCGGCAAGGATCATCCATGCTCCCCCGGCCATGAGCTTTTCCGGCACTTATACCGCCCTCATCACCCCGTTCCGCGACGGAGCCGTCGATGCTCCCGCCTTCCAATCCCTCATCGAGCGCCAGATCGCGGGCGGCGTGGACGGCATCGTCCCGGTCGGGACCACCGGCGAGTCTCCGACCCTCGACACTGACGAGCACATCGAGGTGATCCGCCTGGCCGTGGAATTCGCGGCCGGACGCTGCGAAGTCGTCGCCGGCACCGGCGCGAACGCCACCGCCGAGGCCATCGAACTCACCGAGGCCGCGGAAAAACTCGGAGCCACCGGCACGCTCCAGGTCTGCCCGTATTACAACAAGCCCTCGCAGGAAGGCCTCTACCTCCACTTCAAGGCCATCGCGGAATCCACCAACCTGCCGATCATGCTCTACAGCGTGCCCGGCCGCTCGGTGATCGAGATTTCCCCGGAAACCACCGCCCGCCTTGCCGCGGATTTCCCGAACGTTACCGCCATCAAGGAGGCCGGCGGCTCGGTGGACCGCGTGAACCAGCTCGTCCAGGCGCTGCCCGAGGATTTCGCCATCCTCTGCGGCGATGACCCGCTCACGCTGCCCTTCATCGCCTGCGGGGCCACCGGTCTCGTCTCCGTGGCCTCCAACCTCATCCCGGACGTCATCGCACGCCTCGTCCGCGCCTGCCTCAACGGCTCCTTCGACGAGGCGCTCGTCCTCCAGAAGCAATACTACCCGCTCATGCGCGGCCTGATGTCGCTCGATGTGAATCCTGTGCCGATCAAGACCGCCGTCTCGCTGCAAGGCCATTGCACCTCCGAGTTCCGCCTGCCGCTCGCCCCACTGAGCGTGGATCACACGGCGAAGCTCCACGCCCTCCTCGAATCCTACAACCTCCTGCCCTAACACATACCCGCCATGTCCAAACTCTTCATTCCAGGCCCCATCGACGTTTCCAAGGAAACCTTCGCCGCCATGTGCCATCCGATGATCGGCCACCGCGGATCGGAGTTCGAGGTGCTCTACGCCTCCACCCAGCCGATGCTCAAGGAACTCGGCGGCACCACCCGCCCGTTCTTCCTCTCCACCTCCTCCGCCTGGGGAGTGATGGAGGCCTCGCTCAAGAACCTCTGCGCGAAAAAGGTCCTCACCCTCTGCTGCGGTGCGTTCTCGGACAAGTGGTTCAGCGTCGCCAAGAGCATGGGCCTGCAAGCCGACAAGATCCAGGTCGAGTGGGGGCAGGCGATTTCCCCCGAAGCCGTCCGCGCGAAACTCGAGGAAGGTGGCTTCGACCTCGTCACCCTGATCCACAATGAAACCTCCACCGGCGTGATGAACGACCTCGAAGGCATCGCCAAGGTGGTGAAATCCTTCCCCGGCGTGCTCTTCGTCGTGGATGCCGTCTCCTCGTTCTCCGCCGTGCCCATCGAAATGGACAAGCTCGGCATCGACGTCCTCTTGGCCGGTGTGCAGAAGGCGCTCGCCCTGCCGCCCGGACTCACCATCTTCGCCTGCTCGCAGGATGCGCTGGTGCGCGCCGAGGCCATGCCGAACCGCGGCTATTACTTCGATTTCATCGAGTTCGCCAAGAACGCGGAAAAGAACAACACGCCCTCCACGCCGGCGATCTCGCTGATCTTCGGACTCCAGCACATCCTCGGCGTGATCGAGGCCGAGGGCACCGCCAACCGCTTCGCCCGCCACAAGGCCAACAACGCGATGATTCGCGCCTGGGGCGAGCGTCGCGGCTTCAAGAACTTCGCCCAGGAAGGCAATCAGTCCGTCTCCCTGACCTGCTTCCACACGCCCGCCGGCTTCGACCAGTCCGCGTTCATCAAGACCCTCAAGTCCAAACACGGCTTCGTCATCAACGGCGGCTACGGCAAGATCAAGGGCCTCACGTTCCGCATCTCCAACATGGGCAACGAAACCGCCGCCACCATGCAGGAGTTGATCGACGCCATGGACGACGTGCTCGGCTGATTCCCACGCCGGAAGGTTGAAATATCCCACCGGAGTTGCGGGGAACCTCCCGCGCTCCGGTGTTTTTTTGCGAAAATCCGCCGTTGCGGCCGTTTTTCGACCCACATGGCCGAAATCCGACCCTTAATTTTCTTTTAATATCCCGATTCTGGGACATTCTTGTCCTGTCACGCGACGCTACGGCCGACCGGGACACCAGCCTCAACCGAGCCAAGCCAACAGTTTTGATTCAGACCTCCGGGGGGAAGTCGGTCAAACAGAGCGAGAGCCGGAAGGGCCGGAAAAAAGCGCGCGTCGAGAACTCCGGGGGGACTTCCGACGCGCGCTTTTCATTTCCACGCGGCGGGATTCCAGCCGATTTCAGCGGGTGCCCGTTTCCGCCGCCATCCTCGCGGCAAGCCCGCGCTTCTCGTTGATGAGCAGCGTGAGTGCCAAGCCCACCGCCAGGAAGGCCGCCAGGACCAGCAGCGCGGCGGCGGTGCCCAAGGTGTCCTTCACCCAGGCGAAGGGGAAGGTCATGATCGCGGAGAGTTTCCACACCAGCCCCCACATGCCGAAGGTTTCCGCCTCGCGGTCCGGCGGAGCTAGGAAGCCCACAAAGGCCCGGCTCGCCGAACCCAGCGAGCCAAGCCCGAAACCCAGCAGGTTTCCAATCAGCCACAAAGGCCACACCGGAAAGGCTCCCGCCGCCCCGGTTTTCAGATGCACCTCGTGAAGATGGGCATACCACGCGAAGCCGAGAGCCGTCGCCAGCCATAGAAGCAAGAGCATGAGGATCGATTTCCGGTGGCCGATGCGGTCCTGCCAGAAGGTCGGCAGGATCGTTCCGAAGATTCCGGAAACGGTCAGCACCGCCACGAAGACCACCAGCGCCACCTGCGTGAAACCGAATTCCTCCGCCAGCTTGCTCGCGAAGAAGAACACCACGCTCATCGCCGTGCCGTAGAACAGCGACGCTCCTAACAGAATTGCCAGATCCTTGTGGCTCCCCGTGTGGCGGATGGAATCGGCCAGCCGCAGGAAGCCCTCGGCGAATGCGTTCCGGCCGCTTCGCGGCGGCTGACGCTGAGGTTCGCCCAGCCACAGCAGGGTGGGGGTGAGGAAGGCGAGGAACCACAATCCGGAAAACAGGAAGAAGGGCCGCCAACGGTCCACCGTCTGGAGGTGGAAGCCGATCATCGCGCCGGCCGTCAGAACGAGCAGCAGGAGCGCCGCGGCGTAGGCCACCGCCCACGAGAATCCGCTTACGCGCCCCACCTGGTCCCGCCGCGCCAGACCGGGCAGGAAGCTCGCGAGGAAATTCTCGCCGATGGCGAAGGCGAAATTTGCGGGAATGTAGAGCAGCACCGCCAGCCACACCTGGCCCGGCCGGATCAGGGCCAGGCCGCAGGTGAACACGCCGCACAGGATTCCGGAGCCGATGAGAAAACGCTTCCGCCACGCCCGTGCGTCCGCCACGGCGCCCGCCAGCGGCGAGAGCGCCGCGGTGAGCAGCATGCTGGTCCCGTAGGTGAGCGCCCAGATCCGGTCGTCGATGGCGTCGTCCCGCACCACCATCCGAGAGAAGAAGATTGGAAACAGCAGCGTGTTGATCAGCAGGGCGAAGGACTGGTTCGCGACGTCGAAGGAAATCCACGACCACAAGCTGCGTTGCCGAGGGAAGCCGCTCAGCGGATAGATCCGGTGCAAATTCATCTGGGGCGGCGTTCTGCTTGCATGTCCGCGTGAGGCTAACGGGATTCCGCCCGCGCGGGCGATCAAATTCCCTCGCCAGCAATCAAGCTTGGGCGATGATGCGCGCGTGGACGCGCCCGTTTCCCTTGCCCAAGCCTCGGCCATCGTCATGGACGCCTGCCTGCCGACCGGCACCGAATCCGTGGCGCTCGCCTCCGCCATCGGCCGCGTGCTTGCGGAGCCCGTGCTCGCGGACCGGCCGCTGCCTCCTTTTGCCCGCGCGATGATGGATGGCGTGGCCTTCCGTTCCTCCTCGATCCCGGATTTCTCGCGGCTCGAAATCGCCGGGCTCCACGCCGCGGGCGATCCTCCACCGCGCCCGCTCGCCGCCGGAGAGGCATGGGAAATCATGACGGGGGCCGCCGTGCCGGACGATTGTGACACGGTGGTGCCCTATGAGGAGCTTGCCGCACCTTTCGTCCTCACAAAGCCCGCGCAATCCGGGGCGAACATCCATCCACGCGGCCACGACGCCGGGGAAGGGGACTTGCTGGTCGCCGCCGGCAGCCGGATCGGAGCCGCGGAGATCGCCATCGCCGCCAGTGTGGGCAAAGCCGCCCTGAAGGTTTTCCGCCGACCGCGGGTGGCGCTGATCACCACGGGTGGCGAGGCGGTGCCGGTGGAATGCACCCCGGAACCCTGGCAGATCCGCAGGTCCAACGGCCCGATGCTGGAAGCGGCGCTGCTCAGCCTCGGCTGCGCGCCCGTCACGCAAGGGCATGTCTCCGATGATCCGTCCGAAGTTCATGCGGCGATCTGCGGCGCGCTCGCGGAGAGCGATGTGCTCATCCTGTGCGGCGGGATTTCCAAGGGGAAAAGGGACTGCGTCCGGCAGATGATGGAGGAACTCGCGGGGCCGCCGACCTTCCACGGGGTGCGCCTCCGTCCGGGCAAGCCTCTGGCATATTGGTCCGGGCCTCCGCAGGTGTTCGCCCTGCCGGGAAACCCGGTCTCGGTGCTCGCCACCTTCACCCGTCTCGTCCTGCCCGCGTTGCTGAGGCTTCAGGGGCTCTCCCCGTCCGTGCCGCTGCATGTTCCCGTGGATGGCATCACCCCGCTGCCGGGACTCACCCACCTCTTGCCGGTCGCGCCGGATGCCCGGGGCCGACTCGTCGCGCGGCCGCCGCGGAATTCCGGCGACTTCGTTTCCATGACGGGAAGCGTCGGAGTCATTGAAATCCCGCCCGGCCCGGAGTTTACTCCGGGGCAGTCATTCTCCTTCCATCCCTTTCCCTGATCCGCCCATGCCGCTCTCGCACATTGATTCCTCCAACCGCCCGGCGATGGTCGATGTCTCGGCCAAGCCGGAGACCGTCCGCCGCGCCGTGGCCGAGGCCCGCGTGACGGTGAACGACGCCGTGGCCGCCCAGTTCGACGGCTCCGAGCTGGTCTCGAAAAAGGGCCCCGTTTTCCAAACCGCCATCCTCGCCGGCGTCATGGGTGCCAAGCAAACCTCCTCGCTCATCCCTCTCTGCCATCCGCTGCCGCTCGACGATTGCCGCATTGAAATCTCGTTCTCTGGCAACGAGGCTCTCATCCGCTGTGCCTGCAAGACCACCGCCCGCACCGGCGTGGAAATGGAGGCCCTCACCGGAGCCACCATCGCCGCACTCACCCTGCACGACATGTGCAAGGCCCTCGATCCCGCCATCGTCATCCACGGCGTCCGCCTCATCGAGAAAACCGGCGGGAAGTCCGATTACCACGCCGCCCCATGAACGCCCTCATCCTCGTCGGTGGACAAAGCCGCCGCATGGGCCGCGACAAGGCGCTCATCGCCAGGCCCGATGGTTCCCGCCAGATCGACCACATCGCGGCCCTCGCCAGTGGCCTCTGCGACGGGGTGTTTCTTTCCGTCAGGGAGAACGTGCCCACCGGAATCAGCCTCCCGGTCATTCCGGATCTCCGCCCCGGCGAGGGCCCCGTCGCCGCGCTTGAATCCGCCGCCGCCCGCGGCGGTCCCTGGCTCGTGCTCGGCTGCGACCTGTTCCTGATGGACCGTGAAACCCTCGCCTTTCTATCAGACCACCGCGATCCCTCGCGCATGGCCACCTGTTTCCGCAACCGCATCGACGGTCGCGCGGAACCGCTCTGCGCGATCTACGAACCCGCCGGCCTCGCCCATGCCGCCGCCGCCCTTTCCGAGGGCCGCCGCTGCGCCCGCGAGTTTCTTGAGTCGCTCGATCCCTTGTTGCTGGATCTTCCGAGACCCGCGGCCCTCGACAACGCGAACACGCCGGACGAGCTCGCCGAGTGCTTCGCCAAACTGACCGCAGGCAGCGTGCCGAAATCCGTCCGGCTCCTCTACTTCGCCAAACTCCGCGAGGCCCGCGGCCTGGATGGCGAGACGGTGGAAACCCTCGCCTGCACCGTGGCCGGACTGTACGAGGAACTGCGCTTCCGCCACCGGCTGCCGCTGGAGTCCGCCATGCTCCGCGCGGCGATCAACGGCGAGTTCGCCGATTGGCACGCGTCCGTTTCCGAGGGCGACGAGATCGTCTTCATCCCACCCGTCGCCGGAGGCTGACCATGTTCCGGATCACCGCGTCACCCATCGATCCGGCGGATGTCCGCAGTCATGCGCTCGATCCCGCCGCGGGCGGATTCTGTGCCTTCGAGGGCTGGGTGCGGAACCACAACGACGGGCGCCCGGTCGGGACCCTGGAGTACGACGCTTACCCGTCCATGGCTGTCAGTGAAGGGACACGCCTATTGGAGGAGGCGTGTCGCCGCTTCGCGCTCCGCGGAGCCCGTGCGGTTCATCGAACCGGCCCTGTGCCTGTCGGGGAGCTCGCC
>Ga0114938_1001991_pt1 | contig 13385 bp, 11 predicted proteins | sample AshMeaBigSpring_FD_88675 | JGI IMG/M metagenome (GOLD analysis project Ga0114938, IMG submission 88675) | Groundwater microbial communities from Big Spring, Nevada to study Microbial Dark Matter (Phase II) - Ash Meadows Big Spring | ecosystem: Environmental > Aquatic > Deep subsurface >...
AAAACCAGTATTATAAAATGTTTCATATATTTTATTCTTTTATTATTTTTCCTACAAATATTTTATCATTTTTATCTGTACATGTTACTATATAAAAGCCAGCAGCTAGATTGCTGATATCAATGGTATTTTTTATTCTTATGGGCTGTATTTCTTTTCCTGTTACATCATACATCAAAACAGTATTTATATCTGAAATATTCTCTATAATAAATGAAGATGCAGTTGGGTTGGGACCTATGATAATTGGGTAATAATCTGTTTCGTTTATTGCATTCAAATAATCATCACAAAGTAAATTAATGTTATAAAACGGGTATAAATTTTGTGTATAAATAGATTTTCCGTTTTGTACAAAGCATCCTAATTTTACTTCTTGTGGAAATCCATTGTATTCCTTAGAATCTATAACTCCCACTCCTTCTGCTATATAATGATAAAAATAGGTAGATGGAAAGTTTTGTAAATATTTTATTCCTTTGTGGGGAATAGAATCTTCATCTATAATAGTAAAAGTATCTATCGCAATAATTGTATCATTAAAATAATAAGAGAAATAGCTATCATTGATTTCACTATTAAAGTCTAAGTATAAGAGTAAACTATCAGATGTTGCAGATTTAATAAATACTTTTTTATTTGCAATATCTTCATATAATAAATCATAATCAATATAATTATAAATTGACAAAGTGGTGTCTAAAAATCCAACATTTACTACATGGGATATATAATTGTTATATTTAGACCAAAGTATGCCACCTATTAAAGTATCTTTTGAATATGTTGTTTTATGTACATCCCCTATTTCCCAACTTAGTTCATAACTTTTCCATGTTGATTTGTTTAACAGAGGTATATAAACATCTGATGTCTGGTGTTTGATATTTTCTGTATTATATAAACGTGCGCTATTTTGGGTATTAGAAGCACAAATTGTTGTATCTATTGATGCTATAAAGGCAGATGTAAGACTCAATAAGGGTGAAGTGGAGCTAGGGGCTGTTGTACCTCCTATATTTACCTTGCCTAAACGGTAGATGCCTGCAATAGCATCAGTGCCAGTTGGCAGCCATTGTGCATTTGTTTCTATATTTAAAAACATAGAAATAAGCATTACTAAAAATAGTTTTTTGTAATTTATGCTCACAAACACACACTCTCTCTCTACAGCGATGCGGGTTTCAGCCATTAAGGTCTGAAAAAAATGATTTGTGTTGTGTGAATTTTTCATAATAAGTTATTTTAGAGGTTTTAAATTATTCCATAAATATAGCTATTTTTCTCATATAAAAAAAGTTATTTTAAATTAATTTAACCCAAATTAATCAATAGAAATTGCGTAATACCGAAGTGAAATATGTAAGAGACCAAAACTTCGTACCTTGTTTTGTTCTAATCATATTTTAGCACTCAGCATATACCTCTGTAAGAAATATAAGATATTGGACAGCCTTATATTTCACATTGGTATTATTAGCATAATTTATAAATCACATGGGTATTATCTACGTAAATAATCTTCGTAAGCATGTGTAAAATACGACTCCGCCTGCTCTGCACACGAAGCGTCATTTGATGTAGAGGCTAGGTATTGTAAGCGAGAATTATAAAACCACCAACAATAAGTTGAAATCCATCCATGCGCACCATGGTAGGTGACCGGAGCGTATCGATATAAGGTATCGCTGCGTAAAGCATCATTGCCCCAAGTGGTAGCATGGTCTAATAATGGAATATTCAGTTGTCGTTGTAATGTAGGTAGCACATCGTTTTGTGACACGATAGCATCTATGTTTTTACCCTTGACCTCATTCTTGAGTGCTGGTCCAAATAAAAAAAATACTATTCTATGTAGATCGGGCTTGCCATAATGATAGCCTAAGGGTGATACATGGCTATGATCACTTACGAATACGAATAAGGTACTGTCGTACCAACTCATGGTACTTGCTTTGTGCATAAATACTCGTAATGCACTATCTGTATGAAAAGCACCTTGCACATATTCTTTTTCATTTCCAGAATAATTTAGACTTGTAGTTACCGGAAAATCATAAGGAGCATGAGTGCTTTGTGAAAAAAAACAAGCAAAAAATGGTTGTGATAATAGTTGTAACTCTTCGGGTATATACGGTAATAAATAGCCATCATGGATGCCTAGTTTACCACTTGGAAATTTTGATTTATAATCTTTTATATCTCTTATAGTTTTGAATTTTTGGTCATATAAATAGGCTTTTATATTGGCATAACTCAATTGTCCGCCATAGTAAAAAGCTGTATGATAGATGCCTTCTAGTTTTTCGCCGAGTCGAGATAGTGTTCTCATTTTATAGGGTTGAGTGATAATAGAAGAATATTCAAATGCAGGCTGTGATGACAATATACTCGCAATGCCCTGATCGCTTGTCCATCCGGTAGCGTAAGTATTGCTGAATCGTAATCCTTGCATAGCTATACTATCCATGAATGGAGCTACGTTGTGCATGCCTCCAAAACTAGAATTTAAGTCGGCACTCCAACTCTCTAATATAAAAATCATAATATTGGGTCGAGCTATTTTAAGTATGGAGAAAGTGTCAATAGATTGCGTTTTATTCAAAAGAGAATGATAGCACACAGAGGCCTCAGTGGGAGTTACTTTTGTATATGGATTTTTACTAAGTGATTTTTTGTTTTCGAATATACTCTGAGCAAAAGCCCAAGGGGTATTGATCGAGATATCATTTAGCAAAGGATAGCTGCTCCAATAGGCATCACTTAATTGAATTGGTATAGGTTGGATGCCACCACGAGCAGCTAGCAGTGTACATGGCAGCAATATTATGTAAAAGATTATTTCTTTTGTTTTATATGTTTTTATTTCTTGCGTAACTATAAAATATTTTTTTGTGAATAAATAAAATATAAGAAATAAAATGAAAAATACTATCATAAAAATGCAAGTAGTCTTGCTGCTGCTCGTATTCCACACTTCGCTAGGATGGGCTAGATGGATCATTGCTTTATAATGTAGTTTGTTTTTCCATTCGTAGTAGGTGGCAATCTCTCCACCTATCAACCCTGTACAAACAATAGCTAATAGAAAAGAGTAAATTTTTAATAATAAGAAATAATACCATATCTTCTTAGTGAAATAAAAAAAAGGTAGAAATAATAGGGGTAAGATGCTAATGTATGCAATACAGGATATATCAAGTCGCCATCCTGTGTATAAGCATTTTAAATAGGATAAAAATGATATTTCATCATTGTAATGAAACAATATCATAATAATTTTTGCTGCTATAAAAAACAAGATCCACAGGATGATATATTGCAAAGATTTTTTTATAAAACGCATAATATTAATGTAAGAGAAAGTGTATTAGTCTTCGAGATTGGTGATGCCACCTGATACGATAAATTTCATAGCCTCTGCTGAATTGATTCCATTTACAGGAGTAATATTCTCTCTCGGTACTATATATAAATCACCACTTATATTATAGGAGTGGGGGACATATACTGCAATCATATCATGTATTTCCATTTCATGTAGATCCTCCTGTGTGATAAATCCTAGCTTATACAATTGAGAATCTTTATTGATACGCAATAATACAGGTTTTTCAAATTTGCGTTTACCGCTTACAAATGCTCCAAATAAATCTTTTAATGAAGAGTAAATCCAGCGTGTAAAAGGTGTTTGATTAAGTAATAATTCAAATAACCGTAAGATATATTGCATTACGATAGTAGAGGCTATAATACCAATGATAAAAATAAGGAGGATCATGATAATAAATCCTAAGCCGGGTATACGTATTTCAAAAACTATTTCTATAGCATCATTGACCAGATTGTCCATAGCAGCTATACTTTTGTATAAGATATAAATAGTAAGTCCCAATGGTGCAAGCACTAATAATCCTCTAAGAAAATAAGTAACAAAGTTGCTAATAAGTATGCGCCATCTAGTATTCATTGTGTTGTATTTTTAGGATTATTTAGTGTAAATTTTTATTAATAAGTGATACAATCGAGAATTATGATATATTTTTATGTATCAAAATTGCAAAATATAGTATAACAATATAATGATTATTAAAAATAGTTCTACACTAATCATAATGTTTTTTTTGACAATTTACATTTCGCATGCCCAAAACAATAGGTATAAATGGGGGCTACAAATAAATAGTAATATAGGTAAAATAATAAAACATGCTGCTAAGTTTATAGTATCGCCTTCAGAAGCTAGTTATAGTGTGGATATGATTTGGCAGCGGTTGCCACAAGGAAATAAGTATTGGGAACGCATTTATAAACGATCTACTTTAGGATTATTATTAAGTTATCATCGCTTTGGAGACCATGATACTTATGGCAGTGCGATAACATTAATTCCTACTTGGCAACGCAATATAAAATACAAGAATACATGGAATTTATATTGTCGTATGGGCTCCGGACTGACATATTTATCTTCGCCCTTTCATCCTTATTATAACAAAGAGAATGTAGTTATAGGCTCTAAAATTAATAATTGCACAAGTATAACACTGGGGGCTAATATAAAAATTGAAGATAAATTAGATTTTACAATACAAAGCGGTATCACTCATTTCAGCAATGGTGCCATACAATTACCGAATTTGGGCATCAATTTAATCCACTCGGGAGCTGGCATACGATATCAGTTTCGGGAAAAAAGAAAAGAGCTAATATATGATTCATTGCCGCCCATTGCTAAACGGATAAGCATACAGACTCGTATAGGTATAGGTAGCAATGAGCGGTCTGCCATAGGTGGTCCTAAGTATCCTATATATATATATACAATAGCTATAGGCAAACAATGGGGGCAGCGACGCAAATTACAATTGGGTTGCGATTATTACTATTATCCAGGTATAAAAAGTGCTATTATCAATAATGAGAATAGTGTTGGGAACATCAACCTAGCATCAAGCAAGTCGGCTTTATTTATAGCACATGAATATATAGTGGGTCAGTTTGGATTATTAACACAGCTGGGTTATTATTTTTACAATCCATTTTTATCAGTATATCCCATTTATTTCAAAATAGGGGCGCAGCAATATATACCATTAAATAAAAATTTACGCCAGAATAGATTATTAGCGGGCATCTATCTCAAAACCCACTTTGGTGATGCAGAGCTAATGGCCTTCGCTATAGGGTATGAATGGTAAGATGATATAAAGAAAGCCACTCTTTGAGGAGTGACTTCATTATGTTTTTTTCTGAAAAAGAGTTTTATTATACCGAAAGGATATAGGTAAAAAATCAAACTATTAAAATTAGATTATTATAAAAATCCATCAAAGCGGCATTTACCACTGTAAGAATTATAATTATTGACATAATTTATAAATCACATTGATATTACTTCTTAGTTTCGCCATGCATAATAGGAATGAAAGTGAGCGTCATTTCATCTTCTCCTTGTATTTGCTTCAATACTAATTTATCAGCACTCATACTTTCGATCAAGATAGAGTCAGCAGCCCCCTTATTACTAGTAGTGATTAAATACTTATTATCAGCAGAAATAGACCAATTACCCTTATCATTTACGCCACCACCATTTACTGTAAAAGTATTGTCTGATTTTAAATCCATTTCCATTTTTAACATTTCATCATTCATATCTTTCATCATTTTCGTCATTTCATCTTTCATCATTATTTTCATGCTATCGTCTTTTATAGTATCAATAACTGCCAATTGATCCTTTATCAACTTATCCATGCTAGGACTTGTAAATTCAGATACCTTCCATTTTTTAGTTAAAAGATCATTAGAACCACTTTTACAAGATACAGCGAAAGTTGTAATAGAGATACATATAAGTATCGAATATAATAAATTGTTCATGGTGATTTTAGTTAGGGATAAAATTTTAGCAAAGGAAATATTTTTTTTTCTTATGACCTAATGATAAATTCAATTTTTAATATAACTTCATAGATATTAATATATTTTTAACCATTGATATCAGAATATCAATTCAATTTTGGGAATGAAAAAGTTTCATTATTTATCTGTATTCGTTATTACTTGCGGGATAATGAGTTGCACAGAACTAAGGCCAAAAGATAAACCTACTTATACTGATAAGCCAAAAGTGGAAGTTGCTGTACCTTATTTTGATGCGGATACTGCCTATCATTATATTGAGACTCAAGTGAAAATGGGTCCTAGAACTTGGGGCAGCAAGGCTCATAAAGATTGTGGCGACTGGGCTATAGCCAAATTAAAATTATCTAATGCACAAGTATTAGTACAGGCTACCACACTAAAACTATATAATGGGAAAGTGATACCAATGCGTAATATCATGGGACAATTATATCCTGACAAGAAGAATAGAATATTATTAGCTGCACATTATGATAGTCGTCCTTATGCCGATCATGATGATGAAAGGCAGACTGAGCCTATCCTAGCCGCAGATGATGGTGCTAGTGGTGTAGCTGTGCTTTTGGAAATAGCTAGACTATTGAATATTTCGGAGCCTATGTATGGTGTAGATATATTATTAATAGATGCTGAAGAAACAGGAGCACCTAATTATGCACCCAATACCAATGCACGTAATGAGGATTGGTGTCTTGGGTCACAATACTGGAGCCATAATATTATCCCTATGGGATACAGACCTGAATTCGGTATATTATTAGACATGGTAGGGGGCAGAGGCAATACATTTACACAAGAAGCTACGAGTATGATGTATGCACCTGATGTTATGAATAAAATATGGAAGACTGGTAATAGGCTAGGCTATTCTTCATATTTTTTGTATGATAAAACGCAGGTCGTAGTAGATGATCATTATTTTATAAATCAAATAGCAAAAATACCTACTGTTGATATCATACATTATTATAAACCTAGCGAGACTACTGATATTCCTATGTTTGGCCCATGGTGGCATACTCATGATGATGATATGGATAATATAGATAAGGCTACTTTAAAAGCAGTAGGCCAGACCATACTGACGGTATTGTATGAGAGTGGGGTGTAATAATTTTATATTAGCTTACTCAGAATCAATTTTATTTATACGATTTAAGTGACGCCCCCCTTCAAATTCGGTTTTCAAAAATTCATGTACTATGTCCACTGTAGTAGGCAAATCAATAAATCGAGCAGGTAACCCTATGATATTGGCATCATTATGCTGACGAGCGAGTTGTGCTAGTTCTTCATTCCAACATACTGCTGCTCTTATGCCTTTATGCTTATTGGCTACCATACATACTCCATTGGCACTACCACATATCAATATACCATAAGTATGGGGTTGTGCAATTACTTCCAATGATACAGCATGAGCATAATCAGGATAATCACAACTTTCATTACTATCACAACCACAATCAATGATAGTAAACCCATCTTCTTTTAGCATTTTTTTGATAGACTCTTTGAGGTCATATCCTGCATGGTCACTACCTATGGCTATTGCATTTATTTTCATGATATTAATTTTTGTTTTATGATTATACGCATACTCACATAAATACTTATTTCATAGAGGATGAATAGCGGTATGCTGATTATCAATTGTGATATAACATCTGGGGGTGTAATGATAGCTGCTAGAAGCAAGATGATGACTATAGAGTATTTTCTGTGTTTCTGCATAAATTCGGGTGAAAGTATGCCTATTTTGGTAAGAAAATATACTACTATAGGCAATTCAAACATAATAGCACAGCCAAGTGTGAGTGAGCTCATTAGTTCAAAATACGAATTCAGATTAATGTCATTTTTGATTACATTACTGATGCTAAAATTAGATAAAAAATTAAATGTAATTGGAATCAAAATAAAATAAGCAAATAATACTCCGAGTATAAATAACAAGGTGCTCCAAAAAATCAATCCACTTGCCACTTTATACTCATTGTCATACAATGCTGGACGCACAAACCCCCAGAATTGATAAAATACTACGGGAAATGCGATAATAAAACCTATTATAAAGCCTGTATGGATATAGACCATAAATTGTCCTGTGGTCTCTGTATTTTGTAGTGTGAAGTTGAGTTTTTCGATACATAATGTATTGTCAGCACCTAATGACTGACCTAGTTTACATAGCCATTGATATGTAACAAAATTTGCATTGGCGGGTCCAAAGATTACGGAATCAAAAAAGAAATCATCAAATATAAATACCACAAGCGCTGCTATTACTATTGCTATAAGACTGCGGAGCACTACCCATCGCAATTCCTCTAAGTGATCAATGATGGACATTTCTTTGTGATCTTCGGACATGGTGTTACAAAAGTAATATTTTTAGTAGCACATATTAATAGCACACGTAAGATAATAATAATTAAAAACTATTATTTTTTGCTAAAAGAAATTCTAGGGTCTACGGCAGCATATAAAATATCGGATACAAGATACCCAATAAGTGTAAGTATAGATGAAAACATCATTACGGTAAATACCATAGGGTAATCTCTTGCATTGATGGCATCGAGTGATAGCTTGCCCATTCCTGGCAAATTAAATATTAACTCGATAACAAATGAGCCACTGATTGCTAATGGAAAAATATTGGCAAATAAGGTAATGATAGGCAATAATGAATTTTTCAAGGAATGTTTCCATACAACAATTTTATCTGAAAGACCTTTGGCTTTGGCTGTACGGATATAATCCTGGTTTAATACAGTAAGCATAGCACCTCTCATCTGTCTTGACAAGAATGCAAATGAAGGATATACAAGGCAGAATACAGGTAATACTAGATGCCATGCTTGATTGAAAAAATCACCCTCTGTACCAACACCAAATGTAGGAAACCATGCTAAATAGTCAGGATTACATAAAAAAACGAGTAACATCGTACCGATCCAAAAATTGGGTAATGAATAAAGCATAAATAATACCGTAGTACTGAATCTATCCGGAAAGCTACCTTTATTACAAGCGGAATATACGCCAAGGGGTATAGCTATTATATAAGTAATAATAATCGCAATAAAATTCAAAAGCATAGTCCATCCAATAGCGTCACCTATTTTGTTTTTTATGGGACGAGAGTCTTGAAAAGATATGCCAAAATCCCCTACTATAAATTTACGGATCCAATTGTGGTATTGATTATTTAATCCATACCAACTGATCTTTGGTATATAGGTTTTCCATTTTGTTGCATTATTATTTAGGGTTATGAGCTGTTTTCTATTTTCTGCTACTTTCGTTTTGACATGAGCTAGCGAAGGAATATTAGCAGCTAGTGTATCTATCCTATCTAGACTATAAATAATGCGATCATTGCTATATTGTCTCAGTAATATATTACTTTCATTTTTGAGCTCTATAAGGGCTAATTCATTAATACTATCTTTTTTTGTAGTATAGATAGCATTATATAGTTCTTTTGTTTTTTTATAAAAATTAGTTATTTCTTGCCAATTACCATATTCATTGGACATACGAGCTAGATTCTTTCTATCATCATTGCGTATTACTTTATATAAAGTATCAGAAGTCGCAACATTATCTAAGCTAAAATAAAAGATAGGCAAATCAAGACCTAAGCTTTTTTTTAATTCAATATATTGTGACTCAGATGCTATTTTGTCTGCCATCAATGATTCACCAGCTTGTTTCTTGAGCATAGTTTCTACAGGGTCCCCAGGGGCATTGATACTAATAATAAATGTAATAAGCGATATAGCTAATAATGTAGGGATAAATACTAGGATGCGTTTGAGTATATACTTGAACATGATGAGGTAGCGTAAATACTAATATAAAAACATAGAACCTATAAATTATTTTAAAGCAGCAACTTTAAAAGATGCATCATTGAAACCAGGACGCATGATTGTAGTATAAGTGTTTTCAAATCGCTTATGAATAGCTATACGTTCCTTAGGAGCATATAAGAATATATAACTAGCTTCATCATGTTGTATGGCTTGTAATTTTTTCATCAATTCATTATATTTATTCATATCTAATGTAGTGCGTATTTCTTCTATCAATTTGTCTGACTCTGGTGTACCAAATCCGGTATAGTTACTGCCCCCGTTATAGGATTCTGTATGCCATATTTGCTTGGGGTCTTTATTTGCAGGGGTTTTGATCCATGATCCGTAAAACATCTCAAATTTATGATCTTGTTGGTTTTTAATATACAAAGCCCACTCTTGTCCTACTACATTTACTTCTATACCTACTTGTCGAGCAGCTTCTTTGAATATCATACCTGCATTCTGACGTATATCATTGCCTGTATTAAAAGTATAATCTATTGTGAACTTGGTTTTTTGACCATTGATCATTTTGTCGAGTGTGCCATCACCATCTGTATCATTCCATCCAGCCGCTGCCAGCATAGTTTTGGCTTTTTCTATGTTGAAATCAAAAGGCACTATTTCCGTATTATAAGCATCTGAATTAACTCCTGGTATGCCATCACAATTGACTCGAGTAGCCATACCATAATAGAGGGTTTCTATCATTTTATCTACATCGATTAGATGAGCCAATGCTTGGCGTATTTTCTTGTCGGCAAATTTTGGATTTTTTGTATTTAATCCAAAATAAGCATAAGCTAGCGCATTTGGTGTTTCTTTTTTATAATAGGTTTTAAAACTCTCTGAATTATCTAATTCAATAAAATCTTTGGGTTTGATACCATACATGGCATCAAATTTTTGACTTTTAAGGGCATTTACTGCTGTAGTCATATCTTTTACTACCTCATATACGAGAGTAGGGGCATTATTCTCAAAAGCTGTATTGGAGCCGAAAAATTTATCTCCCCACCAATTGGCTTTCTTTTTTATTATAATACGCTGATTGGTAACCCATGTGTCAAAGCTATAAGGACCACAGCCTGCTACAAATCCCTTTTCTCGCTTATATTTCTCTCCATTGTATTCAATGGCAAATTCTTTTAATTTAGCATCCTCTTTGGATTTGGGGTCTATTATCTGCTCGAAGCTGTAATTTGCCATTATTCCTTTTGGGTCATATAATTTAGACTGTAAAAAAAAGAAATCTCCAGATACAGCCTCTAATTGTATATATTTTTCTTTGAAATGTAAGCTTATTTTCTTTGGATCATCAGGATATAATATTATTTGACTCAATTTATCAAAATAGGGTTTTTGTTGCTCAGAATTTACGCCTGGGCATGATAAAACCTTGAGGCTAAACTCTGCATCCTTTGCCGTCACAGGCGTGCCATCATCCCATATGGCTTCTTGGCGTATTTTGTAGGTCACATCTACTGATCCGTCTTTATTTTCTTTAAATGCTGCTTTGCTTTCAGCTAGATAAGGTACAAATTCCAATGTTTTGAAATCCAACCACATCAAGGTGCCAAATATACGCTTACATATATACTCAGCATCAGCTGCTTGATAATTGGTGGGATTGAGCATATCAGGATCGCTGAGATTATGTATAACTACCTCATCTGGTGGGTGGGACAAGGTGCTACCACCACCTCCACAACTCCATAGAAAGGTAATCATGCATACTACAAAACAGGACTTAATTAAATTGAATTTATTCATAATGCTAGTTTTTTTATGTATTTGAAAAATTTTCATTAAATATGAATTATATTACTTATGATATGCTTGGATACGTTTTCAAAGTGTAAATCTATTTCAAAAATATTAATATCCAAAATAATAACATTTATTTATTATTTGACTTAATAATAAATTATGAATTGACGGTTTAAGAAATTAAATTAACGTTGTATATTTGTTAATTCATATATAATTGTATATGGTAGGTATCTCTAAAAATCAATTTATTTTTTTATTGATTATATTGTGTTACAACCATTAGATAGAAAGTCATATATTAAGCTATTCTTTATTTTTTAATAAATTAAAAACTTCTAAGATAACAATGCCCAATTTTTTTACTTATAATACATCGCAAGTAACGCTTAAATATACAGAGTACGGACGTATAGTACAAGAGATCGCTATATATCTATGCACGATAGAGGATGAAGATAAACGCACCCAAGGGGCATATGGGCTTATCGAATTAATGGCAATGCTCAATCCCTATGTGAAATATTCTATAGATTATAGAGAGAAGCTATGGCATCACTTATTTCATATAACTGATTATAAACTTGATGTCGTTAGTCCTTATCCTATAGTGAAACCATCAGAAAAACCAAAAATTAAAATAAAGGCACTTACTTACCCAGGCAGAGGACCTAAAATACGTCACTATGGTAAGAATATAGAGAAAATGGTAGAGCGTGCTTTGGCTATAGATGATCTTGAAAAAAGAAAAGTATTCCAACAGATCATAGGTAATATGATGAAAATGTCATATAAGGACTGGAATAATGAAGCAGTCACCGACGAACAAATAATTGTCGATCTCAAAATCATGAGCGGGGGAGCTCTGGATGTAACTAACTCTGAACTAGATATACTCCATAGTTCACATAAATACCAACGTAAACATGCTCAAAATATGAATATAAAATCCAATATAAATAGTAAAAATAAAAACAATAAGTATAAGCACAATAATAAATATAAGAAAAAAACATATTGAATTATAATAAAAAAAGCCCAATAATAAATACTTGTATACATGAATGCATTTGAAATAAGGGGAGGAAAAAAACTTGAAGGAACCATCACTCCTCAAGGTGCAAAAAATGAAGCCCTTCAAGTAATATGTGCTACCTTACTTACTTCTGAAAAAATTACCTTACACAATGTGCCTGCTATTTTAGATGTAAATCTACTCATTGATATAATGAAAGATTTAGGAGTAAAAATTGAAATAATTTCAGAAAGCACATATACTTTTCAATCAGATGCAATTAATATTGATCACTTACAGACACAAGAATATATTAAGAAAGCATCTAGATTGCGGGGATCTATAATGATTATTGGACCCCTTTTGGCAAGATATAAAAAAGCGATGATACCTAAGCCCGGTGGAGACAAAATAGGTCGGCGTAGATTGGATACTCATTTTTTAGGTTTTATGGAGCTTGGTGCAGAATTTAATTATAATGAAGCATTACAATTCTATAGTGTAGATGCTTCGCACCTACAGGGTAAGTATATATTGCTCGATGAAGCCTCTGTAACAGGCACAGCCAATATCATCATGGCAGCTGTTCTTGCCAAAGGGCGTACTACGATATATAATGCTGCATGTGAGCCATATTTACAACAGCTATGTGAGATGCTCAATCGCATGGGGGCAAAAATTACAGGTATAGGTAGCAATTTATTGCACATAGATGGCGTAGCAGAGCTATCAGGATGTGAGCATACACTATTAAGCGATATGATAGAGATAGGATCATTTATAGGTCTAGCAGCAATGAC
>Ga0114938_1001992_pt1 | contig 13381 bp, 14 predicted proteins | sample AshMeaBigSpring_FD_88675 | JGI IMG/M metagenome (GOLD analysis project Ga0114938, IMG submission 88675) | Groundwater microbial communities from Big Spring, Nevada to study Microbial Dark Matter (Phase II) - Ash Meadows Big Spring | ecosystem: Environmental > Aquatic > Deep subsurface >...
ATTCCCAAGGAAGTCGCAATCCAGCCCTACTCCCGCGAGTTCAGATACTGGCTGGGGAAACTGTGGAGTATGCCCATTCTCAATATCACTTACTATGACCACCTGCTCACCGGCAGGATGAAGTCTTGCCACCAAGACTCTCCTTCGTTTTCTCGGCTCAACCTCATACAGCACCCTGAACCCCGATCCAAGTTTGAGCTCAAGTTGCTCAAAATCCAGTGGCCCGCCTCTTCCGCAGGACTTGATCTCGGATGCGCGGGGATCTGGTCTGGAGTAGCCCGGCCATTGAGGCTGTGGGGGTAGATTCCTGCCTCGCCAGTCAATTCCTCCGGAACATCGTTTTGCCGTTTGGTCTTTCACGCCAGATTCATTTGATCTACTCTAAATTTTCATATACCCCTATCTCGCTGAATGAGTTTATTCAGAACCGCATTGCATCTTACTTCACGCGAGCCAGCGCTTGCCGGATCACCCCGGGATTGATCTTTGCCACCGCGAGCAAAGTCTTCGCCGCGCCACTGGGTTCGATGGTGCCGCGTTCCCATTTTCTGATCGTAGCGAGGGATACGCCTAGCAGTTCCGCGAAGTCGCCTTGAGTGAGGTTGAGTTCGTGACGGATTTTTGCGGCTTCGGTTTTGGCCTTCCATGCGCGAGCCTGTTTGCGGCGGTAGGTTTCAGGATTGAGTTCGACCCGATTGAGCCTTCCATCGGGCAAGAGAGTCACCTTGCGCACCCGGCTGGGAGCGATTTCACCCCGTTCAGTCGCGTGCACTTCACGCAGGACTGTTTGGATTTCGGATTTTTTCATGGCTCGATTTCGTTGAGAATTTGGCGGATTTCTGTTTTGGAAAGATCGGCTTGGTTGGATTTTTCGTAAATTCGGCAAAACTGGATTTTCTCCGGATCGACATACCAGTTGTAGATCACCCTTGCACCACCGCGTTTGCCTTTGCCGCCGCTGGCGACCCTGATCTTGCGAAGGCCTACGGCACCCGGGGATGAGATCACCCGAGTCCGGCAAAAGCACGAGACGGTGTTCCAATGCGATCAGTTCCTCCTCGGTCAAGACGTCATACACCTTGCGGCTGAATGCGAGTGACTCGGTGAAAATCATCGCAAAGAAAAGTGACCGTATTGGTCACAAAGTCAAGCGAGGGATTTTTGGACGCCGCCATGGAAATCCCTGCCACCCTGCCCAACGCCCAAATCGGAAACGTCCTTCGCAAACTCTCGTCTCCTTCGAGTGCTTCGACGTCTTCAACGACCCCACAGGCGAGAAACTCCCCGCTGGCCGCAAGTCCCTCGCATACCGCTCCAATACCGCGCCCCCGACCGCACTCTCAAGGCCGAGGAAGTCGGCGCCGCCCACCAGATGCCGTCGGTTTGGCGGAGCCATGTGGCTGCTTCAGCCAAGCCATGCAACAAGCGGAAAAACGTTGATGACCCCTGGCGATTGATCCAGCCACAAGCGCAACAAGCCTTTCATCCAGCCTGGTTGCGAATAGGTCGAAGCCATGTGGGTGCCGAAGTAGTAGCCGGTGATGTGAAAGAAGATCGGGCCGGCGAAAAGCAGGGAGTCGAGGCGGTCGAGCACACCGCCATGGCCGGGGATGCCGCTGCCCCAATCCTTGGCACCAAGCGAGCGCTTTACGGCGGACATCACCAGCCCGCCGAAGAAGCCGGCGGCGACCAGCAGGGCGGACATCGCGGCGGCGGCGATGGGCGTGAAGGGAGTGGTCCACCAGAGAGCGGTGCCGATCAGCGTGGCCGCTGCCCCGCCGTAGAGCAGGCCTTCGCGGGTCTTTGACGGGCTCACTTTCGGAGCGATCCTGGTTTTTCCGAAGAGCTTGCCGAAGACGTATTGCATCACGTCGCTGATCTGGGTGACCAGCACCACGAAGAAGAGCAGCTTGGCATTCTGCCCTTCATAGCCGGGGATCGGCAGGTAGAGCAGCATCGGCAGATGGCTGAGGAAGTAAACACAGGTCAGAACGCCCCACTGGATGCGCGAGGTGCGTTCCAGGAAGCGGTCGGTGTCGCCGGCCAGCGCGCTGCGGATCGGGATGAAGACGAAGGCGTAAACGGGAATCCAGATCAGGAACATGCCGTACCACGGCGCCCAGGCGAAGAGGTAGTGCAAGGGCAGGATCAGGAAGAAAACCCAGGTCAGCGTGCGATGGTCGCCGCGCGGGGTGGGCGAGAGCGTGATGAATTCGCGCAGGGCGAGGAAGGACAGCAGGGTGTAAAACCCGAACACCCCGCCGCGGCCGAGGGCCAGCGAGGCGGAGAAAACCAGCATCATCCACCACCAGGCGTTGACCCGCTGGCGGAGGTTGACCAGCACGGGCGTCTCGCCGCGTTTTCGGATCAGCAGGCGGGTGACGATACTGGCGACGAGCAGCACGGCGACCACGCCGCCGACAAGATAAAGCAGTTCAGGGTCCTTCATCGGGAAGCGGGCTTAGGTTGCCACGTGAAACCGCAAGCACGGAATCCCTTGCGCGTTCGAGGAAAGCGGCTCTGGTCTCGCCTTCGAACGGCCCGGGAAGGGGCGGGCCGAATACCGCCTGGCCCATCAAGGGCAAGGGGAACAGCTCGCCCTTTGGCAGGATGCGGTTGAGGTTTTCAAGGAAGACCGGGATCAATACCAGATCCGGCCGTTGTGAAACCAAGTGATGGAGGCCAGGCTTGAAGGGGCCGATCTCATCGGTCTCGCTGCGTGCGCCTTCCGGGAAAAGAATCAGGTCCGCGCCGCTGTCGAGCGCGTTGAGCATCCTGCCCAGCGGGTCTTCATGACGCATCCGGGCGGGATCACGCGGGATCAGCACCGCCTTGAAAATCCTGCCGGACAGCCATCTCCGAAGCGCGCCCTTCTCCCAATACTCCGCTGCCGCCACCGGCCTGGTCCACGCGCGCTGGCGTCCTGGCAGGGCGGCCCAGATGACCAGCGAGTCGAGGTGCGACGAGTGATTGGCAAAGTAAACCCGGCGTTTGCCGTCTTCCGGAAGATCACGCAACAACCTGACGCCTGTGGCAAGGCGGACGAGAAAGGCGAGGATTGTGGACGTCATGGCCTCGACTCATGGAGTTTCGCGGCGAGCCTGCGGATACGGCGCACGAGCGTGATGCCAGCGCCAACGGAGATCACGATCAAAGCGGCCCTCATGACCAGTCCGCCACCGGTCCATAGCGGATCTGCGGCGCATATCAGGGCGGCGAGCGTGAGACAGGCCATCCGCTGCTGCTTGGCGAAGGGGCCGCAAAAATCCTGCACTCCGGTCAGGGCCGCGCCCAGTGCGCGAATGTACGCCGTCATGATGGCGGTCCAGGCGGCGAGCGCACCCACCCATGGAAGATCAACCGCCCAGCCGGCACAGACCAGAAGCAGGGAATCGGCGATGCGGTCGGGTATTTCATTCCACAGCTCTCCGCCGGGAGTCCGCTTGCCACCCTCAACCGCCACCATGCCATCCATCAGATTGCAGATCAGCCGGATTTGGATGCAGACGGCTCCGGCGATCCAACCGATGCTCCAGTTGACCGATCCATGTCCGGCGGCGAGGAACGCCGCCCCACCAAGTGCCGCCGCCACCACGCTGAACGCGGATATCGAATTCGGTGAAATTCCGGAGCGGCAGAGGGCCTCGGCCATGGCCCGGGCCCATCCGGCCGAGCGGACTTTCAGCGGGCGCCGGGACGTTGATTCTTCCACGGAGGGGATGCTGGCAAGACCATCTCGGCCTAGCAAGATCAGGAATCCATGCTTTCAGGAGTCCCCCGCGTGTTCCTTGAGCCACTGTTTGCGGGCTTCGAGGTTTTTGCGGAGGGCGTCAAGCTGGGCGCGGTCGGCGGTGAAGCGGTCGTATTGGCGGAACAGGTTTGAGATATCCTGGCGGAGGTCGCGGCGGGCGTCATCAATGAGGTTTCCGAGGTCGTGGGCTTCGTTGGTGCCGAGGGGATTGGCGGAGTCCGCGGTGCTGACGACGGTGACTTCCATGCGTTGGCGCTGGAGTTGATCGAGATAGGCATCGAGGCGGCCGAGTTCCTGCTGGTAGAGTTCGCGCTCGGCCTCGGTGGGCTGGCGGTTTTTCAGGGTGTCATTGATGGCGGCCTTGCGTTGTTCCATGCGGGCGACGTTCGCGTCGATGGCCTTGGTCAGCTCGTCGCGGACTTTGGAGGACTGGGTCGAGTCCCGACGGTTTTGCCGCCATGCCTCGCTGATGCGGGTGTTTTCCTCGTAGTAGCCGTTCCAGTAGTAGGAACCTCCCTCGGATTCGTATTTCTCCGTGTCGGTGTGGGTGGGGAAGGATTTGCCGAGTTCGACGATCTGATCCACGCGCTTGGCGATGCGTTCGTCGAATTTCCCGAGATCACCGGCCGCAGCTTCGTCACCCTTTCTGGCGCGCTCCGCCAATTCACGGCGCTTGTCCGCATAGGCTTGAATCCCGCGTTTCAGGCCATCGATGGCTTCCTGTTTCATCTTCGAAACCTGGACCCGGGAATCCTGCGAGTCCTTCACCCCGGCAAGCAGTTTCACCAGATCGTCCACTTGGCGCTCGATGCGCTTGTCCAGGCTGATCAGGTCCTGGGCGCTTTGGGTCAGCCGGGCCTCGCGCTGGGCGATGTGGGCCTCAAGGTTCACGACTGACTCCTTGCGGGCCTCCAGGTCCATGACGGGTTCCTGTGCGGTGAGCGCGGAGCTGATCATCAGGAGGCAAATAGGTATCGTTTTCATGGTTTCGCTGCAACGCTGAGCCAAGGCTCCGCGCCACTCCAGAACGAATTCCGCCATGATACGCCGCGGCCCGGCCGGGATGATGGAATTTTTCGTGCCATCCCGCCTGTTTCCTGCTTTTCCTCGCCGCGCCGCAGCCCGGCCGCCTTCGCATCATGTCCACTGAGCTGACCCGCAATTTCTCGATCATCGCCCACATCGACCATGGGAAAACCACGCTCTCGGACCGCCTGATGGGGGCCACCAACACCGTGGCCCAACGCGACGAGAAAGCCCAGCTGCTCGACGCCATGGACCTCGAACGCGAAAAGGGCATCACCATCAAGTCCCACCCGGTCGCGATGGAATACCGGGCCCGCGATGGAAAAACCTACAAGCTCAACCTGCTGGACACGCCGGGCCATGTCGATTTCTCCTACGAGGTCGCCCGTTCGCTGGCCGCCTGTGAGGGCGCCATCCTGATGGTGGATGCCGCGCAAGGCGTCGAAGCCCAGACCGTGGCCAACCTCCACCTCGCCCACGAGCAGAACCTCGTCATCATCCCTGTTCTCAACAAAATCGACCTGCCCGCCGCCGACGTCGAGAAATGCAAGAAACAGCTCGAGGACATTCTCGCGATCCCGGCAGAGGACGCGATCCCCGCGTCCGCCAAGGCCGGCATCGGCATCGAGGAGATCCTCGAAGCCATCGTGCAGAGGGTTCCGGCTCCGGTGGAAAACCCGGACAAGCTTTTGCGTTGCTCGGTGTTCGACTCGATCTACGACACCTACCGCGGCGTGGTTTCCTACGTCCGGGTCTTTTCCGGCACGGTGAAAAAAGGCCAGCGGGTGAAACTGATGCACACCAACAAGACCTACGAGGTCAAGGAGGTCGGCGTGTTCACCCCGAAAATGAGCGCCCGCCCCGAGCTCGTCGCGGGCGACGTCGGCTACATCATCGCCAACATGAAATCCGCCGACGAGGCGAAGATCGGCGACACCATCACCGACAACACCCACCCCTGCCCCGAGCCGCTGGCAGGCTACAAGGAGATCCAGCCGATGGTGTTCTCCGGCATCTATCCGGTCGAGTCGTCCGACTACGAGGCGCTCAAGGCCGCTATGGCAAAGCTCCAGATCAACGACGCCGCCTTCACCTTTTCCTCCGAAAGCTCGACCGCGCTCGGCTTCGGTTTCCGCTGCGGATTCCTCGGCCTGCTGCACATGGAAATCATCCAGGAACGCCTGCGCCGCGAGTTCAACATGGATGTCATCTCGACCTATCCGTCCGTGATCTATCAGGTCACTCTAACTGATGGAACGGAGGTCATCGTGGACAACCCGACCTTCTTCCCCGAACAACAAACCATCCAGGAAATCCGCGAGCCGGTCGTCAACGTCTACATCATGGTCCCCGGCGAATACATCGGCGACATGATGCAGCTCGTGCTGGAGAAACGCGGCGAGGTCACCAACACCGAAACCATCGACGACATGCGCGTCATGCTGTCCTGCGTCCTGCCGCTCTCGGAAATCCTCGTCGACTTCAACGACAAGCTGAAATCCATGACCCGCGGCTACGGTTCGATGGACTACGAACACGCCGGATACCGCGCCGCCAAAATGGTCAAGATGGACATGCTCATCGCCGGTGATCCGGTCGAGGCGTTCTCCACGATCGTCCACCGCGACAAAGCCGAGTCCTACGGCCGCCTGCTCGCCACCAAGCTCAAGGACGTCATCCCGCAGCATCTTTTCGTCGTCGCGATCCAGGCCGCCGTCGGCGGCAAGATCGTCGCCCGGGAATCCATCTCCGCCATGCGCAAGAACGTCACCGCCAAGTGCTACGGCGGCGACATCACCCGCAAACGGAAGCTGCTCGAAAAACAAAAAGAGGGAAAAAAGAAGATGAAGATGTTCGGCAAGGTGAACATCCCCCAGGACGCCTTCATCAAGGTGCTCAAGAGCGGGGATTGACCTCGGTGGGACATCAGCAACCAAGCGTCAAATCACTGCGAATCTCTTGAGAATGTACGAAATGGGCTGGACCCATTCGCCCGGTATCGCCGGCACATGGCTTCGACGGCCCGTGGAAATGTCTGGATGCCGTGGAGAGATGGTGGCAATTCTTCGAGAACTGATAGACCATCCGGCATTTCCGAAATCATGCGGGAAACACTGCCCGTCCCGGGCTTCCCATTGAGGAGATCGAACTCGACACCGGTTCCCCTGCCAGACAAGTTCCCGACACCTGCGTGACATGGGGCCAGCGCACGGTTTCCTCTCGCGCATTCACCCGGCGGATCACTGAAATACGCACCGTTTACGAATCCATGCCCGTTTGACCACGCCAACATCTCCAGAGAATCATCAACCATCACATGCCCAAACATTCCATCGTCGTCACTTCGATCAATCCACCGACCTTCTGCATGGATCGGCTTGCGGAAGGTGCCGCCACCAACCACTGGACCCTCATTGTCGCTGGCGATTCCAAGACTCCGGACGAAGCCTATGCGGATCGCGAGGACATTCACTATCTCAGCCTCGCTTCACAGAAAGGTGCCGGATACGCGCTTTCCGCCCTCATGCCCGAGCGCACATACGGCAGGAAAATGTTCGGCTACCTCGAGGCCATCGCCGCCGGATGCGACTACCTCATTGACACTGATGATGACAACCGCCCCATCGAAGGCTTCTTCGTCCCCCGCGACAACCCGGACTTCGGAGGTGTCTCCAACGGAGACTGCCTGACCTTCCGTGACAGCGGCTGGGTGAACATCTACCGCTACTTCGCCCCCGCCGCCAACATCTGGCCACGCGGAAATCCGCTATCGGAAATCAAGACCCCGCTGCCCTGCGAAGCATCAACGGAACCGTTCAAAGCTTCCATCTATCAGGGACTTGCCAATGGCGCGCCCGATGTGGACGCTGTCCACCGCCTTGTCCATCCACACTCCGGGTTCCTCTTCGAGAAACGACCCCCCATCCAGCTTGCCGGCGGCTCTTGGTGCGCCTTCAACAGCCAGAACACCACATGGCTCCCGTCCGTTTTCCCATTGCTATATCTGCCCCTCACCTGCTCGTTCCGCATGACGGACATCTACCGCGGCTACATCGCGCAGCGCATCGTCCGCGAGTCCGGCGAGGGGATCCTTTTCCACGGAGCAACCGTCCACCAGGACCGCAACGAGCATTCCATTATCCGCGACTTCCAAGATGAAGTGATGTGTTATCTTGACGACGGGATGTTTGCAAAGCGTCTCGATGCTCTCGACCTCGCCGGCCAGCCGATCGAGGAAATGCTCCGTCGTTGCTATGAACTCGCGGCCAGTCACGCCTATGTCGAATCCCGCGAGTTGGCATTCCTCGACGCCTGGATCACTGACTGCCGGAACATCGGCATCCTGCCATGAAACTCGGGCTATGCGTCTTCTTCAACTATCCGTTTCCCGCAAACATGCCGATCTGGCGGGATCTTTACGGCGGTATTTTCAGTGAGATCATTTTCATCCAGCCTCTTGTCCGTTCGGCGGAGCGCGACGTCGTTACGGTTTACCGGGCGGCTTTCAATTTCGCGGGCTATTTCAGCGACGCAAGGACCGCCCTCGAGTCCATGGACGTGGATGCGGTTGTCTTCACCGGTGATGACTGCGTGCTGAATCCGGCATTGTTCGGAAGCGATTTCGCCACGCGCTTCCGGTGGGGACCTGATGTATCCGGCTTCATCCCGGAAGTGCTGCCTTTCGCCCACGAGAAATGGCTGGGCAACCGCCATAAACTCTCCGTCCTCGGACGCTTCATCGGCGATTACGGATTGTACGATCAACGCATTCAAGGTTGGCAGCAACATCTCCCGGATCCGGCGCGGCTCCTTGAACGTTACCGGTCGATCCACGTAGCGGTCGATGACCTGCGCTTCCCCACGGATGAGGAAATCGAGAAGCTTACGGGAACCCAGCGGGAAATCATTCGCCGCACCTTCCGGGGGAATTCCAGCGCTCCGCAACCATACCCCCTTTCATACGCCATCAGCGACTTCTTCATCGTTGCGAAACCGCACCTTGCCGAATTCTGCCATCAGGCAGGGCTGCTTGCGGCGATGAATGTGTTTCCCGAAGCCGCGGTGCCCATGGCGCTGGTGTCTCTTGATGGCACCCTCCGCCAGGCCCGCGATTGCGGGCTTGCGTTCCAATGGACCTACGGACGGAACCGGGATGCCACTTTCTTCGTCCCTACTTCGATTGACGAACTCCGCGATTGCATCAGAAAACAACCGGAAAACTCGATCTTCATCCATCCGGTGAAAATGTCATCGATCCGCAGAGCCGAAGCAAACATTACAAGCGATACCCCGCAGCCATGAAAGGTATGATCCATACGGGCGATGGCGCGAAAACCCGTTGCTCTGTGTTCACAATCCAAAGAAGTAACGATCATGGATCTCGACAATAGTGACAACGGGGCCTTCGACGAACGCTTCGTGGAGGAGGCTGCCACGAGCTTCATGCAGAAGCTCGCGCTTCACACCTGCCGCCGCGATTTCTCCATCTCTTCTGTAGACCTTCAACGCATCGACGAGGCGGAGATCGCGGTGGGTGAACAAGTCCGCTCCTACTTTGAGATAATCCGCCGTGTGGTCCGCGAACGCCGTCTGAATCTCGTGCGCTTTGGCGACATCGAATTGGTTTCACTTGGCGAAGATTGCCTGAGTCGCACGATCCCAACGCAATGGGGATTGAAGAAATGCGCCAAGCTCGGAGAGAAAACCCACCCTTTCGATCTTGCCGTCCATCCCTTGCCCAAGGTGGTACATCTGATCGCCAGTGACTTCGCCGACTATCTCAACACAAACGATCTGGTCTATATCGCCGAGCGCAACCTCTGTCGCAACACTCAACTCAACATCACCTTCAATCATGAGATCGGCCCACAATATGCCGAAAACGGCTTCGCGCTGCTAAGGGAAACCTATCAGCGCCGGGTGGAAAACTTCCGTTCCATGCTGCAAACCGGCCGTGCCATGGTTTTTGTCGTCCACCCGATCCGCAGGCGCCCGAATCTGGCTTATCATCTCAAGGAACTCTACCGGGTGATCTCGCACCGCCGCCCGGCGGCTCGGTTCCTGATTGTCTGCATGCGCACTCGTGATCCGGGAGACCAGCCGGAGCCTTCGATTGATTCGAAACTCGACGGCCTTCCGATCCGGGTGATCGATGCGGTGCATCCGCATGACGGCTACATTTGGTACAAGGTGCCCCATTGCCTTGCCCCGGATGGCGTAGCGTTCGAGCGGGAGATGATGTGCCGCCTCGCCGCTATGATCGACTCATGGAGGTGAACGTATGCTCCGTGGATTGAGAAGTTGCTCTTCACCGGCATCGCCACCATGTTCCCATAGACCCATTGCCAAAAATTTTTTCCGAAACGCTGATAAAAAGACTGGTACGCCTGTTTGAATCAGCACAAACAGGCGGATCGCTCGTCCGCACCAGCCACCCAATCCCGAAACCTGCACGCTCGAAGAGCTGGAGCAGGCGATGGATTGCGGGCCTGATGGCAAGGCCTTCCGGCGCATGAATGCCATCCATCTGTTGCTGCTCGGCGCGCCCTACCAAGTGGTCTTGCGCAACAGCCGGGTGAACCAACGCACCTTTCCGCCGAAGGTTGCGTTGGGTTGCTAGTTGCTAGGAATTTGCTTTTGAAGTGAGGGCCTTTGAAAGAGCTGGTGGCCGGACCGGAGGTCGGGGAAATGGGGTGTTTGGGTAAAAGCTGAAATGCTGAAATTTTGAAATGAAGAATGCTCCGCAGAACGCCGAGACTCGGGGAAATCAGGGGGATTCTCGGGGGCATATACCGCTGCGTAGCTTCCCGGACCGCTTTGCCAAGATTTCTTTCGGCAGCAGGTTTTTGAGATCTCCGGGCGGGATCAGGAGCATTCGAGAAACAAGGTGCGGCCGTCGTCCAGTTTGACCGCGGGTGCCTGCCATGTTGGGCGCTTGAACATGTTCCCAGACACAATGCAGGACAATAAGGCCTGCGTTTTTCCGGTACATTTTCCTGGGTAGGTTTCCTGACCATGGAGCATCTCAGCACCGGAGAGACGCACCAGTTTTCGAGTATCAAATACTCGTAGTCAATGAGCCGAAACTTTGCCACGGATGGCTGAAATCGAACCTGTCAAAACGGAATGTCGTCGTCCTCCTGGAAATCCTGGGCGGCTGCGGGTGAGGCACCCTGGGAGCGCGGACGAGATTGCTCGTCGTCGCTGCCGCGATCCGCGGAGGGACGGCTGCCGCCTTGCGCGCCTTTGCCGTCACCGATGAACTGCAAGGTATCTCCGACGACGCTGAGCTTGCTGCGTTTCTTGCCGCTTTCCTTGTCGTCCCATGTGTCGAGCTTCAGGCGGCCTTCGATGTAGCAGCTTCGGCCCTTGCTGAGGTATTTCGCTGCCAGCTCGGCCGTGGATCCCCAGAGCGTGACATCGACAAAGGTGGTTTCCTCCTGCTTCTGGCCCTGGTCGTTTTTCCAGACGCGGTTAACCGCGAGGCCGATGTCGGCGACGGCCTTGCCGCTCGGGGTGTAACGGACTTCGGGGTCGCGGGTGAGGTTCCCGATCAGCATCACTTTGTTGAGATTGGCCATGACAGGTTAGGGGATAGGAAATTTTGCGGGCCGAGGGCAAACGATTTCCCCGAAGCCCATCAATCCGCAACGAATCAAGCGATCCGCTGGAAGTGCTGCATGTGCACGTGGCTATTGAGTTTCAGGCGGGCCTGGGCCTTGGTGATCATGTCGGCCGGGCCTTCGAACTCATAGTTCACGTAATGGCCGGACTCCAGGTGGTTGGACGGGTAGGCGAATTGCTTGCGACCGAGCTGGTCGATTTTGGAAATCTTCGCACCTTCGGTTTCGAGGTCTTTGGCGACGGTGTTGACGAGTTCGTCAATCGTTCCGTCGAGGTGCTTGGTGTTCAGGACTATCAGGCCTTGGTATTTGCGGCTCATCGGGACTGGAAGTAGAGGTTGTTGTGCGTGTGTTGAAACGATTCGCCGCGACGGCGAAGCCTTGGGAACGCGCAAGCTGCACGGCATCCAATGCGCTTGCAAGCGTGTTTTCGAGGGCCTCCCGCTCATCCTCGGAGAAGCGTCCGAGCACGTGCCCGACCATCGCGCCGGGCGCACTGCCGCCGATTCCGACCTTCAAGCGCGGAAACCCGTCGGTGCCGAGATGTTCAATGAGGGACTTGATGCCGTTGTGTCCTCCAGCCGAGCCTTTTTCGCGGAAACGCAGAGTTCCTAGCGGCAGGGCGACATCGTCATAGACCACCAGCACGCCCGCCGGGTCCCATTTGTGAAAGGCCATGATCTGGCGCACCGCGCGGCCGCTCAGGTTCATGAAGGTCTGCGGCTTGACCAGCAGCGTGCCGCCGCCCGGCAGCTTGGCCAGGTGGCACTGCCATTTGGGAACGGATTGAAAGGCGACACCCTCCGCCGCCGCCAGACGGTCCAGCACCATGAACCCGATGTTGTGGCGGGTTTCCTCGTATTGGCGGCCCGGATTTCCCAGACCGACGATGAGCGGATAAGACATGGCAGGGGCGAGCAAAGCGTCAATCGACGTCTTCGGCAAGTTTCGGCGGAATCAGCCAGCGCAGCGTTCCGTGCCGCGCGGGCGGGTGGATCCGGATGCAGGCCATCCCGCCTTTCTTCATTTTCACCGAACCGCTGGAAATCCCCAGCAGGCACTCGACCAGCCCGGAAAAATCCGGTTCGTGACCGACGATCATCACGCTCTCGAACTCGGAAAAACCAGCCAGCTCCTTTAACGCCGTCTCCGGGCTCATGCCGCAGGCCAGCCAGCTCTGGGTGATCGCTCCGGAGATGCTTGCCGTATCGCAGAACTCATCCGCCGTTTGCTTGGCGCGGACAAGCGGGCTGCTCAGCACGATGTCCGGGAGCATGTCGGCACGTTTCAGGGCGCGCGCGGCCTTGCGTGCCTGTTCCCGGCCTTTGTCCACTAGGGCGCGGGCGCTGTCTCCCATGGCATGGCTGTCCTCGGCCTTGCCGTGTCTCAACAATATCAGATCCATCTTCGTAACGGGGGAAAGGAAAACGAACGTCGGTAGCTCACATCGTCATTCCGCCATCCACGGCGATGACCTGGCCGGTGATGTAACGCGCCTCGGCGCTGGCGATGAAGGCCACGACTTCCGCGATGTCCTTGGTCGTGCCGAAACTGCCTAACGGAATTTTCGCGATCACCGCGTCCTTCACCGCCTGCGGCAGCTCGTCGGTCATGTCGGTGGTGATGAAACCCGGCGCGATCGCGTTGCAGGTCACCGCGCGTCCAGCCAATTCGCGGGCGACGGCTTTGGTGAAACCGATCAAGCCCGCCTTGCTGGCGGAGTAATTCGCCTGGCCGGCGTTGCCGATCAGTCCGATCACCGAGGCGATGTTGATGATGCGCGCGTCCTCCGCCTTCATCAGCGGCCGCATGAAGGCTTTGACGGTGTTGAAGGCACCTTTGAGGTTGGTTTCGAGAACGGTGTCCCAATCCTCTTCCTTCATCCGCATGATCAAGGTGTCTCGGGTGACGCCGGCATTGTTGACCAGAATGTTCACCTGGCCGAGTTCGCTGGAAATTTTCTCCGCAAGGTCCATCACCG
>Ga0114938_1001993_pt1 | contig 13378 bp, 10 predicted proteins | sample AshMeaBigSpring_FD_88675 | JGI IMG/M metagenome (GOLD analysis project Ga0114938, IMG submission 88675) | Groundwater microbial communities from Big Spring, Nevada to study Microbial Dark Matter (Phase II) - Ash Meadows Big Spring | ecosystem: Environmental > Aquatic > Deep subsurface >...
AAGGCCAGCATCAAATCGGGCCCGTACACACGCCCGACGTGGCGCGCACCCAAAGCGCGCAGCGCCCAGGCCACCGGCACACCATCGGGCGTGACCCAGTCGGCCTCGTTCAGTGCGGCGCGCACTTCGGCCCGCTCATGGCCTTGCATCAACGTGTACACGGGGCAGGTGCTGGCGTAGGCCCGGCCCGTGCCGGCGATCACTTGCGCCATCTCGGCCACCGCCGTCGCGAGGTCGAAGGCCGACACGCGCACACCGAGCACGTTCACCCGCCGGCTCATGAGCCTGCTCCGCGACCGCGCCATACGCTTTGATAGACAGCTGCGGTCAACTCGGCGAGCCGCGGCCAACTGAAGCGCGCGGCCACCTTCGCCCGGCCACGCTCCCCCATCGCCGCGCGCACCTCGGCGTGATCGAGTAAGTAGCGCAACCGCTCGGCCAGGGCAGCGGGCCGGGCGGGAACGCAAAAACCATCCTCGCCCTCGGCAATGACTTCACGCACGGCGGGGATGTCGGCGCCGACGACGGGCTTGCCCAGCGACCACGCCTCGGTGAACACGCCGCCAAAGCTCTCCTGCGTCGAAGGCAGGCAAAAGACATCGCAAGCCGCGAAGGCATCGGTCTTGGTCTGCACATCCACCGCGTCGAGTTCGAGCACGCGCGGTTCACGCACCTGGGCAAACAACCTGCGCGAGTACGACGTGCGCGGGCCGATGAAGACGAAGCGCGCCTCCGGCACGTGCGGCACGGCGGCCAGCAACGTCGCCAGGCCTTTGTACGCATACTTCTGGCCGACGAACAACACCATCGGCGCAGCGCCCAGGCCGTGTTGCGCCCGAAAACGCGCCCCGTCACCGCGCTCGGCCAGCGCCGGCCCCATTCCGGTCACGTGCACCCGCTCCGGGCGCACGCCCAATTCGATCAACGTGCGTCTCTCGCTTTCGGTTAACGCGATTACGGCATCGGCTTCGCGATAGAGGCGATGATAGTGCCGATGCAACCACCCACCCCAGCGGGGATGGTGTACCGGCGTGAGGATGAACGGGAGGCCGTGTCGCCGCGCCGCGAGCAGCGAGCCGTAACTCAGGCCTTCGCGCCCGATGCGGCAGTTGTGGATCAGGTCGGCCCGTTCGGCATACGGCGCGATCTCTTCGGCCAACGCCCGCGCGAGGCGGGGCAGCGCCCAGCGTTGCAGCGGGAAATACAGCCACACCCACGGGCGCAGCCGGTTGCGCGTCGCTCCCGACAGCGTGATGCGTTGCACCGGCACACCGTCCACTGAATATGCCCGCGCCGGGGCCGGTGCGTTCAACGTCGTGCCGAACAGCCAATCGGTGCGGGCCGTATCCCATTGTGTGACGACCTGCACCGCATGCCGCGTCAGCAACTCGCGCGCCAGCCGGTGCATGAGGGATTGCGCGCCGCCGGTGGAAGGCGGGTAGGCGGTGAGGGTGAAGAGGAGTTTCACGCAAAGGCCCGGGCGTGTTGATAAGCTGCCAGAGTTTCGCGGGCACAACGGCCCCATGAGAAGAGAGCCGCCCGCGCCATCCCCTGATCGCGCAAACGGGCCGACAACGCGGAGTCGGTGCACACGGCGCGAATGGCCTGCGCCAGTGCGGCTTCATCGAGCGGATCAACCAGCAGAGCGGCCTCGCCAACCACTTCGGGCAAGGCGGATGTATTCGACGTAATAACCGGACAGCCAGCCTGCATGGCTTCCAGCGGCGGCAGACCAAAGCCTTCGGCCAGCGAGGGATAGATCAGCGCGCGCGCATCACGATACAACTCCGCCAAGCGGGCATCGTCCACATAGGACAGCACCCGGACCGCCGCCGCCAGCCCCAGTTGCGCCACCAGCTCTTCGACCCTGACGTTCCCCCAGCCATCCCCCCCCACAATCCACAGCGGCGGCGTGGCCGGGTCAGCAAGCTTGACCTGTTGATAAGCACGCAACACGGACTTTAGATTCTTCCGCGGCTCGAGCGTTCCCACAGTCAACAGATACGGTGGTGCCGCCGCCTGAACGGGTGTCAGCGGAGGCGCAGGCGCAGCCGCCAGGGGCGTCACCGTGCATCGTTCCAGTGGAATACTCAACCGGGCGTGTAACTGAAAGCGCGTGTACTCAGAGATGGCCAGCACGTAGTGTGCCCGCGACGCCGTTTGGCGCAGCCACCGGCGCAGACGCCAGCCCATCCAGCGCCCAAACCATTCCGGATTTGAAATCGGCAGAACATCGAGAATGGTTGCAACCACACACAACCCCGCCGGCGCCGAGTGCGCGAAGAAAGGCAAGGGGTGAGTCAGGTGTAGGATATCCAGATTTAGCCGCCGCAAGCGGAACGGCAACACAACCGGGCAGTAGACCCATTCCCAATAGAGAACCCACGCTTTGCGGGTCAGGCCGGGTGCCGGCAAACGCCAATCCGGCATCGCCCACAGCGGGATGATTTCCGTGGCTGGCTGCGCGGCAGCGCGTAGCGCAGTCAGAATCTGCCGGCTGTAACGGGCTGCGCCAGCGCGGTTGAACTGACTGGTTGACACCTCCACACCAACACGCATAGGAATGTGCGGTTGTCCGCGCAGGGCCACAGCCTAGATCAGCCGGAAGCTGGGTGCCGGCGCGATGAATCGACCGCCTGCCAGAAGGTAGTCGCGTTCCCGCAACTTGAATTCCTCCATGAAGTGCCAGGGCAGAACCAGGAAATAGTCAGGCTGAGCGGCGCGCGCCTCGGCCTCGGAAACAATCGGTATATGTGTCCCGACGGTTACACGCCCCCATTTGTCGGGATTGCGTTCCGCCGCCGCCGCAATGAGCGACGCATCCAATCCGTAGTATTGCAGAATGGTATTGCCCTTGGTCGAGGCGCCGTACACATACACTTTTTTGCCTCGCTGCACCTCGGCCGTGACAAAACGCACCACATCCTGCTTGATACGGCTGACCCAAAAAGCAAAATCCAAATACACCTGCGTGTTGTGCAAGCCCATTTTGATTTCGCGCTCGCGAAACTCACGCACGCGCTCGCCGGCCAAGGCGCGATACACCTCGTCCGCAAATTCAGCCTTGTTGGCGCCACGGTTGCGAATGTACACGCGGAAACTGCCACCGTTGATGTCGTTCAGTTCAATATCTACCACCTCGAAATTGAACAGATTGAGCAAATACTCCAGCGAATAAAGGGAGTAGTACTCCAGGTGTTCATGGCAGATGTTACCCAATTCGTTTTGCTGCAGCATTAGCGGCAGATACGCCATCTGCACCACCCAGACCCCATCCGGGTGCATGATCTTTTTGACATCCCCGACAAATTGCCGCGGATCATCGAGGTCGTAGAACATGGCAATACTCGTCACAATCCGAGGAGCCCGCCCCACCAATTCCCGATGGCGCTGATACTCTGCAGCCGAGAAAAAATCGTCCACCACGGTGTCGGCCACCTGGCGTGACAATTCCGTCAGGTTCTTAGCCGGATCGAAACCAATCCTGTGGACGCCTCCTGTCTTGTACGAGCTTAGCAACGTGCCGTCGTTGCAGCCAATATCCAGCACGCTGTCGCCCGCCTGAAGATGCGCGAGGTTTTCGGCCTTGTTGGCGATGTCGGCCAGCGCCTCCCGCATGGTCTGGTTGGTGCCGGAGCGGTACCAATAGTTGCGGTACATGGCCTCCGCCGGCACGGTGTGTTTCAGCTGGAGCAAATGGCAGCGCCGGCAGAGCACCAGTTCCAGCGGGGCCTTATAGCCATCGGATTCGCCGGGCACGGGAAAATCCGAGACATACAGATCCCCTAACGACAACACCGGCTCCAGGGAGCCTTCACACACGCGGCACGTGGTTCGGGTTTTCATGACTCACCAAACTCCATTGAATAAACGGGCAAGGCACTTTCGGTAGTATGCGCGCGAGGCGCGCAGATCAACCAGTTCAATCGGTGAATGACGTATCAGCGAGTAATAGAGCAGGCCAATGATATTGGCCACACACTCCGGCAGGCAGGCAATCAGCCAGGCGCCAGCGCATTGCCAGGCAGGCATTATGATGGGCCTCAGCAGCTTGTTGTAAACCCCGAGCGAATACGCGCCGCGCGCCCGATAACGCAGCAACGTCGTCAATTTGCGCCATGGTTCCCTGGCCGCAACCTTGGCCCGAGCCGCTTCGGGATAATGCGTGAAGGACCAGATCAAGGCCGGCCACTTAAGGATCCAGATTTCAAACGCCCGGGCGGACCATTCGGCATTTCCCAGTCGAATAATGATGAGCGGCTCGGCAATCACGCGTGCGGTGCGCTCAAGCGGGCGCTGAAACAAGATTCCAATGTGCACAAACGCCGTCCCCCAGTAAGGCTCTATGTCCCGACTCTCCCAAAGGTCACGCCGGATCACCAACGCGCCAATGAATGACACGTAATAGACAACGTCGTTGAAAAACCACAGATTCTCGGCGGGAGAATAAGTCCGGTCGCCAACGATGGGCAGGCGTCGTGCCTGTACGACCTGAGTCAGGCTGGCATCGCGGCATTCAGCGTTGACGACAATCACATCATCGCCGGCCGGCAGGGCCTGCAGCACCCTGGCGACAGCCCCTGCCTTCAGAAGATCATCATCTGAAAACAGCCAACAATACTCGCCCTGCGCCAGTGCAACGGCCCGGCTATAATCCTGATCAACACCACCTTTTTGCGCGAGACGCAAGTAGCGCAAACGCGCAAAGCGCGCCTGCCGTTCCGCAACGACTTGCGGCGTGTGATCGGTGGAGGCGCCGTCCACAACGACAATTTCGACTTCGGCCGTGGCCTGAGCAATCAGGGCATCCAGCGTTTGTGCCAGTAACTCCGCGCGGTTCAGTGAGAGGATGCAAAACGAGAGGCACGGCGCGCTCATTGTTTCACAAACTCCAAAGCGATGACGCCCTCGCCTGGCAAGTCAGCCAAGCTGGTGAAGACAGCAAACTCGCGCCCCATCAGGTCAGGTTCACACCAAAGCGGGTAAAAGTGGTCGGTCCGTTTGCGAAGGGTGCTCGCCTCGAAAAAGCCTGCGCGCCGCTCGCCATGAATGGCCAACCGGCGCGGGTGGCCAGCGACTGCATAAAAGTGCGCCTGCAACAACTCAGAGTCGTACAGGCGTTGCCAGAAGAAAAATCCGCGCTCATCCGGCGTCAGCAGGCCATATGGGCTGCGATCCACATATTGTTCAACGGCCTGGGCGGCGCAGGGAACTGAGAGCAAGAGCCGGCCGCCGGGCCGCAGCAAGGCCCATAATCGCTCGAAGAAAGCGCGCCCGTCCGGAACATGTTCGATGACGGAAAGGCTGGTGATGGTATCGTACGAGGCCGGCGCGAAAGCCGAGTCTTCCAGGCGGCAGTGGTGCAAGCGGCAGCGGTCGCTCAAGCCGGCGGCCCGCACCACAATCTCAGTATCCGCCAGATCCGCGGCATCCGGGTTCAGCAAATCCGCCGCCTGGACTTGGCGATGACGCAACAGCAACAGAGGCAGCAGCCGAGGTGAGGAAACATCCAGATAGCGCACCGCTGGCAAGGCCTTTCGCAAAGCGCGCCACATAAATTCGATTTCGAAGTAGCGCGTGGCATCCATCGGAAAGACGAACAGCCGGAAAATCAGGCTGGCCGGCAAAGGCCGCGGCACGCTTGCAAGAACGCGCAGGCCCAGTATGGCCGAGTCCAGATGAAAGCGCAGGCCCGGTGTCTGCCAGCGATGCGCCAGGAGCCAGTAGAACGGCGCCAGCCCGAGGCCGGCCAGGCCAAACCCGAGCCGGACTGCAGCCTTCGGGCGCGGCGGGACGGGCGGCAGGCGCATCTCAATTCGCCGTGGCAATGCCATATGTCTGGCTCAATTCAAGCGGGACAAAACAGGGCGCTACGGATTATTCTGCGATCATCACACTCGGCGGGGTCAAGCGCGGCGTGGCACCAGAGCCCGCCACTGCTCCGCCGTCCAGGCGCGCAGCATAGGTGTCGCTAGGGCCGCACCCAGGAAGGTGGCCAGGCCCAGAAAGATCAATGCGGGCAGCGTCACCGGCAGCGGCAGTAACCAGCGGCCCAGGCTGGCGATCAGCACGGCGACGGCTAGTGGCCGCCCGACATCCGATCTTAACCAAACGCCGAGCACATTCGGAAGCAGCCGGCGATGCGTGAGCGGCAGCCCCACCAACAAGTAAAGGCCGTTCAACAAGGCCCAGGTCGCCGCGCCGCCCACAGCGCCCAGTTGCGCGGTCAACAGGATGAGCGTCGGTGTCATCAGCGCTAGTAATCCCAGGTTGAGGCCAAAGCCCAGGCGCGTCCAGCCGTAAGCCAGTTGCAGCGCATACGGCAGGTGCATCAATCCATTCAGCACCGTTCCGACCAGTAACCAGCCCAGGACAGGCGCAACCTGCTGAGCAAGCAGCAAATCGCCCGTCCACAGACCCAGCACCTCTCTGGCAAAAAGCGCCACGAGCAGGGTTGGCGGCGCCAGCAACACCATCAGGCCCTGGGCGCCACTGCGATACAACGTGGTCAGCGCCGATTGATTCCCCGCCACAGCTAGACTGGAAAAGCGTGGAAATAGGGCGTTGTACACGGGCAAAACCACCATCATAGATAAGCCTGCGCTCAGAGTGGTTGCCAGCACATAGTAACCAAATTCATTCAACGGCAGCAGGCGGCTGAGGAGGAATTTGTCAAACTGAGTGAGAATCTGGCCAGTGACCGTAATGGCGCTCAGCCCAATAGCAAAGCGCCCGACGCGTCGCACGAGTGCCGGCACTAGGCGGGCGGAGCGACGCGCCGGCGGCAGGCTCCGCCAAACACACAGGCGAGTGACCAGCACCTGCAGCAGACTGACACAGGCCAACCAGGCAAAAAACACCATGACAGTGGCAGAGCCGGACGACAACAACCAGGCAGCGCCAAAGTGGCGGAGCGTCGCCAGGACTATGTTCACGCTGTTAAGCAAAACCTGACGCTGCAATCCCTGCAACCCGCTCTGGTAAAAGGTCAGGGGCCATTGCAGGATCGTCACCAGACTCATGAGTTGGAGGGCCTGAGTAACCATCGGTACAGGCAGAGCGGACACGGTAAGCCACTGGCTGCTAATGGCGGGGGCTGCTAGAAACAAGCCAAAGCCGAGCACCAGCCCGAGACCCCAATAGCCTGACTCCAGGGTGCGCACCAGATCATGCGCTTCTTCAACCGAGGCGGATCGATCCGTTGACTGAGCGAGTTCCCGGCTAAGTGTTGCGCTCAGTCCCAAATCCAGAACCTGTATCAATCCTTGCAGCGTAAGGAAAAACCCAATCAAGCCATACGCCTCTGCACCCAGAAGCTGCAAGTAAACGGGCACAAATGCGACGGCGAGAAGGGCAGACCAGGTTTGGCCAACGACGTTGGACAGAATGCTCAAACGAATTCGGCCGCTCATGAGAGTCGCAGACGGTTGATTGACGACTGTCGCCGGCCCAAATTTCAATGCGTCAGGGCCTGTTCCCGATACCACGCCACCGTCCTCTGCAACCCTTCTTCAAAGCTGGTGCGCGAGCGGAAGCCGAAGGCGCGCTCGGCGCGCGAGGTATCCAGCTTGCGGCGCGGCTGGCCGTTGGGCTTGCTCGTATCCCAGATGATGCGGCCCGTGAAGCCGGTAGCCCTGGCAACAGCCTGCGCCAGATCTCTGATGCTGATCTCGTACGCGCTGCCGATGTTGACCGGCTCGCGGGCGTTGTAGCGCTCGGCGGCCAACGCGATGCCTTCCGCCGCGTCTTCAACAAACAGAAACTCGCGCGTGGGTGAGCCATCGCCCCAGACCACGACCTCCCGGTCGCCGCGAGCCTGCGCCTCCACACACTTCCGAATCAACGCGGGGATGACGTGCGAACTCTCCGGGTCAAAGTTGTCGCCCGGCCCATACAGGTTGACGGGCAGCAGGAAAATCGCATTGAAGCCGTACTGCTCGCGATAAGCCTGCGATTGCACCAGCAGCATCTTCTTGGCCAGGCCATACGGCGCATTGGTCTCCTCGGGATAGCCATTCCATAAGTCTTCCTCGTGAAACGGAATGGGGGTGATCTTCGGATAGGCGCAGACCGTGCCGATGGCGACGAACTTCGCCACGCCGGCCCGCCAGGCTTCATGCATGAGTTGCACACCCATCATCAGATTATCGTAGAAGAATTCCGCCGGGTGGGCGCGATTGGCCCCGATCCCGCCGACATGGCCGGCGGCGTGGATGATCAAATGTGGGCGAGCCTCGGCGAGCAACCGCTGAATGTTCTTCAGTTCGCGCAGGTCGCAATCGGCTTTGCGCGGGACGACGACCTCCCGACAGCCCAAAGCCTTCAGCCGCGCAACAACGTGTCGCCCGAGGAAGCCCGCCCCGCCCGTCACCACCACTCGTTTTGAGGGCCAATCAAATGTGCCCACGTGTCCTCCGGTCAATACGCCCCCTGGCGGCGCAGCACCACGCCGAGGGTCTTCCACAAAATCACGATGTCGAGCCAAATGGAGTAGTTCTGGATGTAGTACAAATCGAGGTGGGTGTTGAGGTGCATCGGCAGGTCGCTGCGGCCATTGATCTGCCACCAGCCGGTGATGCCGGGCGGCACGGCCAACCGCTGGCGTTGCCACGGTTCGTAACGCTCGGCGATGCCCTGCACCTCCGGGCGCGGCCCGACCAGGCTCATCTCCCCTTTGAGCACGTTGAAGAGCTGCGGCAACTCGTCGAGGCTGGCGCGGCGCAGCACCCGCCCCAGCCGCGTGACGCGCACATCTTCCGGGTGCTTGCGCTGCTCGCCATGCCCGGCCTGCGCCTCGGCATCGGCCACCATCGTGCGGAATTTGTACATCGAGAACAGCCGCCCGTTCTCGCCCACGCGGCGCTGGGTGAAGATCACCGGCCCGGCTGAGTCGCGCTTGATGAGCGCGGCGATGATGAGCATGACGGGCCAACTGATCAGCAACAGCGCCAGCGTCACCGTCACATCGAACAGGCGCTTGACGGCCCAGGCCATGCCCGTGATGCGCGGCTCGCGCAGGCCGATGACGGGAAGGCCGTCGAGCGTCTCCACCGACGATTGCACAAAGACCAGCCGCGCGTAATCGGGCACCAGGCGCACCCGCACCGGCTCGGTCAACAATTCAGCCTCGAGGCGTTCGACCTTGACCAGTTCCTCGGACGGCAGGGCGATGATGACTTCATCCACTCGCTGCCCGCGAACCACGGCGGTGATGTCGGCGAGGGCGCCCAGATAGGGCAAGCCGGCGGGCGCCGAGGCCGGGTCATCGGCCACACTCCCCACCACGAGCACCGTATCGCGCAGGCGGGCCTGCACCACCTCGCCCACCGTCTCGGCCATCTCACCGCCGCCGGCCACCAGCACCCGCAACAGCGCCCGGCCCTGCGCGCGCAAATGCTTCAGCCACAGCCCGATGACGAGCCGCAACGCGCTGACGGCGGCCAGCTCCAGGAAGAAAAAATACACGATGAGCAGGCGCGAGACTTCGCGAAACGAAAAGTACAGGAAGCCCGAGAACACGAACGTCGCCACCGCCACCGCGCGGATAAGGTGCGCGGCATCCCCCACGGGATTGAGCCCGCGGCGAAGGTCATAGACCGACAACGAGAAAAAGGCGATGGGGAAGATGACGGCTGCGGCGAGGTGGAGGATGGGGTTGAGGGTGGTCTCGGCGGACGGGAGTGGCTGGCCCAGCGGAACGTAGCGGCGCACGACATCGGCGACGAAGAGCGCCACCTGGGCGGCGGCGGCGTCAGCAACGGCCAACACGATTACGAGCCGGCGTAATCGAGCAAACATGCTGAGATTATGCCAGTGGCTGGGGGGTGGGTCAATTAGGGTTGGGTGGTGGGCCCAAACAAAAAGGGGCCGCCGCAGGGGCTGCCCCGATGTCTATTCACGCAGGTAATCGCGCAGCTTGCGCCGGTGGGTGGGATGCCGCAACCGGCTGAGGGCCTGCGCCTCGATCTGGCGGACGCGCTCGCGGGTCACGCCCATCTTCTTGCCGACCTCTTCAAGCGTGTAGCTCTCGCCGTCGAGCAGGCCGTAGCGCAGTTGCAAAATGCGAACTTCGCGCGGCGGCAGTCCGTTGAGGACTTCCTGAATCTGCTCGCGCAGCAGGTTGTGGGTGGCGATCTCCACCGGCTCGGGTGAGTCCTCGTCCTCGATGAAGTCACCGAGGACCGAGTCTTCTTCCTCATCGGTCGGGGTCTCGAGCGACAGCGGGCGCCGCGCGATCTGGATGATGGATTCGACCTTCTTGGGCGTAACCTTGAGCGCGTCGCCCAATTCGTCGATGCTCGGCTCGCGGCCCAGCTCCTGCGTCAGCTGATGCGAGACGCGCAGCATCTTGTTGATCTGATCGCCCATGTGTACCGGCACGCGGATGGTGCGGCCCTGATCGGCGATGGCGCGGGTGACGGCCTGTCGAATCCACCACGTGGCATACGTGCTGAACTTGTGGCCGCGATGGTAGTCGAACTTCTTCGCGGCCCGGATCAAGCCGATGTTGCCCTCCTGAATCAAATCGAGGAAGGGCACACCGCGCCCGATGTACTTCTTGGCCACGCTGATGACGAGGCGCGAGTTGGCGGTGATGAGGTGCTCGCGGGCGGCCATGCCATCCGAGATCACGTAATCCAACTCTTTGCGCTTCTTCGGCGTCAGGCTGCCCTTGATCAGGCGCTCGCGGGCAAACTTGGCCTTCTCGATGCGTTTGGCCAGCGAGACTTCCTCGGCGGCGGTGAGCAGCGGCACCCGCCCGATCTCTTTGAGATATAGACCGATGGTGTCGTCGGCGTCGATGGCGGCCAGGTAGGAGTCGTCCTCCTCCTTTTCCTTCTCGCTCTCCGACTCGATCTCGGCCTCGGTCTCCTCCATCTCCTCATCGCTGGGCTCGTCGGCGTCTACGCTATCGAGCACTTCGATGCGGGCCGCCAGCAGCGCGGCGTGGGCTTCGTCGAGCTGGTCTACGTCGCGCTCAGCCTCCGGGAAGAACTTGAGGATGTCGTCGTAGGTGACAAAGCCCTTTTGCTTGCCGAGGTCCACCAATTGCTGGATGGCGCTGAACTCTTCTTCAGCCGGCCCAAACTCTTCGCTGCTGGTCGGGGCTTTGGCTTCATCATCCTGCGACAGCTCGGCCAGCAGCGAGTTCGGCTCGTACAGATCGCCGTTCGAGCGCGATTTGCGCGGCTTGCCCAACTGAATGGAGCGCCGGTTATTCGGCGGGGCGACCGGATGGGGGGCGGCCGGCCGGCCCAGGACGATGGAACGCGGCTTGGGCCGCTCGGGCTTGGCCGGCGGCGGCGACGCTTTAGGTTTGGTTGGGATGCGTTTCTTCGTTTTGGCCATGATCATGTAAAAGCATATGACGATTTAAGGAATCGCGCAACTTTTTTGTCATTTACACACAAAAAAGGCCCGGCGGAACGATAACGCGCCAGGCCTGGTCGTTTATGTTCGCCTTACGGCGTTGCGGTGGCAGGCGGCGGGCTGGGCGTTTCGGCGGGCGCGGTCGGCGTCTCCGTCGGCTTCAGCACGGGCGGCTCATCTATGAACCGGAGCACCGGATCGAGTCCGAAACCGCTCACGATCAGCACGGATGTTTCTCCGTCTCGCCGGGCGTAATAATCTGATCCGGTAAAAGTTTTATCACCGACGGCCAATTTCAACAGCCGCCCGTCGGCCAGCTTGACCTCAACCGTGAAGGTCGGGCTGAGCACCCCAAAGGCGGCCAGGTCGGTCGCGGAGGTGAGCACTTTGCTGAACTGGAGGTTGACGAGCGCAGCGGCATCGGTGGCCGCCTGCAACTGATCGGCGGGTTGCGGCTCGGGCGCGGTGATGGCCCAACTCTCGGCCGGCGTGTTGCGGCCAAAGGCCACCGTCTTGCCGGCGGCGCGGTCGGCGATCTGCACCCTGACGATCTGATCCGCCGTCACGCCCTCCCACACCGGACCGGATGGATCGGCCGCGGCAGCCGGGGTGGGCGTGGCATTCGCGGCGGCCTCATCCGCCGGGCGCTGCACCAGCACGACGTACAACAACAGCGCCGCAAAGACGGCGACCAAAATCAGAGTGGTACGACGATCCATAGACAAACAGGGCCAGTGAGGAAAGGAGGGAAGTAAAGGAAACCGCTTTCCCTTCGTCTCCGACCTTTCCCGTCTTTAGGCTTTCCTTCGGCGCATGAACCAGATGATGCCGCCGGCCACCAGCACAAGCGCCGGCAACGCGATGACGACGAAGAAGAGGATGGAATTCCCCGTCAACGCATCCACCTGCCGCAGCGAGCGTTGCGGCGGGATCTTGGGCGTGAGGTCGATCAACGTTTCATCCAGCGTCGCCCAGTTCACGCTGTTGACAAACAGGCTGGCGTTGGCAAAGTCGTTGGCCACCGCGTCCGAGGCGAAATCCGAGTCGCCGTACACGATCACCCGCGCCTTGGTCGCCGAGTTCTCCACCGACACACCCACCGTCAGCGGGCCGAAGGCATCGGCCTCACCCGGCTGGGCGTCGTTCTGGCTGAGGGCGGCGATGTCCGTCTCGCCCCACGATTGGTCGCTGAATTCCACCAAAGCCACCTGCGTCAAACCAGGGACGGTGGAGGTGTACTCGAGGCTGCGGGCAAAGGGGAAGTAGCTGGCGAAGCCTTGCAGCCGGTCGGTGATGGAACTGGTGCCGTAACTGGCGGCGACCGGGAACAGCGGGCTGGTCGGCATGCTGCGCGACAGATCGACGACGATGTCGTTACGCGCGGTCACGCCCCAGCCCGTCTTGAGGTAGTCGAGCAGCGGATCGGCCGGCGGCGCTTCGGCGCCCAGCGTCTGGGCGGGCGGGTCGAGCAGCGCGATGAGCGAGGCGTTGCCGCGACCGAGGTACTGTTGCAGTCGGGCGACTTCATCCGCCGTCAAGGGCTGCTTCGGCCCGGCGATGATGATGGCGCGCGCATCCGACGGCACCGTGGCGGTGGCCGCGAGGTTGAGCGGCTTGATCTCGTAGTTCTGTTTTTGCAACAGCCCGACCACCGACGAGAGACCTTCCTGATTCGAGTCGGACTCGGTCGTGCGCTCGCCGTGGCCGGTGAGGAAGTACAGCGTGCGCGAGGTGGGCGCGGCGAAACCGACCAGCGCGCTGGTGATCTCTGACTCGGAGGCGAAGGTGATCTCGGTGCGCTTTTCGCCCATCTCAAGGATCAAGGTGCCATCGCGCGACACTTCGTATAACCGGGTGCGCACCGGGTCGGTCGTCGGGTCGACGAACTCATAGCTGAATTTGTCCGGGGCCTGATCCTGAAATTGTTCGAGCAATTTCTCCGCGGTCTCACGCTGACCGAGGATGTTGGGGCTGTAAAAGCCGATAGCCCTGACCGGTTGCGGCGCGC
>Ga0114938_1001994_pt1 | contig 13376 bp, 13 predicted proteins | sample AshMeaBigSpring_FD_88675 | JGI IMG/M metagenome (GOLD analysis project Ga0114938, IMG submission 88675) | Groundwater microbial communities from Big Spring, Nevada to study Microbial Dark Matter (Phase II) - Ash Meadows Big Spring | ecosystem: Environmental > Aquatic > Deep subsurface >...
AAAATGACCCGGCATTCGACAATCGCTACTGCCAGGCACTGACCAATACAGCCATCTTTGCCACCTTGAATGGAGATCTTCCGCTGGCAAGAACCTGTGCCGCGTTTTTAAAAGAAAGGAAAGCATCCAAAATGCTCGACAACTTCGAGGACTTGCTGCTGAACAAGCCAGCCTATTCGAAAACCCTAAAAGAACTGCTGGACAAAGCCTGGGAATTCTTTGATAAGTCGCTTCCCCATTATGCCATTGAATGGTTCGTGGAAGCGGAAAAACTGGCCAGGGCAACCCGCCAGCTGCACGAGCTACCGGGCATTTTTGGCGATATGGCCGTATGTTACCGGCGAATGGGCAATGAACAGGCATCCATCCGCTCAAACCGCAAGGCGATTGAGGCAAGCCAGCAGGCGAAGGATACCCTGGGGGTATATCGTTGGAGTCAAAACCTTTCCGGGATCCTCATGCGTGCCAAAATGTATGAAGCCGCATTTCCATACCTGCGGATATCACTATATGCGGCAGCCATGCTGAACGATGCGGAAGCCATCAAACTCTCTGCATCCGCATTGTACGAATATAAGTTCCACAACTACGCCTCGGAGGCCGATATTACGGACATGTACAGCGCCGCACTCGATATCGTAAAAACAAACCATCCCAAAGACGCAACCAGGGATTCCGTCAAAGTGCTGTCTGATTTCGTCAAGGGAAAAATTACGTTCGCCACGCAGTAATTGCGGGAACCAGGACCAGGCCTGTCAATGAGCGATGAAAGGCAGTAAAGGGACCTACCGGCTTATATAGGTTTGTAGGTTTCCTCGAATTCCTTCAAGGCAATCCTGTACACTTCCGTCTCTTCGAGGTTACAGACCAGGTAGTCGTTCAATCGTAACCGCTCGCTTTCCTTCCAGGGCGCCTCAATGTACAAACTGTCTTCCGGCGTGGTAACCAGGCTTTTCAAACCATCCAACCTGTACAGTTTAATATTTTCTTCCGTTACCTGTAAAGCCTTGATGCACGCCCCTTCCCCGGGTACATAGAAATCATCCTGCGCATGCTCGTATCGTTTGAAGAACTGTTCCGGTTTCAGGACATACTCTTCCCTACTTTCCGTTTGGTTGGTCACGATCATATCGCCTTCAGACGCGGTGTTGCTGGTTTCCCTCCCATCGGATGTGATGGTTGTAATCTTCTCGCCCCCCTTCGCGATCCGCGCATGTACGCCGGCAATCTTCTGGTAAACCCCGCCGAAAGTCCGGATGATCGGCAGGTATACTTCGACCAATTCCTTTTGCCCGATGTCATAGGGATGATTTGTCATATCAAGTCAAATTTCAGGTAACGGTGGCTTTTGCCTCGGTCAGTGAAATAAATTTCCGCACGGAAAGGTCATACAATTTCCGCCATCAGTAAATCGATTCTTTTTTTCTGGTCCTGGTAAGAGGCCATGGCAAACTTGTCCTGTAATTGTTCAGCCAGTTGCCGGGCTTTTTCTTCATACGCGAGCATCTTTGCTTTCTCCCCTCCATAGTGACAGGCTTCGGCGATGGTCAGCAGGATCCAGAGCGCATCATTCCGGTTTTTAAAATCAGGATCTGCTTCCAACTGGCTTGTATTCATCAGCACCGCCTGCCGGATGGTCTCCGCGTGCATTTTTTGGTAACTGGCATCATGTCCCTGGCTTTTCAGGAGTTTCATTTTCAGCAGGAGGACATAAATGGTATTGATCCCGTTATAGTAATCCTGCTTCATCATGAACCCTTTTTCATACATGGCGATCGCCCGGTCCAGCATGACAGGGTCATTTGTCAGGTCGAAGAGCCGCTTGGCGATGGCGCCCGAAAGGCCGGTTATCTCCGGATCTATACTGATATCCGGGTTCAGTCGGGCCATGATTTTCTCCGCCTCCCGCAGCGCTTCGATTTCCGTGGGCTGCTTAGATTTATAGGTGCAAAGCGCCTGCTGGCAGACGATGTAGGTGATATTGTCCAGCATGCTGATATTGGATTCTGCAGCGGCCCTTGCCTTGCCCAGGCATTCCAGCGCCAATGGGAAATCATTGTTCTTCCGGGCTTTGGCTGCTTTGTCCAGGAGCTCAGCCATGGATTCAACCTTCTCTGCAGTCGCTCTGGGTACAGCCACCGGTGCGACAGGCGTGGCGGCCTCCTGTGCAAGGTTAAGAAAGGTAAATACCGGGCTGTCGCTGTCCTTTTTACTGCCGTTCAGGATTCCCTGCATCAGGTCGGTGAGGACTTTCCTGAATCGATCCACTTCAATGTATGGAATCCCTTCCTCTGAATGCGTGTATGAGTGAACCACAAATGACCGGATGTCAAAGGGGATGGAGCTCACCTGTTCCTTCTCGCAGATCATGATGGTGTATTTGTCGCGTAGCGAATGCCGAACACCCAGCTCCCACATGACATTCGGATTCAGGGTTGAAATATCCACCAGGGCGATCGGGGCACGCTGGATTTCTTCCAGCATCAGTTTGTCGATGCTGCCCGTAAGGTTTTTATCAATCGCCCGGTGGCAGGGAATGTTCAGGGCATCAAATACCGGCTTGATGAGCAGCGAATAGGTCTGGTCAAGGTCCAGTATCCTGGGACGGCCGAGCGCATAACTTGTTTTCTTGCCGTACCCGATGATGACGAAGCAGGATAGTTCAGGCATAGCTTACAGTTTTACGAGGTGTAAAATTCATGGCGATACCAGCAGATCCGATAAGCATCTTTTCAATGCTAAAAGTATGCTTACTGCCCAACATGCAAAAACAAATTCGTACGGAAACCTCCGCTGCTCCCTCAACGGATCGTAACCCTTCCTTCTTCACATATAACACGAACAGGGTATTTTTAAAACGATCCGGATCGCTTAACTTTAAAAGGAATGTACCAGGCAATGGTGACGGCCACATTTGCGCAACTCTTGCAGCGGTACGATTGGGATCTTACCCGGATTCCGAAAAGCGACGCTGCCGTGGCGGAGCCATTGATTGAATTCAGTCGCAAACACATGATCCGCCTGGAACCCGTATTTCCCGGTGTCCATGATCCCGAACTAATCCGCTACTGTACGGTATCCCTCCTGAAAAAGCTGTCTGCCGCCGACCTCAGGCAACTGCAATCCTGTGCTGTATTTGAAAGCTTCTACCAGAAACCGGCCGATGAGCTACCCATGTAAGCTTACCCTTCCCATGTTATTGTAAACCACAAAAACCTCGTTATGGCCAAAGCAAAAACGGCTGCCCGGACGCGTAGCAGCTCCCAGGCAGATTTGCGCGAACTCATTGTTGTCATGCACAGCGACGCCGGCATCATCGCCACGCCCGAAGCCGTGATCTCCCGAACCGGTAAAAAAGTCTCCACCCTCAACAACCTGCTGAAAGCACACGGGGCCACCATGACGCCCCTGTTCGGCAGCGAAACCCGCATGCCGGTCAGTCGCAAAGGCCAGCTGGCGCCGAGTTCCGCCAGCGTGGCGGAGATGGTGGGCTATTACAGTGTCGAGACTTCGGGCAACAAGGATGCGCTCTGCAAATCCCTGCAGGCGGACCCCACCGTTGCCACGGCCTATGTCAAGCCCATCGCTGAACCCCCGTACATGCACGACCAGGAACTTCCACCCGTGGGCGGCGAGGCGCCCCCCGCCACACCAGACTTTACATCCAGGCAGATATACCTCGACGCGGCTCCTGCGGGTATTGATGCCCGTTATGCCTGGACCCTGCCGGGAGGAAAGGGAAACGGGGTCCGCATCATTGACATTGAAGGCGCATGGCGATTTTCCCATGAAGACCTGATCGCCAACCAGGGTGGCATGATTGGCGGGACCGCAAGCAGTGATATCGGCTGGCGCAACCACGGGACGGCCGTGATCGGGGAATTCGGCGGTGACGAAAATTCATTTGGCATTACCGGCATCTGCCCGGCCGCGAATGTCAGGGCCATTTCAATCTTCAACGCCCAGGGCGGTGGAAGCAGCGCCAACGCGATCCGCCAGGCGGCTGATGCGTTGAGCGCAGGAGACATCATCCTGATCGAACTCCATCGCCCCGGCCCCCGGTTTAATTTTGCCGGCCGGACAGACCAACGCGGGTATATCGCCATTGAATGGTGGCCCGACGATTTCGCGGCGATACGGTATGCAGTCAGTCGCGGCGTGATCGTGGTGGAAGCTGCCGGGAACGGCGCTGAAAACCTGGACGATAACCTGTACAATACCCGTCCGTCCGGCTTCCCGAATTCATGGACCAACCCCTTCAACATGGCCAATCCGCAAAGCGGTGCCGTGATCGTGGGTGCGGGTGCCCCGCCGCCAGGTACGCATGGCCGTAACCATGGCACGGATCGCAGTCGCCTGGACTTCTCCAACTTCGCAGCCCGTGTGGATGTACAGGGCTGGGGCCGGGAAGTGACCACCTGTGCGTACGGCGACCTCCAGGGTGGAAACAATGAAGACCTCTGGTATACCGATACCTTCAGTGGCACGTCGAGTGCATCACCCATCGTAGTTGGTGCCATCGGCTGCATGCAGGGCCGCCTGAGGGCCAGGAACAAGCCCTTGCTCACCCCAGACACGGCCAGGAATATACTCCGGAATACGGGCTCCGTGCAGCAGGATACAACAGGGCGACCGGCCACGCAGCGCATCGGCAACCGCCCGGACCTCCGGCAAGCCATGACCCAACTGGGTGTGGGTGGGAAGACGGCCGTGAAAGACGTAAAAGATATCCGCGAAGGAGGGAATAAAAATATCGTGGACGTCATCAAGGACAAAGAACTACAGAAAGACCAGAAGGATATGCTCAAGGACCGGAAAGAAGTGATCAAGGAAGTGCAGAAAGAAGTCAAGGAGAAAGACGTGAAGGAATTCAAGGAAAAGGAACGCAAGGAATTCAAGGAGATCCGCGAGTTCGGCGGCATCGACGTCATCCGTCCAACCGGGGCGCCCGACCTTGAAGGGCGGCTGCAAAACCTGGAACAGGCGGTCAACATGCTCTCGCATTTCATCAGCGGTGAACTGAGACCGGACTTGCAGGGCGCCCTGTTCCAACAGGGGGAAGAAGCCGAAAAAAACGCGGCCGATAGCAAGACGGAGTACGACTACCTTGACCCCACCGGTCATTGATGCAGATCCCAGGAATGCCGGGTTGCCGGCATTCCTTTATTCCCTGCCATGGTACTACTGATCCAACATCCCGGCGATAGGTTCGCATCGGCCATTGCCCGCCAGCTGTTCCTGGCCGGTTGCAATCCCGTGATTGTCACCGTGGATGAAATCATGACCTGCAAAGGATTCTCGCTCCGGATGGAAGACGGACGGTATGCATCACGCATCCTGCTGCGAAGGGGTACGGAGATCGATAGCGCTTCCGTTTCGATCGTGATCAACCTCGTGCAGCGCATGCCCGTACATTTTATCCAGGTCTTTAAAAAAGCGGATGCCGAATACGTCTACCAGGAATGGAGGGCGATATTCATCGCCTGGATGAAAAGCTTCGGGGATAAACTGGTCTTCAATCCCGCAACGCCAACGGCCCTGTCCGGCATCGACTACAGTCGGCCGGAATGGATACAAATGGCCACCACCAGCGGTTTGCCGGTGGAGCCCGCGGAATGGGACACCCAGAGCGGAATGCATACCGTATTCAACGGGTCTTCCCAAAATCCTGTCATGGCAGTATCCTGTTTTAACGGCCAGGCCTACATGTTCCCCAACGGGATGAAAGTGTCCGATTCCCTGCGGGATTCCTGCCTGCAACTACAGGCCTTATCCGGTATTCCCTTGCTGACGGTTCGTCTTTGGTATTGGAACGAGACATGGCATTTTCTCGATGCCGGCGTGGATACCCCAGTTGTTCAAGGCATCGAAACTCTTGTACAGGATATTACCGCGTCGGTAGTACAAGGCGGATTTGCATCTTTGAACCCTCAACCGTAAACCTCGGCACATGGTCTTACTCTGCGGCATACCGACGGACAATCCCCTCGATCGCATCGCGGACGCACTCGAAGAGAAAGACATCCCCTTTCTCGTGCTTAACCAGCACGACTATGATGCTTTCTACCTGTCGTACAGGATCGACCAGGGAAAGACCAGCGGCGAACTCGCCGTGGGCGATCGTTCCGTTGACCTGGAAGACATCACGGGCGTGTATAACCGAATGACGGATATTCGCGCCGTGCCGGAGTACAGGGGCTTGAACGAAGATGATCCGCGGCTGCTCCGGGCCCTGCGGGCACATGATATGGTAACGGAATGGATCAGCATCTGCGAAGCGCGCGTAGTGAACCATATCCGGGCGATGGCCAGCAATGGTTCCAAACCCTACCAGATGATGCTCATCGAATCGTTTGGATTCAGGACGCCGGCTTCACTCATAACGAATGAACCCGGCGCCGTGCTGGCTTTCCGGAAACAATACGGCACACTGGTGTATAAGAGCGCCAGCGGCGTCCGGAGCATTGTACAGGAACTGGATGAGGAACAGCTGTCGGGCCTCGACCGTATTACACGATGCCCCGTTCTATTCCAGCAACGCCTGGAAGGCACCAATATCCGGGTGCATGTGGTGGGACGGGAATTGTTCGCCACCATTGTCACCTCCAACCGCATCGACTACCGGTATGCCACACGCTACGGGGGCGATACCCGGCTGGAAACATTTGCATTGCCCCCGGATATCGCGGCACGTTGCATCGCCGTATCCGAAGGACTTCAACTCCCCGTTGCAGGCATCGATTTACTCCTGACGCCAGGGGGCGATTGGTACTGCTTTGAAGCGAATCCCAGCCCGGGATTCAGCTATTTCGAAGAACATACAGGACAGCCGATCGCGGCAGCGATTGCGAACTACCTGGCGAATGCCGGAAATTAACACCAGCGTGTCAACGCTTCAGGAAGTTTAATCATATGGGGGCGATGCCATCACCCGTGTGCGGGAACTGTGCAGGTGAATTCAAATCCCGTTATACCAGGACCATCCCTGCTTGATGGAACCCGCATCACCATGGTCGTCAAATTTCTCCGTGACCACCATTCGCTGCAGGTACTTCATGCTCTTATACCCGATCTGCGTTTCCAGCCGAAGGCGCACCGGCGCGCCATGCGGCACGGGCAGTTGTTTTCCGTTCATGGCATAAGCCAGGATGGTTTGCGGGTGCAGGGCATCAACCATATCGATGCCATCCGCCCAACCGTCGAAGGAGAAAAAATTCACGTAGCGACCAGAAGGCAAAATTCCCGCCGACTCCAGTACGTGCCGAACGGTTACGCCCTGCCACTCGGCGATGGCGGTCCAACCTTCTTCACAAGTATGCCGCGTGATCTGCTTTTTAGAGGGGAAACGCATCAGGTCTTCCAGGCTGTACAAACCCGGGCGGGCAACCGCTCCTTCCACGGACAGTCGCCAGTTGCGAAAATCACCGTGGTGAAGTTTCGCATACAGTTCGCTGTGGTTGTGCCTGGAAGGATCGCCGGGATTGAGCGTACCCGTAGCGGGAAAGGAAGTGATATCCCGATGACTGTACTCGCGCACCAGCGACTGCCCCGGCAGTAGGGATCGATGTGCGGCATAGGTCAATGCATCGCCCATGCGCAGGATATTCCCGTACGTGGGCGGCAACTGCCCTACCCTCGAGCATCCCGGCAGCATGAGGCCACCCATCGCCGCCAATCCCGAGATGATCGCCTCACGGCGCGTGATGATCCTTTTCTTTTCCATACTTGTTTCCGGTTGTCATAGCGATGAACTGGCTGCGAAAGCCCGATCGGATCACCATAAAAAGATGAATGAACAAAAAAAGCAACAAGGCGATCGTGGCGAAGAAATGAATGGTGCGTGCCGACTGGAATCCGCCCCAGAGGTCCAGCAGGAAGGGAAAGGTTGCCGTGATGGTTGGCGACATGGAAAAACCGGTTACCACCATCAGGGGCAGGGCGAAGAACACCACGCCGGCGTACGTGATCTTCTGCAGGAGGCCATATTGCGGCCCACCGGTGGCGGAGGGTATCAAGAGCTTAGCATGACCAACGATATCCGCCCAAAGGTCCCGGCGGCTCAGTTCCTTTCGCGCAGGGACAATATGCCTGCGGAAATGCCCGCTGAACACGCCCAATAGCAGGTATGCCAGGCCGGCAGCCACCAGGAACCAGGCAGCGAGAAAATGCAGACTCCTGCCCCACCCGTTCTGGTTGAAGATATCGTAGGTGCGTCCGGCGCTCACGGGCGATCCGGCTTCCTTGAAAAACGCCTGTGATGCTGTCCAGCCCTGGTGCTTGTAATTGCGACTGACTGGCAGTTCAAAAAGCGCGGGCGTCAGGTCATTTCCCGTTTCGCCCCAGTATAAGCGCGGATGGACCATCAGGATTTCGATGCCAGTGAAGGCAAGCAAGAGGAAGGCGATGGTTGCCAACCAATGGCAGACCCTTACCCAAAGGGAATGGCCCCCTGTTGAAGAAAGATGGCTGTGCTGCATAAGGTAATGGTCTGCCTGTTCCTTAAATGTAACGGAATTTCAGCGAAGCATGAAACAGGCCCCCGAATGGATGGCAGCAGGAAACACCAAGCCGGCGCCGGCAACTCCAGATCCGGGAATCGCCCCTTCCGCGAAATTATTGCCGCCTTCAAAACGCGGCGAACCACTCGCAAAACCGCACCCAAAATGGGTACTTGTAGAAATTCAGAACCGAAAAATGATAGGCCAGCACCAAGAGCAGGCAGACTTACGGGATGTTGGCAATCAAATCCATTTTCCGGTGGATAAATTTTTTCTCCGCACCAGTTTTGCATAACCGCAACGCCATCGCCAGGTAGTCCAACGCACTCTTAGGGTCATGTTCCTTACAGAGATCAGCAAGAAGAATAAAGTAAAAATGGCTGTTCTTCAAATCAAGTTTAAGGGCTTCTTCCATTGCAACCTGCTTGCCCCTGGCTTTTGACAGCGCATAGAGCCTGTTTAATGCCACAATGGGAGAAGCGTCCAGGGAAACCAGCAGGTCGTAAAGTCCCAGGATACGATCCCATTTTTCCACGGCATTTGTCTTTACCGTATGCCAGTAGGCAATACAGGCTTCCAGGTAGTACTTGGACCGGATTTCCCATTTCGACGCCTGCTGCAGGTAATAAAAACCCTTCTCGATCAGTTCCGTATTCCACCGGTTTTCATCCTGTTCATCGTAGAGGATCAGTTCATTATTCTCCGAGAGCCTCGATTCCAGTCTCGATGCGTGAAAGCACATGAGCGACATCAGGGAATTGGCTTCATGCGTATTGGTAAGGTCCGTTTCCAGGAGCAGGTACGCCAGGTTCATGGCTTCCAGGCAAAGATCTTTCCGGATGACGGCTTCATGGCTTTCTGAATAATACCCTTCGCTGAAAAGCAGGTAGATAGTGCGTAATACCGAATCCAGTCTAACCTTTACCTGGCCATCGTCCGGCAGGTCAATCTGTATATCCTCTGATCGTAACTTTTCCTTCGCCCGCTGGAGTCGCTTGGCGATGGTTTCCGTGGATAGCATGAATGCATCTGCAATCTCCTGGATGCCAAAACCACAGAGGATCCTCAGGGCCAGGCTTACCTGCGAGGTTTCGGCTATCGAAGGATGACAGATCGTGAACAACATCCTCAACTGGCTGTCGCGGATATGCTGGCCGGACAAGTCGATATCCGCATCAATGTTGCCTATAATTTCGGGCCTGATCTTACCGGCGACATTCCGTTGAAAGGTGCTTGCGCGATTAAGATGGTTGATGAATTTATTCCTTGCCACCCGGTGGAGCCAGGCTACGGGATTCCCGGGCATTCCTTTGTATGGCCAGCTATCCATCGCAGCCAGGAAGGCTTCACTGGCGATATCTTCTGCCAGGTCGATATGCTCCAGGCCAAACTTTCCTGAAAGTACGGAAACGAGTTTGCCATACTCCGTCCGGAACAGGTGTGGAATGATTTCTTTATCCGTCATAGTTGAAAAAGCCCCGGCGATCCGGGGCCTGGAGAATCTTTTAATGGGTCATAATCTGCCGCACTTCCACGGTATTTCCCTCCCCCTGCAGGATGGGCGTCCCCTTGGCGAATTCCGCCGCCTCCTCCGCCGATTCCGCCCGTACGATGACGAACCCGCCAAGGGTTTCCTTGATGTCTCCGAATGGGCCGTTGGTGACCATTTTCTTATGATCCACCACTTTTGCGTCATCGAACAGGAGCCCCGTGCCGCTGACGAACTGGCCCTTTGCGGCGATGCCATTTACCCAGTCCATCTGCTGCTTCATCCATTGCTGCATTTGCTCCGGGGATACTTTTCCGTTTGCGTTCTCGTGCCGGAAAACGAGGATAAACTCTTTCATACTGGTAATTTTAGCCTGTTAAGGAATAGCTGACCGTTCAATAACAAACAGTTCTGTAAAAACCGGACAAATAAGGGAAAAAATATTTTCCCGGCGCTTCATTGCCCTTGCATAGCCCTCCCTATTCCTTCCTCGACTTCTCCATGGGGAGCGAAGGATCACGGCTCCATTCCTGCATCGACCCGTCGTATAATTTCATTTTATAGCCCAGCGCCCGCCCGGCGAGGTAGTCCACGCTGGCCGTCTGGCCGATAAAGCAATACACCACCACTTCCTTGTTTTTATCCGGCAGCACGGCCGTGAAGTTCTTCTGCAACAAGTCCACCGGTTTGAAACTGTTGGTGGAGTCCACCATATCCGGGAAAGGCAGGTTCAGGGCGCCTGTAATATGGCCGTCTCGCGGAAAACCGGTGGGATCGCCGTCGTAAAAGCGTTTGGCGCGGGCATCCACTAAAATGGAGGAATTATACTGCAGTGCTTTCATTACATAGGTCCTGTCCACAATTTTTCGATTATCCTTCGCCGTGTAATTTCCTTTTTTGAAGGATGATGGGGTATTGCTCACGGGGTAACCCGCGCGCTTCCAGGCTTCGATGCCCCCGTTCAGGAAATGCACCCTCCCTTCGAGGCCCAGTTGTTCGAGGGTGAGGAACATGCGGGCTGCGATGGTCACGTCTGCGCCCCGGTGACAGATTACGATCCTGGAATCCCTGTTGATACCCAGGTCTCGCAGTACCTGGGTAGCCGCTGTAAGATCCGGCGCGTTCATATTTGACTCCGGCGTATCGAATGCGAGCCAGTCGGGCCACAGAAAGCGGGAGCCCTCGATATGTTCCCTTTCAAAGTCCGCCCGGATGACAAAGCCGGTGTACAATACCACCATTTCCGGGTCCCTGAGGTGTTCATGCAGCCATTGGGGGGACACCAGTACTGCTTGCTGGGCCCGCGTGGACAACAATGAAAAAGATAGCAAGGCTGCCAGCAGTAAACGATGACGCTTCATGTGTATCCTGTTTGATGAATCAAAAGTTAGCACATTTGAAGAAGACGCATCGCCGCCAATGTGATGAATGGTGATCTGACCCGGGCATAGAACCTTTACCGGAAATCCGGGAATGACTAGATCAGCACGAAGCCTACTGCGGTGTTTACTACCTTCTTTGCCGCGTTCAAAGCGCTATTCAGCGCATCTTCCACGATGATCAACCCGATGCCTTTTTCTGTAAGCAGCATCGTCTGGAAGGCATTTTTCTGGAGGGATATTTTGAGCTTTGCCTGCTCCTGGGTTATTGCGCCCGAATCGGATAGCTCTTTAATGTCAATGAAGTTCTGGGCAATATCCTTTATGGAGGCAGTGGTGAGGTCGCGAATTTTCGGCCATTTCGATCGCACATTTTGCTGCAGGCTGTTCTTCGCTGCATCAAACATAACCTGGAAAATTCCTTCGAGACTGAATCCTGTGGCGACGGACCTTGACCTGAACCTGGGAGGCATAATGTAATGTTTTAGGATTATTTCTTAGCGGATGACACCGGTTTTCTTTTCAAACCCTCCTGTAACTCAAGCATCATGGTCAGGGATTTGGCGATGGCTGACTCGTCAATCGCGATGGACTTCTTTAACACGGCTACATCCGTGACACCCGGCGCCACGAACCCCGATTGGTGGTCGCGCTGCAGCAGGTGCATGGAACTATCCAGGAGGGTCAGCTGCCCCTTCACGATTTCATACTTGGACAAGCCGTTCGTCCTGATCCGGAGGGTCTTGATTTCAGTTTCAATTTTCGAATACTGCTCAACATAATTGGGATATGACCAGTCTTTCTGCTGGTCAATTTTTTTGTCGATATCCACGAAGATGGCTGAAACCTGCTTGGCGATGGACTGGATGCCATCATCCACTTTCTCGTCGTAAGCCCCTACCAACCGGACTTCTGAACAGGAGATAACACCAACGATGAAAAAGAAAAGCAGCTTTTTCATGAGCGTGTAATTGTAGTTTCAGTATATAGGCAGTTCCTTTGAAGCTATTCAATCTTCAACACATGAACAATACCCGGTTAGTGGTATCCGAACCCTTCCCACCCCTATTGTACCTTGTATGAATCCCACAGATCGGAATGCTTTTTTACCTCCTTCATCTGGCTGATATATATGTCATTCCCATTACACCTCAGGTTGATCATTCCAAACAATATCTCATTCTTCTTCAGGTTCGTGGACCGCGCCAGCTCTGTGGAGTAAACCAAAGGGCGTTTACTTTTAGAATACTTACCCGCACAACCAATGGCATCAGCCCTTGGATGGGCATGCCCCTCATTATCTCCCGAAGAAATGATGGTAGCATAAGGATTTATACGTTTCATGAAATTCTCTGTAAAGTCCGAAGAACCATGATGACAGCTTTTTGCCACGTCCACTTCAAAAGGGTTTTGATCCGGGTACATGCTCATTAAATAATTCTCCGACAAGGTATTTAAATCGCCACCGAGCAAGATTGTCCTACGGCCATATGTGAGCTTCAATACCAGGCTGTGCCCGTTTATGGTTTTCCCATCATCTTCCCAATATGAAAAGCACTTTCTATTTCCAACTTTTTCCGTAAAAGGCGCCAGCACTTCAATGGTAAAATCATACCCATCCACCCTTTTGGATAAAATCCGGTCACCGGCTTCAAATCGCTTCGTATTACCCACCCTGCCTTCATCTTTGGCTGTTTGAAGTGCAAGCATAAATGTGCCGATATCCCGATTGAACGTAACCGGACTGCTGTGCAAAAACAAGTCATTAAAAACCTGTGTGAGGAACACCCTGCCGTCTTTTTCAATCGTGTTCCCCAGTCCCGTATTGTAGGGATTATCCCTTTCGGCAAATTTCAAAATTCCGGGATGACAAATGGTTCCGAAAGTAAAACCAGGGTGCGCTAATATTTTGTTGAAACCCCTGTAATGATCCATGTCAAAATGACTCACGATCAGGAAGTCAATATGAATCGGCTTATGCGCATCCAACAAATAGGTGTACTGCCACTT